>ENA-UESH01002398-UESH01002398.1-human-gut-metagenome-genome-assembly--contig:-NODE-2398-length-10955-cov-2.979040_pt1 | contig 10955 bp, 8 predicted proteins | sample MGYA00243001_ERZ508002 | MGnify/ENA primary metagenome ERZ508002 (study PRJEB26167, sample SAMN06115447) | human gut metagenome | host: Homo sapiens | place: China:Anhui | collected 2015-08-07 | study... | reverse complement strand
ACTCTACCAGGAGATGAATCGTATTGTAAAGCGTAGCACGGCTTACACGAAAGCCACTCTTTGATAAATACTCCCCCTGTAATTCGAGTTCTTTTAAAAATTCATCTACGTCAGAAATGATCCCGGCACCCTGTCTTATCAGATTGTTACACCCCTCACTCAAAGCATCATACATACGCCCCGGCACCGCATAAATATCCTTCCCCTGTTCTAACGCATAATCCGCTGTAATAAGCGATCCGCTTTTTATTTTTGCCTCAACGATCACTACCACATCAGCAAGACCTGCAATGATCCTGTTTCTTGCCGGGAAAAGTGGCGCAGACGGATTTGTACCCGGTGGATATTCTGAAATGATCGCACCATTTTTTTCAAGTATCTCCTGATATATTCTGCTGTTTGACTTCGGATAACAGATATCTACCCCGCAGCCTAACACTGCGCATGTATATCCGTTTTTACGCAGTGCACCTGTATGTCCACTGCCATCAACCCCTGATGCCATGCCGCTTACAACCCACGCGTCAGATGCAGCAAGCCTTCCTGCGATCTTCTCTGCCACTGATCTGCCATAAGCGGAACAGCGGCGTGCCCCCACGATCGCCACTGTCTTATTATTCCACTCCTGTGGAATAGTCCCTTTTACATACAGACTGTACGGTGCATCCGGAATCGCGGTGAGACGTTGTGGAAATAGCTGTTCTTCTCTGGACAAAAAGAAAATTCCTCTTTCCGCCATGCTTTCGTACTCTGTATCATAATCTCTTTTTTTACTCTCCATAATCCCTGCAGCATGCTTTTCTTCCACCCCTGGTATCAGAAGAAGCTGTTTTTCTGTCAGTCCATAAACTTCCCGCGCACTTCCCGCTGCACCGATCAGTCTGTTTCTGGTGCGTATTCCAATTCCCGGTATATTAGAAAGCCAGTATGCATAATTGATCAATCCAACCCCTCCCAGAATTTTTTATCAATATTTCTGTAGCAAAGCGCCTCGTTTAAATGGCTCATTTTTATCTGTTCGCTTTCATCCATATCCGCCAGTGTACGCGCCACACGCAGTATCTTATGATAGGTGCGGGCAGTCAGATTTAATTTGTCATACATTTGTTCCATGTAAATTTCCTGTTTTTTGTCAAGTTTACAATATTCAAAAATCCGCGAAGACGGGATATGACTGTTAAAGCAAAAATTTTCTCCCCGATACCGCATTTTTTGTATTTCCTGCGTGCGCACAACACGTGCTCGGATTTCTTCGGATTTTTCACTTTTTCCGGTATTGTAAAGATCCCGAAATCTGACCTGTGGAACTTCCACACAAATGTCGATCCGATCCAAAAGCGGTCTGCTGACCTTCCGCAGATACCGGTCAATCGCAGCCGATGTACAGGTACATCTTTGCATGTCCGGATAATACCCGCATTTGCAGGGATTCATTGCTGCCACAAGCATAAAATCAGCCGGATATTCATAACTTGCATTCAGCCTTGCTATACAGATTTTTTTCTCCTCCATCGGCTGTCTTAATATCTCTAAAGTTTCCCGCTGAAATTCTGTCAGTTCGTCTAAAAACAGGATTCCTTTATGCGCCAGTGAAATTTCTCCCGGTTTTGGCACCGCACCACCTCCTGCAAGCCCCTGCGGTGTGATCGTGTGATGCGGCGCGCGAAAAGGTCTTTCCTGCATCAGTCCCCTTTTGTGCTCTAAAAGTCCGCAAACACTGTATATCTTAGAAAGTTCCATGCGTTCTTTTGTATTTAACGAAGGTAAAATTCCAGGGATCCGCTCTGCGATCATTGTTTTTCCTGCTCCCGGAGGACCGACAAAAAGCAGGTTATGCATTCCCGAAACAGCCGTTTCGCAGGCACGTTTTACAAGCTCCTGACCGCTCACATCCGCAAAGTCCAATATCCTCCCTGTCTGCATTTCTTCTATATTATATGGAGTATCAAAATATTCTCCATTTCCGTTTAAGATATTCACAGCATCCGCAAGATTTTTTACGGCAAATACCTGCATGTCCGATACCAATGCCGCCTCTCCTGCATTTTTCCATGGAACCATACATTTTTTCATTCCTCTTTCTTTTGCCTCCGCCACCATTGGCAAAATTCCATTTACCGGTTGTACTTTTCCATTCAGTCCAACCTCTCCCGCTACAAAATATTCCCTGACCATTTCCTGTCTGATATACCCGAATGCGGTAAGGACTGCCACCGCAACCGGAAGGTCAAACCCGGAACCGGATTTTCTGATATTCGCAGGCGTAAAATTGATCGTAATATGCTTTGGAGGCAGGGCAAAGCCACAGTTTTTCAATGCTGTACGCACTCTCTCTTTGGCTTCCTGCACTTCCGAAGCAAGAAATCCTACCATTTCAAACACAGGCAGACCATCACTCACATCTGCTTCCACAGAAATCGGTACACTCTGGATCCCGTGTATGATTGCCGTTGATACAATACTATACAACGTACTCCTCCTTTTTATTCATTTTTCCTCTGATTTATCTGATGATCACAGCAGAAATGCTGCAACTGATCTGCACCAGCATATGCCAGCCGGTGCATCTGACAACTGAGCAGTCTGTGCTCAGTTTCCTAGACTTTATACAAATCCGAACATAAGGCGGCGACATCCGCCGTCGCCTAAGTATAACACATTCATAGTAGCAAGTACAACCTTATTCGCAAAAACTTTTTTTTAATTTATTCAGCGCCTTTTTTTCAATACGCGAAACGTAAGAACGCGAAATTCCAACCGCGGAAGCAATTTCCCTCTGCGTCATCGCCTTATTTCCAAATAATCCGTACCGGTGTACAACAATATACAGTTCCCGTTCCTGCAGCACTTTCGGAACCAGTCCAAGCAGCTTTTCAATCTGTCTTGTACGTTCCATCATCTCCACAACATCCGGCTCCTCACTCTCTACAATATCAAGCAGATGGATCTGGTTTCCCTCTTTATCCATACCGATCGGTTCATATAATGATACTTCACGCGACACTTTCTTTTTTGCACGAAAATACATCAGAAGTTCATTATCGATACACCTGGCTGCATAAGTTGCCAGCCTGCTCCCGTAATCTTCCTTGTAGGTTGCGATCGCTTTCATCAGTCCTATCGTTCCGATCGAGATCAGATCCTCCATATCTTCTTCTGAGTTCTGATATTTTTTCGCAACATGTGCAACCAGCCGCATATTGTGAAGTGTCAGTTCGTTTCTTGCTTCAAGGCTACCTTTTTTTAATTTTTTCAGGCATTCGTTTTCCTGCTCTGGCGTAAGTGGGGATAAGAATGTTTTCAAAACGCACCTTAAAAGCTTTATTAATACATTCTATGTTTTGACCAGGGTGTGCGTGCTTTTCCCCATTTATTTTTCCTAAGTTTTATTATATAATGTCCGTATGATTCGACAATTCACATACCGGATAGAACCGGAATACGACTCCTTTACTATTCGGGAATACCTTTCATTAAAAGGCTATCCCAATGCAGTATTTGTACAACTGAAAAAAACACCCGAAAGTGTTCTGTTAAACGGCATATGGGCTTATATGCGCACAAAGTTATCCGCCGGAGATGAACTTTTTATCCGCTTGGAAGAAAGCACTTCCTCCGCGCACATTTTACCGGTCTCCATGCCGCTTTCGATCTGTTATGAGGACGAGGATATCCTCGCCGTAAACAAGCCGGCTCAAATGCCCGTTCACCCTTCTCTGAATCATTACGATCATACGCTTGCAAATGCCGTATGCGGCTATTACAATGACCAGGAGATTCCATATACTTTCCGCTGCGTCAACCGCCTTGACCGTGACACGACCGGACTCACTCTGATCGCAAAGCACATGTTAAGTTCCGCTATTTTAAGTACCGCGGCAGCCAGACGTGAAATATCGAGAGAATACATTGCCATTGCCTCCGGAAAAACACCCGAATCCGGAACGATTGATGCTCCGATCGGACGTGTTGCCGGATCGACAATCGAACGGCAGATTGACTTTGAAAACGGAGAACGCGCCATCACGCATTACAGACGTCTTGCTTATCATGACGGATTGTCCCTGTTATCGCTGCATTTAGAGACCGGACGTACCCATCAGATCCGTGTTCACTTAAAATCAATTGGGCATCCGCTGATCGGGGATTTTCTTTACAATCCGACGGACACAACAATAAAGCGGCAGGCACTTCACTCCTACCGCTTAACGTTTTCGCATCCCATCACAGGAGAATCTTTTGTTCTCACTGCTCCTCTTCCAGATGATATGCACTGCCTTTTTCCAGATTTTTCCTGAGATTTATGAGGTATTCTTTTTCATAGGGAACTTTTCCCTTTAATACCTCATATTTGAGGAAATGATTCACTTCATCTTCCCCTTTTACCGCCAGCATCACCAGTAATAATTCCAACATGGCTTTTGTGTCTTCATTTAAAATATAATATTTTCTGCCCTTCAGATAATACTGGAGCGGACTGTCCAGTTTGAATTTATCACGCTGATAATTCTTTGATGCAGAAACGCGGTCCACATACATCTCCGCTACATACTTAATCGGCATCTTCATGCCACAGATCCCGCGATGTGTTTTTTGTCCATCTCTTCCATCACCGACTCCATAATCAATCCAGTACTCCATATGATGTTTATTTCGTCCTTTATGGTGAAGCCATGCCGCAGAATACCCTTTATCTTCACGTTCTGCGTTATTCGGACTCATTGTCCCCTGATAATATTTGCATCCCACCAGAAATTCTGTCGGTGTATACTTCGACATGTCATGCAGCAGTCCCTGCTTATAAAGTCCGATCTTAAAACAGCCTGCCCGGACCAGATTTTTGTGATGCAGGATCGTGCATAAATGTTTCCATGCCTTTATCATGTTCTTTTACCCTCTTTACTACTTTTATATTCCAATTACAATATTGATCGACTGACCCTCGATTGCTAAAAGATGCTGATCCTCGAGGATTTCTTTTTCCGGCAGGAACGAATTTTCCGCTGCCGTAGTCATCAAAAGATACCATTTCTTGTTCTGCGGAAGTTTCGGCAGCGCAAGATGCGACAGACCGCTATGAAAATTATAGCCGATATAGATATAATCATCCGGTGTCTGATCTGTCTTCTTTTCATATTCGCCGCAATACAGAATCCCCGCCGCCTGTCTGTCAGCCGGTATCGAAGAGATCCATGCGCTCTCCCCATGATAGGAAAGATCCGGGAAACCTTTCCTGCCGTAATCATTTAATTCCATCGGATGTTCTGATGCGATGATCGGATGCTCCCTGCGGAAATCTGCCAGATTTTTTATAAATTCAGCCAGCCATGTTTCCTTCTTTTGTTTCTTCCAGTTCAGCCAGCCGGTCTTATTGTCCTGACAGTAGGCATTGTTATTACCCTGCTGTGAGTTTAAGAACTCATCGCCCCCTAAAACCAATGGAACACCCTGTGCCAGAAACTCCATTGCCAACGCATTTCTAACCTGTTTTTTCCGCAGATTATCAATGTATCTTTTTCTGGTATTTCCCTCCACGCCACAGTTACTGCTGTAATTGAAACTGTTTCCATCACAGTTATCTTCCCCGTTCTCCAGATTGTGTTTTTCACAGTAGGAAAACAGATCCCACAATGTAAATCCATTATTATTAGTAATGTAATTGACAAACCCTTCCACGCTGTTTTGCTTTCTCTGCTGGCAGAAAAACTCGTTAAGGTTTCCTTCCATATGGTTCAGCATTTTTCTCGCCGGGTATAGGTATTCATCACTATATACATATAAATGATGATATTTTTTTGCATTTTCCAAAAGGATCGGATCAAAATGTGTATAAAACAGCTTTGTCCGGCTGAGCAGAAGGTCCTGTGCCGCCGCCGTAACAGGCAGTGAATCCCCCTGAAGATGAAATCCATCCACATGATACTCACGAACCCAGAACCGAAGTGCATCTAAAATCACATTCTGGTTCATCCCCGGCGCAAAATAAAATTCCATCACACATTCCATGCCGTTCTCATGCAGTGTATGTACCAGTTCCCGAAACTCAGACGCTGCATCTGCACTGCTGCTGTAGGATGCCTTCGGTGCAAAATAATTGCCGGGAACATACCCCCAGTAATTAATCTTTTCCACCGGCTGTACACTTTCCGGTTTGATCAGATCTTCTCCGTGACTTTCCCACTTAAGGTAATCCGGCAGTACCGTTTTCTTTGGGATCACCTGTTCCTCAAACTCGTAGGCAGGCATCAGCTCTATGGTCGTAATGCCAAGTTTTTTCAGATATGGGATTTTATCTGTAATCGCTCGGAATGTCCCCCGTTCTTTTCTCGGACAGGATGTATCCTCCATGGAAAATCCCCGCACATGCAGTTTATACATAACCATCTGCTGCCGTTTAATCTCCGGCTGTCTGTCGTTTTCCCAGTCAAATGCCTGCGGATATGCACCGCCACAGATAAAATAATCCTTCTCACTGCGGGTTTTGTCATTCCATTTTTCCCTGCCGATAATACGGGTTGCATAGGTATCCGTAATGATTTTTCCGTTTATCTCATAATTATATCTTAAATTTTTCCATAACTTACCGGTTACGGCCACAGAACGCACGGATCCCCGGCAATATTCCTTCGGTACTAAAATTTTGCAGACAGGTTCTGCTTTTTTCCCATAAAAAAGAATGCTGCAGTTCTCTTCTTTTTCCCCTTCGAACGTAAAAATCACTGCATCATCCTTTTTCTGTACTCCTAACTTTTCATAATTGCCTTCTCTGATCGTGTAATCCATGCTGTCTGCCACCTTTTCTATCGTACCCCAGTATCTTTTTCTAATAAAAATAGTATACCTTTTTTTTCACATTTTGTATAGAAAAATATGTTCAATCACATCCGATTATGTTATGATGTCATTGTCTTTATTAGGACCACTATAAAAAAGAGAGGTATCGGCATGAGCGATTTCAACCAGAACAATGACGATGAAGATATCGTTGTAACCCTTGATCTTGACGACGGAAGTCAGGTAGAATGTGAGATTCTTACCATTTTTACTGTTGGCGAACGTGATTACATTGCACTTCTCCCACTCGATGAAAATGGCGAGGAAAACGAGGAAGGCGAAGTATTTATTTATCGTTATTCTGAAGACAGCGAAGGCAATCCTTCCCTTGATAACATTGAGGACGATGAAGAATACGAAGCTGTATCCGACCGTTTTGACGAACTTTTAGACGAGGCAGCCTTCGAGGAGATGGATGATTAATCCTTCTTCTTTTCCGGTGGCTGCGCTTCTTTGATAAAACGGGAAATTTCTGCATCTTTATGGTTCAGTTGTCTGACTGAAAAAAGATGCAGATTTTTTTTTGCTCTCGTCATTCCTACATAAAACATCCTTCGCTCTTCTTCCACTTCCGGTTCCAGCACTGCTTTTTTGTATGGCATGACGCCCTCATTGACGTCAATGATATAGACATTTTCATATTCCAGACCTTTTGCACTATGTAATGTTGCTAACGCAACACTGTTCGGGTTCTGATTCTGCACGCGGTAAAATTCCTGCAGCTCTTTTGTGTAATTTTCAATGTGGTCAAACCACGCATCATAAGTCTTATATTCCCTCGCTGCATCCAGGAGCTCATCCAAAACATCAAACAGATCATCCGCTTTGATACGTCTGTAATCCGCATATTCTGTACAAAACTCATCATATCCGATTGCCTTCCGGATGTAATTGATCGCCGCATACGGACTTAATCTCTCTAACATACGGATATCGCCCTCTAATTTTTCGATGCGCTTTGCCACCCACGGCTGTTCCTCATAGTACCACTCCCACACATCAAATGCCACGGTCTCCTCGTCTAGCGATTCCCGGCTGATATAGCGTTTCGGACGGTTCATGATCTGCAGGAAATCCCTGCGTTCCCTGCTTCCCATCGCAATCCTTATGTATGCAAAAATATCTTTTGCGATCCAGTGCTCGTATAAGTTCGGCACGGTATCTCTCGTTCGGAATGGAATATTATACTCCATCAGCTGTTCCATCAGAAGTCGCGGCTGTGTATTGGTGCGGAAAAGCACTGCAAATTCTTCATATTTTGCGCCTTTCTCCACCGCCTCCTGAATATCCCAGATGATTCTTGCATTTTCTTTGCGCTGGCTTTCAAACAACTGCCATTCAACCGGGATATCCCCCTGATCCGCCGCCTCTATTTTTTTCTGAAAGCGTTCCTTATTGTGGCCGATGAGATATCCGGCACTTGTCACAATGTTTTTTACGGAACGGTAATTCACATCTAAAAGAACCGTCTCCGCCTCCGGGTAATCATCTTTAAAGTGTAACATGATCTCCGGCTTCGCGCCCCGGAAACGGTAGATTGACTGGTCATCATCCCCCACGATAAACAGATTTTTCCTCTCACCCGCTAACATTTTTATAATGTCATACTGGATCCGGTTGATGTCCTGAAACTCATCGATCAAAATATAGCGGTATTTATTCTGCCATGCGGCAAGAATATCGGCACGCTGTTCAAAAAGTTCCTTCGTGTATACTAACATGTCATCAAAATCAATCAGTCTGTTTTTGTACAAAAATTCATGATATTGGCGATAAACCTTTCGGAACACGGTCTCCGCACAGTTTTTCGAATAATAGTTGGCGATTTCTATCCCGGAATTTTTGACCAGACTGATCTCCCCTAACAGAGATGTGATAAACTCCGTCTCATCCTCATAGGTCAGATGTTCTTTCGCTATGATCTCACGCATACACTGGTAGCGCTGTTCCTCCCTGGCAATATTGTCTGCGCTGTAATTATATGCATGTTTTAAAATGGCAAAATAAACTGCATGAAATGTGCCAAATGTCACCGGGCATAACCGGTTCATTTTCCGCTGAAACCTGCGCTTCATCTCCGTTGCAGCGGCTTTGGTAAATGTGATAACAAGGATCTGTGCCGGATCTATCCCCCATTCTTCGATCAGATATTTTGTACGTTCTGTGATTACAAGAGTTTTTCCGGAACCCGGTCCGGCGAGAACGAGCATTGGTCCGTTTTTGTGATGGATTGCCCGTGTCTGAGATGCGTTAAAGCTCATAGATTACCTCAATTCATAGATTTGAAACGGCAGGGAAATTGAAAATCTCCCTGCCTGATAAAAAACTCTTACTGCTCTAATAATTCAATACCTTTTTTGATGCGGGCAATGGACTCCTCTTTTCCAAGTACCTCCATCAGCTCTGTCGCTCCGCCCGGTGTCATCTGTTTGCCGGAAACAGCCGTACGGATCGGCCACATAACATAACCGTTCTTCACGCCGGTCTCTTCCACATATTTTAACAATGTGGCATATAATGCATCATTGCTGTAATCTTCCTGTGCCTCTAACAGAGGAAGTACATCTTTTAATACTTTTAAGGAAGTTTCCGCATTTGTCTTCATCTTCTTGTGTGTATACATTGCCACGTCATATTCCGGAAGCTCCTCGAAGAAATCTACCAGTCCGGCAATATCCGGGAATACTTCGATTCTGGTTTTTACCATTGCTGCAATCTTCTTTAAATCAAGATCCTTTGTGATCACCTCGCGGATATATGGCTCTGCTTTTTCATAGAAACTGTCAAAATCCATAGCTTTGATGTATTCGCCATTCATCCATTTTAACTTTGTGTAATCAAAAACTGCCGGTGATTTGCTGATTCTGTGGTAATCAAATTCTTTGATCAGCTCATCTAAGGTAAAAATTTCTCTGTTATCTTCCGGACTCCAGCCAAGCAGTGAGATATAGTTTACAACTGCTTCACTTAAAAATCCCTGCTCTAATAGATCTTCAAAAGAAGAATGTCCGCTTCTCTTAGAAAGTTTCTTGTGGTTTTCATCCGTGATCAGCGGCAGATGGATGTAAACCGGTGATTCCCAGCCAAATGCATCATACAGACGCTGGTATTTCGGCGAAGAGGAAAGATACTCATTTCCACGTACCACATGTGTGATGTTCATGGTATGATCGTCAACCACGTTTGCAAAATTATAGGTCGGATATCCATCGGATTTGATCAGGATCATATCATCAAGTTCTGCATTATCCACCGTGATATCTCCGTATAACTCATCATGGAAGGTCGTTGTTCCCTCGTTCGGGATGTTCTGACGGATGACAAACGGTTTGCCAGCAGCAAGATTTGCCTCCACTTCTTCTTTACTTAAATGCAGACAGTGTTTGTCATACATCATGATCTCTTTACCGTCCACTTCTGTTTTTAAGGACTCTAAACGCTCCTTGTCGCAGAAGCAGTAGTATGCTTCGCCTTTTTCTACTAATTCTTTGGCATATTTCATGTAGATGCCGGTCTTCATACGCTCACTCTGCACATAAGGACCATAACCGCCATCCTTATCCGGTCCCTCATCATGAACCAGACCTGTCTCCTCTAATGTGTGATATATGATATCAACTGCACCTTCCACAAAACGCTCCTGATCCGTATCTTCGATACGAAGCATAAAATCTCCGCCCGCATGTTTGGCAATTAAAAACTCATATAATGCAGAACGCAGATTTCCCACATGCATTCTTCCTGTAGGACTTGGTGCAAATCTTGTTCTTACTTTGCTCATTGTTTGTTTTCCTCCTGTATTCTCATTTTCCGTTTTATAAATCCGGAAAAGATTTTCAAACGCCGTACACGTCATTATATAACAATTTTTTCTGCCTGACAAGCTTACAAATTGAAAACAGAGACAGGATTTTTCTCCTGTCCCTGCGCTGCCCAGCTATTATTTTATTATTAGATACTTTGCCGACATTATATTTTGGTAAATATTGCAGTTTCTTTCTTCAAATCGGTTGCAATCTCAAAATTCTCATCCATACGGTTCGAGATATTTTCCATATCCGTAACCAGCACCTGCGTGCTGTCTGCTGCATTGCTGACTCCCTTTGCGCCCTCCTCGATGG
>ENA-UESH01002391-UESH01002391.1-human-gut-metagenome-genome-assembly--contig:-NODE-2391-length-10995-cov-6.374886_pt1 | contig 10995 bp, 12 predicted proteins | sample MGYA00243001_ERZ508002 | MGnify/ENA primary metagenome ERZ508002 (study PRJEB26167, sample SAMN06115447) | human gut metagenome | host: Homo sapiens | place: China:Anhui | collected 2015-08-07... | reverse complement strand
ATTCGGCGGTGCCGATTTTTACATAAATCAGCCTTATGGCTGAAAAAAATATGGCCCCTTGGTCAAGCGGTTAAGACGTCGCCCTCTCACGGCGAAAACAGCGGTTCGATTCCGCTTGGGGCTACCAAATAAAAACTGCGCGTTCGTAAAGAACTCGCAGTTTTTATTTTCCCTCAATATCAGTATAATCGGATATAATTAGAATATTTTTGTACAGATATAAATACCTGCGACGATATTACAAACTATCACCGCAATTAAAAACATAATTTCAGAAACACCGATTATTTTTGAGTCGGAAAATTCACATTTAACTGATTCCGATTAAATAATTAATACATAAAATTCGTTTTCATACCGCATTGCAGGATATAATGTGTTTCATAAGGCTTAAAAACTGTGAAATCACGATATTACTTAAAATAATTTTTTCGTATTAAATTACATTTTTTATGAATATAATTGATTAAACGACATATTTTGTACTTATCTGAGTTTCATTGTAAAATTATTTTGAAACAATGTAAAATTATAGTGAAATTCGTTGACTGTATCATATAATCGTGATAAAATAAAAGTTGGTGTATAACTATATTAAATTTTCGGAACAGACAGTCAGAATTCAACAAAGCAATCCAAATTCTTTCCGGAAAAACAAATGTGAAATTCTGATTGTTTGTTCCTGAGGGGAAAGGAACATATGAGTAAAGATGAAACGAGGCAAAAAATACTGAAAGGTGCACTGAAGTACTTCTCTTCGCGCGGTTATGACGGAACCACCGTCGCGGCTATTGCAAAATATGCGGGAATCAGAGCACCGTCGCTTTATAATCACTTTGAAAATAAGCAAGAAATTTTCTATGCGGTCCTCGCAGAAAGCGACAGACAAATCGGAATATACACGAGAGATATATACGCCGAAGGCGAACGTTCGGACAATGGTGTTCCGATGATATTTTCACTCACAGAAGATCAACTCGCCGAAAAAGTCAAGAAGTTGTTCTTATTTGCTTTACATGATAAAACCGTCAGCAGAGTACGGAAAATGCTTACGATCGAACAGTTCAGAACGAAAAGACTCGCCAATACATACACCGAGAAATATATAGATAATATTATTAAATTACATACGAAATTATTTAAGCGATTCATTACCGCAGGCGAACTGAAAAACGAAGACCCCGCCGCACTGGCAACCATGTGTGTTTTACCGATAATAACATTAATCGGCGTGTGCGATCGTCAACCGGAAAGAGAAAAAGAATGTCTCAAAAAAACCGATGCGCATATCAGACTATTCTTCCGCACGTTCAGAGCCAGACGATATTGAAAACTAAAAACTCAAGCCTTAACGAATGTCGATTTCGTTAAGGCTTGCTTTATTTTGCGGTGTCGTGAGCAATATCCTTGCCTTTTCACTTTCATATTGATATAATATATATATATTTCGATTAAGGAAGAAATTATGGACATAAATCAGTACAAAACAATCGGGTCTATAAATAAAAAGCATTTGATTTCGCTTACAAATTATACTGCGGAAGAAATATATGAAATACTTAAAAGAGCAAAAGATATATTCGACAGATTAGCCGCAGGCGAAAAACAATATTCCCTTAAAAACAAGTACATATATCTCATAACTAAAAGCGGATTTTCGCGCTCGAGAATCGCCTTTGAAACGGCTGTTACAAAATTATCCGGTTCATATACGGTTTCATCGCTCCCCGGTGCAAAAATAGACGAAGTTCTTACAGATTCGTTATCTATGAAGGCAATCGCATATTACGGAGTCGATGCAATAGTCGTAAGAACCGAATTATCGACAGATGCAGAAGTTCTTGAAAAACATGTGAACCTGCCTATAATTAACGCAAATCCCCAAAGCGGACCGTTAGAGGCTTTATCCGCCCTTCTCACAGTTTGGGAAAGGAAAGGCAGACTCGGCGGTCTGAAAATCTCAATGATAGGTAACCCGACAATTTTTGCCGAGAGTTTTATTTACGCTTTCATCAAATGCGGCGCAGACGTAACGATTGTGTGTCCGAATGGCTATAACCCCGACGAAAGAACTCTTAATTATTGCGCACAATACGGAGACCTGACTATAACCAACGATTTATCCGACGGGATAAAAGATGCCGACTGCATTTATGTATCCGACGACTATGCCGCGGCAAGTTTCACTCTTACAAACGACGTTTTGATAAATGCAAAGCCGTCTGTCATGGTTTTACATTCGTTACCTATACCGAAAGACTCCGCCGTCATAAGCGCAGATATTATAAATTCGCCCGCATTTGCCGGACTTACTTTGGCAGAAAATCTGCAAAAAGTCGAAATGGCAGTCCTTGATTTGCTCGTTGCGGAATAAATGTATTTTCAATCATCCTAGGCGCTTAAATTCTTTACGCAATTTATATACGATTTTCTTTTCAAGTCGTGAGATATAACTCTGTGAAATACCGAGAATATCCGCGACTTCTTTTTGTGTCAATTCATCTTCCCCCCGCAAGCCGAATCTCAAATCCATAATCTGTTTCTCTCGCGGCGACAATCTGTCAATTGCCTCCCGTAAAGTTCTCGTCTCGTCTGCATTTTCCATATCCTTGTAGACGACGTCGGTATCCGTTCCGAGCACATCGGAAAGCAAAAGTTCGTTTCCTTCCCAATCGACGTTAAGCGGTTCGTCAAGAGAAATCTCACCTTTTAGCCTGACCACTTTTCGCAAATACATAAGAATTTCATTCTCTATACAACGCGAGGCATAAGTCGCAAGTTTTATATTTTTATCTGCATTAAATGTATTTATCGCCTTAATCAATCCTATGGTTCCTACAGAAATCAGATCATCCAATTCAACGCCGGTATTATCGAATTTACGCGCTATGTATACGACAAGCCTCAGATTATGTTCGATAAGGTCCTGACGTACTTTCTCTTCGCCTCTGGCAAGCAAAGAAATTTTTTCTTGTTCTTCATCCGGCGTATACGGTATCGGCAAAGCGTCGGTGCCGGTCATATAATTTATGTAACCACCGTTTTTATAAAAGATTTTTTCAAATATCGCCTTGATTTTTTCAAACACTCTACGCCTCCTTAAACAAGTATGGGACTAAGCAATAAATCGAAATCGCCGGCCGTTTCAAATGCCATATCTGCGACACCCATAACTACGTTATTTATTATATTCGGACGAGTTCCCGTATATATCACGATTCTGTCGGGTTTATAAATTTTTATTTTAGTCTTACCTGCCACTGTCCTGATTTCCGTTTCACCAAGAGCATAATGCGTTAAATCGATACCGAAAAACGCTTTTTTATATGCCGACGGCGAGCAAATTACAATCGGACTGGCAGTCGGAGAATATACAAGTCGGTTGCCGCTGTCGATAAAACCGTGGAATAAAAAACTTTCCTCTCCGAATGTCAAAGAACATTCTGCCGAAAACTTAAATCCGATTTTTTTATCGTAAATCTTTTTTACGATTCTGCTTATCGATATGTATAAAACAAGACAACAAAAAGCGCAAAATCCAACAGGAAGTTTTGACTCTCCGAACGTAGTCAGGATATCGTATTTTATTCCTGTAAGAATGCAGATTGCCGCTACGCATCCGCCGAATGAAAAAGTATAAAAAATAAACAGATAATAACAAAAAATATACTCCTTAAAATTTTTGAATTTACCGCTTAAAGCTACAAGAATAAAGCCAAGCAATACTCTTGTACAAAATAACACCCCTTTTATCATTGAAACAAGCGGAACGGCAAGTGCGGCACCTGCCCCGATAAGCGCAGGTATCGCAAGCCATAAAAGTTTAGTGTTTAGTTTTAACGTCCTTCTTGCCGCAAGCAATAATAACGCATCGATAAAAAAATTATCCAAAAAAACATACTCGACGTAAACAACCATAACCAGATTATAAAACTTTTACACGCCTGTTTTTTGACGGGTTTAGTAAATAAATGCATTTTTTTGTCATTATAAAAGCCCTATCACCGCATATCGCAGTAATGCGGTTAAGTTTTTAATCCGGCGATATAGAACTGAGGCGGTTGCGAAAAATTTCGCAACCGCCTCAGTTCTATACCGTTTCGGCAAAGCCCAAACTGATTTTTAATGCCATGTCAACACGACGCATCACGTCGTCTCCAAGTAATCCGATCCGCTCTTTAAGTCTCCGCTTATCAAGCGTCCTGATTTGTTCAAGTAATACCACCGAATCTTTCGTAAGCCCGTAATCCGCCGCGCTTAATTCGATATGCGTCGGCAATCTTGCCTTACTCAATTTACTGGTAACTGCAGCGGCAATCACGGTAGGGCTATATTTATTACCCACGTCGTTCTGTACGACTAAAACGGGTCTTACTCCGCCCTGCTCGCTACCGACCACGGGCGAAAGATCGGCGTAATACAATTCGCCTCTTCTTATCATATCGGTCCTCCGAGTAAGCCCCTCTTTACATCTTATGTAAATTTTTAATTCGGGGTTATACTCTGAACCGATTATCGGCTTTTATATTCTATTTTATACAAGAAATTCTATAAGTTTTCTTTTAACTTCGGCACACTCTCCGCTCAATATGTCCCTGCCCTGCGATGAATTTGAAAAAATATACTTATAACTTATACCGTGTTCATCAAGAATAAATATATTATCCGCTATCTTAAGTCCTTCGTCAATATCGTGTGTAACATAAATAACGGTTTTCGGCGACTGTATAAGCATATTCAAAAACAACTCAACCGTTTTTATCCTCAAACCGAAATCAAGCGAATTCATCGGCTCGTCGAGCAATACGACAGGCGCATCCGATAAAAATGCCCTTGCCAGAGACACTCGTTTTTTTTGCCCCCCGGACAATTCGTCCGGTAGCGCGCCGCTTTTCTCTGTCAAACCGACATCCTGTAATACTTTTGATATTTTCTGTCGGCGATCGGTTTTCCCGACGGTTTTGTCGATTGTAAAATCAAGGTTTTCATTTACACTCATAAACGGAATCAATCTGTCCTCCTGAAAAACGCAGGCAACGTTTTCCGCTCCTTTTATCGCCCCGCTATAAGTCGTAAGTCCCGCTATACATTTCAGTAACGTCGACTTACCGATACCCGATTTCCCCATAACGACAGATATTTTATTTTCCGGAAAGATTACGCTTAAATTATCTAAAATCGTTTTACCGTCATATTTTTTAGTTAAATTTTCTAATTCGATATTCATAACGTATTCTCTTTATACCGTGAAAGATTCCGTACAATAGTAATTCAACGACAAAACTAAGCAATATAGCCACAACTGTCCATGCCATTATTTCTGCGGTTTCGATGTTGATGTTTGCGACCTTTAATTCGTTACCTATACTATTCGGGGTATATGCAAGAGCCTCCCCCGAAATTGTAAGTTTGACGTTAAACGACAACGTCGAAACCAACTGCGGAAACAATCTTATTACCGTATCCGGGAAATAATACCGAAAGAATGCCTTCGATTTCGGTACTCTGTAAACTTTAATCATTTCGGTCATCTGCTTGTCTCGCGATGACAGTACACCGAGAATCGATGCATACAGCATAGGAAACATAACGATAAACGATACCGCAATCGGCAATTTATCGGCTTTAAGCCACAGTACGCACAATAGCACGACAGACATTGTCGGTATGGCGCGAGCGATAACCGTTACGGGATAAAATATTTTTTCGACAATCCTGCTTATCGACGCAAATAACGCAAATGCAAAAGCCGTAACAAACGCAAACACGTAACTATAAATTGCTCTCGCTAAAGTACCGAATATATCGTTGACAAAACCGTCTTCACGCACGATATAGCCCAGCGATTTTGCGACATTAGGTATGGACGGAACTATCAATTCGCTGTCAAAGCCGATAGAAACTATATAATATACCAGAACAAGCAGGCATACAGACCCTAACGGGAAAACAGCCGACAACAGTCTCTTTTTCATCACTTAAAAAAGATAAAACGAGTCTGCAGGCGCAGTCATTCCATGCGCGGTAAGAAACACCGCTATATCGGTTTTCAGCGAACTTGCAGTTTCACATCCGATATTGCATCTGTCGATAACGGCATTGCTGAAATTCAAGCCCATAGTTGTATCTTTATATAACGTAGTTATGGACGTCTTCAGATTCTCGACGTTGTTCTGAAGATATTCTTTGTTTTCTTTTAATTTTTCAACTAATGCTTTAACGTAATCGATATTTACATTTTCGCTGTTTACAAGCAATCCCGCCTGAGTAAATACCGCATTATCGTTTAAGTTTTTCCATTCCGATTGAATATCGAACACCACGGACGCTCCCGTTGCACCGGTAAACTTTGTAACCACCGGTTCGGCAAGCACTGCGTATTCTACGTTTCCGTTTTTCAGCCCCTGCATAATTTCCGCAGGCATGGAAGTCCGATAAACAACTTTACCGTCAACCACGGTATCACCTTGCATAGGCTCAATGTTTTTTCCTTTTAACAATCTTAAAAACGCGACCTGAGGAGTTCCGCCACCGCTCGTAAGATAAACGACTTTACCTTTAAGATTATTCAAATCGTTGTTAATAGTTTCTTTGCCGACAATATAAATATTACCGAATACGTTTACTGCGGCAAGTTTATATTTTTCGTCGGTTGCATGGATTTTTGCCGCGGCGTTGACAGGCATTATCGCCATATCATAAGTACCGTTCGATAACCCCGCAATAAGAGTACTGACGACGTCGTTACCGGACGGAACTATCTGCATTTGCGTATTATACACATTATTATCGGTTTCATATGCAAAACCGTCGGATACGTTCATCGCCGATAACAACGGCGCACCGTCAACCACAGCCAGATTGTAAGTGTCGTTCGATTTTTCTTTTTTGCACGAAACAAACGCAAAAAGCGTTATTACGCTTAATACAAGAGCAATTACTTTTTTCATTTCTGTTTTATCTCCTTATAAATTGTAATTTTATACTTCGGCAGTCGTTACAGCCGATTTTACCGTTACGTTTTCAATGCGTCCGAGTTTGCCTGTTATAGCCGACACGGTTTCGTTGGTAGCCTTAACTATAACACTGATTACATAAACGTGATTGACATTATCGGGCACGCCCATTCTTCCGACGATATAGTCTCCGTAAGCAGATAAAACTTTATTTACCTGTTCGGATGCCGTTCTGTCTTTTTCGATGACAATGCCGATAACCGCTATGCGCATAATTTCACCTCCGAAAAAAATAACGCATACCCAAAAGAGTATGCGTAAAAATCATAATATTAGCCTTAGCCGTTCGCCGAAAAATTCCGTGTGAAAGGAAATAGCCGATTTTACGCTTGCTCTCCGAACGAATCATCGATTCAGCGATTATATTATATAGAAAAAATAAAATATTGTCAATCGAATTTATTTGCGGTTTATAGTAAAATGATGTATAATATTTAAGGAAATTTTTTTTGGAGGTCAACTATGCCTTTAGTAAATTCTAAAAAGATGTTTGACGCTGCCTATAAAGGCGGCTATGCCATCGGCGCATTTAACGTCAACAATATGGAAATCGTCCAGGGTATCACCGAGGCGTGTAAAGAAGAAAAAGCCCCCGTCATTCTGCAAGTAAGCAAGGGCGCAAGAGCGTATGCAAACCACACTTACCTTGTAAAGCTTGTCGAGGCTGCCGTTCACGAATGCCCCGAAGTACCCATCGTACTTCACCTCGATCACGGTCCCGACTTTGAAACATGCAAAGCCTGCATAGACGGCGGCTTTACGTCGGTAATGATCGACGGTTCTGCTCTTCCGTATGAAAAAAATATCGAAGTCACTAAAAAAGTTGTGGAATACGCGCATAAATACGGCGTAACCGTAGAAGGCGAACTCGGCACGCTTGCAGGTATCGAAGACGAAGTAAGCCACGCCGTAGGATCTTACACCAGACCCGAAGAAGTTCAGGATTTCGTTTCTCATACCGGTGTAGACAGTCTGGCGATAGCAATCGGTACGTCTCACGGCGCATATAAATTCAAGCCCGATCAGTGCACCAGAAACGAAAAAGGCATTCTTTGCCCGCCTCCGCTCAGATTCGATATTCTTGAAGAGGTTTCTAAGCGTCTGCCCAACTTCCCGATAGTCCTTCACGGCGCATCGTCCGTTCCTCAGGATTATGTCGCCATGATAAACGAATTCGGCGGCAAGATGCCCGATGCGGTGGGCGTGCCCGAAGATCAACTTCGCGAAGCCGCAAAACTCGCAGTATGCAAAATCAATATCGACTCCGATATTCGTCTCGCAATGACAGGTTCGATCAGAAAGTTCTTTGTCGAACACCCCGACAAGTTCGATCCGAGAGAATATCTCAAAGTCGCAAGGGCTAACGTTAAAGAACTCGTCAGACACAAACTCGTTGACGTTCTCGGTTGCGCAGGTAAAGCCGACGAATGCAGATAATTATATAACGGATATAAAACTGCCCGCCTCTGCCGATATTCGGCAGAGGCGGGCTTTCATATTTTGAATAAATTCAATATTTATCAGTTAAGATCTAAATCTTTTAACATTTTGTCTGTCGATGCCACTTTTTCCGCTGTCATGGCATTATTTGTTTTTAATTCGCCTATACTACGCTTTCTTACATCCTTTCTGAACAACTTAAACCACCGTTTGATCTCATAAAACGGTTGCAGAATCCGTTTTCCTTTAAGTCTCGGATAAATCTGACAAAGTTGCTCGTAAGGCATCCATATTCTGGAAAGTAAATTGCGGAATTTGCCTTTCTTTACCGATTGACGAGCCGCCGTTTTGTTTTCAATCGAGCCGTAAACTCCACCGTTAAATATGAAATTCTCCGTTTCGTCTATGACATCATCCCGTTCACCGTCGCCGAACCATACATCGCTTAATTTGTCAAAATAATCGGCAAACACTGAAATTTTTGCATGTGAAAGCAAGTCCGTCAATTTTGCCCGATCATACCCGATGCGGTTTTTAAGTAATTTTACGTCGATAAAAGGTCGGACTCCGCACCCTCCGCCATCCTTAAAATGATATGCCGCATGAGCATAAAGATGAAAAAGCAGAAATTCGTTCGTGAACACATATTCATATGGATTGTCTGCGCACGGAACGGTAAAATCCCACGCCTGCTCTAAAACCCGATCAAGATCGTCGTCTGCCTCTTTAATCGAAAAATGCAACTCCAAATGAACTCCGCCGGGCGAAAATAACGAATAATCATGATAGGCTTTCTCTTCGAGTTTATACCCCAGAGTTCGGATGAGATAATCCGATGCGGCGTCTATATTGTCTTCGGAAACAAGAATATCGATGTCGCAACTGGTTCTTAGCCATTGTTCGGGATAAAATTTGCGTATCACCGCTCCTTTAAGCGGAATAAACTTGATTTTAGCGTCGGAAAGCGCAGATTTAATACTATCAAATTCGCAATTTATATTTTCACAACGAAAAATCGCAGACATTATAGCCGATTCATAAACAGATTTAATATCTGCATTTGCAATTAAGTTGTGCTTTATAAGCGCGTCGGCAACAATATGCACAAGGTCGTGCGATTTGGAAAGTTTATATAAAGACTTTAACTCGTCGTTCGTGAGTTCGCCGACATCGGCGGAAGATATTTCCCCGCCGAAAATTTCAGCATTTATTAAACTCATCATAATGCGACGGATCTTATCCATACTTTTACCCGACCTTTGAAAATATATTATCCGGAAATTTCAGTCGTTGAATTTTGCCAATTCTTCTTTAACATATGATAACGATAACAGTTTTTCCTTTACCTGATTAACGTTTAATATCTCTGTATTGTTAGAATTGAATTCGTTTACCGTAACGGCTTTTTCGTTTCCGTCTTTGAAATATTTATCGTAATTCAAATCGCGGTTGTCCGCGGGAACTCTGTAAAAATTACCCATATCAACCGCTTTCGCACATTCTTCTTTCGTAAGCAGGGTTTCATACATTTTTTCGCCGTGACGAATACCTATAATACGAATGTCCTTTTTGTCTCCGCCAAACAACTCGCATACAGCCTCGGCTTGAGTCTGAATAGTGCAAGACGGAGCCTTCTGAATAAGTAAATCGCCGTTTTCGCCGTGCTCGAATGCAAATAAAACCAAATCTACCGCCTCATCCAACGACATAATAAATCTTGTCATCGTCGGTTCGGTAATGGTAATGGGTTGTCCGTTTTTAATCTGATCTATCCAAAGCGGAATAACGCTACCGCGTGAACACATAACGTTGCCGTAACGAGTACAACATATTTTAGTGCTACGCGAATTTCTCGACTTCGCTACCGCGACTTTTTCTTCGATAGCCTTGGTTATACCCATAGCATTTACCGGATATGCTGCCTTGTCCGTCGAAAGACAAATAACAGACTTAACGCCTTCTTCGATTGCGGCAGTTAAAACGTTATCTGTGCCGATAACATTTGTTTTCACCGCCTCCATGGGGAAAAATTCGCAAGACGGAACCTGTTTCAACGCGGCGGCATGAAAGACGTAGTCTACATTATGCATTGCGTCTTTAACGGACTGAAGATTGCGAACGTCGCCTATGTAAAATTTAATTTTATCGGCAACTTCGGGCATTTTCGCCTGAAATTCATGACGCATATCGTCTTGTTTCTTTTCATCACGCGAAAAGATGCGAATTTCGCCTATATCGGTTTGTAAAAACCTATTGAGAACGGCATTACCGAAACTCCCCGTTCCGCCTGTAATCATCAACGCCTTATTTTTAAATAAACTCATAAATAGCTTTTTTATCTCCTTTTTCATTCGTTATATAGAATCACTGTCTTTTTTCATATCTTCATTCAAAGTATTTTTATGTCTAATGAAATAAAATAATTCTTTTACGCACTTAATTATCGTTTGTCTTTTGATAATTAAAATAAAAATAATAAAGAAAAACGAAAATAAGAAAGATAATAATGAAAAACCAAAAATGTAATTAACAATTATAA
>ENA-UESH01002387-UESH01002387.1-human-gut-metagenome-genome-assembly--contig:-NODE-2387-length-11003-cov-2.896852_pt1 | contig 11003 bp, 4 predicted proteins | sample MGYA00243001_ERZ508002 | MGnify/ENA primary metagenome ERZ508002 (study PRJEB26167, sample SAMN06115447) | human gut metagenome | host: Homo sapiens | place: China:Anhui | collected 2015-08-07 | study... | reverse complement strand
ACGGGGCACGCGGTAACCGAAATTTCCGCAGGCTCCGCGGGCGACAAAACGTATTATGCGGCATGGAGGGAAGCGGAAGCCTCTCATTCGTCCGCAGGGTCGGAAAGCGGCTCGGAAAACGTCGCGGGCGGGTGCGGTTCCTCCGCCTCCCCGCTCGCCGTAACCGCGGCTTTGGCCGCAGGCGGAATGATGTTTTCGGCAGCGCGCCGCAAACGCCGCGGATAACGGCGGCCGATGAAAAAGTGCAGTGGAGTTTTCGCACGGTTTCTCTTAAAAAACCGAGTAATTACCATATGGGGAGAAAAGGCATGAACAAAACAATCAAAACTCTCGGCAGTATTCTTTTTACAGGGCTTTTCGCGGCGGGGCTCGGCGCGTCCGCGTTCGGGCCCGGGACCTTCGGCGGCGTCAAAACGGCCGCGGAGGGAGAGAGCGCTCACCAGATCACCTTGAAGCTGAACGGCGGGGAAAGGCTTGTCGATGACGCGCGCAGCGGTGCGGACGTTTCGTATTCCTTAAACGGGGATACCCTCAAGCTGACCCACGACAACGTACGGGCGATGTTCGGCAACGCCGCGCCCTACAAGTACGAGGGCGATTCCTATTTGTCCGACGCCACGGACCCGAAGGGACAGAAGATTTTCGCCACGCCCCTTTTGTACGGATTGTTTGTCGATACCGACAACGACGGGACGTTGGACGAGGGCGAAAGGCTCTATTGCTCGGGCGATACCCTGAAGGTGACGGCGGATACCGTCCTCACCTGTTATTACAGCGACAACGGCTTTGTTTACAGTCAGGCCAACGCATTCGGGGACGTTCAGGATTACCAGGTATGTTTTGCAAAGGCCTGGAAAGACGGCAACGCGCCCGTACACGAAAGCGGGGAGAGCCGTTCCTATACGGCCCGCCAGCTGCAGCCCCTCTATCACATGATTACCGCGATCGGCGATCTGGCGTTCAGTACAAACGGTTGGTGCAACGTCATCAAGTCGATCGAAATCCCTACCACGGTACAGCAAATCGGCATGGGTGCGTTCAAATTCGCGTTTCAATGCACCTCTATTACGGGACTGACCCGCGTTCATACGTTCGGACCGGAAGCTTTATTTATGGCGGGCGCGGCAGAGATCAATCTCGGCGACAACCTTCACCATTTCGGTCACTATTCGTTTACGTTAGAAGCGCGCAGCTCCCGTCTTATCGTGGAAGCCTGGCAAAACGACGAGGCGAAATGGTATGCGGATGGACGTCTGGAGGATAATCCTACGCCTTGGTTCGGCGTGGCCGGTCCCACCGTTTCAGCGCCCAACGCCTATGTTTATGTGCCCAAGGGAAAAACCTCCGAATGGTACAAGACGGCTCACGCGCAGTTAAAGCTTGCCAACGGCTCAAACTGGACGGGGGAAGGAGACGACAACCTTACGCAATATGCAAATTCGTTCAATATCCCCATGCGCGAAATGTACACCGTGCGTTTCGATCTCAACGGCGCCGACGGCTATATTGCCAACCAGCACCAGGACGCGGGCGCGGTTTCCGTGAAAGACGGGGAGAAAGAGCTCAATCTCACCAGCTTCGACGCCTCGGGCGAAACGCAGCTCACCGCCACCAACGAAGCGGACGCGGATCTTTCCATGATGAGCGTCGCAAAGCCCGCCGATCCCACGATGGAGGGCAAACTTTTCCTCGGCTGGAAGGATTCCAAGGGCGATATCTGGCAGGACAGCGACTTCGGCGCCAACGGAAAAGTGCTGACCGCCGACGAAACGCTCACCGCGCAGTGGGCGGACCCCGCTACCCTTACGCTCAAGCTCAACAACGGCGAAGAGGACGTCGTTTCCACCGTTGCCGACGGCTCGTATCTCAGCGAAAGCAATATCGACGAGCCGCTCCGCGACGGATATTGGTTCGGGGGCTGGTATAAGGAAGCGGCCTGCACCAACGAATGGAGGTTCGACGCCGATACGATAGACGGCGACACCGTTCTCTATGCGAAGTGGAATGCGGACGAATACACGATTTCTTACGAGCTGAACGGCGGAACCGCGGGAGCAGACGCCCCCGCAACTTATACGACGGAAGCGGCGGTGACGCTGGTCGCTCCTACAAAAGAGGGATATACCTTTAAGGGCTGGTATGCCGCTCAGGACTTTACGGGCGAACCCGTGACGGAGGTCGCGGCGGGCAGCAAGGGAAATAAGACCTTCTACGCGAAGTGGGAAAAGAATGCGGAAGAAAATTCGTCGGGAAATTCGTCGGGAAATTCTTCTTCGGGTTCTTCTTCCGAAAAGGAATCCACTGAAACTACCGCGGGCTGCAACAGCTCGATGATCGGCGGAACGCTGGGCGGTGCGGCCATTCTTTCCTGCGTGCTGGCCTTTACAAAAAAGCGCAGATCGAATAAGCAGTAAAAAAACAGCCTCTTTTTCCTTCCGTCGAAGGGACGGAAGGAAAAAAAGACCATAGGGCGCGGAAGGCCGCCCCGAATAAATCAGGACAGAGGAGGGAAAAGCTTTGTCTTTCAAATCGAAATCAATCGGAAATCCCCGAAAACGGCGCGCGGGACTCGTCGCTCTCTTCAGCGCGGCGGCGGTCGGGTTTGCCGCGGCGGGAGGGCTTGCAAATTTTTCTCAGGCGAAAGCGGACATCCTGGAAACGCAGACGCAGGCCGTTTTTCTCGGCATGGATAAGGACACCAAAGGCAATTGGTACGACGCCGCCTCTGCGCCGGAGGGCGAAAAGGCGAGTTATCTCAATACCACCGCTCTCTACGGCTCGGAGGGCGTAATGATGACCTATCAGAAGATCACGGGCGACGGACAGCCGGTGACCGACGTCACCCAAATAAACGATTTTACGGAGGAAAGCCCCGTCAATTACGTAAAATATCCGTCCTACGTGGAGAGCATCGAGGGGGACATCAAATCGACGCGCGACACGCCGCACGGCTATTGGAACTATAACGAGGCGGGCGTTCAGGCGGGCGCGCACGGCTCGCTTTCGAAAGCGGCGCTTTTATCGCCCGAACCCGCGGTATGGAGCAGCAAAGACGTCATGCAGCTTACGCGCGACGACATCAATTACACCGTAACCGTCAACGACGATCTCTATCACAAGGTTTCGATCTATCTCGGGTTTATGAACCAGTCGCAGTCCAACGCCTATCAGTACCTGCGTATCATGGATACGGACAGCAACGTTTTAAGCACCGTGCTCTGCAACGATTTCGGGGACGGTATTTATTATTCGTTTGCGGTAAAGGGAAGCTTCATCATCAACGTCAAGCAGATTTCGGGAACGGTGCAGGCCATGTTGAACGCCTTCTTCTTCGATCCCATGCTCGACGCCGAGGCGGACGCCGCCAACCAGAAAAAAGACGTCTCCGCCACCTTGAAGGGCGCGCGGGAGGTGACCTTGAGCTGGACGAATCCTCAACCCTCCAAAACCGCGATATATCGCAAGATTAAGGGGCAGCCCGACAGCGCTTACGAGCAGATCGCTTATCTGAAAGATAAAAACGCGACGAGCTATACGGATACGACTGCAAAATTTGCAAAAAAATATACCTATCTGCTCGGCTCAGGGCTTTCCCGCAAGGGCTATGCCTCGGTGACGGATTACGTCGTTCCCAAGTCGAGCGTAGATATCGCCACGGCGGAATACGCGCTGACTTCGGTGGAATTCGACAAGCCGAAATATACGCTCAATGCGGTAAACGAAGAAGTCACCCTGACGGTGACCGTCCGCAAAAACGTCATCTACGACGAGGATGAAAACATCGTGCAGGCGGGCGAACCGTATGCGAATACGCAGGTGCGGATAGAGCTTGACGGCGCGCTGGTTTACGATACCGTGGGCGACGTAAAGCCGAATATGGATCCCGTGATGGGCACGGTGACGACCGACGCGCAGGGCAAGGCGACGCTTACGTTTACTCCGCCGTACGCAGGCGAATACGAGCTGGTGGCGATCGTCGAAGTATATAGCGATCCCGCCGACGAAACAAAGGGGTTTGACGGCTGCGAGGGCCGCGCCGATTTCAGCGTAAAAATAGCGGGCTGGACGGCGGCGCCCGTCATTGCGACGGTTTCCGACGCGATCGCGCCGGGCGAAAGCTTTGCCGTTATGGGCACGGGGCTGATTCCCGACGACGAGGCCAAAGTGGCTATCGCGCCCGCTTCGGGCACGGTCGATCCCGCGTTTGACAAAAACGCTTCGGGACTCCGTTACCTCACGCCCGTTTTTACGGACGGGGAATATGACAGCGGGGTAATGCTGAAGCTTCCCGCCGACTGTGCTCCGGGGCTGTACAACGTTTGGGTATCCAACCGTTACGGCTGGAGCAGGGGCTTCACGATGAACGCGGCGCGGCCGCTGTTCCTCAGCCAGGAAGCTTCTTATGCGGGGCTGGAGATCGAAGTCGTCGGGCGCAACTATTTCGTCGATGAGTTCGGCATGGCCGAGGCAGGGCGTTCGAATATCAAAATCAAGCTTGTCCGTACGGGCGACGAAACGGGCGCTGCGGACGGAAAGACGGAGGAAATCCTCCTTTCTCCCAAGACGGGGATCAGATATACCGCCGCCGAGAGCGTGACGGGCAAAGCGGTGGACGAAAGCAATCCTTACCGCCTCACGTTTGAAACGCCCGCCGTTAAGGAATACGGCACCTATGCGGTTTACGTGGCCAACGACGGCGTGCATTTCCGAACCCTCGACAACGGACAAAAGCTCGTTCTCAAGGCGAAGAAGCAGGGGGACGCCAACGCTTCTCTCTTCGGGGAAAGCTCGGGCTACGACCCGCTCGGCCTCGGCGTCTATTGGGCGCAGGATTTGCATTACGATAACGTAGAACGCATGAAGGCGGCCGAAGGTCGGGACGACAAGGACGACACCCTTTCCATTCAGAGCAAGATCGACGCCTTGAGCGGTGCGGGCGGCGGAATCGTATTCTTCCCCAACGGCACGTATATCGTCGAACGGCTGGAAATGGCGAGCAACGTCATTCTGCTCGGTCAGTCCATGGAGCAGACGGTGTTCGAGGTCAATCAGAAGGTTTCCACCGAGGGATATTTTATCCGCAATTCGGGCAGCAACAACGGCATTGCGCGGCTCACGATCCGTTTGCGTCAAGGCTCCTGCGTCCCCGACATGTATCTCAATTTCGCGGACAGTCCCGACTCCTCTTCCGACGTCGATCTGCGGGTACACTCCAACGTATTTATTAAAAACGTCAAGATGGATTTCCCTTACGACGTGCAGGACCCCAACGGTAACAGCGGCTCCAACCGCGGGCTGGGTATTCTCCTTTCGGGCAATAAAAATTTCGTCATCGACGACAACAACATTACGGGCTATTTCGCCGTTTTACACCGCGGCTTCGTCAATAAATACGTCAGCATCCGCAACAACGTGTTCAAGGTACAGCGCGACGTCATGCACTGCCTGGCTTCCTTTGCGTTCATCGAAAACACGGCGCTGCTGGGCAACAACAACGACGGCCACGGCTGGTCGGCGCGAAGCGACTGCTATTTCGGAAACAATCTCATTTCCAAAGTGGGGCTTGAATATCCGAAGGCCAACAACAACGGCGAAATTATCATGCTGGAGGTGCCCGGCGCGCAGCTCAACTACGGCAGTGTTTTGGGCGCGGATGCCGAAAAACGCACCGTTACGGTGGACCGCCTCTGCGGTATCCCCATGACGACGGCCGACTACAACTATTTCGCCATGCTCATTTCGGACGGCGCGGGCATGGGACAGATCCGCTATATCGAACGCAACGCCGTTTCGGGCGACGCGGATTCCAACCTCAACTACGGCAACACCTTCCGTCTGCGCGAAGGGCAGAGGGATTGGGACGTTCTTCCCGATCAGACCAGCCAATACGTCATTTATATCCCGCAGGAACACGCTACCATCTATCGGAATAAAGCGGAGCACTGCGCGAAATCCATTCTGCTTTACAGCCAATGCGCGGACGCGCTGGTGGCGGAAAACGAACTGAAGGACACGGAAGGTATTTCGGTGTATTCCACGGTCGGAAACACGGGCACGAAGGGAACCAACTTCTTTATCCGCGTGGAACGCAACAGCGTGGAAGGCGTTTCCGTCATGACCGCAAAGGGCGGCATCGGCGTCATGAGCGAACGCTGGACGGAGAAATCGGTCTATGGCGGCATGCTGTCGGGCGGGGTTTCCATCCGTTACAACACCGTTAAAAACACGCCGGGCGGCGAATACGTAAGCATGTCCGAAGTGCCCGCCACCCACGGCATCTATATCCATACGAAAGGCGTCGAAAACGTCGTGGAGCAGGTGGGCGATATCCGTTTCACCATCGTCGAGGGCAATACGGTGGATACCAGCGAATACGGCGTATATATCGATAACAGGGCCTATTGCACGATCATTACGCGCAATACTTTCCGCAATATCGAGGCCAGCGAAGACGTCACCAACATCGGTGCGTCCGATCTGTCCATTTCTTCCGAATTGAAATTCGAACTCAACGGCGGCACGATGTCGGGCGCTGCGGACGGAATCTATCTGATGAACGACGTCCTGCCTGCGGCGGAAAAAGAGGGGTATGCCTTCTGGGGCTGGGCGACGAGCGCCGCTCCGTCCGCGGACGCGGAAGCGATCGTCTATGCGCCTTCGAGCAGCGGAACTCTTTACGCGATTTACGGCTTCAAAGTGGAACTGATATACAATTACGAGGGCAAGGACGTCTATCGTACCTTGGTCGCCCGGGAAGGGCTTTCCTGCGGAACGCTTCCCTCGCCCATACGCACGGGATACGATTTCGGCGGCTGGTATCTGGACGCGGCGTGTACGCAGGCCTACGATACCGCCTCTCAGGTAAAGGGCTCCGTCAGGCTGTATGCAAAGTTCGACGCCTGCGCCTTCTTCGGGCTGCGGATCGTTTATGGCCGGACAGGGAATAACGATCGGGGCGCTTCTCGTCTGCGCGGCGGTGCTGACGCTTTCAATGAAGAGACGCAAAGAATAAAGTTTTGGGGATAGTTTTTCTATGAATCAGAGTATTTTGTATTGGAAATGGGACGAAAAAGTTTTTGAGGGAAACACGCTTGCGGTGCTTCTGGACGATATGCTTAAGAGGAGCTCTTTCAAGATGCTGTACGTTTCCTTTCATCATATCTCCCGCCCTTATGACGACAAGGAGCTGTATGAGGCGATCGAATATACGGTCGGGCGTTTGGCGGAGGACGGCAGGAAGCTGCTGCTCGACGTGGACGCGAGAAACGAATACGCCGCTTTCCATAAGGAATATCCCGATACGGAAGCTTTGAGGATCATGTTTCACGAAGGGACGCTGGACGGGTGCGGGCGGGGGAGCGTCGTCGCCCCCAATCCCAAATGCGGCAGGGTGGGAAGGGGATATAAACAAACGTCCCCGAAGGAGATTGCGGGCGCGTGGTGCTTCGAAAAGACGGGCGCCTGTACGTACGATTCTGCCACCCTCCGTCCCGTGTCGGTAAAGGTGGAAGCGGGGACGGAAGAGACCCGTTTCGAGGCGGACGGAGGCGCGGAAAACGCCGGAAAGCGGTTTGTGATCGCCGCGTCGTACGCCGCCAATCTTCCCGACGTCTTTTCGGAAAATATTTATCCGTTTTATGAAAAGGCGTTAAGGTTTTATAAGGACCTGCCGCTCGGCGGCGTGGCAAACGACGAATGGGGCTTCGATCTCATTCTCGATTATGAGGAGCGCGACGGCGTTTACAGCGTTTCGTCCTTTCCGCTGACGTCCGCTTTCCGCGCCCGCTTTGAAAGGGAATACGGCTACGACGTGGGCGAACGGCTTCTCGGTTTCGCCTATGCGCCCGCGGGGGCGGAGGGGCAGGCCTATCGGGTTATCAACGACTACCTCGCGCTGTTTCGGAAGCTTATGCGCGAAAACAACGATTGGTTTTACGAAAAAGGAAAAGAAATCTTCGGACGGGACGCCTTTATCGGGGTGCATTCCACCTATTGGGGAGATCCGTACGATTTCGGCATGGACATTCTCCACAACGCGGTGGATTCGTGGGAGGTAAAGCGGGATTACGCGCAGACGGACGAATTCTGCATCTATCCCATACGTCTCGCCCTGATGCACAAATGGAGCAGTCCCTATTGGTACAACATGTGGTATTCGGGAAATACCCAACAGCTGCATACTTATTTCGAAGAGACTTGGAAAAACGTCCGTTTCGGCGGGCGCACCCATTATCTGGGCTACGAATGTCCCAACGAGGGCGGCGTGGTGAAGCTGAAAAACCGCGGCGGGCTCGAGGACGTTGAACAGATGGAGCGCGGCGTGTCCCTGATCGACGGTGCGGTAAAAAGCCGTCCCGCTTCCTCTCTGCTTATTCTGTTCGGTATGGAAGCGGCGACGAATTGGCTTTACGCTTACAATGGGCCGAGGATCGTGCGGGGCGAAGGCCGGTTGAAAGAGCTGCTTCGGTTCGCCAACGGGATTTTTCAAAACTTCAACTGCGATCTGGCGCCTTCTTCGGAGATTTCAAACGGTTCGCTGCGTCTGCGCGGCGGAAAACCCGTTTACGGCAGTCAGGAGTATGACGCGGTGATCTACATATCCTGCGAATTTCTGCGGCCCGAGACGGCGGATTATCTTCTCCGCTACGCGGCTGCGGGCGGCAGGCTTGCCGTGATGGGAAAGGCGGAGCTGCTCGCGGACGGCACGGACGCGAAAGAGACTTTTGCACGGTTAAAGGCCGCCGCGGGATATTATTCGCCCGAACTGCTTTCGCCCGCGGAGACGATCCGCCTGATGCAGGAATGGGAGGTTCCCTCCAACCGTTTAGAGGGCGGGTGCGTCTATCAGGACGGCACCGTGGTGTTTACGGCGGACGCCGTGCTTCCCCGTGAAAATTACTTTACGGTGAGCGCGGAAGAGAACGGCTGCCGACTGGAATTTGAAGGCAACGACTATCTGATCGCCGATTTCAAAAACCGCAGGTTTTGCTGCGGGGAAGGCTCACGCCTGAAGATAGACGGCGTAACCTGGAATACGGAATCGGGGAAGTGGGAAGGAAGGCGAGATGAAGAAGAAAAGTTTGGAAGAGCTTATCCGGGGACCGGAGCCGGAAGCGGTAATCTACAAACGAATTGACGGAAAGGAACTGAAGCTATATCTCTGCCGCCCCGAAACCGGGGCGGCAGTATCCCCCGCGGTGCTCTGTATCCACGGCGGCGGCTGGCATTCGGAAACGCCCGCGCGCATGTTTCCCCATATCCGATATTTTGCCTCTTTGGGCTATGTCGCCGTAGCGGCGGAGTATCGGTTAAAGACGGAAAAGACGACGCTTGAGGTCTGTCTGGAGGACTGTATCGACGCCTTGAAATATCTCCGCGAAAACGCCGCGGCGCTGGGGATAGATACCGCCCGCATCACCGCGTTCGGGGACTCCGCAGGCGCTTACCTGGCGTGCTGTCTGGGCTCGAAAAATATCCTGTCCGCCCATGGGGGAACGGCGCCCGTCGCGCGGGTGATCGATTTGAACGGCATTGTCGATCTGACGGGGGCCTGGAGCTACGGAATCGCCGACGGCGGCGAGAAAAAGAGCTCGGCGGCGTATCTGGAATTTTACCGCAAGGCGAAGCGATTGTCGCCCGTCTGGCAGGTTTCCGCGGGGGACTCGCCCGTTGCGGCCGTGCACGGGCTTTCCGATTCGATCGTGGAAGTCCGCGATTCCGTGCGCTACTGCGACGCTCTGAAGGCCTGCGGCGTGGAGGCGGAGCTAGTGCTTCTGGAAAATAAAGAGCACGCCTTTATTTTGTTCGATTACAATACGGAAAACGCCGAGGTCTATCGCATACTGGAAAGCCTTGCGCGGTTTTTGGCTTGAGGCAAGCGATGAAAAAAAGTTATTTGATCGGAAATGCGCATATTGACGCCATGTGGCTTTGGGAATGGCAGGAAGGGCTGGCCGAGGTACGGAGTACCTTTCGCTCCGCGCTCGACAGGCTGAACGAGCTTGACGGCTGGATTTTTACTTCCGCGGCGGCGCAGTATTACCGCTGGATCGAAGAGACGGACGCGGAAATGTTTGCGGAGATCGCCGCCCGCGTGCGCGAAGGGCGCTGGTGTATCGTCGGCGGCTGGTGGATACAGCCGGACTGCAATCTACCCTCGGGCGAAAGCTTCTGCCGTCAGGGGCTGTACGGCCAGAGATATTTCTCGGAAAAATTCGGTGTGCGCGCGAGGACGGGCTATAACGTCGATTCCTTCGGCCACAGTGCGGGCCTGCCGCAGATCCTCAAAAAGAGCGGGCTGGAAAATTGCGTCTTTTCCCGTCCGGGCGCACATGAGAGAGGCCTGCCCGAGCTGTTCGAATGGCGGTCTCCCGACGGAAGCGGAATACGCGCGGCGCGTATTCCCATCGGTTACGAATCCAACAGCCTGCCCGAACTGAAGGAGAAGGTGAAAAAGTTCCTTACCCTGCGCGAGGGGGAAGGATTTCCGCAAATGCTCTTTTACGGCGTGGGAAACCACGGCGGCGGCCCCACGATAGAGATGCGCGATTATCTCAAGGGAATTTCCTCCCCGAACGGCTTCGAATTTTCCTCTCCCGATCTGTTTTTCGAGGCGACGAAAGCTTTGCCGACAGAGACGGTGACGGGAGATTTGGGCAAACATGCGGTCGGCTGTTACTCCGCGCATTCGACGATCAAAAAAAGTCATCGGAAAGCAGAAAACGCGCTGATTAGAAGCGAAAAATTCGCCGTGGCCGCGCAGGAGCTTTGCGGCCGTTCCTATCCCGCCGCCGAGCTGGAAAAGACATGGAAAAATTTTCTCTTCCACCAGTTTCACGACGCCCTGTGCGGCTGTTCGATCGAAAGGGTGTGCGCGGATACGGCGGCCGCTTTTGCGGGCGCGTATGCGGACGCAGAACGCCTTTCCGCCTATTCCGTGCAGGCAATCGCGGCCCAAGTGGATACCTCCCGCGGCTTTACGGGCGCGGAAGCGACCGCGCGGC
>ENA-UESH01002375-UESH01002375.1-human-gut-metagenome-genome-assembly--contig:-NODE-2375-length-11040-cov-4.958770_pt1 | contig 11040 bp, 8 predicted proteins | sample MGYA00243001_ERZ508002 | MGnify/ENA primary metagenome ERZ508002 (study PRJEB26167, sample SAMN06115447) | human gut metagenome | host: Homo sapiens | place: China:Anhui | collected 2015-08-07 | study... | reverse complement strand
ATCATTTGGAGCGGACGCGAAGTATCGCGTCCCTACCAATATATTGGCGTTTCAGGGGAATGGGAAAACCCCGATAATCAGCCCTAAAGTGATTATCGGGGTGTAGCGGATCAAATATTGATAAACCTCAATCGGAGAGGTGAATCGATGATTTTCTTTATAAAATTTGCGACCTTTTTACTTGAGAAGCATGTTGATGAGGGCAGAAACGTCGCCCACGTTCAGCAAGCCATCTTCGTTGATGTCGCCCTTAGCAGGAGCTGGAGCATTGCCCACGAATCCGACCTTGATTACTTGTTCAAGCACTTTCATATCGATGTCGATGTTCACGCTGAGCACGGTGTCGTTGAGCTTAGCGGTCATCACGATAGGCACTTCGCCAAGCATTGGCCCCATCCAGCTATCGGCATCAATAGTTGGGTCGTCGCCAGCAGTGATAGTCACTTTTTTGTTGAACTTGATGGTGGTGATACCGTAAGCGTCGGTACCTTCGCAGCCTTTCAATTCAATGTTGCCAACAGGCAACACTTGGTCGCCAGCCACGAGTTTGAAGTTCTTGATGCTCAAGTCATAACCTGCGTCAGTCTTATCCACTGTGATGTTGGTTCCCATCGCAGTAGTCTCTTCGTTGATTGCAACGGTGAGTTCGCCTTCGTAATTAGTAGCCATGGCCGACACTGCACATGCAGCAGCCACAAAAAATGCTAAAATCTTTTTCATAACTATTTCCATTTATTATTGTTTATCCTAAAATCAAAGTGATGAGTTCGGTCACATCAGCCACATCAAGCGCACCGTCGCCGTTGACATCGGCAACTTCGGTGCAAGTTCCCGAATTGAGCACCATAGCGATAAGAGCAGAAGCATCGGCTACATCAAGCACACCATCGCCGTTGATATCGCCCTTGAGCACTGGAGCGGCAGGCTTTTTGATATTGATTTCATAAGCCACTTGAGTTTTCAAGTCGGCAGAAACGGCGGTAATCACAGCCACATAGCCATCTGCGGTAGCCTCAACGAGTTTGGTCACCTTAGCGTCTTCGCCTTCCTTCACCACCTCAAAATCGGCAGCAGAAACAGCCTCATCGGCAGCGAGCTCGATGCCTGTGGTTTGGATAGTAGCCAAATCGAGGGCTTGACCCTTGAAAGAGATTGATTTGATGCCAGCGAGGTAAACGAGTTCGAGGTCGTCGACATACACCGAGTCGCCAACACCATTGGAGTAGCTGCCCTTGCCCGGAGTGGCATTGGTGGAAACGGTGAGCAAGATGGCTTTGGCTTCGGCGCCATTGGTGGCATAAGAGAAGGGGCAAGACACCAATCTCCAATCGCCCACGGTCATATCGGCTTGATTGGGAGCCGCCACAGCCACCTTGTTGGTGTAGGTTTTATTTTCGGGGTCTTGATAGTAGGTGCCATCGGTGATGACCGCATTGAATGCCGCATAGGGATGGGATGCTTGGGCTTTGGCTTGCGTGAATCGCATCCAGAATTTCACCGAGTCGGGTTTGGCATACATAGGGGTGGCAAACGGGTCGCCGTTTGCATCTTTGCTGGTGCTTGAAAGGTCTGTTTCGCTGTGGTTAGAAGCATCAGCAGCATACATCGAGCCAGCATTCAACACACCATTGGTCATCGTACCGTTGGCAATCACCGTAAACACTTTGGTGCTTGTTACCACAGCACTTGTCAAGCCCTTAGAACCGGGGCGAACATTCTTGGATGAAACCAATTTCGTTTTACTCTTTGCAGTGCCGCTCAATTTACCTTTCACACTCTCAAATCCGTGCCAATGCTTTGGCGCATTGTTTTCATTGCTCCAAGTTTCAAAGTCGCTGTTAGGCATTTGGAAATGGGTGCCCACATTCTCGAAAGTAACCTTGATCACCTGACCGAGAGTAGACACCATATCAATGTCGATATTCACGCCAAGGAAACCATTGGTGTTGAACGACGACGACATTTTCACAGGCACTTCGCCCAACATTGGACCCAGCCAGGCATCGTCGGCAATACCTGCGGCGTTGCCTTTCTGAATAGTGATGTTTTTATTCACATAAAGGGTGGTGAGATTGCCAGCAACCGCACCAGTCACATTTTCAATTACGATGTTGCCCACTGGGAGAACAGATTCTCCTTCACCGAGCATGAAGTTAAGAATACTCAAATTATACTTACCTGCATTCTCCACAATAGAGATAGTGGCAGGCTGAGTGCTACCCTCTCCGTTAATCGAAACGGTGAGATTGCCCTTGTAGTCGGTTGCCATTGCCGAAAGGGTCATGAGCACTGCACAAAACAATGTTGATAACTTTCTCATGTTTTTCTTTTTTAATTATAAATTAGCGTGTAAATATTTTTATCCGAAATTAATAGAATGCATAAGTCACACCTATGGAGCCATAGATAGGCACGAGCGTTTGTTCAATGATTTTGAAACCGCTACGATGAATGCCGTGGAATCCGCACGAGAGGTCGGCATAGGCGCCAAATCGGCGGCCGAACGCCCAATCCACACCCACATCGAAGCCCACTTGCCAGCGGCGCATGTCGGGGGTGAAATCGTAGTCGCCACGCTCATCAGGAGTGGAACCAAGCATCACCTTCGGGCCTGTAGGGTCGTCGACGCGGATATAGCCGTCGTAAGCCCAGCCGTAAAACTCACGGCCTGTGAGATACGACACATAGGGGCCAGCCTTAAAGGTCACCTTCTTGTAGTGGAAAGTGGCTTGCACAGGGAAGGTAAACATCCATTGTGTGGTTTTGGTCACCACCTTGCCGGTGAACACGCCGCCGAGGCGCTCTCCACCTTTCACCATTTCCATCTTGTAGTTCTTCACCGAAGCATCTACCGACATACCCTTATTTTCAAAACGCACACCCACCATCAATCCGAAATCGCCATCAAGCGGCTTTTCGGCGTTGATGCCAAAGGCAATGTTGGGCGTGAGCGGAAATTTGTTCATTTTGCGAATACTTGCCGGCATATTGAGCGGAGCGGAGCCACCCAAATTATAGCCTAAGCGTGCGCCATACTTCACATCGGAGAGCACTCCTTTGTGGAAAAAACTCTGCGCCTGAGCGCCTACGGCAGTGAGCAAAGCCACAGCGGCAATTAATATCGTTTTTTTCATTATTCTTCAGTTTGGCAAGTTAAACGAACCTTATCCACAAGGAGGCAGCTGCCGATGGCACCTTGAAACGAAGCACCTTCCTCGCTGCTGGAGAACACCACAGCAAGGTTGTAACCCTTGTTGGCGAGAAGCACCTTGTCGATTTCCTCATAATACTCAAATTCCACTTCAAATGGTGTCCATTGGCTGGTGGCTGGGAGCGATTTCACTTTCGCAAGCGCCACAATCAGCGGACTGGTAAGCACATTGTCGCCACGCAAGCGCACAGGGTTGCCCTGGGCATCGTGGTTGCGATACATCACAGCGTAGATTGAACCTTCATCCACACGGCCTACCACCTCTTTACCACTCTTGTCCTGGAATTTCTTGCCCGGCTGATACTGATAGTAGCCCGACAATTTCACTGGCTCAAGAGTGAACGGAACACCGAAGCGAGTAGCCGCCATGGCGTTGCCCAAGGCTTGCGACACGTCGAACTCGCCCAAGAAGAAGTTGCCAGCCGCCAAGCGCATGTTTGCCATTGCGCCAAACGGACCAGTGTCGCAAGTGGTGAGCTTCAGCGCCTTGCCGTCCATGCCGTCGATAGGCACGGTAGGATACTGGTCGGGGAGCGCCGACGACTTGCTCATCTTGTAGCCCGGATTGCCCGTAGCCCATTCGTTGCCGAAAGTGCCATCAAGGCGCTCGTTGTGCCAGATGTAGTATTTTTTAGTTTGTGGATCTAATTCAAAATTCTCGAAATCATACTTGATTACGCTCTTCACCACATGCACAGGCTCTGGCGAAATGGTGATTTTGTAGTCGCGGTGCCAGTTGCCGTCCTGTGAGGTCACACGATAACTCACAGGCACATCAGCCTGAAAGTCGTCGCCCTCGGTAATGCGCTGAATGGTGGCACCTTCGGTGATTTTAAATTCAAGCGTGATGCCATCGAGCGGTGCGTTGCGTCGCACGTTAAACACCGCCTCGTTGTCGGTATAGAGAAGGGATTTGGCAGAATCTGTCTTATTGAAAAACACCTCATCTACGTGATTCGTGTGAAGAATCACCTGCTCGATGTCGCACTCCGCATTCAGCGGCTCATCCTTGCAGGAAGAGGCAAAAAGCAAGCACACCAAGCCCATTAATAACCCTATTTTGTGACGCTTAAACATAGTTTTCTTAATGATGACAAATTAATTTTGTAACAGTTAGGCGCTAAAACACCAATTGCAAAGGTAATAATTATTTACCAAATTTTTGCACAATGAGTAATAATAGAATTAAAAATCAGACATTTTGACCATCAACAACCATAGAAAAAACGAAGAAACAGACCAAATCAATTCTTGATTAGCCGTTGGAAACGGCGTATTATGGTTAACTCCATGCAAGCGAATGAAGCGGTTCTGTGGAAAAATACTGGGGGACTGAAACAAAAACATAAAAAAACAGCCTTTTAGCGATGCCAGTGCTTCGCACTTGTCGTTAGTGCTGTGGCATGTCTGATTTCAAGCAAACCACATAAATCACACACCAAAGGGACGGTTCTTTTGAGGCTGAGGCTTGAATCAGCCACACCAAACCACCTACGCCGCCCTCCCCAGCGAGGGCGGCGGCATCGCCAAAAACATAAAAAACAGATTGCCTTCGGCGAAAAACCAAACCTGGTAGGGACGTGATACTTCACGTCCGCCCATAATTGTGGCACTATGATGAATATCAACCATTTGTCGCGGACGCGAATTATCGCGTCCCTACCATATAATGTTATTTGAGGTGCAGGGCGGATTGGAGAACTGGCTCCATTCCGAGGCGGTAGCCGTCGGGCGTGGGGTGTACGCCGTCTTTGGTGTAGGCGGGATTGAGTTCACGTTCGGTGCCATACACCATTGATGAGTAGTAGTCGATGTAGGTGATGCCTTGCTGCTGAGCGTAGGCTTTGATGCGTGCGTTGAGACTCGCCACCTTGTCGGCGATGTTGGTCTTTTCAGGTGCCCAATACATGCACTTAGAGGGCAGCACCGACGCCAAATACACCGTGATGCCATTTGCCTTCGCAATCTCCACCATCGACATGATGTTGCCCATAGTGTTCGCCTCGATATATGGAATTTTATGATTTTCGGCAATATCGTTTGTGCCACAGTTGATTACCACAGCCTTGGGGTGCAGATTCACCACATCTTCACGGAAGCGCACCAGCATCTGGTGTGAAGTTTGTCCGCTGATGCCTCTGCCCACGAGTTGAGGGTGACGCTTGAAAAATTCTGGGCTGCGTGTTGGCCAAAAGTCGGTGATGGAATTGCCCAACAGCACAATGCGAGCGGTGTCGGCAGGTGCTGCCATGAGTTTTTCGTTATCGGCGGCATAGCGGTCGATGCCTGTCCATTTTTCTTGTGCCGATGCCGAAACGAAGCTCAGCACAGCCACAAAAATCAATAATGATTTCAAAAGTTTTTGGTTCATCGTTATAGTAATTTAGTCAATGTTCAGTCGGCTACAGAAACAGCAGCAAGATGACTTGCGCCAAAATCACGCGCATAAACATACAGAGCGGATAAACCGTGGTGTATGCCACCGACGCACGGTCGCTCTTGAGTGTGTCGCGAGCGTAGTCGAGTGCCATCGGGTTAGCCATTGCGCCGCAAAGCATACCACTGATGGTGGCAAAGTCGAGACGGCAGAATTTAAGTGCCACATAACCCACCATCAGCACAGGAATCACCGTGAGCACAAAACCAGCCACAATCCACAGCGCACCCTCTGGGCGCATGACGGTGGTGAAGAAATCGGCACCCGAATGAAGTCCCAAACATGCCAGATAGAGCGACAAACCCAGTCGGCGCATCATCAAGTTGGCACTTTGGGTGGTGTAGGTGACCATGTGCAGTCGAGGTCCGAACGAACCTATCAAAATACCTGCAATAATAGGACCGCCAGCGAGACCGAGGCGCACAGGTGTGGAAATGCCAGGGAGGGCGATTGGAATCAGACCGAGCAGCAAACCGAGCGTCAAACCAATAAAGATAGAAATCAGGTTAGGCTCGTCGAGGTCCGAAACGAGGTTGCCCATAAAATGCTCCACATTTTTGATGGCGGCTTCCTCACCCACCACAGTGATGCGGTCGCCCAGCTGAATGCGCAAATCGGGGGTGGCAAGCAGTCGCATACCGCTACGGTAGATGCGTGTCACATTCACGCCATAGTGGTTGCGGAGTCGGAGCGAACCCAGTCGCTTGCCGTTGATATCGGGTTGAGTGACCACAATGCGGCGCGATATGAGTTGACTGTCGATAGCGTCCCAGTCCACCGTGTCTTTGTTGAAGTCGGTTTTTTCCTGTTCGCCAAAGAGCAGCGTCATTGCCGCGCTGGTGGCTTCGTTGGTGATTACGAGTATGCGGTCGTTTTCGTTGAGCACCGTTTCGCTCGAAGGGATAATCACTTTGCCATTGTGCCACAGGCGCGAAATGATGAATTTCTCGTGGGTGATTTCTGCCAATTCGCTGATGCGCTTGCCAAACACGCCAGGATTATTCACATGGTATGCAGCCACGAAAGTGCCATCTTCGGGGGTGTCGGGGGCAATATACATGCGGCCCTTATGACCAAGCACCTTCTGCATCACCAGCAATGCCAAAATCACACCCACCACGCCCAACGGATAAGTGACAGCAGTAGCCAAAGCGGCACCGCTGGTGGGCTGATGAAGTTGGGCAAGGGTTTGCTGAGCAGCACCGAGGGCTGGAGTGTTGGTGGTGGCACCACACATCACACCCACCGCATCGGGCAATGAAATGTCGAAAATCACAGGCATGAGAATGGTGAAAGCCGTGCCGATAGCCACCAGAAGCAGGGCAAGCATAGTGAGTGAAATGCCTCCCTTGCGAAGCGAACTGAAGAAACCCGGCCCCACCTGCACACCAAGTGCGTAAACGAACAACGCCAGACCGAAATCCTGTGCAAAGCCCAAAGCCTGCTCGTCGATGGAGAGCCCGATGTGACCCATCAAAATGCCGATGAAAAACACAAAGGTCACACCTAACGAAATGCCTCTTAACTTGACCTTTCCCAAGATTAGACCCAATGCACAAATCAAAGCCAGAAGAATCACGGCTTGCAGCGATGTGTGCTGTGAGAAGATGTTGAATATCTGTTCCAAAAGCTATTTATTATCTAAAATCACACAAAATTACAAAAAAGAAGCAAGAAAGAGAAATAAGGGGTCAGAAATTAGAGATTAGAAATTAGAGATTAGATAGAAATTTTAGAGAATGGATGTATCGTTTTTGGATAAATCTCAAAAAATGCGCTATATTCAGCTAAATGTGCCAAAAAATGATAGATTTAGCTGAATATAACGCATTTTCCCCTCGGAAAGAAATTTAGAATAAATTTAGGAGCACTCGGAGGCTCTTCTGCAAAAATCTAACTTCTAACTTCTATTTCGTGAGCCAGGATTGGAGTTCAGTGGCGTATTTTGAGGCGAGGGCGCGTGAGAATGATAGGAGTTCGATGCCTTGATATTTAGGGAATTGCTCGCCATGCTTGTCGGCAAACGATAGTTGGAACTCGTTGGTGGCTTTGATGCGCTCTTTGTCGCGGAACGGTGTGCCTGTGCGCACCGAACGGAATGCCTCGTCGATATAGATTTCCCAACGCTTTGCGTGATAGTTGGCGATAAGTCCACTGTAATTACGAACTGCGTAGTCGTTGAGGTCGCCACCCCATGTGGTGATGATTCGGCGTGCATTCATTTCGTAATAATCCTTCACCTCTGGTGTTTGTCCAAACTCGCGAGCTTGGTCAATCCACTTATCCACGGTGCAAAATGGGTGTTGGGCATTGAGCATATCGAGGTCGGTGAGCAGCGCGCGCATGATATACGCCTTTTCATGCATCTTCACGGTGTCGGCAGCCACATAGGCAGAGTCAAACTCCGCCTTCTCGTAGCCAAAGAGGTTGCCGAGCAGTTCACGACCTGTCCAAATCAAATCCACCTTTGCAGCATCCACAGTCACCGACTTCTGCTTGAGCAGCAGTTGCCAAGCCTCGTTGAGTGCCTTCATATCGGAATAAGGGCGACACTTTTTAGTTGTCTTCTTGAAGTTCGGGAAGCCGTTGGCGCCAGTGCCGCGCCATGTGGTGGCGTGTGAGGTGAGCACCTTGTTATAAAGCACGTCCCAAGCCTTGCGCACATTCTCATCAGGCTGGTCGGCATGGCTGTCAGCCACCAGTTTCACCACATCGGCATCGGTAGCGCCATAGTTCCACGCCTTGTCGAAGATGTATTCAAATGGGAACTGCTGCACATCGAAGCCCTCAAGCGTAGAGCCGATGCCCTTGAGGTTGGCACCGCCATCTTTCAACGCCGTTTCGAGCAGTTCGCCCGACTTCTTCACATTGCCTTGCAACACCGAATTGCCGCCAAAGTTGCCGAGGTAGCACCAAATATAAGGCTGACCGTAGAACTTATCGTGCATACGCCACACCTCCATACGCTCGCAGAAGTAGTCGAGCATCGTCATCTTGCCTTGTGGCAGGGCGGTGAGCATGGCTTTGGTCACATCTTTGGTCCACTTGTTGCGCTGATAGTAGAGGAACCAGCCCATTTGCAGCCATTCCGCTTTCTTGTCGACGGCTTTCAGCGACTCATACACATGGCGCGAGAGGCGGCTGATGTAGCCACAATCGTAACTTGGAGCCTCCATTTCGTTGAAAAGGTCGATTCCATAGATGTGGTCGGTGCCAAAGAGGCGAGTTTGCTCCTCCAGGAATTTGCGCTGAATTTTAGCATACAGCGGGTCTTCGGAGTTGAGGAAATAGGTTTGGTAATCCTCCCCGAAGCCGTCCCAAGGATCGAGACGCTTAATGTCGGCTTTAGGGAAAAGTTCGGCGAGTTGCTTGGGCACATGGCCGGCGAAAGCAGGAAGCACCGGGCGCATGTTCAGCGCACGCTCGCGCGCCAAAATCTTCTGCTGGAGCACCACCTGACCATCGAGCCACTCCTTGGGCAGCGGTCCGCACCACACATCAATGTTTGCCATGCGGTGCCAAGGGAGATACACAGGACCTGTGAAATAACTGCGCACCTGCTCGTCGGTCATGCCCATGCTGCGCCACACATTGTACCACACGCTTTCCTGACCAGTGATGGCAAGCGGCATATTCACGCCATTGAGCGCCATCCAGTCGATCACACGCTCCCAGTCGTTCCAATCGAAAAACGGCATAGTGTAGCCGAATGTGCAGTAATTGAGGAAGAAGCGTTCTGGCACACGGGCATCGACTGATTCGGTGGCATCGACTGCTGGAAGCACTTCGGGGAGGTCAACGGCGATGTCGGCGTACCACGAAACGGAGGTGTGGCAATATTTTTTCAGATAGCGGTTCAAGCCCACCGCCATAGAATTGGCATTGTTGGCGGTGATGAGCACCTTGTCGCCATTGTTTGAGAGCGTGAAATAGTCGGTGCTCTTTTTCTTGCCTTGCTTGAATTGTACTTTTTGAGCCAATCGGGGCGAAAGGCGGTTTGCCAGCGCCATGGCTTCATCTACTTGCGAGTTGGCAGCCATCAGCGTGGCGATAGCCAACATCATGCAAGAAAGGATTGTGAATAGTTTTTTTCTCATTTGAATATGGTTTTTATCAATTTTTCGGTTGTTGATGCCACTCGTGAGAGGCATACTTCAGAGTTAAGCGCCAATGGCAGATCCACAGGCAAAGGATTGATGCAAAGCACCGAGGTGAACACGTCGGGGGCTTCGCCTTCGAGAATACCGCACAGTGCCACGGCTGGCACGGTGCGCTTGCGGCAGAGCCGAGCCACAGCGTAGGGAAGTTTGCCGTGGGCGGTGGAAGCGTCCATTTTCCCCTCACCCGTCATCACCAAATCGGCATCGGCTATCGCCTCGTCCACCTTCAGGAACCGAAGCACGGCATCAGCGCCAGGGTGCAAAATGGCGTTGAGAAATGCCTTCAGTCCTGCTCCCACACCGCCAGCCGCTCCTGCGCCTGGGGCTTCAGCCACGCCTTGGGGCATGAACTGGGAGAAATGGCTTGCGCCCTCGTCGAGCAGCGTCACCTGCTGAGCCGACGCGCCCTTTTGCGGAGCATAGACCGCCGCCGCACCATGCGTGCCGCAGAGCGGATTGTCCACATCGGTGATCACATCAAATCGGGTGTTGAACACCTGCTGTGGCACGGCATCGGCATCAACGCGAGCCACTTTCGCCAAATTTGCGCCACATGGAGCGAGTTCACGCCCTTGCTGGTCGAGAAATCGGAAGCCTAAAGCAGATAGAATGCCCATGCCGCAATCGTTGGTGGCGCTTCCGCCGATGCCCAGCGTCACACGCTGTGCGCCATGCGCTATGGCATGGCGAATGAGCATACCGGTGCCACGAGTGGTGGCGTGCATCACATCACGCTGCGAATCGGCAAGCAACGCCAATCCGCTGGCAGCCGCCATCTCTATCACAGCCGTGCCGTGCGAAATGGTGTAAGCGGCATTCACACGCATATCGGGCAATGGGCCGCACACCTCCACACTCACACGCTGCGAATGTGCTGGCGACAGGGCCTCCATCGTGCCCTCTCCCCCATCGGCACAAGGAATCAGCACCACTTGGGCATCGGGAGCCACTCCGAGAATGGCGTCACGCGCAGCCATAGCCACCTCACGCGAAGTGGCCACGCCCTTAAACTTATCAAATGCCAATACTATTTTCACGACACGAAAAATAAAAGAGGCTTAATACGTGATTAAGCCCCAATTATTTAACCCAAATCGGTCATTAGGCCGTGTAATGATTTTTTAGATTACTTCTTGCGGTCTTTCGGCTTTTATAAGATGCCTTTTACTTGTTTTTAATTCGTAATAGCTCGCTATCACTCATTAAAAGACAAGCAAAATTCATTCTTCTAA
>ENA-UESH01002374-UESH01002374.1-human-gut-metagenome-genome-assembly--contig:-NODE-2374-length-11044-cov-3.828759_pt1 | contig 11044 bp, 9 predicted proteins | sample MGYA00243001_ERZ508002 | MGnify/ENA primary metagenome ERZ508002 (study PRJEB26167, sample SAMN06115447) | human gut metagenome | host: Homo sapiens | place: China:Anhui | collected 2015-08-07 | study... | reverse complement strand
CCGTCCATGGCGCTTGCCGGCGTGATTGCCGGTGCGGACGGCCTTATCATCGAGGTTCACAACAACCCGGCCAAGGCTCTTTGCGACGGCGCACAGTCGCTGACACCGGCGCAGTTCGACGATCTTGAAAAACGCATTGCGCAAATCAAGGATTTCGCCTACCGTCCTTAAAGCAAAAAACATTCCACAACTTTTGCGAAAGGACGAAAACTTATGAAAATCGCGATTATCGGACTCGGACTCATCGGCGGTTCCATTGCAAAAAAACTGCATGCACTTCATCCGGAACTTACAATGATTGCAACTGCACACCATGCAGAAACAGTTGCCGAAGCTTATAAAGAACATTTGATCATAAACAATACACCATGTGAACTGAAGGATTTCGCAGACTGCGATTACATTTTTCTGTGCACGCCGACCAGGAAAAATATTGAATATCTGCAGCAGTTGAAAGATGTAATTTCTCCGGACTGCATCATCACGGATGTCGGCAGTGTCAAGACGGAGATCCACAGAGAAGTGATACGACTCGGTCTTGAAGCCAATTTTATCGGCGGTCATCCGATGGCGGGTTCTGAGAAGACCGGTCTTTCTAATGCTTCAGAGACGCTTTTGGAAAATGCTTACTATATTATCACACCGACCACAAAGAGTCCTTCCCCTGCTGTGGAAGAACTGACCGGGCTGGTGCGCTCTCTCGGCGCAATTCCTCTGGTTTTAGGTTATGAGCAGCACGATTATGCGACCGCAGCGATCAGTCATCTGCCGCATGTGATCGCATACAGCCTTGTCAACCTGGTGCAGGAATCGGACGATGAAAATGAGATCATGAAAACCATCGCAGCCGGAGGTTTTAAAGATATCACGCGTATCGCATCTTCTTCTCCTGTCATGTGGGAAAATATCTGTTTATCCAATCAGGAACAGATTTTAAAATTATTGGACAACTATATCCATACATTAGAGGTAATGCGCACGAACATTGCAGATGCAGATTCCCCTGCACTGTTAGATGCCTTTACTGCAGCCAAAGATTACCGTGATTCCATCACGATCACGGCAAAAGGTGCTTTGAAGAATGTTTACGAACTGTACTTAGACCTGATTGATGAGACCGGTGGGATCGCAACCGTCGCAACGATCCTTGCGAGCAATAATTTAAGTATTAAAAATATCGGGATCATTCACAACCGTGAGTTTGAAGGCGGTGTTTTGAGACTTGAAATGTATGACGGGGAATCATTAGCGCTGGCGGTTGCACTGCTTAAGAAACATCATTATACGATTTATGAAAGATAGAAAAAACGCCGTATGGTCAGATTCAGAATGACCGTACGGCGTTTTTCTGCTCTTTGTAAAACAGCAAAAGCCCATACTCCAGACAATCAAAAAGCTGTATCCCGACGTTAATCAGGAATACAGCCTCTTGAGTTGAACTGTTTACATTATAAACTAGTTCATGGATACAAATATAGTTTAGCACACTTTTATAAAATATACAATAGTAAATTTCATAAAATTTAAAATTTTTTTCAAAAAAGGATTTTCACCTCTATTTTCATTCCACACAATCTTCTCTGTAAATTCACGCAACTTCCAACCCGGCTTCATCTAACCGTCACATTCCCCCGATAGAATACAGCTATCAACAAAAAAGGAGTGACAAACATTATGAAATATCAAAAAGCATTATTATGTATCACATTGGCAGGAACACTGATTTTTTCCGGATGCGGCATCACAAACAATAGTACAGGTAATAACACAAATACCTCTTCTTCTGTAGAAAGCACAGTGGAAACATCTACGGAGGACACTGATGCAAAATCAGATGAAAACACGGTAACCGGAATGATTTCCGAAATTACCGACAGCACGATCACAGTTGCAGCCATGCCGGGCGGCAGTCAGGGCGAAGCACCGGGCAATCCACCGAGCGATAACAACGGTGGTGCCCCAGCAGGCAACGGGAACTCTGACAACAACGATTCAACAGAGGCACCTGGCAAACCTGACTCTGATGGCGCAGATTCCACCGAAACCCCTGGCAATCCGCCTAGTGGAGACAACAATTCTGCCCCTTCCGACAACGGCGGTGCCCCGGATATGAGTAATATGACAACTGAGACGATCAATCTGACCGACTCTACCATCTATTATGACAAAAATGGAAAAGAAACAACACTTTCCGCTTTATCAGAAGGTACTATGGTAACGATCACCTTAGATGATGATAGTAACGCTGCAACTGTAACGATCTCTGACAACGCCGGCGGTCAGCCGGGAGGTAACACTCCAGGCGGAGGCGCTCCGGGAGGCAGCACTTCCTCCCAGCCGGAATCTTACAATGCCGTAACCGAATATACGGAAGATACCGAAGTTTCCGATGAGACTTTCTCTTCCACCGGATCCGATGAAAATGCGGTTCTTGTTTCAAATGGCGCAAACGTTACTTTAAAAGATATCACATTAGACCGCACTTCCTCCGACAGTACCGATGGCGATTCGTCCAGTTTTTACGGAGATCATCTGGGACAGCATCAGCCAGCTTGACGTTTCCCTTGAAAATAAAAGTACCTGGACCGGAAGTTTTGTTCAGGATGAAAGCAATGCCGGAAATGGCGGAGACGGTTATGCAAATCTGACCATTGACAGCAGTTCTACCTGGATCGTTGATGGGGACAGCACTCTCTCCTCTTTAACTTGCAAGGGAACCATTACAGATGAGGATGGCAACACCGTTACCGTCAAAGGCTCTGATGGAACCACTTATGTGGAAGGTACAAGCGATTATACAATTACCGTAAGTTCTTATGAAGCATAATTAATTTTATGACTTACAAATAATTTATTCGTATACCTATGCTTTCATAAATGATAGCTTATGGACGAAGAATGACAGACATAAAAAGAGCCAGACAGATCATCTTTATTTTAGGATGTGACCTATCTGGCTCTCTTCGATTTTTTGCATTTATCCTGTCATCAAAAGCATACTTCATCTCTTATACTTTTATGCTTCACGAAACACCTGATAAATATCTATTTTTATTGCATCTGTATCCGACATTCCAATAAAAGTTGCCCCATATTTGTCGGTTCCATCTTCCATTTTCTGCTTACGCACGATCTCGATGACTGCATCGATCACCTCTTTCGTCCATATCTGGATTCTGGTATTATAATATTCCCCCACTTCCAAAGGTTCGTCGGACTGGAAGCCGATTCCGCCGCGCGAAACATCCGTAACTACAACCTGCGTGTAATCATATGTCGTCGTTCCATCTTCTGTCAGACGTTCTAACTGGATGGAAACGTCGAGTTTTAAACGCTTATGATGTCTTTTCTCTTCCATTCCGTAATTTTCCTTCTCTTTCGTGATTTTTTCAAGCAATCATTTTGCCCGTAAATCATGCTGTCTGTTGCATCTTTTCAGATCATTTAAACTGTTGTATCCGTTATCAGCATTGCATCCCCAAAGCTAAAGAAACGATATTTCTCCTGCACGGCAATTTCATATGCGTTTAACACATGTTCCCGTCCTGCCAGTGCTGAAACTAACATTACCAGTGTGGATTCCGGCAAATGGAAATTGGTAATCAGGGAATCAATGACTTTAAACCTGTAACCCGGATAAATAAAGATCTCTGTCCATCCGCTTGTCTCGCGCAGGAAACCGTTCTCGTCCGATGCCGCCTCTAAAGTACGCGTGCTGGTCGTTCCTACCGCAATGACACGATGTCCGGTCTCTTTTGCATGGTTGATCTTATCTGCCTCGGACTGTTCGATCCGGTAAAATTCCGAATGCATATGGTGTTTTAATACATCCGTCTCCTTGACCGGGCGGAATGTACCAAGCCCTACATGAAGTGTCACCTCTGCGATCTCCACACCCATTTCCTTTACTTTTTTTAATAATTCCGGTGTAAAATGGAGTCCCGCTGTCGGTGCAGCGGCAGAGCCATCATACTTTGCATATACCGTCTGGTAACGGTTTTTATCCTGAAGCTGATGTGTGATATAAGGCGGCAGCGGCATCTGTCCAAGCTGGTCTAAAATCTCCTCAAAAATTCCATCATAGTGGAACTGGATCAGACGGTTCCCCTCTTCCACGATATCAATGACCTCACCGGTCAGAAGTCCATCGCCAAAACTGATCTTTGTTCCGACTTTACATTTTTTGCCCGGTTTTACAAGGGTTTCCCAGATATCATTCTCTTTACGTTTTAATAAAAGGATCTCGATCTTTGCCTGTGTGCCCTCTTTTACTCCATAAAGTCTTGCAGGTATTACCTTCGTATTATTAATAACCAGACAATCTCCCGGTCTTAAATAATCTGTAATATCCTTAAAAACACGATGTGTCACTTCACCGGTATTTTTATCCAATACCATCAGCCGCGAACTGGAACGGTCCTCTAACGGGTCCTGTGCGATCAGTTCCTGTGGCAGATCATAATAAAAATCTTTTACATCCATGATAATCCTCATTCAATATACTACAAATACCTGATCCGGCAGAAAACCGGATCAGGCACTACTTACATGCATATGCTTTTTGTTTTATTTTCTTAATTCAGCACCGACACGCTCAAGTGCATTTACAATCCTATCCATTGCACCAGTGATATCGGCATCCTCTAAGTTTCTGTCCTTTGCACGGAAAGACAAGGAGTATGCGATTGATTTATATCCCGGTTTGATCTGTGCTCCCTCATAGATATCAAACAGATCGTATTTCTCTAAGAACTGACCGCCCTTTTCATCGAAGATCTTCTCGATATCGCCTGCAAGCACTTTCTTCGGAACAACCATGGAGATATCTCTGGCTGCAGCCGGGAATTTAGCGATTCCCTCATATTTGTGGTCGAAAGATGCGCGGGATACGATCTCTGGCATATCAAGTACTGCAACATAAACGCGCTCTTTGATCGCATAATTTGCTGCAACCGTCGGATGAACCTCACCGAGATAACCGATCACAGTGCCATCATAAACAACATTTGCCTGACGTCCCGGATGTAAGAATGGTTTTCCGGCTTCCGGATCATATTCCGGTTTCAGTTTCATACCTGCTTTATAAAGGAACTCCTCGATCACACCCTTCATGGTAAAGAAGTCACCCTCTCCATACATTCCAAGTGTAAACTGCATGCGCTCTTCCGGCAGCTCTGTTACCGGTACCTGTTTTGGCAGGTAAATATTTCCAAGTTCATACAGACGCACGTTTTTATTTCTGCGGTTAAAGTTTGTGGAAAGTGATGTCAGCATGCCATTTAAGGAAATCGTTCTCATGATAGAGAAATCCTCTCCGAGCGGATTGCTGATCACAACCGCTTTGCGGAGCGGTGAATCCTGTGGCAGTAATAATTTATCGTATACTTTCGGGCTCTCAAAGGAATACGTCATGCCCTGTGAAAATCCGCAGAACTCTGCGATCTCTCTTGCTACTGCCTCGATGCGGAGTTTGAAGGTAAGTTTTCCTGTGGTAGCCTCACCGCTTGGCAGTGTGGTCGGAATCTTATCATAACCGAAGAATCTTGCCACCTCCTCTGCAAGGTCGGCGTCACACTCTAAGTCCTGTCTCCAGGATGGAACGATCACTTCGTTCGAAGCCGGATCATAGCCGAGGTCGATCTTTGAGAAATAAGCCAGCATTGTCTCTTTTGCAATGTCCGTTCCAAGTAGTTTGTTGTATTTCTCCGGCTCGAATGGAATACGTTTATCCCCTTTGACATTCGGGTAAACATCCACAACGCCGCCGACAACTTCTCCGGCACCAAGTTCCTCTATAAGCTGGCATGCACGGTTCATTGCCTCGATCGCTGTGTTTGGATCTAAGCCTTTTTCAAATTTTGCGGAAGCATCTGTACGCAGACCAATCTTTCTTCCTGACAGACGGATATTTGTTCCATCGAAGCATGCAGCTTCAAACAGCATTGTTTTAACATTGTCCGTGATCATGGAGTTTTCTCCACCCATGATACCTGCAATACCGATGGCTTTTCTTCCATCACAGATCATTAATACAGAGTCATCTAAGGTGCGTTCCTGACCGTCTAAAGTCACAAACTGCTCACCCTTTGCAGCGCGTCTTACTACGATCTCTTTGTCCTCGATCGTGTCAAGGTCATAGGCATGCATCGGCTGTCCATACTCTTCCATCACATAGTTTGTGATATCTACAATGTTATTGATCGGGCGGATTCCCTGCGCGCGCAGTCTGCGCTGCATCCATTCCGGTGACGGTGCGATCCTGATATTTTTTACCACCCTTGCGGTGTAACGGGAACAGAGCTTATCATCTTTTACAGATACTTTGATGTAATCGTTAACATCTTCATTATTACCTGTTTCTGTCACAACCGGAGGAACAAACTCTTTTCCAAACGTAGCTGCCGCCTCTCTCGCAATACCTAAAATAGAGAAACAATCTACACGGTTTGAAGTGATCTCATATTCCACAACCGTATCATCCAACCCCAGATAGCTGATGGCGCTCTCTCCAACCGGAGCATCTTCCGGCAGAATATATAAACCATTTTCCGGTGCAAGCGGGAACATATCTCTGTTTGAACCAAGTTCCTCGATGGAGCACATCATACCGTTTGACTCCACACCGCGCAGTTTTCCTTTTTTGATCTTAATACCGCCCTCGGTCTTGCTGCCGTCATGACCTCCTGCAACTTTTCCACCGTCTAATACAACCGGCACTTTGCAGCCTTCCGTTACATTCGGAGCACCTGTCACAATCTGTATTGTCTCCGTTCCGATATCTACCTGGCAGATCACAAGTTTGTCCGCATCCGGATGTTTCTCAATGCTTTTTACCTGTCCGATCACAATTTTATCAAGATCCTCATCCATGTTCTCATATCCTTCTACCTTAGAGCCGGATAATGTCATGGCATCCATATATTCCTGTGGTGTACAGTCAAGACCTGGAACTAAGTCTTTGATCCACTTTAATGAAGTATTCATAATGCTATATTCTCCTATCTTTTTCCTAGAACTGATTTAAAAATCTCTGATCATTTTCATAGAGCAGACGCATATCATCGATCTCATATTTGAGCAGTGCAATACGCTCTAATCCGATACCGAACGCAAATCCTGAGTATTCTTCCGGATCAATGCCGCTCATGCGCAGTACACGCGGATGTACCATACCACAGCCTAAGATCTCGATCCAGCCCTCTCCCTTACAGAAACGGCATCCTTTCCCGCCGCATTTAAAACAGGTCACGTCCATCTCGGCAGACGGCTCTGTGAATGGGAAGTGATGCGGACGGAATTTTACTTTGGTATCCTGTCCGAATAACTGTCTTGCGAATTCTGCAAGTGTTCCCTTTAAATCAGAAAACGTAATGTTTTTATCAACGACAAGTCCCTCGATCTGATGGAAAGACGGAGAATGTGTCGCATCTACCTCATCGGCACGGAATACACGGCCCGGTGCGATCATACGGATCGGGAGATGTCCTTTTTCCATCTCACGGACCTGTACCGGAGATGTCTGTGTACGGAGCACGATCTTGTCATTGATATAGAACGTATCCTGCTCGTCCTTTGCCGGATGGTTTGCCGGGATATTAAGAGCCTCAAAGTTATAATAATCATACTCTACTTCCGGTCCCTCTACCACTTCGTAACCCATTCCGGTAAAGATGCGCTCTACCTCTTCTAAAGCGATCGTGTTCGGATGACGGTGTCCGACATTATTTTTCTTTGCCGGAAGCGTCACATCGATGACTTCTCTGCGCAGTTTTGCATCTAACTCCGCTGCCTCTAACTTTTTCTTTGTCTCATCTAAAATCTTTTCGATGCTCTCTCTCGTCTCATTGACAAGCTGTCCGACTAACGGACGCTCCTCCGGACTGACATCTTTCATACTCTTTAATACTGCGGTCAGTTCTCCTTTTTTTCCAAGAACCGCAACACGCACATCATTCAATTTCGACAGATCGCCGGATGCTTCGATCTGGCGGATCGCATCTTCTCTGATTTTCTGCAATTTTTCTTTCATGATAATCTCCATTCTGTATTATTTCTTTCAGATATTTGTCTCACAAATTATTTTTGTGACACAATTTCCTGTGGTGGATTTGCCAAACAACAAAAAACGCGGAGTCATTCGTCCAGGGACGAATGATTCCGCGGTACCACCCTGATTCTTTCTGCCATAGTAGCTGGCAGGAAGCTCTTAACATGCGTAACGTGCATAAACGTCATCTGCTACTGTCATTTCGCAAATGCGGCTCCCGTGCGAACTTCGCTTCCTACCTTGTCTTAAATGGGTTTTCAGCCGGTGACCCACTCTCTCTGAAAGAATTATAGTGCACTACTAATCACGTTCAATGCCTTTTCTTTTATTTTCACTCTGTATTGCATTTTAGCACAGGCAATTTATTAGTTCAAGAGTTTTTTCTCTTTTTCTTCTCTTTCTCTTTGAGCAGCCACTTGCGGATACTGTCATTGAAAATGACATTTACTTCCGCCGACATCATCATGATATACATACAGAAATAAAGCCACAGCATGATGAGGGCGATCGTCGTCAGGCTTCCATACATGGAAAAACCGTTAAAATAATCCACATAGATGGAAACACCGATAGAAAAAATATACCACGCCACACCGCAGATCGCAGCCCCTGGGATCTGACTTTTAAAAGTCAGCTTTTTATTTGGCAGTGCTGTAAATATCACATCAAAGAAAACAATTAACATGACCAGCATGATAAGTCCCCGAAAATGTGCCAAAAGATCTACCGCATGCCGCAGTAACGGGATATACTGCGATGCCAGTTTTTGGAGAGAATTACCAAAAACAATGACTAACAGTGTAAACACAATAGCTACCAGAAAAATCACCGTATACACAACTGCCCACATCCGCAGTACAAGCCAATTTCTTGTTTCCTCCAGGTCATTGACCGAATTGAGTCCATCCGTCATGTACTGCACACCTTTTGCTGCTGACCAGATTGCAACGATCGCCGTAATGGAAATAATGCCTGCTGATCTGTTGTATACCTCATCAATCAGTGAAATAAGAAATGGTGCTATGTATTCCGGCATAACTCTCTCGATGATTTTTAAAAGCGTCCCCTCTGTCACGGAAGTATACTGTAACAGGGATGAGAAAACCATAAGAAACGGGATCAGTGATAATATAATAAAAAACGCAGACTGCGCAGAATATGCATTGATCTTATCCCGTTTACATTTTCCCATAAACGACATCACATTTCCTATAATCTTCCAGATCATAATGTCTCTTTTCCTTCCATCTCTCCGATTGTTTCCACGGTAATATCCTGATAAAAATAATTTAAGATATCCTGATAGCCCATACCGGCTTTTGCCATTCCGTTTGCCCCATTCTGGCTCATTCCGAGTCCGTGCCCATAACCACCGCCGGACAGCAGATATGTCCCGTCTTCCTGTTTCTCGACGGTTGAAAATGCACTTGGCAGCATCGTAATATTCTCTGATTCCGTTGCATCTGCGTAGACAATTTTTTTCACCATACAGCCTAAAATCTTGCGGATGTTGTACTCTGTTTTTATTTTCACAATGCCGCATTCATAAGTAAGATCTAATGTAAGAATCGAACCGGAACTGCTTCTTGCTTCCACTGACATTCCGGTAATGGCTCCCATTTTCTCCCCGGCAGCGGCGACATCCATCTCCGTCGTACCGTCAGATTCATAATATAACACATTTTTTGGTGAAATGGAATGTCTTGCCGCTAAGATCTCATTCACCGTTTCTGTCTTATCCGATAAATCTGCCGTTGCAAACCACCTGTAATAACGGATATCGCTGTCATATCCATCCGCACTGCTCTTGATGTACTTGGAAAATGCAGTTTCATCCGACAAATCTATGTCAGCATCCGCCTGGTTTAAGCATGCTTTTTTCAGATAGCCATAGGACGACGGATCATCCACATTCCAGATCTCCGCGGTGTCTGTGTAACCCATGGAAGTCGAAAAATAATATGCCTCCACAACTTTTCCGTTCCAGGTCAGCACCTGCCCGCATGTCGCATCCACAGCGGCGACAGATTCCTTTGTCTTTTCTACTTTGTTATAAACCTGGTAGGAGGTGCTGTCATTGATATGTGCACCGTAAGCCGCCAGATCCGCCCGCATCAGCTGCATATAGGCATAACTGCGCGCACACACCGCCTGTGTCTTAAGCGCTTCCGGAGAAAAGCTTGATGGCATCTCACTCGGCACGACCGCATACAGATATTCCTCTAACGGCAGTTCATTGACAACCGTATATCCATTCTCTGTGCTGCGCACCTCAATCGTCCCCGCATAACCATTTGATACAGCCGTTCCATTTCCATTGCACAGATAGATCTTACCGTCTTCCGACTCCGGTTTTACGATAAAGGTTTTTCCCGGTGCCATCGTCAGTGTATCTGCCGGATGAAGGAGTTCCTCAGATCCGGCGCTTTTCGTTTCATCACCACAAGTTATATCGGCATTTGTCGAACATTTCAGATAAACATCGCTCCGGATATTTGTTCCGTCATCCGATAGCAGAAGAACACGGATATTTTTGATATCAGCCGGCTGTAAAATAAGAATTGCGCAGACTTCCTTTCCCGCAGTCACATAAGCCACATTCATATTGCCCAAAACGACATCCGATATGGATTTTTCAGACACATCTCCATAGGTCTGGTAAACCGGAAGCTTCCCATTGTGGTGGATTCTTCCATAATCTTCAATCTCGATCTCAGAATCATCATAGGATAACATCTGTCCCTGTATGATATCCTGTTTTGTTTTGATTGCAGTAAGCGCTCCATCCCGAAATACCAGATCACATACTCCCGGTTCACAGGATATCCATCTCTCCTGTAGCTCTTTTTCATAGACGGCACCTGCAAATAAAAAACTGATTTTTTCATCCTGACAGGATTTCAGATATGCATTTTCAATCGTTTGTTCCTGCTCTGACACCTGTGCAATTCCAATGCACTGATCCTCTTTTATATAAACATCATAGGACATCCAGTC
>ENA-UESH01002369-UESH01002369.1-human-gut-metagenome-genome-assembly--contig:-NODE-2369-length-11083-cov-4.352989_pt1 | contig 11083 bp, 9 predicted proteins | sample MGYA00243001_ERZ508002 | MGnify/ENA primary metagenome ERZ508002 (study PRJEB26167, sample SAMN06115447) | human gut metagenome | host: Homo sapiens | place: China:Anhui | collected 2015-08-07 | study... | reverse complement strand
TCCTGGTTCTTCAACTCCTTTTCAGCCTTGTCTGTATATGCGTATATCATTCCTGCCAACACAGGGTCGTTCTGGGCATTGTTGCGGCCTACCAGGATTTCAAACCCATCACTGGAAATGAACCGCAGGAAGTCTGCAGGCTTCTGGCGCTTATCCCGCTGCTTGTAGTATTTTAGGTAGCCCTGACTCTTCAGTTCGGCGCGGATCTCGTTGAGGGCCGCCTCACCGGAAGCCGACTCCACCTCGTAGAGCACCGTTTCCAGATAGGCGATCTCCTTTTCACCCTCTGCCAGCAGGTCCACCAGCATCCGGGCGGCGGTCTGCTTCTTTTTATAGTTCTTGAAGAAGTTCTGGGCGTTCTGGCTGGGGGTGAAGCGCAGGTCCAGCGGGATGGTCACTTCCTTGCCCTCGTCGTACCAGTTGGGCACGGTGATGCTCTTCATGCCCTTCTGGGCCAGATAGAGGTTTGCCGAGAGCAGCTCACCGTACAGACGCAGCTTTTCGCTCTTGCCGCTGGCAGCAAGCTCTTCCTGACGGGCGGCCTGCTTGCGCACGGCGCGCTCGTACATATTGTGCACGGCCTTGTGCAGCTCCTTGCTTTTGGTGCGCAGACGTTCCGCGCGGTCCTTCTCAGCGTAGTAGCCCTCCAGCATGGCGTTGAAGGAGGGCCACTCCTTTATAATATATTTTTCGCCGTACTGCTGCGGGCGGAAGAAGGTATACTCGATGGGCTTGCCGCTGGGGTCGGTGACGCTGCAGGGCGTACCGCCGGTTGCGTGCTCTTCCTTCAGCTCGTCGATGGCGGCCATAAGCTTGCGCTTCTGTTCCTCGGTCAGCTCATTGGCGGGCAGATGTTCACCGTCAAAGGCACGCCATGCAGCTTCGCGGCAGACCACCGGGCCAACACCGGCCACGGTCTTGTTGAGGGCATCTGCTACCGGCAGATCTCTCTGGCAGGCTGCTGCCACGATGGACGCACTGCTCACCAGCAGAAAGTCCGGTCTTGCAGGCTTGGGCGGCGTGGTATAGGGCAGGCCCGGCAGCAGCTGGCGCACATCGCTGTCCTCAAAATCCACGCGCTTGAGTGCGTCAATGATCTTGCCGTTCTGCACCAGAACCAGATTGGAGTAGCGGCCCATCAATTCGGCACACAGGGTGTTGCGCACAAGGTCGCCCATCTCGTTGGTGCACTGAAAATCAAAATAGACGATGCGGTCTCCCGGCTCCATGTGCACGTCCAGCAGCCTGCCGCCGGTGAGATGCTTGCGCATCAGCATACAGAAGGAGGGCGGCGTTTCCGGGTTTTCAAAGCTTTCTTCGGTCAGGCACACGCGGGCGGAACCGCTGCGGGCCGAAAGCAGCAGCGCATAGGTATCCGTGCGGGTGCGCAGGGTGAGCACCAGCTCATCGCGGGTGGGTTCAAATAGTTTTGCGATCTTGGCGTCGGTCAGCGTTGCTTTGAGCTCTGCTGCCGTAAGGGCCAGTGTCGCGGCATCCAATGCCATAGTGTTTACCTCGTTTTATCTATAACCCTCTCAGTCGCCTGCGGCGACAGATTCCCCTTTTTGTCGCTGCGCGACATCTTCCCCCGGCCGGGGGAAGTCTTTCCTCTCGGGGGGAGCTTTTCTGCACGGGCGCGCCATAAAACCTCCCCCTTTCGGGGGAGGTGGCATTGCGCAGCAATGACGGAGAGGGTTTTCTTTTTATAAATACGTATACGGATCCCGGTTTTCAGTGCTCACCAGCACTTCCAGCTCCGGCAGGGCGGCGCGCAGCTTTGCAGCCACGGCGGCAGTCACCGGAAATTCGGTGGCATAGTGGCCCGCAGCAATGAGCGAAAGGCCCAGCCGCTTGGCATCGATGGCGTGGTGGTGGTTGGCTTCACCGGTCAGCAGGCAGTCCGCGCCCATAGCAATGGCATCTGCAAACAGGCTTCCGCCCGCACCGCTGATGACCGCCAAGCGCTTGACCGGCTTCCCCGCATCCACAAACTTCACCTGCACCGCCGGGCCGTTCTTCGGCTGGTTGCAGCGCGCAGCAAGCTCCTGCTGTGCTTTGCGGGCAAGCTCCGGAACCGCGATTTCTTCAATGGCTCCCACACGGCCGCAGCCCTCGGCAAAGGTTTCCATATTCTTCATGTCAAAGATGCCTGCCAGCACTTCGTTCACGCCGCCCTCGGCAGCATCCAGATTGGTGTGCATACAGATGGCAGAAATGCCCGCCTGCACCAGCTGGAACGGCACATCCTGCGGGCCGATCTTTTTGAGCGGATCAAAAATGACCGGGTGGTGGGACACGATCATCTCACACTGCTTTGCGGCGGCTTCGGCCACCACCTCGGGGGTGATGTCCAGTGCTGCCAGCACCCGGTGCATCTGCCCGCCGCAGTCCACCAGCAGGCCGGGATTATCCCAGTGTTCCGCCAGCTCCAGCGGCGCGATGGCTTGCATTGCTTCGTATACCTGCCGTACTGTTGTCATCCTTCTGTCCCCTCTTTTAAAATTACATCGATCTCAGCGGCAAGCGGACTGCCATCCGGCACGCCAAGGCGCATCCGGGGCAGCTTTGCCTTCTGCCAGTCGGCGTAGCCTTTTCCCCCAGGCCACTCTCCCGTACTGCCAAACAGGCACTCGGCAAAGGTGGGCGCATACACCCTGCCGGTGTACTCCGCCGCCATCACCGCGTACCAGCGGCCCGCCGCCTGCACCGGGCGGTCGGCTGCAAAGGAGAAGCCATGCTCCCACAACCAGCGGCGCAGTGCGTCGTGGCGGGTGGCCGGGATCATGATGATCCGCGGCCCTCCCACGGTGAACACCCACGGGGCGTTCTCTAAAATTTCCCAAGTGGTCTGGGCGGAAACGCCCGCCAGCACGATGCTGCCTACTTCGTTCTCCGTAAGCACAGAAAGACCGTCGCCAAGCCGAAGCTCAGCGCGGTCTTTACAGCCTGCATGTTCCAGCGTCTGCTCTGCCTTTGCCAGCGGGCCGGGCCGCAGGTCGGCACCGATCACCTTCGGGTATTTTCCCGAAGCCGCCAGCACCGCCGTCAGCTTGCCGTGGTCGCAGCCGATGTCCGCCACCGGCTCTCCCGGCCGCACAAGCTCTGCGGCGGCAGCCAGACGCGCATCCAGTGTGGGCAGCAATTTATGCCTTCTTTGCGGCCAGATGCTCGTTCAGCTTCTCGATCAGCTCATCGCAGTCCACGCCGTGGACAGCACAGGCCTCCTCGATGCTCTCGCCGCGGGATGCAGGGCAGCCCAGGCAGTGCATGCCGATCTCCATGAAGTAGGGAGCGGTGGTCTGGTCCATATCCAGGATATCGCCGATGATGGTCTCGCGGGTCACCTGCTTTGCGTCCTTGTGTTCTTCCTTCTTGAGCATATTGAAAATATCAAACATGATGGTTTTCCTTTCCTGTTGGGTAAAATCACGGCACAACCTACCGTTCTTCTATACTATACCCTAAACCGGTACTGTTTTTCAAGTATCTGCTGGGATTTTCAGCGTTTACTGGTAATTCTTATCCAGCGAGAAGCCGCGCCCGCTCACCTCGGTCACATGGCTCACGATCATAAAGCAGGTGGGGTCGATGGCATGGGCCAGCTTTTCCAGCTTCGGCAGCTGGCGGTTGCTCACGATGCTCAGCAGCACCTGCTCCGGCTCGTGGCTGTAGCCTCCCTCGCCATGCAGCACGGTCACACCGCGGTCCAGCTGGGTGAAGATGGCCTCGCGGATATCATCGGCGTGCTGGCTGATGATCTTTACCTCGGTGCGGGTAGTGCCGAAGAGGAGCACCTTGTCCAGCACCACCGTATACACGATCACCATCACGATGCCGTACAGACACTGCTGCAGCGGGCTGAACGCCGCCTGCAGGCAGAGGATGAGCATATCGAACACCAGCATACTGGCCGACACCGGGATGTGGAAATATTTGTTCAGCACCAGCGGAGGGATGTCCATGCCGCCGGTGGATGCGCCTGCCCGGATGGTGATGCCCAGCGAAATGCCTACGCCGAGGCCTGCAAAAATGGTGTTGAGCACCAGATCATCGGTGAGCACAAAGCCTGTGAACACCCGCTCCCACAGAGCCAGAAACAGGGGGCTGAGCACGGTGCTGGCAATGGTGGTGATGGCAAAGCGCCGCCCCAGCAGTACCCAGCCCACCGTAAGCATGGTCATGTTGATGACGAACAGCACACCGGACACCGGCAGTCCCAATGCACGGTTGATGCCCAGTGCGATGCCGGTGGCACCGCCGGTGATCAGGCCTGACGGCACAAGAAACAGCACCACCGTGAGCGCATACAGTGCATTGCCCACGATGATGGACAGCGAATTGAATGCGATCTGCTGCTCATATGAAAGCTTTATCATCTTTTGTCCCTCATTCTTGAATTTCTTTCTTCTATGATAACGAAAAAATCCGCATTTATCAAGCGTTTCGCCCATAAATGCGGAATAATCCCGGAATAAATTACATTTTGTTGTTTACTGCGCAGAGGTCTCCTGCACCGGTTCTTCGTCCTCCAGCAGACGCAGACCGGCGGTATCCGTCACCGGCAGCGAGAACACGATTGCGCCCGCCTTTGGCCCGGCACCGTCCATGATGGCTTTCATGATGCGGTTCTTTTCCGGCGTGCGGGCCACGATGAGCACCAGCTCTTTTTCGTTCACCAGCTCCACGCCAAGGAACTGGGCTGCGCCTTCCATCCCGGTACCCTTGGCGTGGATCACCGTGCCACCGCCGGCACCTGCTGCGCGGGCGGCATCCATAATGGTGCCGGTGTGGCCCTGATTGGCGATTACCAGCAGCAGTTCGTAACGGGTATCCTTCAAGGTGCTCTCCTCCTTCAATGTCAGCGGCTGGTGCTGGGTGAGGAACATCAGCGCCCTTCTGCCGCCGATGCTGCTCAGCGGCACCGTGAATGCAATGCCGGTGCCCGGCACGTCGATGCGCATTTTGCGGCGCAGGTCTGTCCGGACGGCCTTCCATGTATCCTCTGTCACCACCGCCAGCAGCACGGCCTTCTCGGTCTTTTCCAGACCCAGCGTGGCCAGAGTCTCCCGCACCGCTGTGCCGCTGCCCACCGTGCGCAGGTTCACATCCACGCCGCGCTGCTGGTACAGCTGCAAAAAGGCATCGGTGGAGCGGCGGTCGGTGATGGTCACCATCAAAAACAACGAACTCATGCCGCGCCCTCCTTACAGTTCAATGATATCATCGTCCGGCAGTCCGGCAAAGGCCGCACCCATGGCCGCAGGCTGCAGCCGCCGGGCCTTGCGGGTGCGCAGCTGTGCCACAAGACCCATCAGCTGCACCGTAATGAGCGGGGTCATGGCCACCATGGCCACCACGCCGAAAGCGTCGGTGACGATATTGCCGCCCACGGCCACGCAGGCACCCTGTGCCAGCGGCAGCAGGAAGGTGGCTGTCATGGGGCCGGATGCCACGCCGCCCGCGTCAAATGCAATGGCGGTGAACAGCTTTGGCACCACAAAGGAGATGCCGATGGCAAACACATAGCCCGGCACGAGGAACCACAAAATGGAAACACCGGTGAGCACCCGCACCATGGCAAGGCCCACCGAGATGGAAACACCTGCCGAGAGTGCCATGCCCATGGCCTTGGCCGAAATGGCACCGTCGGTCACCTCTTCCACCTGCTTGTTCAGCACATAGACGGCCGGCTCGGCCTTGACGATGAAGTAACCGATGAGCATTCCGATGGGAATGATGATCCAGCGGAAGCTCTGCCCGGCCAGCACCTGACCCAGATAATTACCGGCGGGCATAAAGCCCACATTTGCGCCGGTGAGGAACAGCACAAGGCCCACGTAGGTATATGCAAGACCCACCGCAATGCGGCCCAGCGACCGGCGGTCCATGTGCAGAGCTACAAATTGAAAAATGCCGAACATCACGATGATGGGCAGCAGCGAGACAGCGATCTCTTCCAGATACGTAGGCAGGCTGACATGGAACAGCTGCCACAGCTCCACCGAGTCGCTCACCTCCGGCAGCACCGGCGGGAGATAGGTGCTGTCCGATGCGCGGAACACGATGCCCAGAATGAGCACCGCCAGAATGGGGCCAATGGAGCACATAGCCACCAGACCAAAGCTGTCGTCCGCCGCGTGGCGGTCGCCGCGGATGGACGAAACACCCACGCCCAGCGCCATGATAAAGGGCACCGTCATGGGGCCGGTGGTCACACCGCCGGAGTCAAAGGCCACGGCAAGAAATTCCTTGGGCACAAAGACCGCCAGAAGAAAGATCATGCCGTAGAACAGCACCAGCAGCTTTGGCAGCGAGATGCCAATGAGCATACGCAGGAAGGCAAACACCAGAAACAGGCCCACGCCCGCCGCCACCGATAAAATAAGGGTGCGGTTCGGGATGGAGGGCACCTGATTTGCCAGCACCTGCAGGTCCGGCTCCGAAATGGTGATGAGGAAGCCCAGCAGAAAGCCGATGCCCAAGATCACCGGCAGCTTCCGGCTTTTGGTGATCACCGCACCCACGCGCTCGCCCATGGGGGTCATGCTCATCTCCGCGCCCAGTGTGAAGAACATGATGCCCACCACGATCATGGCGGCCCCCAGCAAAAAGCACAGCAGGATGCTGGGCGACACCGGCGCAATGGTAAAGCAGAGCACCAGCACGATGGCTGCAATGGGCAGCACTGCCTGCAGCGCTTCCAATAGTTTTTCCCGCAGTTTCGGGAGGGATGCTTTCAGGATAGTGTCCACCGCCTTTCGCCGTTTTATATCCAGTTTGTACAAATCAGAAACAAGTATATGAATAGTATACAAGGCAAAAGCCGCCCCGTCAACAAACGGAGCGGCAAAGATCGGCAAAGACGCAGAAGCTTTACAATTTCTTCCAAGTTTGTCTTTATTTCGTCAGATCTCCTGCTTTGCCAGCACGTCCGAGGTGGGGGTCTGGAACACCGGGATATTGGCATAGGGGTCAGCTGCTTCTTCTGCAGGCAGGTTCTTCATGTAGGCATCCATGCTCTCGGCCACCTTCTTGGCCACAGCCACCGCCTCCACCACGGTACGTGCGCCCATCACGGCATCGCCGCCGGCAAATACGCCCTCGCGGGTGGTGCTGCCGTCCTCGCTGACGGTGAGCAGACCCTTCTGGTTGGTCTCGATGCCGGTAGTGGTCTTGACGAGGTTACTCTCCGAGCCCTGGCTGACCGACACGATCACGCCGGTGTGGGGGTAGAAAATCTCACTGCCCTCCACCTGAGTGAACCTGCCATCTTCGCCCTTGACGGTATCGCGGCAGATCAGGCCGTTCTCGCGGATCTCCACCGGTGCTTTGCAGAAGCGGAAGCCCACGCCCTCCAGCTTTGCATAGCTCACCTCGTACTCGGAGGCGCTGATGCAGCTCTCGTCGCGGCGGGCATAGCAGGTGACGTGGCGGGCACCGTTGCGGATGGCGGTGCGGGCGCAGTCCATGGCAGAGTTGCCCACGCCGATCACCGCAACATCGCTGCCCAGACGGAACGCCTTGGAGTTTGCCAGATAATCGATGCCAAAGGCTACATTTCCCAGCGTCTCACCCTTGATATGCATGGCGTTGGCCTTCCACAGACCGGCACCGATGAACACGCTCTTGTAGCCGTCGCGGAACAGGTCATCGATGGTGATGGTCTTGCCGATGGTGGTGTTGGGCCGCACCTTGATGCCCTTCAGCTCCAGATGGCGGTACTGGAAATCGTCCAGCACGCTGTCCGGCAGGCGGTAGTTGGGGATGCCGTAGCGCATGACGCCGCCAATTTTATCGCGGGCATCAAAGATGGTCACATCGTAGCCCCAGCGTGCCAGTAGCACCGCAATGGTCAGGCCCGCCGGGCCGGAGCCAACGACTGCCGCCTTCATGCCGTTTTTGGGGGCAGGGCCGGCGGTCATTTTGTTGGCGTAGGTCGTGGAAATGTAGTCCTCAATAATGGAGAAGTGCACCGGGTCGTGGCTGGGCATCCGGTTGCGCACGCAGTGGCCCTCGCACTGGTTCTCGTGGTTGCACACCAACGCACAAACGGTGGTCAGCGGGTTATTCTCAAACAGCATCCTGCCAGCTTCGTCCATCTGGTTTGCCTTGAGCAGCCGAATGACCTCCGGGATGTTGGTGTGGATGGGGCAGCCCTGCTGGCACAGCGGCTTTTTGCAGCCCAGACAGCGGTTGGCTTCGTCCAGAACATGAAGTGCCATGAAGTTTCCTCCTTATTGCGTGCGGTTTTCTGATTCCGTTCTCATTTGTTGTATCCAACATTGCATTGCTTTAATCATACACCACAAACCGTCCGGGCACAAGTGTTTCTGCATAAATTTTTTTCGATTATTTTTTGTCAATTCGTCAAAAAGATAATTTTTTGACGATATACTCCCCCCATCGGCCCGGGCACCCGGCGGCACAGTGCGCCAAAATCGCTGGCTCCTGCCTGTGCCGCCGCCATGCGGGCGCAGGCATCGTTTTCTTTTTCCAGCTTTGCCAGTGAGTGGCTCACCGGCAGGGATGCATGCTTCAGCAGCACAAGTGCTTTCCGCCTTGCCCCCAGCAAATGCAGATAGGGCGGCAGGGCAGGCACGGTCTCCGCCGCATAGCCCAGTGCCGCGTCCATGGCAAGGCGGCGCATCCGGGCCCGGGGGTAACGCACAGTGGTCAGCGCGTCCAGCAGCTGGGGCAGGCCGGTGCAGCTGCGCACGGCGTTTTCCAGCCGGTGGTCCACCCCCTCGGAAACGCCCCGCACTGCGGCAAAAGGTTCCGGTCGTGCACAGGCCGCCCGCAGCAGAGCCAGCTCACACCGGCCCGCAGCGGCATGATCCGTATACATTCCGTCGATTTCCGCTTTTTTATACAGCTCCAGTGCTTTTTCCGGCACATAAGGAGTCAGCGCATCCGCGCCCTGCTCTGCCCAGAGGGCGCGCAGCGCGCTGGCACTGGCAAACTGTGCGTGGCCGCTTTCGGCAAGGGCCTGCCCGTGGCCCGCCCCCACGCGGGGCAGCGGCACCGGGGTCATGGGTGCCTCCTGTTCCAGAATGGCCTTGCAGTATTCCACTGCCAGATTGTTGTTGGGCTTATCCAGCAGCGCGGCCAGTGCCGTGCCCGGGCAAAGCGCTTCCACCGCCGCCTGCCGCGCCGCCGCAAAGTTGCGGGCACCGGCTGCAAGCTGGCGCTTCAGCTCGGTGCGGTAGGCTGCGCTGCACAGCACCCGGGCAGCTTCCATCAGCAGGGCTGCGTCCGGCGTCTCTGCCCCGAACACCAGCGCATCGCACCCGGCGGCGGCAAGGATGCGCACCCCCGCCCGGGCAAAAGCCTCTGCCCCCGCACAGGCACAGGGCGCAGGCAGCGCAAATATCAGATCTGCCCCGCACTGCAGGGCGGCCTGCACCCGCACCGCTTCCGGCAGCAGCGGCAGTGCGCCGCGCTGGGTCAGCCCGCAGCTCATGGCCACCGCCACATGCTGTGCTCCCAGCGCTTTTGCCTGCGCCAACTGCCATGCATGGCCATTGTGAAAGGGGTCGTACTCTGCAATGATACCGGCAAATTTCATAGATAAGCTCCTCTGCAGGGCTGCTACGCCCTCGGAAAGATTGTTAAATTTATATCGTATATACAGAAAACTGCAGTGGTTTTGCGCATTTGTGGGCAGGATGTACAAAAACCTTGTACACAAGCTTTACCGCTTTGCCCGGGTTGCGGCTTGAAAAGCCGCCCACCCTATTATATAATAAACACAGGAATCTGTAAAATTCTGTCCTCAGGTTTAAAAAGAGGGCAGACCAAAAACATACAGGAGGCAACACAGATGAAAGTTCTGGTTATTAACTGCGGCTCTTCTTCCCTGAAGTATCAGCTGATCGATATGGACGGCGAGAAGGTGCTGTGCAAGGGCCTGTGCGAGCGCATTGGCATGGAAAGCAGCATGATCACCCATGAGGCCAACGGCCACAAGGCCACCACGCCCGCCATCTTCCCCACCCACACCGAGGCATTTGCCGAGGTCGTGAAGAAGATGACCACCGGCGAAGGCAAGTGCATCAACGACGTCAGCGAGATCGATGCCATCGGTCACCGTGTCGTGCACGGCGGCGAGAAGTTCAAGGAAAGCTGCCTGATCACCGATGAGGTCATCGAGACCATCCGCGAGCTGAGCCCTCTGGCTCCCCTGCACAACCCCGCCGGCATTCTGGGCATCGAGGCCGCACGCAAGGTGTTCGGCAACATCCCCATGGTGGCTGTGTTCGATACCGCTTTCCACAGCACCATGCCTCCGAAGGCTTATATGTACGCCATTCCGTATGAGTACTACGAGAAGTACGGCGTGCGCCGCTACGGCTTCCACGGCACCAGCCACAAGTACGTTGCGCACAAGGCTGCCGAGTATCTGGAAGAGCCCATTGAGCGCCTGAAGCTGATCACCTGCCATCTGGGCAACGGTTCCTCCATTGCCGCTGTGGATCAGGGCAAGGTCGTGGACACCTCCATGGGCATGACCCCGCTGGCCGGCCTGATGATGGGCACCCGCTGCGGCGACCTGGACCCCTCTGTGGTCAACTACCTGAAATACACCCTGAACATCACCGGCCACGAGCTGGACGAGATCCTGAACAAGAAGTCCGGCCTGCTGGGCATCTCCGGTGTTTCCAGCGACAAGCGTGACGTGGAAGAGGCAGCTGCTGCCGGCAACAAGCGCGCACAGCTGGCTTCCGACATGCTGAACTACCAGATCAAGAAGACCGTTGGCGCTTACATCGCTGCAATGGGCGGCGTGGATGCCATCGTCTTCACCGGCGGCATCGGCGAGCACGACGCAATTGCCCGTGCAAAAGTCTGCCACCACATGGATTGGCTGGGCATCCGCATCGATACCGAGAAGAACAAGCACCCCGTGGGTGATGTGTGCGAGATCACTGCCTGGGGCGCAAAGGTGCGCACTCTGGTCATTGCTACCGACGAGGAGCTGATGATCGCCCGCGACACCAAGGAAGTCCTCGAGAAGTAATCGTTTTCCAAAGGGCTTTGCAGGGGCTGCTGCACGGAATGGGCGGCAGCCCCTTTTTCATCTTCC
>ENA-UESH01002358-UESH01002358.1-human-gut-metagenome-genome-assembly--contig:-NODE-2358-length-11141-cov-2.788594_pt1 | contig 11141 bp, 7 predicted proteins | sample MGYA00243001_ERZ508002 | MGnify/ENA primary metagenome ERZ508002 (study PRJEB26167, sample SAMN06115447) | human gut metagenome | host: Homo sapiens | place: China:Anhui | collected 2015-08-07 | study... | reverse complement strand
ATATCCAATGGATATTCTACTGAAAAGCTGCATCGGGAGAGGGTTCTTCTGGAAAAGGAAGTAACCGATCTGCGTTTCGAGTCGATTTCTGCAGCAGCGGATTTGATGTTGATGCGCAAGCAATCGGAGATTATCAAACGGATAAAAAATGAAGGATTAGCATTGGAGGAGAGTAAAGAACCTCCGGTAAAATTGTATCGGTGATCGAAATGGCAATAAAGGATGACATAACGTGGAGAACCATAATTGTTTATGTGTTTATCGTACTGTTCGGTTGTCTGATTCTGGCTAAAGCTTGTGCAGTGATGACTGTGGAAGGGGAAAAGTGGCGGAAGATGGCGTCGGCAAATGTGCCGGTGCAGCCTGTCAAAATAGAACCCAACCGGGGAGATATCTGGGCAGCCGACGGTCGGATTCTGGCGACCTCGGTTCCTTTTTATGAACTCCGTTTCGATCCTATTGCAGTGAATAAGAAAGTGTTCGATGCTGAAGTGGATAGTCTGGCTTTGTGTTTATCCCGGTTCTTTAAGGATGGAAGTAAGGCTTTTTATAAAGATAAGCTGGTGGGTGCCCGCAATCGGAAACCTCGTCCCGACCGTTATTTGCTGATCAATAAACGTAAAGTGAATCATAAGGAGTTGAAACAAATCCGTCAATTCCCGATTTTCCGTCTGGGAAAGAATAAAGGTGGTTTTCAGGCTATAGTCAATGACGAAAGATTACAGCCCCATGTGAATTTAGCCGGTCGGACGATCGGTTATCTGAACGAATCGGAAACCGGGGAGAGGGAAGGCCGGGTTGGGTTGGAAGCGACTTTTGAAAACCAGTTGAAGGGCGAATGCGGACAGGGGATCAAGCGGATGATGTCGGGTACCTGGATGATCATTACCCGTAAAGAACCTGTAGATGGACACGATGTCGTGACCACGATAGATGTGGATTATCAGGATATCGTGCAGCATGCCCTGAAAAAACAGATGGAGAAAAGCGAGGCGACACACGGTACGGCTATCCTGATGGAAGTGAAAACCGGGGATATCAAAGCAATCGCCAATCTGGCCAGAAAGGACGGGGTATATATCGAAAACCAGAATTTTGCTATCAGTGGTGCCGGTGAACCGGGATCTGTAATCAAAGCAGCGACTATGATCGCCTTGCTGGAGGACGGGTGTGTCACTCCTTACGATACGATCGACCTGGGTACTTCAGGGAGATATAAATTTTATGACCGTTATCTGACCGAATCGCATGATGGTTTAGGGAAAGTGACGGTAAAACAGATAATGGAAAAATCGTCGAACGGTATTGCGAAATTGGTGTATGATCATTATAAAGACCGGCCGGAGAAATTTGTAAACCGCTGGTATGCTATGGGGTTGGATAAGAAAACCGGTATTTGTCTGCCGGGAGAGATAGAGCCTTATATCAAATATCCCAAAGATAAAAGCTGGAGCGGTATCAGTTTGCCCTGGATGAGTATCGGGTATGAATTAAAAGTTACTCCTCTGCAGATTCTGGCTTTTTATAATGCCATAGCCAACGACGGTCAGCGGATGCGTCCGCGCCTGGTAAAAGAGATCCGGAACCGGGGAGAGGTAGTGGAATCCTTCGAGGCGGAGGAAGGCGGGGGAAGGGTTTGTAGCCGGAAGACGTTGAACGAGGTAGAAGATATGTTGGAAGGAGTCGTCGAAAACGGTACGGCCCGGAATATTTATACGCCTAAATACCGGATCGCCGGTAAAACGGGTACAGCCCGTTTGGCAAGCGGGTCGAGCGGATATGGAGGTGGACGTTACCGGGCGAGCTTCGTGGGATATTTCCCTGCCGAACGGCCTTTGTATTCCTGTATTGTCGTGATCGATAATCCGACGAACGGTTATTATGCCACGACTGTATCGGCTCCGGTTTTCCGGGAAATTGCCGATAAGGTTTACTCTATGGCATACGTACAATACGGTAAACCCGAATATGAAGCGGATAAAACTTTGCCGGTATGTAAAAATGGCCTGAAAGAAGATTTTAGAACTATTTTCGATGAATTGGATATGGATATAGACGGAGTGAGGGATGCGGATGGTGCCGATTGGGTGGTCACGGCCAGCAACGAAGGGGAAAATATCGTGATCAAACCCCGGCGGATTTCCTATTCATCGGTGCCGAATGTGAAGGGGATGGGTTTGAGGGATGCACTGTACGTATTGGAAAATTCCGGTTTGAAAGTCGATTTTTCCGGTGCCGGAATGGTACAGCGGCAATCGCTCCAACCCGGGGCGGAAGTTCCCAAAGGGTCTTATATCCGGATTGAACTAAGATAAGAGATTAAATAACGCGGCCAGGGCTGCACAAAGAGATGAAGAAATTAAAGGAATTATTAAACGGAGTAAATGTCGGAAAAGTATATGGGGATACCGACCGGGAGATCGGACATATCCATTTCGATTCACGCAAAATCGAACCGGGAGATGTATTTATCGCTCAGAGAGGAGTCAATGCGGACGGACATGCTTTTATCGACAAAGCGTTGACCCGCGGGGCTGTTGCGGTAGTGTGTGAACAATTGCCGGAAAACAGACCGGAAGAGGTAACTTATATATGGACTGCAGATACCTCCGAGGCTTTGGGAGTAATGGCCGGGAATTACTGGGATAATCCTTCCCGGGAACTGAAACTGGTCGGGGTGACGGGGACAAACGGAAAGACGACGACGGCAACCTTGTTGTACGAACTGGTTCGATTGGCCGGAGAAAAGGCCGGACTGTTGTCGACGGTATGTAACTATATCGGGGAGGAAAAGATTCCGGCGACACATACAACTCCGGATGCGCTGTCTATCCAGGAATTATTACGGCGGATGGTAGATGCCGGATGCCGGTATTGTTTTATGGAAGCCAGTTCGCATGCGATCCATCAGAAAAGGATTGCCGGTCTGGATTTCGACGGGGCTATTTTTTCCAATATTACACACGATCATCTGGATTATCATAAAACATTCAAGGCTTATATCGAAGCGAAGAAAGCTTTTTTCGACCGTTTACCGGCCCATGCTTTTGCTTTGACCAATGCTGATGATAAAAATGGCCTGGTGATGTTGCAGAATACCAGAGCACACCGATATACCTATTCTTGCCGGACGATGGCTGATTTTACAGCTAAAGTGCTCGAGAAACATTTGGACGGAACCTTGCTCCGACTTGACGGGGAAGAAGTGTGGACCAAGTTTACCGGTGATTTCAACGCTTACAATCTGTTAGCAGTATATGCTGCTGCCCGTTTGTTGGGGTTCCCGAAAGAGAACGTGTTGGAATATGTGAGTTTGCTGGTGCCGGTGTCCGGACGTTTCGAAACTTTGATTTCGACCGAAGGAGTGATGGCGGTGGTCGATTATGCCCATACTCCGGATGCTGTAGAGAATGTATTGTCGACGATTTGCGGATTGAAGGGCAGAGATAATCAGGTGATTACCGTTGTGGGAGCCGGAGGCGACCGCGATAAGACCAAACGTCCGGAGATGGCTGATGCAGCTTGCCGTTATAGTGATCATGTCATCCTCACTTCCGATAATCCGCGGAGTGAAGATCCCGAACAGATCATCCGTGATATGCTGACCGGAGTGAAAGAAGGATTTCAGTACCGGGTAGAAGCCATTACCGAACGGAAAGAGGCTATCCGGAAAGCGATTGGTATGGCTTCAAAAGGAGACATCATATTGGTTGCCGGTAAAGGACATGAAAATTATCAGGAAGTGAAAGGAGTAAAACACCACTTCGACGATAAGGAAGTTATCCGGGAGATTTTCGATCTCTCTAATCGCTAATTCCTAACTTTTAAACGTAATGTTGTATCATTTATTTCAATATTTAGAGAGTTTTGATTTTCCGGGAGCCGGGGTGTTTCAATACATCACTTTTCGCTCGGCCTGTGCTATTATTTTGTCCTTGATCATTGCCTCCGTGGTGGGGAAAAGAGTGATCCGGATGCTGCAGAGACAGCAGATCGGGGAGGAAATCCGTGATTTGGGTTTGCAGGGCCAGATGGAGAAGAAAGGAACGCCGACGATGGGGGGGATCATTATTTTACTGGCTATCCTGATTCCGGTACTTTTGTTCGCCCGTTTGGATAATGTCTATATCCAACTGATGATTATTTCGACAATATGGTTGGGATTGATCGGTTTCGCCGATGACTATATCAAAGTATTCCGGAAGCATAAGGAAGGGTTGAAAGGCCGTTTCAAAGTGATCGGACAAGTAGGGCTCGGATTGATTGTCGGACTGACCCTCTATATGAATGATGAGGTCGTCATCCGGGAGAGGGCTGCGGTGAGTGAAATCGGTGTGGTGACCAGTACGGTGGATGAAGGATTTTCTGCCGAGGGTACCCAGCAGGTCCGTACGAAAGATATCAAATCGACAAAAACAACTATTCCTTTTTTTAAAGATAACGAGTTCGATTATGCCTGGTTTACTTCTTTTGCGGGAAAATATGCCGACGAGCTGGGGTGGTTGTTGTTTGTTTTGGTTACTATTTTTATCATTACAGCTGTGTCGAATGGGGCGAATCTGACCGATGGTCTGGATGGTCTGGCTACCGGAACGTCGGCGATTATCGGAGCGACGCTGGGAATCCTGGCCTATGTGTCGGGGAATATGGTCTATGCCGATTATCTGAATATCATGTACATTCCGCATTCCGGAGAATTGGTGGTATTCGGTTCTGCCTTTATCGGAGCGACGATCGGGTTTTTGTGGTATAACTCTTATCCGGCCCAGGTGTTTATGGGGGATACCGGAAGTCTGGCATTGGGAGGGATCATTGCCGTTTTCGCTATTATCATTCATAAAGAATTATTGATACCGGCTTTGTGCGGGATTTTCCTGATGGAGAATCTGTCTGTCGTGATGCAGGTCAGTTATTTTAAATATACGAAAAGGAAATTCGGAGAAGGAAGAAGGATTTTTTTGATGGCACCTCTACATCATCATTTCCAAAAGAAAGGTATACCCGAACCTAAGATTGTTACCCGCTTTTGGATTATAGGTATTATTCTGGCGGTGGTGACGATTGTGACGCTGAAGATAAGGTAGAAAGTAAAAGGCTGAAAGGCTAAAAGGCTAAAAGCGATAAGCTATAAGCTGAAGGCTGGAAGTTATGGGATAGAAGGAGGGGAAAGAAAGGGAGGAAAATAAATATAAAAATTGAAGTTTATGAAATTGGTGGTTTTAGGAGGGGGAGAAAGTGGGGTCGGTGCAGCCTTGTTGGGCCGTCATTTAGGATATGAAGTATTTTTGTCGGATAAGGGAAAATTGGCTGAATCTTATCGGGACGAATTGATTACACACCGGATTGCGTTTGAAGAAGGGCAGCACTCGATGGATCGGATTTTTGCTGCTGAATTGGTGGTAAAGAGTCCTGGGATTCCCGATACGGTGCCGATGGTCGTAGCTCTGCGCGAAGGGGGGATCGAGGTGATTTCGGAAATCGAATTTGCCGGCAGGCATACGGAGGCGAAAATGGTGTGTATTACCGGGAGCAATGGGAAAACGACGACTACCTTGCTGACTTGTCATATTTTGACTACAGCGGGGATCGATGCCGGATTAGCCGGAAATGTGGGGCGTAGTCTGGCTGCACAGGTGGCAGAGGATGCACATCCGCTGTATGTCGTCGAGCTTTCGAGTTTTCAGCTCGACGGGATGTTTGATTTCCGGGCGGATATTGCCGTTCTGACGAATATAACCCCGGATCATTTGGATCGGTACGACCATAAATTCGAAAATTATATCGATTCGAAGTTCCGGATACTGAATAATATGCGTCCTCAGGATTTGTTTATTTACGGTTTGGATAGCGAGGCGGTAGGGCATAGACTCCGGCAGGTGAGAGTTGTACCCCGGATGGCCGGATTTATTTATGCTGACCGGAGTATATGGGAGAAAAATACATGTCGAAGCGGTGCCTGGATGGAAGGAGAAGAGGTGGTCGTGCAGTTGGAAAACCGGCAGTTCCGGATCGCCAAACAGGAGATCAGTATTCAGGGGAGACACAATGTCTATAATGCGATGGCTGCGATTCTGGCTTGTATGCAGGTCGGTGTTTCGGACGAAAAAATCGCTGAAGGATTGCGGACCTTCCCGCAGGTGGAACATCGGCTCGAAACCGTACGGGTTGTGGAGGGGGTGACTTATATCAACGACTCGAAAGCCACCAATGTCGATTCTGCCTGGTATGCCTTGGATAGTATGACTACTCCGGTGATTTGGATTGCCGGAGGTACGGATAAAGGAAATGATTACAGTGTCTTGTTCGATCTGGTACGTCAAAAAGTCAAAGTGTTGATTTGTATGGGCGTGGATAACCGGAAATTGATCGATAATTTTTCCGGAATTTGTCAGGTAGTCGATACACATAGTTTGAAAGATGCGCTGGCAGCTGCCCGGCAGTATGCGGTGGAAGGAGATACGGTTCTGCTTTCTCCCTGTTGTGCCAGCTTCGATCTGTTTAAAAATTACGAAAACCGCGGCGAACTTTTTAAAGCTGCCGTAAAAGAGCTGTAGGAAATTGTGAACTGAAATCTGGATTCGATTGAAATGAACGACTGGAAAGAAAAAATAGCATTTAAGGGAGATAAGATTCTCTGGTATATCGTTATCATGCTGATGATCGCTTCTGTCATGGTGGTGTATTCCTCTACAGGACGTCTGGCTTATAACGAGAAGGCGGGGAATACGTTTTTCTATCTGATCAAGCAATTATTTTTGATCGGAGGCTGTTTTGGAGTGATGTTTATCGTACAGTCGATTCATTACCGGTATTTTTATAAATATGCCGGAGTGTTGTTGTTCGTATCTATGATTTTATTGGTTTGTGCAGCCTTTGGGGGTACGAATATCAACGGAGCCGGGCGATGGATCCGTTTGCCTTTGATCGGTCTTACTTTTCAGCCTTCCGAGCTGGCGAAAATCGCTATCATGATGTTTACAGCCCGGATTTTGTCCGAGGCTCAGACCGACACGCATTGTGACGATAGTGTTTTACAGAAGTTTCTGCTTTTTGTGGGACCGGTGATTTTGTTGATTTTTATGGATAATTTCTCTACCTCGGCTTTGATCGGGGCAGTATGTTTTATCCTGTTTATGATAGCCCGGATGCGCTGGCGGTTGTTGGCGATGACCTTGGGAACCGCTTTGGCGGCGATTGCTTTGGTGTTGATTCTGGGAATTTATATACCTCAGGTGCAAAAATGGGGACGGATCGGTACGATGGTTAACCGTATTACAGATTTTGCCAAAGGCGGAGAGGATGGAGACGGTTATTCCTATCAGTCGGTACAGGCTCGTATTGCGGTGGCTAAGGGGGGATTGATGGGGAGCGGACCCGGTAACAGTACGCAGCGTAATTTTTTGCCTCACCCTTATTCCGATTTTATTTATGCTATTGTGATTGAAGAATACGGATTGGGAGGCGGTGCTTTCATCATGTTGCTGTATGCGGTGATTTTGTTCCGGGTAGGAGTGATCGGGCGAAAGAGCATGAGGAAGGAAGTGTTGAATGATCGGGGTATGCCGGATATTTTTCCGGCTTTGCTGGTTGTCGGTTTAGGGTTGACGATCGTTTTACAGGCAATGATCAATATGGGAGTCTGTGTGGGGTTATTACCGGTGACCGGACAGACCTTGCCTTTGGTGAGTATGGGAGGTACGTCGCTTTTGTTTACCAGTGCAGCTTTCGGTGTGATTCTCAGTATTGCCCATACCTTTTCACCGGAGGGTGAAAAGGAAGAGAGCGAACGGCTGAAGATGAAAAGTGAAAAACAGGGGCGGAAGAACAGACGGGAAGAATACGAACCCGAGGAAGTGCTGGTCGATGAAGTGGAAGATGGGGAATTGCCGGAGATGCAACCCCGGACCGTAACGCCTCCGACAGGAAGACGGCGGGGGAGAAAACCGGCAGAGTACGACGAAGATCGGGATTTCGATATTCTCGGTGAGGAAGGAATCGGAGAGATCAGGGACGAGCTGGAAAGTGAAGGCCGGGAAGTATTGAATGAGCTGAAGCGAAGGGGAAGATAAATTGGAAGTTTATAAATTTAAGTTATATACGGATTTTTGATTTGAAGATAGATTAATACTTTTGTGATATGAAAAGAGTGATTGTTAGCGGAGGAGGTACCGGAGGACATATCTTTCCGGCGTTGTCGATTGCGAATGCATTGAAGCGGTTGCAACCGGATATCGAGATTTTGTTTGTCGGGGCCGAGGGGAAGATGGAGATGGAAAAAGTGCCTGAAGCGGGTTATCGCATCGAAGGATTACCGGTGAGGGGACTAAAACGTAAACTGACTCTGGAAAATGTGAAAGTATTGTATAATCTTTGGAAGAGTCTGCGTAAAGCCAGAAAGATTATCCGGGAGTTTAAACCCGATGCTGTGGTGGGAGTCGGTGGATATGCCAGTGGGCCGATCGGACGGGTAGCTGCAGAAGCAGGTATTCCTTTGATTTTGCAGGAACAGAATTCCTATGCAGGGGTGACGAATAAACTACTGGCGAAAAAAGCTTGTAAGATTTGTGTGGCTTATGAAGGGATGGAGCGTTTTTTTGAAAAAAAGAAAATTATCTTTACCGGTAACCCGGTGCGGAAAGATCTGTTACAGGCCCGGGAAATCAGGGCTGAAGGAATAGAATTCTATGGACTGGATGCCTCGAAGAAGACGATATTGGTGACCGGAGGAAGCTTGGGTGCCGGCACATTGAATAAAGCGGTGATGCGTTGTTTAAAGGATATAGGGCAGTGGCAAGAGGTACAGGTATTGTGGCAGTGTGGTAGTTATTATTATGAGGATCTGAAAAAACAGCTGGACGGTAAATTACCGGAAAATGTAAAATTACTGGCTTTCCTGAAGCGGATGGATTTGGCTTATGCTGCTGCGGATATTGTCGTTGCCCGTGCCGGAGCAGGGACAATATCCGAACTTTGCTTATTGGAAAAAGCGGCGGTATTGATTCCTTCGCCTAATGTGGCAGAAGATCATCAGACAAAGAATGCTATGGCGCTGGTCGATAAAGGGGCTGCTGTCATGATCAGGGATACGGAAGCTGAAGAACGGTTGGAACAGGTGCTCACCGGTTTGCTATCGGATGAAAAACAACGGAAAGAGCTGGAAAAGCATATAGCGAAATTGGCTATCCGGGATTCGGATGAGCAAATTGCGAGAGAAATATTGAAGGTGATCGGCTAAGTGTTTGAAAATAGTATGGTTGAGTTAGAACAGACGATAAAAAACGTTTATTTCCTGGGTATCGGAGGAATAGGTATGAGTGCTTTGGCCCGTTATTTTAAGGCTAAAGGGTACAAAGTGGCCGGTTATGACCGGACTCTTTCGGCATTGACTCAAAAAATGCAGGCTGAAGAAGAAATCCGGATTAATTATATCGATGAAGAGGAAGAGATTCCGGCTGAATTCCGGGATAAAACGACGACGTTGGTGGTATATACTCCGGCGATACCCGGGGATAACCGGCAACGGGCTTATTTCGTAGGGGCGGGTTTCGATTTGCATAAACGGGCGGAGGTCCTGGGTATGATTTCCCGGAAAGGAAAGGCGATCTGTGTAGCCGGTACACATGGGAAAACGACGGTATCTACGCTGACTGCCTTTTTGTTAAAAAATTCAACCGTAGGATGTAATGCTTTTTTGGGCGGAATAGCGGCGAATTTTGGAACTAATCTATTGCTGGATCGTAATTCTTCGTATATCGTTATCGAAGCAGATGAATTCGACCGTTCGTTTTTACATCTGAGTCCGGAAATAGCGGTAATCACGGCAATGGATGAAGATCATTTGGATATCTATGAGAATAAAGCCAATCTGTTGGAGGCTTTCGAAGCATTTGCCGGACAAGTGAACCCACAGGGCGGGAGACTGTTTCTGAAAAAAGGATTGCAGTTGAAGCAGACGCAGGTAACCGGTTATTACGGCGTAGAGGTGAAAGCCGATTGTTATGCCGATGGGTTGAGGATCGAACAGGGACGTTATGTATTCGATTATCATGGGCGTGGGGTAGATATCGAAGGATTGATACTGGGAATACCGGGGCGGTTGAATGTTGAAAATGCAACGGCAGCCATCACGTTGGCTTTGGAAGCCGGAGTACAGCCTGAGGAAATCCGCAGGGCACTGCCTGACTTTAAGGGAGTAGCCCGGCGTTTTAATATACAAGTGTATACTGAAAAGACCATTTATATCGACGATTACGCTCATCATCCGCGGGAGATCGAGGCTACGCTGCGTTCTGTCCGGGAAATGTGGCCCGATCGGCCGGTGACGGTGGTTTTTCAGCCTCATTTATATACCCGGACCCGGGATTTTCAGGAGGATTTCGCCCGGAGCCTGAGTTTGGCCGACCGGGTGGTTTTACTGGAGATTTATCCGGCCAGGGAACGACCTATTCCGGGAATTACTGCGGAAGTGATCCGGAAAAGGCTTACTGTTCCGGGTAATATTGTGACAAAAGAGGAACTGTTACAACAGATTATACCTGATTTTCAGGGAGGTATATTGGTGACGATGGGAGCAGGGGATATCGATCGGTTGGTGGGAGAGATTGGGGAGAAGGTAAAAAGGTAGAAAGTAAAAAGTTAAAGGCTATATGCTATAAGCTATAAAGGCGGGAAGAATGAAAAAAACATTGCCTTACATATTATCTGTCAGTTTGTTTGTATACCTGATAATTGTGTTTACCTTTGCATCGGCAAAATTGAGGGAGGTAAAATGTGAGGGTTTGCAGGTTGTCGTTGACGGTACCGAAGAAAATGCGTTTATCGACGAGACGGAAGTGTTGGGGATTATTAAACGCGGATATGGTGATATCGAGGGATGCAATATAGTCAGTGTCGATAAAGACAGTTTGGAGCATATTCTGGTCAGAAATTCGGTGATTAAGTCGGCTCAGGTTTACTACACTTTGGACGGTTATTTTCATGTAGAAATCACACAACGAAAGCCTGTACTGAGAATTATGTCAGGTGAAGGTTATTATGTGGATGAAGATGGTAAAATCATGCCGTTGCCGCCGTCTTGGTGTATTTTCCCATATAAGAGTTGTAGACCACCGTTTCTCCGTCAAGCCGATGGAAATTAGCAT
>ENA-UESH01002357-UESH01002357.1-human-gut-metagenome-genome-assembly--contig:-NODE-2357-length-11152-cov-8.192596_pt1 | contig 11152 bp, 10 predicted proteins | sample MGYA00243001_ERZ508002 | MGnify/ENA primary metagenome ERZ508002 (study PRJEB26167, sample SAMN06115447) | human gut metagenome | host: Homo sapiens | place: China:Anhui | collected 2015-08-07... | reverse complement strand
CTTGTGAATTTACAATTACAAAGGACGCGACTTTTTGCGGAACGAGCAAACTTTTGCAGGGTTTATTCTGATTCATCCGTCAGTTTCATTTGTCTGGGTAAGAGTGCGGCTGAAATAGTACATGTCTTTCAGTACCTTTCCATCCTCTACAATTGGATGGTCATAGTGGAGGGTAAAAAAGTCGGGCACCGTGTGCGAGTAAACAAACCCGCAGTTCTGATAAAATGAAATGGTCATATGACTGTCTCCTGTGCCTACCGTCAGCGTGTGACACACATTCTGGTAACGCTGGCAAAGGTATTCCACCATCTGCCGTCCGTATCCTTTCCGTTGCCAGTGTGGAGCTACAGCCAGGTTTTTCAGCTCACGAATTCCTTTTCCCTCATCCGTTACGACGGCCACGGCAACCGGTTCTGTAAACAGTTTGTCGTACATCACGTATAAGTCGCCCCGTTCCAGGTAGCGGTCTATCATGGATTCCTGTTCATCGGCCAGAAGCAAGAGCGGGAGGAAACGTTTCTTGCTAGTTGAAACAAGTCGTATCTGCATGAGATAAATGTTTATGAATTGATTGTAATATGGATTGTAAAGATACGCTTTTCGATGGATTTTTTTCTGTTTTTTTTCTTTGTTCTTTTTTCTTTTTCTGGAAATGAATGATGTCTTTTGTGCAGGATTCTGGCTGGATTCCTGTCTTTTTGTCTTGATGGATTTATTCTTTCAGAGGGAAGTATGCAAGGTAATCCCTTCTCAGAAGTCTTCTGGATGGGATTATTGACGCATAAATTGGGCGTGTTTAGAAGATTCTGGAAGCGGTTTAGGGGTATTTTTATATGTGCTTTCGGGAAACAGGAGTGTGGGGAGGTAACTGGGGGGGAAACGTCTTTGCGTTTGGAAGGAAACTCTTTGACGTTTTGTCTGAAACGCTTCGGCGTTTGGCGGTAAACTCTTTGAGAGGAAACGTACTTGCGTTTGGCGGTCTCAGGGATTTTGACGGTGGTTTGGGGAGAGTTGGGAGGCGTGGAGGAGGTGAGTTTTTCTAGTTGTGGAGGTTGGATGAAATGTATTGTGGTGTCTTTTTGGTTTTGCTTTTGTGCGTTTTGCGGGTGTGCTGATGGTGGATTGTTTTGTTTGCTTTCTTTTTGAGTTTGTAAAGGGAATTTGAATTGCTTTTGGAATTTGGATAAGTGCTTCTGCTTGCAGATTTTGGACGGATGGGCTACGGAGCGAGAAAAGAAAGAGGTTGGGGAGAGGAAGTGGGGAGAGTGACATTTTGGTAGAATTGGTTGAGTATAAATCCATTTGGGCATAGGTCTGTAAAACAGCCCTATTTTAAACTCTAAGATTAGGAAGTATAATTATTTTACACAAAGCAATGCTAATTATAGTATGTTGATAACTTTAATTAGCATCTGTACATTTGTAAACAATAAATAGGACATAAATTAAAAACGAAGGAGTAATGAATAAAGAGCCTATTCTACTTTTATTTGGACATAATGTACAAAAATATCGAAAAGAATTAGGGCTATCTCAAGAAAGACTTGCGGAACTAGCTGGTGTACATCGCACTTATATAGGAATGGTTGAGCGTGCTGAAAAGAACATCACACTCTGTAACATTGAAAAGATTGCTAAAGCACTTAACGTTGAAATTAAAGATTTGTTTTAATATGATTACTATTCATACTGTTACAATTATTGAGAAAACTCGTGCAGACTATCGTCGCACTTTGACAGAGTTGTTTTTAAGCGAAGCACCTGGTGCGGCAGGTATCCCCACTAAGTATGAATACAATGTGGAGACGGACAATGCTGGTAATATAATTTATTTGAAAAGGCCTACAAACCTTAACAAAGGGTTTGACTTTGAAGTACGTGTTTCAAATATGAGATTTAAGCATATAAATAAAAATGGACGTATCTCATATAGTAATAGACCTTCTCACGATAACATCATTGATGATTTAGCTGAGAAAAAAGCGGAAGACTCGTCTCAGTTTACATTGCTACTTACTGTGATAGATGCTATTTTTAACTGTGTCGAGATTGACCCTCAGATATATTGTAAGTTTTCTTTCCGGAGCGGTTATCCGGTTGACATGATTTGTAAATGTATCAAATGGCTCTTTATAGAACAAGATATAACCTACTGGAATTGGAGTGGTCGAAATATGCTATACAATGGAATAAAAAATGTTTAATACAGCTTATGTATAATCCTAAATATATCGTTAATGGCCAAATGTGGCAGTATCGCGGTCCAAAAGGGCCGGCAATACATACATTCTTTACGGCCGATGGGACTGCCATTGGCATGTTTCAGGGTTCAAGAGGTGTTCGCCCTGATTTGGATTTTAAAGTAAAAATACTATTGCCAAATCCTGAATCAGTGCCATATTTACTTCCGCATGATGAATGGGTTGTGGATTTACTAATCAAGGCTCAACACTATAAAGGAGAAATTATAGGTCTTCTTAATTTTTATCTCCATTTTTATGAGAATTGTCATCCCTTTAATTCAGTTGAAGAGAGAGCTGCATATGCACCTACCACTATAAGGCACATTGAAGAACTATACAGCAATGTGAAGGTAGATGGAACGATGTCCATCGGGGGAATTGCTTTGATACTAGAATTGTTCTGCTTGTGTGAAAAACAAAACCCCGATGCTCATCAATTTTGCCTTACGCTTTTATGGACAAAGGAATGCATTGAAGGAACAAGGGATCTAAGGAACCTCTTGAATATAGTAATCCGTCATCGTGAGTATTAGAACGGAAGATCCAGACCATAATATTCTTCAGGTTCACAAAAAACATTGGCATCTTTATTACGGAATAGATTGGCCTGTTTTTCCAGTTTTATCAGAATTTCATTCCTCCTGTTAATGCTATTCAGTTCGTTACGACGAGCTTTACTTAGTTCCAGAAATTCTTCGTTTTGATCTATTCCAAGGAATCGGCGTCCCAATAGATTTGCGGCAATACCGGTTGTACTACTGCCTGTGAATGGATCTAAAATCCATGCGCCAGGAAGGGTTGAGGCCTGAATAATTCGTGACAGAACGCACAACGGTTTTTGAGTAGGATGTTTACCGCAAGATTTTTCCCATCGTGCAATTGCCGGTAATCGCCAAACATCACGCATCTGAGTACCCCCATTGATTTTTTTCATGAGCTCATAGTTAAAATAGTGGGGTACTTTGGGCTCTTTACGAGCCCAAAGAATATATTCGGCAGCATAAGTGAAATATTTGCAAGACAGATTTGGCGGTGGATCTGTTTTCTCCCAAGTACTGCAGTTTAATATTTTGAATCCCAATTCAGTCAAGCATCGTGCCACGGAAAAAATATTATGATATGTACCACTTATCCAGATTGTTCCATTGCTTTTCAGCTTATTCCGACAAGTTGCTATCCAAGACTTATCAAATAGATAATCTTCTTCATATCCGTTGGACTTATCCCAATCTCCTTTGTTGACAGATACCATTTTCCCATTTTGAACACTTATTCCTCCATTTGACAAATGATATGGTGGATCTGCAAAAATCATATCGAACTTGAAATCAAACGAATTCAGAAGCTCAATACAATCTCCCTTAAGAAGAGTAAAATCTCTATTTTCAGACTTATAATAAGCAACAGGCATTTAAATAAGTACTTTTGATATTATTCCACTTTCAAGATCTGCAATGTTGTATAAATGCTCCAAAACATCAAATGTTTCTTTCAGATTATTTTTTGCACTGCGCCAGCCACACCCATCTGTGAACCAAACAAATTTAAAATAGTCTAAATCTTTTGTTTCTAGCGTAATCGTTTTATAACTACGGGCCGTTTCGTTTAGCTTGGAACCACTGCTGGTATAAAAGTTTGTTTCTATTCCATAAACTATGTCTTTACCTTTTACAACAAAATCAAATCTCTTTTCGGACCCACCATTATTTGAGATAGAAGATAAATCTATATTCCATTTGCTTTCTATTTCATGGATATACATCTCCTTAAAATACGATTTACCTTTCGCAAGCCCTGCTTTGCAAAGAAAACCTTCTACAAGATTTTCCATCAAATGACCTCCTCGATTCTTACGACCATTGGAATCCAGACCTGTTTCGATGCCTGTTACATAATCAACAAGATTGTTGACTATATGATTTTCCATTAAATCAAAAAGACCTGTTTTACGCATAAATTTGACATATTCCTCGTTTGTACAATTAGGCTTATCAAAATGAAAATCAATCTGACCTTCTTCATCCATTGCCATAATATCAAATTCGCGCTTGGCCAAAAGAATAGGAATGCAATTTAATGTTTCTGGGTATTGTGTCAAAATCTTTTTAAAATCTTCTTCAATATTCTTCGAACCAATAAGAGAGTTTAGAATATTGAGCGGAATTTTGATGGCATCTACATTATTAAATACCTTATTGAAATCAGTATAATATTTGTAATCGGCTATTGAAGGTCTAAAACTAGCAAGCCAACTGTCGAAATCTCTCATACTAGTAAACATTGGCAACATTTGAAATCATTATCTCGGAAATAGTACCTCTACCACTACCCTTTGAATTTATCATTCTCGCAGCAGAGACCCGTTTAATTGAAAACCTCTTGTAAAGATGATCAAAGAAATAATCTTCATTATCTACATTTTGTGGATCTGAATTACTTGCCACAAACAAGGATTTATGTTTAGCTATCTGTTCACAAAAATTGCACAATCGCATCTGTTCAGCATCATCAAAACCGTTTTTTGCATACGAGGTAAATGCGGAAGTCTCTGTTAAAGGACGATATGGAGGATCAAAATAATACAAAACATTATCGCCTGCATATTTGCCTGTTTGTGCAAAATCACCACAAAGAACTTCAACTCGTTGTAAAATAGCTGAATCCGCTCTTAATGTTTCTTCATCACAAATTTTAGGATTTGTGTATTTCCCGTATGGAACATTAAACTTTCCTTTAGAATTTACACGATATAGTCCATTAAAACAAGTACGATTGAGGAAAATCAATAATGCGGCTGTTTTAACATCCGAATTGTTTTTCTCATTAAAACGATTACGTTGAAATAAAAAATAATTCTTTCTTTCCACATTATCAAGTGCAAGATACTCTGTCTGAATTCGTGTTAATTCAAGAATTAAATTTTCAACATCTGATTTTATTACACGATATGTACAAATTAGCTCTTCGTTTATGTCATTGATTATAGCTTTCGTTATGTTAGGATATTCTTGCAGAATCCAGAATAAAACAGCTCCTCCACCTACAAATGGTTCAATATAAGTCACATCATTCCTTTGTGATAAATCACTAGGTAAAAACTTTTTTATATCGTCAAGGAGTTGTGTTTTACCTCCAACCCACTTAACAAATGGTTTTGCCGGATATGTATATAATTTTTTCATATGCTTCAAAATATTACGGCAAAATTTGTCTCCCGTAATATTTTACAAAAATACGAATAACAGCTTATCTGGACAACAAAATAGAATATAAGACTAAGATTTTTTTAATCTTGCCTGCTACAACTGCGGAAGCTACTCTCAAATAGACCTTGTGGGGGCTACTCTGCAGGGACTGGGGGTGATAGAAGTAAAGGACTATAGCGGCTGGCAGTTTGGTACGTTTGTGGGCTATGCCAACAATATCATGCGGGTATTGAAAACTATCAAAGGATTCGGTGAGGCGGAATATACTGATAAAAAGGAGGTGGCCCGTGTACTTCGTGAAGCTGTGCGTAATGGGGAGAATCCGGCCATTGTTGTGGCGAGCCATGTGGCAGACGTACAAAGCCGGAACTGGGATTGCCCTCGACCGGTGATAAGCTGGTTTCCTCGCTTCTTTAGAATCTTCCGCTGGAGAAGATGGATAAGATTTTAGTTTTTCTTTTCACTGTTCTTTTTATAGATTTCCAGCCATCCCCTGAATATTCTTCTCCATTTCCTCCCATTCTTGCCGGATTTCATTATTTTTGTGATTATTTTGAGAAACACAATCTATGGCAATCTGGGATATATTCACAAGAAATAAAACCTCGCGTTATGCCATTGTAGACGTAGAGGTAGGCTTGAAGGACCATAAAATTCATGATATAGGGGCTTTTCGGCAGGACGGTGCCACCTTTCATAAGGCATCGAAGGAAGAGCTGTTCGAATTCCTGCACGATACGGATTACCTTTGCGGACATAATATCATTCACCACGATGCGAAATACCTGTTCCCCGACAAGGATTGTCGCTGGACGCTGGTGGATACGCTGTACGTATCACCGTTGCTGTTTCCGGAACGTCCTTATCACCGACTGGTGAAAGACGACAAACTGGCTGCAGACCAGATGAACAATCCGGTGAACGATTGTGAGAAGGCGCGCGATTTGTTGCTGGATGAGATTACCCGGTGGAATTCATTGCCCGATGAGCAACGAAAGGTGTTTGTTTCGTTGCTGAAGGGGAAGGAAGAGTTCGACGGGTTTCTCAGCCTGGTGAAAGCCGAACGGGTGAGCTGGGGATTACCCGGTCTGATACGCCGGTTTTATGAGGGAAAGATATGTGCTCATGCCGATGTGGAGATGCTGATTGAGCGTTATCCGTGTGAGCTGGCTTATGCGCTGGCATTGGTTGATACGACTGACCATCGTTCCGTGACGCCCGGATGGGTGCTTCGCAATTATCCTGAAGTGGAATATGTGATGAAACTGTTGCGGCGTACACGTTGCGCGGAAGGCTGTGCCTATTGCAATAGCCAGCTGGATGTATTGCGTAACCTGAAAGCTTTCTTTGGCTATGACCAGTTCCGTACCTACGGGGGTGAACCGCTTCAGGAACGGGCAGCCCGGGCGGCGGTAGAGGGAAAGTCTTTGCTGGCTATCTTTCCTACAGGAGGAGGAAAGTCGCTGACTTTCCAGCTTCCGGCACTTATGGAGGCACGGGCGGTGCATGGACTTACGGTGGTTATTTCGCCGTTGCAGTCACTCATGAAAGACCAGGTGGACAATCTGGCTGACAAGGGAATTACGGATGCCGTGACCATCAACGGACTGCTGGATCCTATTACGAGGGCGCTTTCCATTCAGAGGGTGCAGGAGGGAGATGCTTCCCTGTTGTATATCGCCCCGGAGATGTTGCGCTCGAAAACCATCGAGCGGATTCTGATGGTGCGCCACGTGGTGCGATTCGTTATCGATGAGGCGCATTGTTTGTCTTCCTGGGGGCAGGACTTCCGGGTGGATTATCTGTATATCGGCAAGTTTATTCAGGAGTACCAGCAGAAGAAGGGATGCCGTAACTCGATACCGGTATCCTGTTTCACGGCGACGGCCAAACAGAAGGTGGTACAGGATATTTGTGATTATTTCAAGCGGACGTTGAACCTGGATTTGGAGTTGTTTGCCTCTACGGCTTCGCGAACGAATCTGCACTATTCGGTGGTGCATGCCGAGACGGACGAGGATAAGTATACCAAGTTGAGGGAGCTGGTGGCAGATTCCAGCTGTCCGACCATTGTGTACGTGTCGCGTACACGGCGTACCAAGGAACTGGCTGCAAAATTGACGCGCGACGGCTATAAGGCGTTGCCTTTCAACGGAAAGATGGATGCCGACGAGAAGATTGCCAACCAGGATGCGTTCATGAGCGACCAGGTGCGCATCATCGTGGCGACGTCGGCTTTCGGAATGGGAGTGGACAAGAAGGATGTGGGACTGGTGGTGCATTACGATATTTCCGATTCGCTGGAGAACTATGTGCAGGAAGCCGGCAGGGCCGGGCGTGACCCGCATCTTAACGCACGCTGTTACGTGCTTTACAGTGACAATGACCTGGATAAGCATTTTATTCTGTTGAATCAGACGAAGTTGAGTATCAGTGAAATCCAGCAGGTGTGGAAGGCGGTGAAGGATATGACGAGGAAACGCATGAGGGTGTGCTGTTCGGCACTGGAGATTGCCCGGAATGCGGGATGGGATGACTCGGTGGCGGATATTGAGACACGTGTGCGGACGGCTCTGGCGGCATTGGAGCAGAGCGGTTATCTGGAGCGAGGAAACAATGTGCCGCATGTGTATGCCACCGGTATCACGGTAAAGAACATGGACGAGGCACGGAAGCGTATCACGGCATCGGTGTTGTTTGGTATTGACGAGATAGAGAAGGCGGTGAGAATCATTACGTCCTTGATTTCGCAGAAGTACATTGCCAAGGCACAGGACTCGGGGGCAGAATCGCGGATTGATTACCTGGCCGATATTCTGGGACTGACCAAGAAGGAAGTGGTGTCGGTGGTAGAGCGGATGCGGCAGGAGGGTATATTGGCCGACAGCAGGGATATTTCGGCCTATTTGCAGGATGCGGGCGACTCGGAACGGAAGTCGCGGATGCTGCTGGAGCGTTTTGCGAAACTGGAACAGTATATTCTCAACCATATCCCGGATGAGTCGCTGCGGATTTCATGCAAGCAGCTGAACGACAATGCGGTGCACGACGGAGTTGTCACGTCGAAGGAAAAGGACATCCGCACGTTGTTGTATTTTCTTACCATAAAAGGGTATACGCACAAGAAGGAGGACGCTGCACGTAACATGGAGCTTACTCGCCGGGCAGACCTGGAGACTACTATCAAACGGTTTGAGAAACGGCTGGAGATCAGTCGTTTTGCCGTGGAGTGGCTGTATAAGCTGGTGGAGGAGCGAGAGGGTAAGGAAACCGCAACGGAAAAGGCGGCCGTGCAGTTCTCGGTGGTGGAACTCTTGAATCAGTTGAAAGCGAGTCCTCAGTCTCTTTTTGGCAGAATGGAAGATTTGCAGCTGGAAGATGTGGAAGAAGCACTTCTGTATCTGTCGAAGATTGGGGCTCTCAAGCTGGAAGGTGGTTTCCTGGTGCTTTACAATGCGATGGACATCAAGCGGATAAAGGATAATAAGTCGCGCTACAAACAGGAGGATTACCGGATGCTGAACGAGTTCTACAAGCAGAAGATTCAGCAGGTGCACATCGTGGGAGAATATGCCAACCTGATGGTGAAGGATTATCAGGAGGCTTTGCAGTATGTGCAGGATTATTTCCAGATGGATTACAGGAAATTTATTGCCAAATACTTCAAGGGTGAGCGGGTGAACGAGATTCAGCGTAACCTCACGCCGGAAAAGTACAAGCAGTTGTTCGGGCAGTTGTCTCATCGGCAGATGGAGATTATTTCGGACAAGGAGTCGCGCTGCATTGTGGTGGCGGCTGGTCCGGGCAGCGGAAAAACCCGTGTGCTGGTACACAAGCTGGCCTCACTGCTGTTGCTGGAGGATGTGAAGCACGAGCAGTTGCTGATGCTGACTTTCTCCCGGGCGGCTGCCACGGAATTCAAGCAGCGGCTGATGGAACTGATTGGCAATGCGGCGCACTACGTGGAAATCAAGACTTTTCATGCCTATTGTTTTGACTTGTTGGGCTTGATTGGTAACCTGGAGGAAGTAAAGAACGTGGTGGGGAAGGCTGCGGAGATGATTGAACAGGGGGAAGTGGAGCCCAACCGGATTGGCAAGACGGTGCTGGTGATTGATGAGGCGCAGGACATGGGCGTGGAAGAGCATGCGCTGGTAAGGGCGTTGATGCACCACAATGAGGAGATGCGGGTGATAGCTGTGGGCGACGATGACCAGAATATTTATGAGTTCCGTGGCTCGGATTCCGGTTACATGTGGCAACTGACACAGGAGGCTGGAAGCCGCTTTGTGGAGATGACGGAGAATTACCGGAGTGCACGTCATGTGGTGGCAGCGGCCAATGATTTTGTGAAAGGTATTGGCGGAAGGCTGAAAAGCATGCCGATTGTATCGATGCGCAAGGAAGACGGATGGGTAGGGGTGACTCGCCATCAGTCTGCCTGCATGTATCAGCCGCTGGTGGAGGAACTGCTACGGAATAGAGGAGAGGGTACCGCATGTGTGCTTACCCAGACCAATGAAGAGGCGGTCATTCTGGTGGCGCTGTTGCGGAAGCGTGGTGTGCGCAGCAAGCTGATTCAGTCGATGGAGGGCTTGCTGTTCTGGAATATGGCCGAGATGAGGTATTTCCTGAAGTATATAGGCAAGCAGGTGAGTACGCCTTTGATTCCGGATGAACTCTGGGAGAAGGCGAAGGGTGCTACGTTTGCGGCTTATGAAGGGAGTTTGGGCTTGCCTTACGTGAGGCGTTGCGTGGAATTATTTGAGGAAATCAACCGGATGAAGTATTTCACGGATTTCAAGGAGTTTGTGTTCGAATCTTCGATGGAAGATTTTTGTGATGTGTCGGGGGCTGATGTGGTGGTATCAACCATTCACAAGGCAAAGGGCCGCGAGTTTGACGACGTGTATATGCTTGTTTCGGACGGGTTCCCAAAAGATGTGCATCAGATGCGCCGATATTATGTGGGCATTACCCGTGCTAAGAAACGGTTGTTTGTGCATACAAACGGAGATTGCTTTGCGAATCTGAAAGCAGACCAGTATCTGGTAGATTCGCGGGAGTATGCAATGCCCGGTGAGATTGTGTTGCAGCTTTCGCACAAGGATGTGTTCTTGGGATTCTTCAAGGAACTCAAACGGGAGGTGCTATCGTTGAAAGGGGGTGATACGTTGTTCTATAAAGACTACACATTGTATAATCAGGCGCAAAAGCCGGTAGCCCGCTTGTCGCAGAATATGCAGAAGAAGTTGGCCGAGTGGAGGGAGCGTGGCTATGAGGTGAAGTCGGCTTCCGTGCGCTTCGTGGTGGCGTGGAAACCGAAGGATGCGCCGAAAGAGGAAGCGGAAACGGCGGTGTTGCTGCCCGATCTGGTGTTGTGCTTGTGATTTATTTTCGTTACCTTTGCTAACTAACCCACAAAAAACCAAGAATTATGGACATACAAACGATACTATTAAACCTGAAGATTGACCAGTTGAATGCCATGCAGGAGGCTTCCATCGATGCGTGGAAGGAAGGCAGCGATTTGATACTGCTCTCGCCTACGGGTTCCGGAAAGACGCTGGCTTATCTGCTGCCGCTGGTGAGTTCGCTGAAAAAGGGAGTGGAAGGCGTGCAGGCTGTGGTACTGGTACCTTCGCGCGAGCTGGCTTTGCAGATTGAGCAGGTGTTCAAGGCCATGGCGACCGGCTTTCCGGT
>ENA-UESH01002354-UESH01002354.1-human-gut-metagenome-genome-assembly--contig:-NODE-2354-length-11159-cov-2.659989_pt1 | contig 11159 bp, 7 predicted proteins | sample MGYA00243001_ERZ508002 | MGnify/ENA primary metagenome ERZ508002 (study PRJEB26167, sample SAMN06115447) | human gut metagenome | host: Homo sapiens | place: China:Anhui | collected 2015-08-07 | study... | reverse complement strand
TATCGCACAAGCCCTTTGGGCGAGTCCGGGCGGCAGGTAAAGGTGCGGTCGTACAGCGTCTCGTAGCCGGGGCGCAGAGCGACCGGCAGGCAGAGCTCGCCGGTGGTGCAGAAGTGCCGGATGTACTCCTGCTCCCGTGCGCTGACCTCCGGATCTCCCGCAAAAATACCGTCCAGCCCGTAGTTCACAGCCAAATCCACAAAGGCCGCCGAGGGGGCGGCGGTGCGGTGGGCTTCCAGCTCGTCAGCCAGATAGGACTGCAGCAGGTATCTGTCCAGAGAGGTCTTTTCCCGGAAAGCCTGCAGTTCCTCGGCAGTGCGGGCCTGGGCGGCCTCGGCCTTTTTGGCCAGCCGCCGCAGCTCTGCGTTTTCCTCGGTAAGCTTGGTAAGGACCTCCCGCAGGTCGATGGCGGCCTTGGTGGACTTTACCGTATCCATGATGAACAGCACGGCGATCACTGCGGCCAGAGGATTCACCAGCAGGGCCGGGAGCTTATGGAGCAGCTTGTCAATGGGGGGATGGATGATATAGATCAGCAGATCGGAGAAAAAGCCCCAGGCGATCGAACTGGTCAGGCAGATGTAGCCGTGGAGGTTAAAGGGCTGCTTGGTGTAATCCCAGTAGCGGACCTTGAAAAGCTGCTCCATTACGGCGCCTACCACATATTCCAGCGCCGTAGCGGCCAGCATACCCAGAAAATAGACCAGCCAGAAGTTGTCCGCCACCGGCAGAGTGGCGAAGAGAATGATGATGGCTCCGGAGCCGTAGATGGGCAGCAGCGGCCCATGGAGAAAGCCCCGGTTCACCCAATGACGCTGCTTGGCGGAGACATAACAGGATTCCCAGACCCAGCCGCAGAAGCAATAGAAGAAGAACAGCAGGGCCCACTGCCCCGGCGTGTAAACGTACATAGAAAACCATCCTTTCATAGGATCAGCAGTGCCGCTTGGCTGCGGGTCAGTCCAGATTGACCCGGAAATCGCCCCGGGCCGCCGCGTCTGCCCGGCGCTGCTTTTCCTCAGCCTGAGCATCCAGCAGCCCGCCGATGATCTGGTTGGATACTAAAAAGCCCTTGGGGGTCAGATGCCACACACCGTTTTCCAACACAGCATAGCCGGCGACCTCGCACTTTTGCAGAAACGGCAGGAAAATCGGATCAAACCGGCGGCGGAACCGGGTCTCATAGTCCTTGGGATCCAGACCGGAGACCAGCCGTGTACCCAGCATCACCCACTCCACGTCCCGGTCTCTGGGAGGGATGACGGTGTTTTCAGAAAAGCGGAACTGTCCGCCGTGTGCGGCGGCGATGTAGGCGTCCAAGTCCTTTTCATAGGCATACCGGATGCCGCCGAAATCGCTGTGGGCGCCGGGGCCGAAGCCGGCGTATTCCTGAAGCTTCCAATATTTCAGGTTATGCCGGGATTGCCGGATCATCTTGGTTAAGTTGGAAATTTCGTACTGCTCATAGCCGTACTGCTTCAAAAATTCCACGGTTTGCAGGTACATATCCGCCTGCTCCTCGTCTCCCGGCAGACCGGCGGTGTCCTTCATGGCAAAGAGAGGCGTCCCTTCCTCTACCTTCAGGCCATAGCAGCTCAGATGCTCCGGGTTCAGAGCTACGGCAGCGGCGAGATTTTCCATCCATCGCTCCTGCGTCTGGTGGGGCAGACCATAAATGAGGTCCAGCGACAGATTTTGAATCTTGGCTTTCCGGGCAGCCTCCACCGCCTGTTGGACCTGCTCCATGGTGTGGACCCGGCCAATGGTTCGCAGTTCCTCGTCGCAGGCGGACTGCATCCCCAAGGAGATCCGGTTGAAGCCGCAGCGCCGCAGGGCGCGGAGAGCTTTCCAATCCCCGGCGGAGTCCGGGTTGGCCTCCAGAGTGATCTCCGCGTCGCGGGCCACTTGATAACGCTTTTCAATGACCTTTAAAATTTTGCACAGGCGCTTTTCTCCTAAGTAGCTGGGAGTGCCGCCGCCGAAGTATACGGTATCCACTGTGTGAGACGCGGCCAGCGGCGCGGCTTCTGTCAAATGGGCGCAGAGGGCGTCGGTATAGGCGTCCATGCGGTCCTCGCCATGGGGCAGGGAGTAGAAGTCGCAGTAGACGCATTTGGCCTTGCAGAAGGGGATGTGGATGTACAGCCCCAGCGGCCGGACGGTTTTCATAAAAATGCCCTCCTTTTGGAATCATGGTCAACAGTTTACCGCTTTTCAGACTGCATTGCAAGAAATTTCACATACTTTTCGCCGGAATGGGGAAACTATGGAAAACTTGTGAAAAGAGGTCGCCCTATGGATATGACGCCCCGGGAATACCAACAGTATGTGCAGCAGAAAATGAAAAAGTCCCCCTTGGGGAAGGACGTGTGTCTGGCCTTTCTCGTGGGTGGGGCCATCTGCGCTCTGGGACAGGCCGTTCTGGACGGCTGGATGTCTCTGGGCCTGCCCAAGGAGGACGCGGGCACAGCCACCTCCTGCACACTGGTGACCCTGTCCTCATTGCTGACGGGACTGAATCTCTACAACAAGCTGGCCCGCTTCGGCGGCGCGGGAACGCTGGTGCCCATTACCGGCTTTTCCAACGCAGTGACCTCACCGGCACTGGATTTCAAGTCCGAGGGCTTCGTCACCGGTATGGCGGCGAAGATGTTCACCGTGGCCGGGCCGGTCATTACCTTCGGGACACTGGCATCGGTGATCTACGGCGTGATCCTGATGCTGTTGAAATGATCGGCGGGGGGAAAATTGCATATCTGAACCGAACTCCTTTGACGTGGAGATGTCTTGGCGGATCTGTGCGTCGGATTCACCTTTCCTGAAAACGGGGAGGTGACAACTGCGATCGACCATGCAGCCTGCGGCCTTGCATTGAAATTTCGCAAAGCTGAACCGGTAGGTGTATTGCGTGGCATTTTTCAAATTCTACAAAAAATTGTTATTTTTTTGTCATATCTTATAATTGCAAAAGAAACGGACACAGATTATACTAACAGTACTAAAAGGCGATATTGTTTCGCTGTTCTTTTTGCAATATCTCGTGCACGTGCTCGCCGCCAGAGCCGGCGTATCCCGGGGCACTGGAATCGGGTGCTGCCAGCTATGATCTTGACGGGCACGGTGTTGGGGGGAACAGCCCACGGCATCCGTTTTCAAATTAAAAATCTGTATACTTGTTGATACGATATGCCGCCTGCGGCGGCGAGAGAGGAGCAAGACATGGAAACCATTACCAACCTGATCAAAGACACACCGATCCCCAAGATGGTCAAGGTTCGCCAGAACTTCGACAAGACCTGCATCCCTGAGAGCGATATTCCCGGCATCATCACCCGGGAGCTGGATCGCCCTGAGATCGGCGGCAAGATCCAGCCCGGTCAGAAGATCGCCATTACCTGCGGCAGCCGCGGCATCAATCACAATGCCGTGATGGCCCGTGCCATTGTGGATTTTGTCAAATCCAAGGGTGCCGAGCCTTACATTGTGGCGGCTATGGGCAGCCACGGCGGCGCTACCGCCGAGGGCCAGCTCCAGATCCTCAAGGACTACGGCGTCACTGAGGAAGCCATGGGCTGCCCCGTGAAAAGTTCCATGGAGACGGTGCAGATCGGCATTTCCGGCATGCGTCACCAGCCGGTGTTCATGGACAAGAACGCCTCTGAGGCGGACGGCATCATCCTCTTCAACCGCATCAAGCCCCATACCTCCTTCCGCGGTCCCTATGAAAGCGGCCTGATGAAGATGATGGCCATCGGCCTTGGCAAGCAGAAGGGCGCTGAGAGCATCCATCATCAGAGTCCTGCCATCATGCATGAGCTGGTGGAGGAGTACGGCCGGACGATCCTGGAAAACGCACCGGTTCTGGGCGGCATCGCCATCATTGAAAATGCCTATGATGATACCTATCTCATCAAGGGCCTGAGCCCGGAGGAGATCATCAGCGAGGAACCCAAGCTCAAGGAGATCTCCTACAAGACCATCGCCCACCTGCTGTTTGACAAGTGCGACGTGCTGGTGGTGGATAAGATCGGCAAGAACATCTCCGGCGACGGCATGGACCCCAACGTGTCCGGCCGCTTTGTCCAGCCCAAGTACTGCTCCGGCGGTATTCAGGCGGAGAAGTGCGTCATCCTGGACCTGACCGACGAGACCCACGGCAATGCACAGGGCATCGGCCTGGCGGAGGTCACCACCCGCCGTCTGTTCAACAAGATGAAGCTGGAGATGACCTATCCCACCGGCGTGACCAACACCTTCCTGCATCTGATGAAGATTCCCATGATCATGGACAATGACCGGGAAGCTTTACAGCTGGCCCTGATGTGCTGCCCCGAGGCAGAGGATCATGACCACATGAAGATGATCCGCATCCCCAACACCGCCCATATCGGTGTCATCGAGATTTCTGAGGGTATGCTGCCTTTGGTGGAGAACAACCCCAACTTTGAGGTTCTCACGGAGCCCTATGACCTGCCCTTTGACGAAAACGGCAACCTGTTCTGAAAAATCCGAGCTGCCGGAGGCCTGCCGTGAACAGGCGGACCGCCGGAAAGCTCTGGTTTTAAATAGTAGTGCAAGAAACGCAAAAAAAGAAAGGAACTGACTCTATGGTATCTCCCGCAATGCTGATCGTAGCACTGGTGATCGCAATCGCAATCATCCTGTTCTGCATCATCGTCCTCAAACTCAACGCTTCCATCGGCATGGTTCTGGCCAGCCTGTTCATGGGTGTGGCCGGCGGCCTCGACCTGATGACTACAATGGACACCATCTCCTCCGGCTTCGGCAGCATGATGACCAGCATCGGCCTGCCTGTCGGCTTCGGCACCATCCTGGGCCAGCTGATGAGTGACAGCGGCGCTGCCGACATCATCGCTGACAAGCTGGTTTCCGCTTTCCCTGAAAAGCGCTCCATCTGGGGCCTGAGCCTGGCCGGCTTCGTGCTGTCCATCCCTGTGTTCTTTGACGTCACCTTCATTATCCTGATCCCCATCGGCATCACCATTGCCGCCAAGATCGATATGAAGATGTGCTATGTCACCGGCTGCCTGACCATCGGCGCCACCACCGCTCACTGCGTGGTGCCTCCCACGCCCAACCCTCTGGCTGCTGCCGATATCTTTGGCTTTGATCTGGGCATCATGATGATCGTCGGTCTGGTTGTCGGTTTTATCACTGTTCTGGTGTCTGACTTCATCTATGTTAAGATCCACAACCGCGGCATTTGGAATGAGGAAAAGGACGTGAACCACAGCTCCAACGTTGTCAATGAGCTGGTGGCTGCCCGTGCTGCCCAGAATGACGCTAAGGCCCGCCCCTCCTTCGGCATGGCGCTGCTGCCTGTTGTGATCCCCGTGGTGTGCATCCTGTTCGGCACTCTGGGCACCGCTGTGTTTGACGAGGAGCCTCTGATCTGCAGCTTCCTGGGCAACAAGCTGGTTGCCATGACTCTGGGCACTCTGGGTGCTTATCTGGTGAGCCTGCCTTACATCGGCCGCGAAAATCTGGAGAAGTCTGCCGGTGAGGCCCTGAAGAGTGCCGGCGTGGTGCTGCTGATCACCGGTGCAGGCGGCTCCTTCTCCTCCGTTATCACCGCCACCGGCATTGGCAACGCCATCGTGAGCCTGCTGGGCACCGATACCACCTCCGTCATCCCTGCCATGTTCCTGGCCTACTTCATTGGCATGATCTTCCGTGTGGCGCAGGGCTCCGGCACCGTGGCCGGCATGACCTCTATGGGCATCATGGCAACCATCGCTCCCGCCATCGGCTGCCATCCCGTGTGGATCGCGCTGGCCTGCCTGTCCGGCGGCAACTCCATCGGCCATGTCAATGACTCCGGCTTCTGGGTGGCCACCAATATGTCCGGCCTGACCGTGACCGGCGGTCTGAAGACCTACACCCTGGGCTCCTTTATCTCCTCTGTGTGCATTTTCGTGCTGGCTCTGATCGGCGCCCTGGTGATCCCCCTGTAAGCATACCCGGCCCCATAATATGAAGGAGGAATTATACATGCAAAATGCAATGATTATTGACCCCAAAGACAATGTGGCCGTTGCCATTGAGCCGATTGCCGCAGGGGATACCGTTACCTATCTCAAAGAGGGAAAGACTGTATCTCTGAAAGCCACGGAAGATATTACCATTTATCATAAGCTGGCTACCCGGACCATCGAAAATGGTGAGCCTGTGGTGAAGTATGGCGAACACATCGGTGTGGCCACGGAACAGATCCCCGAGGGCGCTCATGTTCATGTTCACAATGTTGAGAGCATGAAAGAAGATCGCCGCGGGATGGAGTAAGGGAGGATACAGAATATGACTTTTTACGGATATCGCCGTCCTGACGGACGGGTTGGCGTGCGTAACCGAGTACTGATCCTGCCCGCCAGCGTTTGCGCCACAGACACGGCCCGCATCATTGCACAGCAGGTCGAGGGCGCTATCAGCTTCAATAACCAGCAGGGCTGCTCTCAGGTGGCCCCTGACCAGCAGTTCACTATGGATGTAATGGCCGGCTATGCCGCCAACCCCAATATCTACGGTACTGTGGTGGTGTCTCTGGGCTGCGAAAACTGCCAGATGGACCTGGTGGTCAAGGCCATTGAGGAGCGCACCAACAAGCCCCTCAAGCAGGTCATCATTCAGGAAGTGGGCGGAACCCTCAAGGCTGTTGAGATCGCCGTTCGTTATGCCAAGGAGATGGTGGCTGAAGCCTCCATGCTCCAGAAGGAGGAGTTCCCCCTGTCCGAACTGATTGTCGGCACGGAATGCGGCGGCTCCGATCCTACCAGCGGCCTTGCTGCCAACCCCGCCATCGGCGCTATGAGCGATCTGGTGGTGCAGGCAGGCGGTACCAGCATTCTCTCCGAGACCTCCGAGTTCATTGGCGCTGAGCACATTCTGGCCCGCCGTGCTATCAACAAGGAAGTCCACGATCGCATCTATGAGATCACCAGCCGCTTTGAGGCGCACTTCCACGCTGTCGGCGAAGATGTCCGCCAGGGCAACCCCTCTCCGGGCAACAAGGCCGGCGGCATCACCACGCTGGAGGAGAAGTCTCTGGGCTGCATCCACAAGGGCGGCCACAGCCCCATCAATGCTGTATATGATTACGCCAAACAGGTCGAGAGCAAGCAGGGCCTGGTCATCATGGACACGCCGGGCAATGACCCCGCCTCCGTGGCGGCCATGGTGGCCGGCGGTGCACAGGTCATTGTGTTCTCCAGTGGCCGGGGTTCACCGGTGGGCCATCCCATTGCTCCTGTGGTGAAGGTCACGGGCAATAAGATCACTTTTGCCAATATGGAAGATAACATCGACTTCTGCGCAGCTCCTCTGATCTACGGGGAGAAGACGGTGGAGCAGCTGGGTACTGATCTGCTGAATATGGTGGTAGAGACCGCCTGCGGCAAGCAGACCAAGGCGGAAGCACTGGGCTTTGTTGAGACCGCTATTGCCCGTATCTGCAACTACGTCTGATTTGTTTTATAAAGTACATCTATAAAGTACATCGTCGGCTCTGACGCGGCTTTATGCCGCGTCAGAGCTTTTTTGTGCAAAGAGAGAATTGGATAGACCGTCCCAATATTTAAGAGCGGAAAGAAAGCGGCCGCAAACAGGCGGCATATCATCAGGGCTTCTTCCTTGTATAAGCTGTGTAAAATTTGTGAACTTTTTTCGCTTTAACAGGGTTACATAACGATGTGGAAAAAACTGTGGAAAATGTGAAGAACCCTTTGGAACCGGGGAAAATCCGGGGTGACGGGCTGTTATATAAAAAGTTACGTAACAACCTTTCTGGGTGAAACGGCACTCTTTCTGACAAAAAAACGGGGAACAGCGGGGGATGCTTGCAGTCGGGACGGGGATATGCTATAATCAACTCAATATGAAAATGGCAGAATGTTCCCTGATAAACGGGGAAATGCCCTCTTGGAGGAACTATGGCGACTAAAAAACAGGATTATGGCAATGACAGCATCTCGTCTCTGAAAGGCGCGGACCGGGTCCGGAAACGGCCCGGTGTCATTTTTGGCTCCGACGGTCTGGACGGCTGCGAACACGCGGTTTTTGAGATTCTCTCCAACTCCATCGACGAGGCCCGGGAGGGCCACGGCCGGGTCATCACCGTGACGCGGTACAATGACCGCTCTATTCAGGTGGAGGATATGGGCCGGGGCTGTCCCGTGGACTGGAACGAAAAGGAGCAGCGCTACAACTGGGAACTGGTGTACTGCGAGCTGTACGCCGGCGGCAAGTATGATAACCTCACCGGTGACAACTATGAATACTCTCTGGGCCTCAACGGTCTGGGTGCCTGTGCCACCCAGTACGCCTCCCGCTACATGGACGTCACCGTCTGGCGGGACGGCTTTGAGTACAAGCTCCACTTTGAGCGGGGCGAGATCGTGGGAGGGCTGGAAAAGACGCCCCTGCCCAAGTCTCAGGTGAAAAAGACCGGCACACGCACCCGCTGGCTGCCGGATCTGGATGTGTTTACCGACATTGCCATCCCGGCGGAATACTTCACGGATGTGCTGCGCCGTCAAGCAGTGGTGAATGAGGGGATTACCTTCAAGTTCCGGGATCAGCAGGAGGACGGCTCTCTGCCTGAGGAGGATTTCGTTTACGAGCACGGCATCCAGGACTATGTGGCGGAGCTGGCCGGAGAGGGCGCACTGACCGCCCCGGTGTTCTGGCAGGCGGAAAAGCGGGGCCGGGACCGGGCGGACAAGCCGGAGTACAAGGTGAAGCTCTCTGCCGCCTGCTGCTTTTCCAACAAGGTGCAGGTCATCGAGCACTACCACAACTCCTCCTGGCTGGAGCATGGCGGCGCGCCGGAAAAGGCAACAAAAAGCGCTTTTGTCTCCGCAGTAGATAAGTACCTGCGGGAGCAGAACAAATATCAGAAAAACGAAAGCAAGATCACATGGCAGGATATTGAGGACTGCCTGATCTTCGTCTCCAACAACTTCTCTACCCAGACCAGCTACGAGAACCAGACGAAAAAATCCATCACCAACAAGTTCGTGCAGGAGGCCATGACGGAATTCCTGCGGACGAATCTGGAAATTTATTTCATCGAGAACCATTTCGACGCGGAGAAGATCGCCGAGCAGGTGCTGGTGAACAAGCGCAGCCGGGAAAGCGCGGAGAAGCAGCGGCTGAATATCAAGAAAAAGCTCTCCGGCAATATCGACATCTCCAACCGGGTCCAGAAATTCGTGGACTGCCGCTCCAAGGATGTGGAGAAGCGGGAAATTTATATCGTGGAGGGCGACTCCGCATTGGGCAGCGTCAAGCTCAGCCGGGACGCGGAGTATCAGGGCATCATGCCCGTCCGGGGCAAGATCCTCAACTGCCTGAAGGCGGACTATGCCCGGATCTTCAAAAGCGAGATCATCACGGATCTCATCCGTGTGCTGGGCTGTGGCGTGGAGGTCTCCGCCAAGACCAATAAGGAGCTCAATTCCTTCTCGCTGGAAAACCTGCGCTGGAATAAAATCGTCATCTGCACCGATGCCGATGTGGACGGCTTCCAGATCCGCACGCTGATCCTCACCATGCTGTACCGTCTTACTCCCACCCTCATCAATGAGGGCTATGTCTACATCGCGGAATCCCCGCTTTACGAGATCACCGCGAAAAACGATACCTACTTTGCTTATAGCGATGCCGAAAAGGCCAAGATCTGCCGTGACCTGGATGCCGCCAAGACCAAGTATTCTCTCCAGCGCAGCAAGGGACTGGGCGAAAACGAGGCCGAAATGATGTGGCTGACCACCATGAACCCCGAAACCCGCAGGCTCATCCGGGTCCCCCCCGCCGATGTGGCGGAGACCGCCAGGCTGTTCGATCTGCTGCTGGGCGATAATTTGCAGGGCCGCAAGGATTACATTGCCGAAAACGGCAGCATGTACCTGGAGCTGGCCGATATCTCTTAAATCCCCCGAAAAGAAGGCGAAACAATGCAGGGCAAAACAGCGGAGATCATCTGTGTGGGCACCGAGCTGCTGATGGGCAGCACCCTGAATACCAATGCCACCGAAATTGCGGCGGCCTTGGCCGGAATTGGGCTCAACCTCTACCACAACAGCGTGGTAGGGGATAACCCCGCACGCCTGGCCGAGGCGGTAAAGCTGGCCCTTTCCCGGTCGGATATCGTCATCACTACCGGGGGGCTTGGCCCCACCTACGATGACCTGACCAAGGAAACGGTGGCCGCCTGCATGGGCAAAAAGCTGGTGCTCCACCCGGAGTGCCTCAAAGAAATTGAGGAATACTTTGCCCGCGCCCACCGGGAAATGGCCCCCACCAATGAAAAGCAGGCCTGGCTGCCGGAAGGCTGCACCGTACTGCGCAATCCCAATGGCACCGCCCCCGGCTGCCTGATGGAAGCGGACGGTAAGAAGGTGGCGGTACTGCCCGGCCCGCCACGGGAAATGCGCCCCATGCTGCAAAATGAGCTGCTGCCGCACCTGATGCAGAAGGGCCAGCGCCTGGTGAGCCACGAGCTGCATTTTTACGGCATCGGGGAATCGGAGCTGGAGTATAAGCTGCACGACCTGATGGCGAAAAGCAAAAACCCCACCATAGCCCCCTACGCCGGCACCGGCGAAGTCAAGCTGCGGGTCACGGCCTCTCTGCCGGAGGGCGAGGACGCCGAAGCGCTGCTTCAGCCTGCGATAAAGAAAATACTGGCCGCGGCAGGGGACTACTGCTACGGCATCGATGTGCCTGACCTGCAAACCGCTGCGGTACAGGCCCTGCGGAAAAAAGGCCTGACCGTCGCTGCCGCGGAAAGCTGCACCGGCGGTCTGGTGGCAGCCCGGCTCACCGAGGTCCCCGGGGCCTCCGCTGTCTTTGGCTGCGGCATTGTAAGCTACAACAACACCGCAAAAGCCGAGGTGCTGGGTGTTGATCCGGCTATCATTGAGCAGTACACCGCCGTGAGTGCCGAGACCGCCGCTGCCATGGCGGAAGCCGTTCGCAAAAAATCGGGAGCAGATATTGGCATTGGGGTGACTGGTAATGCCGGCCCCTCTGCCAGTGAGGGTCAGCCGGTCGGGCTGGTCTTTGTAGCAGTGGCCAGCGAAAAATACAGCCATGTCAGCCGCCTTTTCATCGACCGCCACGATGCCGACGCCCGGAATCTG
>ENA-UESH01002347-UESH01002347.1-human-gut-metagenome-genome-assembly--contig:-NODE-2347-length-11181-cov-2.938581_pt1 | contig 11181 bp, 7 predicted proteins | sample MGYA00243001_ERZ508002 | MGnify/ENA primary metagenome ERZ508002 (study PRJEB26167, sample SAMN06115447) | human gut metagenome | host: Homo sapiens | place: China:Anhui | collected 2015-08-07 | study... | reverse complement strand
CGAAAAAGGGCTGAAGGAAAGCTGCACGAAATATAGTTCACCGTGGGGAGTCGCCGTGGTGCAGGACACACAAACAGGGGACATTCTCGCGCTCGCCGATAGCGACGAAATCGAAGCCGGCAGCGACCAGGCGAAAATGACGGTTTCCAGGGCCGTCAGCGAAACGTTTGAACCCGGTTCCATCGGCAAGGTTTTCACCATGTCAGGCATGATTCAGCTTGGATTGCACCAGGCATCGGATAAATTCACGGTGCCGGACCACATTACGACGAACGGGCAGACCTACAGCGATGCGACGACCCACGGCGATGAGCATTGGACGCTGGCAGGCATTCTCGAGCAATCGTCGAATGTCGGCATGATCATCGCCGCGGAGAAGATGTCTAACGAGCAGCGATATGAGTTCATCAGCAAATTCGGTATCGGACAAGACAATGGGCTTGGTCTTCCCGGAGAAGCGGATGGTCTGCTGTATTCGGCCGATCAATGGGATCTGCGAACCCAGAACACCGTGCTGTTCGGCCAGGCGTATACGACCAATGCGCTCCAGTTGACGAACGCGGTTGCCGTGATCGCCAACAAGGGCGTCAAAAAGCCGCAGCGCATCATCAAGGCGATCAGCGATGCCGAAGGGCATTCCGAAGAGCAGAAGCCTGAAGGCGAAGCGACGCGCGTGATTGACGAGCAGGTGGCCTCACAGGTGATGAATGCCATGGAATCCGTGTCCGACCACTATTCCCAGTTCATCAAAGTGGATGGTTACCGTGTCGCGGCAAAGTCCGGTACCGCGGAAGTTGCCGGTGCGGACGGACGTCTGTCATCGATTATCAGCGATTATTCTGCGATTATTCCTGCGGATAATCCTCGTTTCGTCGTTACGGTGGTGTTGAAAGATCCGCAAGGCGTTTATGGTGGTCTGACGGCAGGCCCGGTCACTGCGGAGATTGGTGAATTCCTTATGCAGAAGTACGAAGTGCCGGCGTCAAGTCCGCGAACTGATGCTATTCCAGTGACTTGGTGAGTGTGTGAGCATGAAGAACGGAGGGGCGGAAAGATGAGCGCGGTCAGCGAATCCATGAATAGGCGAATGACGTTGGGTCTGCTTGCCAGCAGATATGGCTTTGACCTTGATCCCGCGTTCGCTACCGAAGTGACGGTCACGTCCATTGCCGACGACATCGATTCGGTGCGGCCGGGAGCGTTGTTCATGCCGTCCATGCAGGTGGATGAGCAACAGTTACGGCAGGTGCAAGCGCTTGGTGCGTATGGTGCGGTGGTGCCGCATGCGTTGCGAGGAAAAACGGATGGCGTTCAGATTCCTTTGATTTATGCCGAACCGACTGCGCAACAGTTGGGCAAGCTTGCCAGCGAGATGGCGGGCAGCCCATCCGATTCGCTGGCGGTGTTCGCCGTGGCTGGCAGCAATACGCAAACGGTGGAACAGGGTGTGAGGGATCTCGCGGATTTCCTGCACATGCTCGGCAATCCGGTCGGCGTGATTAGTGCCGGCAATTCGCAATCGTTGGAACGATTCCTTGATCTGAACTATCCATTGTCGATTCTTGACGTGCAGCGTACGATGGCTGTGTGCGCCGAAGACGGCGCCGCCGCTGTGATCCTTGCGCTCAGCGAGGAAACGTTGAATGACGATGCGTTGCAGTCGGTGAATGTTGATGTGCTTGGCTGCGACGACAAGGGTCTCAGCGAGGCTGAGATCGTCAAGTCGGTCGCACGGTTTGGATGCACTGTCGGCAAGCAGACCCACATCGCAGGTCGTACGCAGGAATCCGATGCGCTCGCAGCGCAAGCGACGGAGGCATACGGGCAGACGGACAGCAGCGCGTTGTCATTGTCCATCGCCATGGTGCTTGCGGCCGGCGTACGTAAAGCCAATATTAAAAGCGCATTGCGTGTATCTCGAGATCTGAACTAGTCTCGATCGGAACGGATGCGGACGTCGAATAGTGATAATCGTAAACAACGTGAACAATATGCAGTACATCAACACAGAGGAGAAATCAGAGTGAGCAGCCCGACCATGATGCCAATGAGCTTGGAGGAAATCGCCCAGGCGGTTCAGGGACGGCTGATTGCCGACACCGCGGCGATTGATACGCCTGTGGCCACCAGCACATTCACTGATTCACGACAGATTGTTGAAGGATCGGTATTCGTGGCGATTGCCGGAGAACGCGTGGATGGCCACGATTATGTGTCGAAGGTAGGCGCTCAGGGCGCTGTTGCCGCAATAGTCGACCATGAGATCGACGGTGCCGGAGTGCCTCAGATCGTGGTGGAAGATACGGTGCTTGCCTTGGGCGCGTTGGCCAAGCACAATATCGAACGCCGGCGTGCGTTGGAAACGCCGTTTACGGTGATTGGCATCACCGGTTCCGTCGGAAAAACCACTACCAAGGATCTCATGAAGGCGTTGCTGGCGCACATAGGACCGACGATTGCGCCGGTCGGATCGTTCAACAATGAAATCGGACTGCCGTTGACTTCGCTCAAAGTACATGCGGAAACTCGCTTTCTGGTTGCGGAAATGGGTGCCAATCATGTTGGGGAAATCGCGAATTTGACGTCGCTGGTGCCGCCGGATATTGCGGTCGTGTTGAAAGTCGGCGTCGCGCATCTAGGGGAATTCGGCTCGCCGGAACGCATCGCACAAGCCAAATCGGAAATCATCCGTGGTCTTGTTCCAGGTGGTCTTTCCGTACTGAACGCGAATGACGAGCATGTGGCTGCGATGAGCGCCATCGCTCCGGGCGACGTGATGTGGTTCGGACTTCCGCAGAACAATGACGGCAAGCCGGCAATCAGCGCGCAACATGTGCATTGCGACGAATTGGACCATCCGAGCTTCATTTTGGACAATGGTGATGGCGAGCATGCCGAGGTCACTCTGGGCATTTGCGGTCAGCATAACGTTATGAATGCGTTGGCGGCTGCTTCGGTAGCGATGCATTTGGGTATGTCGATGGATGAGGTCGCGTCCGCGCTGTCTGACGTCACGGCCATCAGTCCTCATCGTATGGCTGTTTCCACGGTGCACAAGCCTGAAACATCGTTCACCTTGATCGACGATTCGTTTAATGCCAATCCCGATTCCATGAAGGCGGGGCTTGACGGATTGTTGCGTTGGAAGGCGGGTGCTGAGACCCAACCGTTCCGTATTGCGGTGTTGGGTGCCATGCTTGAGCTTGGTCCGAATGAAAAGGATTTGCATGCTGGCATCGGCCGGTATGCGGTGGAAGGCGACGTTGACGCGTTGCTGACGGTCGGCAGCACATCCGATGCCTCTTTGGACGCTCTGGCCGGTGCCATGGCTGAAGGTGCAGCCGCTGCGGGAGGTGCTTCCCATATTGATTGGGTGCACGACATTGACGAGGCCGATCGTCTGGTGACGCAACTCGCCGTGGAACATCCGGGCGCTGTGGTGCTGCTTAAGGGCTCCCACGCTTCCGGCTTGAGCGCTTTGGCCGAACGTTGGCAGGCCCTGGCTGCACAATAGAACAAGAATATTTGGCAAGATTCGAATAATCGAATAAACGACGTTATCTGAAGAATGTCTGACTGAAACGGAGAACATCAGGTGATTTCGCTCATCATCGGAATTGTGGTGTCGCTGGTTGTGACGATCGTGGGCACCCCGCTGCTGATTCGTTTGGTGCACAAGCTGAATTATGGGCAATACATACGTCAGGATGGTCCGAAATCCCATCTAGTCAAGCGTGGCACGCCTACGTTGGGTGGCGTGGTCATCAATTTGGCGGTTGTGTTGGGCTGGGGCTCGTCGGCGCTGTACCGCTTCGTCACGCGGGGTGAGACTCCGTCGTGGTCTGCGGTGCTGGTGCTGTTTGCCATGTTGTCGATGGGATTGCTTGGTTTTATTGATGATTTCGCGAAGGTTCGTAAGAAGCAGAGCGAGGGATTGACGGTTAAGGGCAAGTTCATCGGTCAGTTCATTCTGGCTACCATATATGCGGTGCTGGCGTTGATTCTGCCTACGAATTCCGGTTTCCCCAGTGCCCAGGCCGGCATGAGCTTCATTGAGGAGCCGTTCTTCAGTTTCGAATTCGCGGGTAAGGTCGTGGCTATCGTGCTGTTCGTGATTTGGGTGAACTTCCTGATGACCGCGTGGACCAATGCCATCAATCTGACTGATGGTCTTGACGGTTTGGCAGCTGGCTCTTCGATGATTGCGTTCATGGGATATGCGGTGATCGCTTTTTGGGAGTTCTACCACCTTAAGGGATCGGGGCATGAGGGCTTTACCTACGCGGTATCTGATCCACTTGATCTGACCATTATCGCGGCTTGCGCGGCGGTAGCATGCTTCGGGTTCCTGTGGTACAACTCCAATCCGGCTTCAATTTTCATGGGAGATACCGGTTCGTTGGCGCTTGGCGGCCTGTTCGCTGCCATGTCCATCGCCACGCATACGGAATTCCTCGCGATTATTCTCGGCGGCCTGTTCGTCATGGAAACGTTGAGCGATGTCATTCAGGTCGGCTATTTCAAGATGACGCATAAGCGTGTGTTCAAGATGGCTCCGATCCACCATCATTTCGAATTGAAGGGATGGCCCGAAGTCAAGGTTGTGATTCGCTTCTGGATGATTGAACTGCTGTTCGTGCTGGTCGCCTTGGTGCTTTTCTATGGCGATTGGGTTGCCCGTTCCGGCTTGTGACAGTCGATGCTCGGTCTGTTGCCGTTGCGAATGAACGCAATATGACTGTGATATTAAGGCGTATGAGGTTCTGACGATCGAAGGATGATGGATATGGATATGAGCGGTAAGACCGCGATTGTGGCGGGTCTTGGAGTTTCTGGCCAGAGCATGATGGAGGTGTTGGGTTCCCGCGCCGAAAAGGTGTTGGGCGTGGATGAGAAGAAGCCTGATGCCGATCTGCACTCTTTCGACCACATTGATTGGGATCATGTCGACCTGGTGATGACTTCTCCGGTATTCAATCCGAGGACCCCGTTCATTCTCGAAGCGCAACGTCGTGGCATTCCGGTGATGAGCGAGGTCGAGCTTGCCTGGCAGCTGCGGGTGGATTGCGATGCCACTGGGCATCCTGCGCAATGGATTGGCATCACCGGTACCAATGGCAAGACCTCCACTACGGAAATGACTTCGGAGATGTTGACGGCTTGCGGTTTGACCGCACCTGCTGTCGGCAATATCGGCAAAGCGGTGTCCCATGCCGCAGTCGATCCGGCAAATGATGTGCTGTGTGTTGAGCTCAGTTCTTTCCAATTGCATTTCACCGATTCTCTTGAGTTGGATTGCGCGGCGATCACCAATATCGCTGACGACCATCTTGATTGGCATGGCGGTATCGACAATTACGCGTCCGATAAAGCGAAGGTCTTCCACCATGCCAAGAAGGCGTTGGTGTACAACGCGGATGATGAGCGCGTGACCAAGCTGGCATTCGCAGCCGAAACCGCGGAAGGCTGCCGTAGGGTTGGATTCACATTGTCGGAACCGCAAGATGGCCAGATTGGCGTGAAGGACGGCTGGATCGTCGACATGTCCGGCATCGCGGGCGGTGAGGCGGGCAAGCCTGAACAGGTTGCCAAAGTTGCCGAGTTCACACATCTGACCGAGCCGGATGGCACGGTATATCCGCATTTGCTCGCCGACGCATTGACCGCATTGGCGTTGGTGTTGGGACTTGGCGCGGATAAGGAGAAGGCGATCGCATCCCTGAAGCAGTTCACTCCAGGTGGCCACCGTATCCAGACCGTCGCCACCGCCACTACGGCGGATGGGGGAGCCATTCGTTTCGTTGACGACTCCAAGGCGACCAACGCGCATGCGGCCAAGGCCTCGCTCAATAGTTTTGCCGATAAATCCGTGGTGTGGATTGCCGGAGGACTGGCCAAAGGCAGCAGTTTCGAGCAATTGGTGGCTGATCAGGCGCATACCATCAAAGCCGCGGTCATCATCGGCAGGGATCAGCAGCCGATGCTGGATGCGTTCAAGACGAGCGCTCCCAACATTCCTCTGACCATCATCGATCCGGCGGATAATGGGGTCATTATGGAACGGGCGGTTGATGCCGCGGGCGAGTATGTCCAATCCGGTGATGTGGTGCTGATGGCGCCTGCATGTGCGTCGATGGATCAGTTCAAGTCGTATGCCGATCGTGGAAACCAGTTCGCACAGCAGGCTCAGCGTTGGGTGAACGAGCATGGAAAAGCCTAAAACCAGGCAGGTTGATAGTAGTCGTCAGAAAAAGAAGGCCGCCGTCGGAAAGCAGGTCGACGATTTTCATGGTTATGTCGGTCTGCGAAGCCTGCTTAATCCGATTTGGTGTTTTCATGGGTTCAGAACCGCGGTGATCATTCTCACCATTTTCGGTGTGATCATGGTGTTTTCCAGCTCTTCGGTAAACATGATTGCCAACGGACAGTCTCCGTGGTCCCAAGCACTGAAACAGGGGGGATTCTGCGTTCTTGGACTTATCGTGGGTGTTGCCTGCATGATGATTCCGGCGGAGCTCATCAGGAAATTCAGTTTCGTCTTCCTGATTATCGCTTTGCTTTTGCAGTCGCTGACGTTTACCCCCTTGGGCATCGATGTCCAAGGCAACAAAGGTTGGATCGGCCTTTTTGGATTTACCTTCCAGCCCGCCGAAGTCGTTAAGCTTGCGTTGTGCATATGGCTGCCGCGGGAACTGATCTACGCGCAGAAGCAGATAAACAAAGCATATCTCAAGTTGATTGCGTGGCTTGGTCTTGCATTGCTGTTGGTTGTGAGTGGCAAGGATCTTGGCACGGCCATGATTCTGTTCGCGATCGCAGGTGCCGCGTTGCTGTTGGGAGATTTTCCTGGCAAATGGTTGGCTATCGTGGCATGCGGCGGTGCGGTTTTGGTTGGCGGACTCGTTATCACCAGTCCGAACCGACTCAGCCGCATCATGGCCACATACCAAACTTGCTCCGCATCCGACATGCAGGGGGTCTGCTATCAGGCGGTGCATGGCAAATACGCCATGGCCTCCGGAGGTTTGCTTGGAGTGGGCGTCGGCAATTCCGGAGAAAAATGGGGATATCTGCCGGAAGCGCACAACGATTTCATTTTCGCCATCATCGGTGAGGAAACGGGCTTTGTAGGCGCCTCTCTCGTCATTCTGCTGTTCTTGGTGCTTGGATGGTGCATGCTCGTGGTGGCTTTGCAATCGCAGGACAGGTACATCACTTTGGTATTGGCCAGCATTACCGTGTGGATCGTCGGCCAGGCATTCGTGAACATCGGCGTTGTGGTGGGATTGTTTCCGGTGATGGGTGTGCCATTGCCGTTTGTGTCTGCGGGCGGTTCGTCGTTGATTCTGTGTTTGGGCGCTGCAGGCGTAACCATCAGCATGATGAAGCAGCAGCCGCAGATCCAAGCGGAGATGCAGCGGGTCTGAGTGTCGGCTGCGACCGTAGCATACGCTACCGCGTATTGCGGTGTGCAAACGTAGATGAAATGTGAGCATCCGCGTGTGCGACGGTATGGCGCGCGGCGTACTGGGGTGCCGTGGGCTAAGCTCGTACACTATGAGCAATCAGAAGCATATCGTTCTTGCCGGCGGTGGTACGGCAGGTCATGTCAATCCTCTGCTCGCCGTGGCGCATGTGATTCGCGAGCTTGAACCAGACGCCGATATCGCAGTGGTGGGCACTGTCGTCGGCTTGGAACACGATTTGGTTCCCCAGGCCGGTTTCGAACTGGAAACCATTGAGAAGGTTCCTTTCCCACGCAGGCCCAATATGGCGGCGCTGAAGTTTCCCGCGCAGTGGAAGGCCGAAACGGCCAAAGTCCGTGACATTCTCACCCGTCATGAGGCGCAGGTGGTTGTCGGCTTCGGCGGATACACGTCCGCTCCCGTATATGCGGCAGCGCACAAGATGGGCATTCCGATCGCGATGCATGAGCAGAATGCCCGTGCCGGAATGGCCAACAAATTGGGAGCTCGCTGGGCGTCCATGATTGGCACCGCCTATGCGCAAACCGGCTTGAAGCCACGCAAGGGTGTTGAAGCCGAGCGTGTGGGATTGCCATTGCGTGCCGAAATCGCAGCGATAGCCCATGGCATGGAACATGACCGCATTGCCACAAGACAATCGGCCGCAGCGCAACTCGGTGTCGATCCGAACCGTCCACTGGTGGTGGTGACTGGAGGGTCGCTGGGCGCGGTGAACGTGAACCGTGCGGTGGCGGCTTCCGCTAGGGAGCTGCTGGAACACGCCCAGGTGATTCATCTGACTGGGAAAGGCAAAGATGATGAAGTGCGTTCATTGGTGTCGGTGAGCGCCGGTGAACAGGTGCTTGGCGAGCTTGGCCCGGACCATGGCAATGATGGCGATTATCGTGTTGCGCCGTATTTGGAACGTATTGATCTCGCATTCGCTTGCGCCGACCTGATTATCTGTCGCTCTGGGGCCGGCACCGTATCGGAATTGACGGCTTTGGGACTCCCCGCGATTTATGTTCCGCTGCCAATCGGCAACGGCGAGCAGCGATTCAACGCCCAGCCTGTCGTCGATGCGGAAGGCGGTCTGATGGTGGCTGATCGCGAATTCACCGCCGAATGGGTCAAACAGCATGTGCCGAAGCTGCTTGCCGATTCGGATCTGCTTGCCAAGTATGGCGACAACGCCTGGCAATACGGTATTCGAGATGCCGCCGAAGTCATGGCCAAGCGCGTGCTTTCCATGATTGACGAAAAGTAGGCTGCGGCGACGGCAGGTGCGTTCGTCGCATTCCAAAATCCCACCCATGATCGGCCATATGCGAGACCATGGGTGAGACCATAATGGAACAAGCTAAAAAAACATGCAAGAGGAGCAGTCGTGTCTGACAACCAGCGTGAAGCCGGTACCATCGTTCTTGATCCAACCCATGCGTCGTTCAGTCCGCAGGAAGGCGTGAATGATTTGGGGGCAACCCATTTCATCGGCATTGGAGGCGCGGGCATGAGCGTGCTCGCTGAAATGCTGCACGAACAGGGCGTTGAAGTGGACGGTTCAGATCGTGAACCCAGCGCCAAAACCGATCGTCTGCAGGGAATCGGCATTACCGTCGAATTCGGGCAGCGCGCAGAAAACGTCGAAGGCAAACATACCGTCGTATTCTCCAGCGCCATCAAATCCGACAATCCGGAAATCGTCGCAGCATACGAAGCAGGCGAACGCATCGTGCACCGCAGCGACATTCTCGCATTGCTGATGAACGCAAAACGTGCGGTGACGGTCGCAGGAGCTCATGGCAAAACCACGACCAGTTCCATGCTGGCCCATATCCTCACCCATGCCGGTGAGGGAAATCTGGCCGATCCAAGCTATGCCATCGGCGGATCCATCCAAGGCAAGGATGGTGTGACGATTGACGGAGGCCATGCTGGTAAGGGCGACGTTCTTGTGGCGGAAGCGGACGAATCCGATGGCAGCTTTGCCAAGTATCATCCGGAAATCGCCATTGTCACCAACTCCGAAGCCGATCATCTCGACCATTACGGCACGCAGGAAAACTATCGTGCGGCTTTTGTCAATCATGTTCAGCATGCCGAAAAATCGGTGGTGATGTGCGGCGATGATGAAGGCAATCTTGCGGTATTGCGTGCTCTCGATCCGCAGACGGCCAAGCGTACGGTCGTGTATGCGACGCAGGATACGGTTTCGTTGGGTGATTTGAACGGTGCCGCGTTCGTGCATATCGAATCGGAAAGCGAAAGCGCGCAAAGCGGTGCCGAACATTTCACCTTACACATGCCCGCGGGATTGTTGGGCGAACATGAGCGTATGGTTCCGGTGACGCTTACCGTTCCAGGCATTCACAACGCGCGCAATGCCTCCGCTGCGATTATTGCGGCCGCGTTGTTGGGCGTCGATGTCGAGAACGCTGCCCAAGCCGCCACGTCGTTCCTTGGAGCTGCCCGTCGTTTCCAAGTGCGTGGTATGGTCGGCCAAGTGACTGTCGTTGATGATTACGCGCATCATCCTACGGAGATTTCGGCATTGCTGGATGCGGCGCGCCGCAGGTACCCGCAGTCGGTGATTCGCGTGATCTTCCAGCCGCACCTGTTCTCCCGGACCATGTTCTTTGCGAGTGAATTCGCTGAAGCATTGGCCAAGGCGGATGATGTGATCGTCACCGGCATTTTCCCCGCACGTGAAAAGCAGGAGGACTATCCGACGATTAGCTCCGCCACCATTGTGGACGAGGCGCTTAAGCTTGACCACACGCCTGCCGAGGATTGGATTCGCGGAGTGGAGGATATGCATACCGCGGCACAGATGATGACGATGCGTGCTCATCATGGCGATGTCATCTTCACTGTTGGCGCAGGCGACATTACACAGATGGACGAGGTGATGCTGCACTCCCTTCAGGCTCATCGTTGGGATTGTGAGGGCTGATGACGCGAAGGGTCATCAGTTCAGGTACGGGTTCGGATGGTTCCGCAACGACGCCTGAAAATCAGACGTCGCATGGTAGAACCATCCAAAGCCGGAAACACAGCGATGCCGGAAAGCAGGTTCAGCCGAAAGGCCGTTCCGTCGCTGGTGGAGCGGGACGCGCGTCTTCTTCCGGGAAGAAGACGCAGGAAAATACGGTTGAGAGTGGCAACAAAGGCAGCGTGAGTCGTTCGAGATCAGGCGATTTCGTGGACGCGCGCAATCTTGCCGGCGAGGATTTCGTTTCGAAGACATTGGAGGAAACCATAGGCACGTTGGGCGTGGTAACGCGCCCGAAGGTGGTTGATTTCAGTGCGCGTCTGAAAGAACGACGCAAGGCGAACGCGCGTGTCGTCGCCATGCGCGCGTGCGTTTCCGCTGCTGTCATTGTTGTTGCAGGCGCGTTGGTATGGCTGTTTTTCTTCTCATCGGTATTCCGTCTCGAGTCCGGCAATATTAGCGTTGTCGGCGCCAACGAATGGGTGAGCGAGTCTCAGGTGTTGGATATTGCGGGCCAGCAAGCAGGAAAATCGATTCTTCTCGTGTCGAACAATGACGTGGAAAAGAAAATCAAGGAGATTCCGGGAGTCACTTCCGCGCAATCCAAGAAAAAACTGCCAGACTCCCTTGAAGTGACCATCAAGGCGCAAAAGCCTGCTGCGATGCTCAAGACAGGCGAGGACAGCATGACCGCGGTCGACAGCAAGGGGCGTATATTGAATT
>ENA-UESH01002343-UESH01002343.1-human-gut-metagenome-genome-assembly--contig:-NODE-2343-length-11187-cov-6.842124_pt1 | contig 11187 bp, 15 predicted proteins | sample MGYA00243001_ERZ508002 | MGnify/ENA primary metagenome ERZ508002 (study PRJEB26167, sample SAMN06115447) | human gut metagenome | host: Homo sapiens | place: China:Anhui | collected 2015-08-07... | reverse complement strand
CTTCTTCTTTTCCCCAGCGGGATTTTTTCTGAAAACTTTTAGCCGGAATGGCGGAATTGGCATACGCAGGAGACTTAAAATCTCTCGTCATATTTGACTTGTGGGTTCGAATCCCACTTCCGGCACCATTTATAAGGAGTAAACCAAATGCTACTTGAGGATACTGCAATCAAGTTTAAGTCTCAGTACAAGAATTTGATTGTTCCATTTAACGAGAATCAACTTCAGCCTTGCAGTTATGATTTGACTCTCGATAAAGATCTACTAACATTCGAGTTTGCATCGAATTCATGTCCGCCTGAGGCGTTTATTACGGCTTATGACAAGCAAGTTCACGGCATCGATTACCAATCGATTGATCTTTCTGCTCTCAAAGATGAGATTTATGTTCTTCAGCCGAATCAGTTTATTATTGCCTCGACGCAAGAGACAGTAAACATGCCGGATGACATTGCTGGTCGATTCGAGGGAAAGTCTTCTCTTGGTCGTCTTGGACTCACCACCCATGTTACGGCAGGATTTATCGACGCAGGTTTCTCTGGTCAGATCACACTTGAGATGAAGAATGAGAATCGCTTCCCTATCTGGATTAAGCGAGGAATGAAGATTGGTCAAATCTGCTTCTTCAAAATGAACGGTCGAGCTAGGCATCCGTATGGATCCGAAGGTCTCGGTTCGCATTACAACAATCAAAATGGACCAACTCCCGCAAGGTCTTAATTATTTCTAAGCTTACTCATAGAGGGCCTCTGGTCTTTCATAACTAAACAGGGATGTGGTGACCCCTGGCTCCTTTCAAGAGGGTACTGAAAAGTATCTGGAAACTCTAGAGGTTCTCCATGAGTAAGCTTACGATTAACTAAGAAAGTATGAGGTGAGTTACGTGGCAAAGAGTAAAAGGCAAGTAAAACCGGCCTTGACTCCTGAAGAACAAGAGAATCGTTTAATTGCTGAAGCTACTGATTTAGCAGAACGTAAGATTCTTGATGGCACGGCGTCTCCTCAGATTGTGGTTCACTACTTAAAACTCGGAACTGCCAAGGCAAAGCTTGAGAATGAGAAACTTCAGGAAGAGAATCGACTTCTTAAAGCTAAGACTGCTAATCTTGAGTCTCAGAAGCGTTCGGAGGAGTTCTATCAAAAGGTTCTCGCAGCGATGCGAGATTATTCCGGCGTTGATGATGGAGAGATAATCGATGAGTATTAGAACTTACTCAGAACTTATCGAGATTCCGTCTTTCAAAGAACGCTATGAGTATCTAAGGCTTGACGGAAAAGTAGGAGAAGATACTTTTGGTTGGAGTCGATACTTAAACCAAGCATTGTATACTTCTGATGAATGGAAACGAACAAGGTACCAAGTTATACTTCGTGATAACGGATGCGATTTAGCAGTTGATGGTTTTGAAATTCAAAATAGACTTTTGATTCATCATATTAATCCTATAACTGCTGAAGACATAGAGAATTGTTCTCCTGTAATATTCGATTTGGATAATCTTATTTGTTGTTCACATAACACTCATGAGGCAATCCACTACGGGAATTCGAATCTACTTCCGTCCGATCCAGTTATGCGCAGACCGAATGATACTTGCTTATGGAGGTGATTCTGCATGAGTCTTTCTAATTCAGCTACTCCAATTTATTATGGCAAATTTCGTGACGCTGTAATTCGAGGAGAGATTCCTGTTTGTCGAGAGATCTCTATGCAGATGAACCGAATTGACAACATGATTCGAGATCCCGGTTTGTACTACGATGACAAAGCAATTAACGGTTTTGTGCATTTTTGCGAGAATGAGCTGACTCTTACTGATGGTAGTGATCTAAAATTATTGGACACTTTCAAGCTTTGGGCAGAAGACGCTCTCAGTTGGTTTTATTTTGTAGATCGAACCGTTTATCAACCTAGTCCGGATAACCATGGCGGGGTTTATGTAAAGAAGCGAATAAAGAAGCGTCTTGTCAATAAGCAGTATTTGATCGTTTCTCGTGGTTCAGCCAAGTCAATGTACGCAGCTTGTATGCAAGCTTATTATCTGACAGTTGACACGTCTACTACTCAGCAGATAGTAATGGCCCCAATTATTACTCAGACTGAAGAGACACTCAGTCCTATTCGAACTGCAATCACTCGAGCTAAAGGTCCATTATTTCAGTTTCTAACTGATGGCAATCTAGCTAATACCGCTGGAAGTTTGGCGGATCGCAAGAAACTCTCATCTACCAAGAAGGGTATTGAGAATTTCTTAACGAACTCCATCATTGAAGCTCGAGCAATGGGCATTGATAAAGTACAAGGAGCTAAGCCAAAATTCTCATCAGTTGACGAATGGCTTTCCTGTGACATTCGAGAAGACGTCATCGGTGCTTTGGAACAGGGTGCAACAAAGAATGACGATTACTTGATTCTCGCCATCTCTTCTGAGGGTACGGTTCGTAACGGTGCCGGCGACACAATCAAAATGGAATTAATGGACATACTCAAAGGCGAGTATGTGAATCCGCACGTGTCCATTTGGTATTATAAACTGGACAGTATCGAAGAAGTGGCCGATCCGTCCATGTGGATGAAAGCGGCTCCTAATATCGGTAAGACTGTTTCTTATGAGACTTATCAGCTTGATGTTGAACGTGCGGAGAAGGCTCCTTCTACTCGAAACGATATTCTTGCTAAGCGTTTCGGCATTCCTATGGAGGGCTACACATATTTCTTCACTTATGAAGAGACTCTACCTCACAAGCCACGAAATTTTTGGCAGATGCAATGTTCAATGGGTGCAGATCTTTCTCAGGGCGATGACTTCTGTGCGTTTACATTCCTGTTTCCTCTTCCTCGAGAAAAATATGGAATTAAGACTCGATGCTATATCTCGTCGGATACGATGGCCAAACTTACCCCTGCAACAAGGATTAAGTACGAAGACTTCTTACGAGAAGGCTCTTTGATGGTGCTTGATTGTGTCGCTTTGGACATGAATGAAGTTTATAATGATCTAGACCAGTATATCGCTGATAACGAATACGATGTTACTTCTTTTGGTTACGATCCCTATAATGCAAAAGAATTCGTTAACAGATGGGCTACTGAGAACGGTCCTTTCGGTATCGAGAAAGTTATTCAAGGTGTTAAGACTGAGTCAGTTCCTCTTGGTGAGTTGAAGAAACTTGCTGAGAATCGAGCTTTGCTGTTCGACGAATCTTTGATGGAATTCTGTATGGGCAATGCAATTGCTTTGGAAGATACTAACGGCAATCGAAAGCTGTATAAGAAGCGTCATCAAGACAAGATCGACTCAGTAGCAGCAATGCTTGACGCTTATGTAGCATTTAAGCTTAATCGAGATTCTTTTGAATAGAGAGGTAACTAAGAATGTGTCAATATCCGAACTATTTAATGCACTACGGTGTTAAAGGTATGAAATGGGGAGTTCGACGCGCTCAGAAAAAAGCGGCTAGAGCTAAAAAGAAAAAGATTGCAAAATTTGATAAAAATCTTAATGATATACACACTCAGGTTTCTCTTTACAATAAAGCCGTTGATGCGTTTAATCCTGAATTAGATAGGATTAATAAAAAATGGAAAAATGTCGATGTTTCTGATACTAAATCCAAGAATTTTGAAAAATATGCGACAGAGGTTGGTAAAAAATGGACCAGTCTTTACAAAAATTTAGCGATCAATGAGCTTGGAGCAGATCCTAAAACCGATGGTTATGAGTACGTTGATAAGCTGTTAGGAATGCACGATTTTGATATTGAGAATTTTAGGTGATTTCGATGTACCAATATTCGGACTACCTCATGCACTACGGTGTCCCAGGAATGAAGTGGGGCGTACGTAAGGCCAAACATAATGCTCGTAAAGACGCAAAAGAGTATGCTCGTGCTAAGATGTTTTATGGCGAAGGTGCTGGAAATCGTCGAAAACTTATTAAGGCGAAAGTTAAAGAGCGTTCTAAGAATTCTGTTTATAAGCAAGAATTCGATAAGGAATTAGCCAAGCAAGACATGGCAAAACACGCAGATAAAGCACGTTCTGAACGTCATCGTAAAGATGTTAGCAAGTCAGTTAGTAAAACTGCTAGAGGTTTTGTTAATACAGCTATGGGTAATGCAGCTAGAGCTTCTGCTGCTGGCATCGCTTTATACACCATTGGTAAATACACTGGTATTAACGATAAAATTTCAAAATATGCGACTAAAACAGTTAAGAGCTTTACTTCTGACGTAGAAGCTCGTCGTCGTTCTAAGAAAATAGTTGACGAAATGCTTCGCAATGCCTCTCGAAAATCTAATCGTGGAGGATTCTCTGTCGTTTAGCATTCAGGGGGTGATTTTATGTATCATGATTATCTTATGCACTATGGCGTCCCAGGAATGAAGTGGGGTGTGCGAAGGGCACGTAAGAATAATTATTTTTCGAAAGCTGCAAAAAAACGTCGTTCGTCATATTCGCAAGATTATAAGGATGCTGAAAAACTTCGCAAGAAGAGTTATAAGCAGCTGTCTAATTCTGAACTTAAGAGTCTTAATAAACGACTTGAACTGGAAGCTAACTATAAGCGACTAAATCCTAAGGGAATAGACAAAGGAAAGAAAATGGTTTCTTATGGAATCGGCCTTTTGGGTACGGCCGGAAGCGTTTATGCTCTTCGTAATGCTCCTTTAACTCAACTAGGAAAGTCCATAATTAATCTAAAGATTCGTGGACAAAAACAATTAGGGACTGGTAAATAATTCAGGGGGGGGGTAACCACAAATGTATCAATATCCAGACTACCTCATGCACTACGGTGTCCCAGGTATGAAGTGGGGCGTACGTAAGCAACGAGTTACTATCAGTAAGACGAATCGTCGTTCGTCTAAGAATTCTATGTCTGAAGAAGATAAGAAAGCTAGGCGTCGTCGTAATATGAAGATCGCCGCTGGCGTTGCTGGAGGCGTTGCTGCTGCCGCTTTGGCTACTTATGGCGCGTATAAGTTTAATGATTTTGTTAACACTAATAATTACAAATATCATCGAGACTTGGGATTTGCAAAAGCGGAACAATTCAAACGGAACTATATAGGCATAACTGATAAGCATTATTCTAGTGCTACAAACAAGGCTGTAAGGGATTATCGTTCTGGTAAAATCGGCGGAAATCGCCTTACTAGTACTAGGCGACAACTTGATAAAAGTCAAGCGATGCGAGAGAGCGTAGCTCGAGGAACTAAACTTGATTATACTAGTAATCCTAAAGTACATGCAGAAACTGCTAGGTTAGGCGCCAAGTTCTATAGTAAAAAGAATTCCATCATTGATCGTGAGATCAAAAAGACGGGTACAGATTCTTTCCGACAGGCGACTAAAAATGCTATTTCGTATCATAAGACTCATAAACGCAAACGTCGTTAAGGACTATTTCTATGGCTGAATCTTTTAGGACAAGGCTTCAACATGCATGGAATGCTTTTAGCAATCAAGAGACGACTGACTATCGGTATTCTACGTCTGTTGGATCTTCTTATGGTTATCGGCCGGATCGTGTTGGGATATCTATTGGTTCTGAGCGTACCATCATTAACGCTATTTATAATCGAATAGCTGTTGATGTAGCTGCTACGACTTTTATGCATGTTCGTGTGGATGAGAACAAGCGTTATGAAGAAGAGATTAATTCCGGTTTAAATTATTGCCTTAACGAAGAGGCGAATATCGATCAGACAGCTACAGCTTTTATGGCTGATATTGCTTATTCTCTTCTAGAAGAAGGATGTATTGCAATCGTTCCAATTGATACAACCTTGGATCCGTTTATAACTGGGTCCTACGATATCAATTCTATGCGACGAGGAAAAATCGTTGGTTGGCATCCGAGGCATGTTGATCTCGAAGTTTATAACGATAATTCAGGAATTAAACAGCAAATCACTATGCCTAAATCGTCGGTAGCTATTGTTGAGAACCCATTTTATGCTGTTATGAATGAGCCTAATTCTACTTTGAAGCGACTTGTTTATAAGCTTAAACTTCTTGATGATGCAGACGCAAAGGCGAACTCATCGAAGCTCGATGCTATCGTTCAGTTGCCGTATACTATTCGTAACGAGTCTCAAAAGAAGCGCGCCGAAGATCGTAAGCGCTCTCTTGAAGACCAGCTCGAGAATTCCAAGTATGGTGTCGCATACATTGATGCTACGGAAAAGTTTACTCAACTTAATCGTTCTGTTGAGAATACTCTTCCTGAGCAGATTAAGACACTTACTGATCAGTTATATTCTCAGTTAAGTCTTGACGTCACGGTACTTAACGGTACAGCTACCGATTCTACGATGAATAATTATTATCAGCGAACGGTTGCACCAGTCGTTAAAGCAATTCGTGACGCAATGAATTGCAAATTCCTGACAAAGACTGCTCGAACTCAGAATCAGCAGATCATGACGTTCCAAGATCCATTTAAGTATATGACTGTGACGCAAATTTCTCAGATGGTTGATTCATTAAGTCGTAATGAGGTTCTTACTGGTAATGAGTTCCGTACGGCTCTGGGCTTTAAGCCTTCTGAAGAGCCTAGTGCTGACGAGCTTCGTAACAAGAATCTTATTGATCCGAACGCCGATTATGGATTAGAGTCGGATGAAGACTATTATCCAGATGACACGTCTGATGCCGAAAATCAAAATGGAAGTTATCAGTAAAGATATAATACTTGCTTGATAATTCTATTTATATGTATTGTAAACGAAAACTACAAAGGTAAAGGAGGAATCATATGAAGTACGATTTTTCAGGTTATGCAACACGCAACAATATTAAGTGCTCTGATGGTCGCGTTATTATGCGCGATGCATTTAAGGATAATGACCATAAGAAGGTGCCTCTTGTTTGGCAGCACGATCACATGTCTCCGGACAATGTGTTGGGTCATGCTATGCTCGAGAATCGAGAAGATGGCGTTTATGCTTATGGCTGTTTTAACGATACTCCGTCTGGTTTAAATGCTAAAGAGTTGGTTAAGAACGGAGACGTTCGAGCACTTTCTATTTACGCCAATAAGCTTAAGCAGGATGGCGCTAATGTTATTCACGGAGCAATTCGCGAAGTGAGTTTAGTTCTTGCTGGGGCAAATCCTGGAGCGTATATCGATACTGTTATGGTTCATTCGGATGGTGACGAGGAAACGGAAGATGCTGAGATTTGCTTTAATCTTAACAGTAATCCCGTAATTTATCACTCTGATGAGGTGGACGATAAAAAGGATAACGTTGATGATGAATTGGACGGCGTTATCTCTCATACTGATAAAAGTGATGAAAAGGAAAAAGACATGGCTAATAATACCGGATCTGACGATAAGACTGTTCAGGACGTTATTGATTCTATGACTGACGAGCAGAAGAATGTATTGTATACGCTTGTTGGTATGGCTGCCGATGGTTCTTTCGATAATGAAGGTGATGATGACATGAAGCATAATGCTTTTGAGGACGAGGATGACTACATGGCTCATTCTATTGATTATGACGAGCTTCTTCGAGATGCGAAGCGCAGTGGCTCTTTGCGTGATGCAGTGATTCAGCATGGTCTTGAGGATGTTAGCTACGCTGATTATCTCGAGCATGATAAGGCGACTTACGGCATCGATCAGATTGGCACTTTGTTCCCCGATTTCAAGAGCCTTAACACTCCTCCCGCATTTGTTTCCCGTAATATGGACTGGGTTAAGGACGTAATGAATAGTGTCTCGCATACGCCGTTCTCCCGAATCAAGTCCATGTTCGCCAACATTACTGCTGATGAGGCGCGTGCTCGAGGTTATACTAAGGGTAAGAAGAAGCTTGAGGAAGTCTTCACCCTTCTTAAGCGTACTACTACCCCTCAGACTATTTATAAGAAGCAGAAGTTCGATCGAGACGACGTTATCGACATTACTGATTTCGATGTCGTGGCCTGGGTCAAGGGCGAGATGCGTATGATGCTGGATGAGGAAATCGCTCGTGCTATTCTCATCGGTGACGGTCGATCTGATTCCTCCGACGATCGCATCTTCCCGACTAACATTCGACCGGTTTGGCAGGATGATACCTTCTATACTATCCGTGCTCAGGTTGATACTAAGGGTATGACAACCGAGGAAGATAAGACTGAGGCGGTTATCAAGGCTATCATTCGCGCTCGTAAGAATTATAAGGGTTCTGGCAACCCGGTGTTCTATACCACCGAGGATGTTCTTACCGATATGCTTCTCCTTGAGAACAAGATCGGTGACGTTAAGTATAAGACGAAGCAGGAGCTGGCTAATCGTCTTCGTGTCTCCGACATCGTGACTGTCGAGGTCATGGAGGGTCAGACTCGCAAGGGCGATGCTAGCAAGGGTGATGCAACTGATTCTGCAACCAAGGATCTGAACCTTGTTGGCCTTATTGTCAACCTTAAGGACTACAATGTTGGTGCCGATAAGGGTGGCGCTGTGGCGATGTTCGACGACTTCGACATTGACTACAACCAGCAGAAGTATCTGATCGAGACCCGTTGCTCTGGCGCTCTGATTAAGCCTTATGCGGCTATCTCGGTTGAGACGTTCGATTCTACCGCTGCGTAGAATTAATCAAAATGGGAGTAACGAATGACAAAGTATTATGGTGCTATTGGATTCGCCTCTAGTGTGGAGAGTTCTCCTGACGTTTGGACGGAAGAGATCACCGAACGTAATTATTATGGGGATGTGACTCGTAATATTCGCCGTCTTGACGGAACCGAGTTCATTAACGACAAGGTAGTTGTTAACAACTCGATTAGTATTGTTGCAGATGCTTATGCTAATGAGAATTTATTTGCCATTCGATATGCTTCTTGGATGGGGAGTAACTGGAAAGTAACTTCTGTTGAGGTCCAGCCTCCCCGTCTTATTCTGACTCTTGGCGGTGTTTATAATGAGTAGCAATCGAGAGGAACTGAGCAAAATCTTACACGAGATTCTCGGTTCCGATTATGTATACTTCGATCCGCCAGAGTCTAAACAAATTCATTATCCGTGCATTATCTATCAGCGATCTAGTGGAGATACAGATTTTGCTAATAACGTTGGCTATCGTTTTACAAAGCGTTATCAAATAACAGTCATTGGTAAAGATCCAGATGTTAGCGCGCGGATAATGGATAAACTTGCAAAACTTCCTATGTGTACATATGATCGCCATTATACGTCGGATAATTTGCATCATGACATTTTTAATCTTTATTATTAAGGAGGAAACACATGGCTTCTAAGACCCTTACTTGGGATGACGATGGTAAGCGTTTCTATGAGAATGGCACCGATCGAGGTGTTCTGTATCCTAAGAGCGCTTCTGGTTATGCAGCTGGCGTAGCTTGGAACGGTTTAACGGCTGTCACCGAGTCTCCTGATGGCGCAGAGCCTACGGATCTTTACGCCGATAATGGCAAGTATGCTGTTATGCGTTCTGCTGAGACCCTCGGTTTTACGATTGAGGCTTATACCTATCCTGATGAGTTTGCTGCCTGTGATGGTAGTCGTCAGGTCGCTAAGGGTGTTTATATTGGTCAGCAGACTCGTAGTTCTTTCGGTTTCTGCTATCGTACTCGTATTGGTAATGATGTCGATTCTGAAGTTGCTTATCGACTCCACATCTATTATGGTTGCACTGCTTCTCCTTCTGAGAAGGCTTACGAGACCGTTAACGATTCTCCGGATGCTATGACTCTTTCTTGGGAGTGCACGACCACTCCTGTGTCTATTGCTGGCTTTAAGCCTACCGCTAGTATTATGGTTGATTCTCGTTATGCTGACAATGAGAAGCTTGCGGCTCTCGAGAAGCTCCTTTACGGTTCCGAGACCGTGGACGCAGCTCTTCCCGATCCTCAGACCATCATTACTACTCTTGGTGCAGCCGAGGCAGTATCGCTTTCCGATATGTCCACTGAGAATACTGAGAAGTCTGTAATTTAATCAAAATGGAAGTAATTTTTTAAGGAGTTATTACTATGCTTAAGAAGTCTATTACGTATGTTGATTATAATGGCGTAGAGCGCACTGAGGATTTTTACTTTAATCTCAATAAAGCAGAAACCCTTGGTTATATTATTGGGTTTGAGAGCGGCATTGAGTCTTTTATCGAAAAAGTGGTACAGGAAGAGGATGTAAAGACGCTTTGGGATCTTTGGTCCGACTTCATCCTTATGTGCTACGGCGAAAAGTCTTCTGACGGTCGACGTTTCATTAAGTCTAAGGAACTCTCTGAGGGATTTAAGCAGACCGAAGCCTATAACAATCTTGTGATGGAGCTTGTTTCTGGCAAGGGTGCTGATAATGCTAAGTTTGTAAACGCCGTTGTTGCTGATGTCGAGAAGGATCCGAATAAGAAGGCTCTTATTGAGTCTTTTAAGGTTGTAGAGTAATCATAGTGGCTTCTTAAAGGAGGTGAAGCGAATGCTCGAAATAAAGATTCCTGATTCTGAGTTTTTTGATGATGAAACTAATGAATTCTTTACGGTTAACGGTGGGACGTTACTTCTTGAGCATTCGCTTCTTTCCATCTCCAAATGGGAATCGAAATTTTGTAAGCCGTTTATTGTTGATGGCGAGCATCCATACGACGAAATGATCGAATACATAAAATGTATGACGATTAACAAAAACGTAGATGAGCGTTTATACGAAATCATTGACGTTGAAAGTTATAACAAAATCATAGAGTATATAAATGCTCCGATGACTGCGACTGTGATAAAAGATGTTCGATCGAATAATAGATCTTCTTCTTTTATCACAAACGAAGTCATATATTATTATATGACGGCTCTCAACATTCCATTTGAGTGCGAAAAGTGGCATTTTAATCGGTTACTCACTCTTATTAATGTTTGTTCACAAAAGAATTCTCCTCCAAAGAAAATGTCAAAAGATGACGTTCGTAGTCGTTACGCAGAATTAAACGCTAAGCGCAGAGCAGCAATGAATTCTAAGGGATAGTCTTATGTCTTCGATGATCCGAATTGTACAAAAAGGGGATTTTAAGAAAACTGAGAAATTCCTAAAGGCCATGTCTAAAAGAAAATATTTACAGATCTTTAACAAGTACGGACAAAAAGGTGTTCAAGCTCTTTCTAGTGCTACCCCAGTGGATTCCGGAAAAACTGCATCTTCTTGGGATTATGAGATTCGTGGAACGTCA
>ENA-UESH01002331-UESH01002331.1-human-gut-metagenome-genome-assembly--contig:-NODE-2331-length-11237-cov-10.730197_pt1 | contig 11237 bp, 9 predicted proteins | sample MGYA00243001_ERZ508002 | MGnify/ENA primary metagenome ERZ508002 (study PRJEB26167, sample SAMN06115447) | human gut metagenome | host: Homo sapiens | place: China:Anhui | collected 2015-08-07... | reverse complement strand
CAGGCCCCGGCCTGCCTTGGCCTGGAGCTTTTCGCCGCCCTTTTTGCCCTTTTCCAGGCAGAAGGTGAAGAATTTCCCAATGACGGGCTTGTCCCGGCCCCACTCCAGCACCTTCCGGGCAAAGAAATAGATCAGCGGCACCGGCAGCATATTGCCCACAATGGCGATGATATACGTCAGCCACAGGGGCAGGCCGAAGCCCACGCCGTAGGGGATGGCCCCCCGCAGCTCGATGATGGGCACCATGGACACCAGAAACACGATGAGACAATGCTTGAACATAAGGGCTCCTTTTGCAGCGTTAAGCCAGTCTAATTGATGGTATAATAATATAGTATACCCCGCCCCGGCGGGATACGCAAGAATTGTTATTTTTTTGCCGAAGGATTTTGTGGAATACACAAAGAATCCGGCGTTTTTTCTCCGCAATTCTCCATTCTTTTGCGGGGTTTTCCATCGACACGGCTCCCCGGAATTTGCTATACTATAGAACAGACATATACTGGGAGGGGAATGCGTATGGGTGCATCCGAGATCATCGGCCTGTTAGGCGGCATCGCGCTGTTTTTATTCGGCATGGCCATTATGGGCGACGGGCTGAAAAAGGTGGCCGGCAGCAAGCTGGAGCTGGTGCTGTATAAGCTGACCAGCACACCGCTGAAGGGGGTTCTGCTGGGCACCGGCGTCACCGCCGTGATCCAGTCCTCCTCCGCCACCTCCGTGATGGTGGTGGGCTTCGTCAACTCCGGCATGATGAAGGTAAACCAGGCCATCGGCATCGTCATGGGCGCCATTCTGGGCACCAGCGTCACCGGGTGGATCCTCTGTCTCAGCAGTCTCAGCGGCGGCAGCGGCTGGGTGACCCTGCTGAGTACCGCCACCCTGACGGGCCTGGTGGCCGTCGTCGGCATCATCCTGCGCATGGCCGCCAAGCGGCCCTCTACCCACCACATCGGGGACATCCTGCTGGGCTTCGCGGTGCTGATGTACGGCATGAGCGCCATGAGCGACGCCGTCTCCCCCCTGCGGGACAGCCAGGTGTTCATCGACGCCCTGACCTCCTTCTCCAACCCCCTGCTGGGCATTCTGGTGGGCCTGCTGTTCACCAGCGTCATCCAGAGCGCCAGCGCCGCTGTGGGTATTCTCCAGGCGCTGGCCGTTACCGGGGCCATCACCTTTGAGATCGCCCTGCCCATCATCATGGGCATCGCCATCGGCGCGGCGGTGCCGGTGCTGCTGTCGGCCCTGGGGGCCAACGTCAGCGGCAAGCGCACGGCCTTTGTGTATCTGCTGATCGATGTGCTGGGCGTGGTGATCTGGGCCACGGTGTTCTATATCGCCAACGCCATCGCCCACTTTGATTTCATGACCATGACCATGACCACCGTGTCCATCGCCCTGATGAACACCCTGTTCCGTCTGGCCACGGTCATTGTGCTGGCACCGCTTATCGGAGTATTGGAAAAATGCGTGTGCCTGCTGATCCCCGAGAACCCCGAGAGCATCCGGGAGGAGCAGGAGATGGACCGGCTGGAGGAGCGCTTCCTGCTGCACCCGGCTCTGGCCCTGGAGCAGAGCCGCCAGGTCACCGACGCCATGGCCCGGCGGGCCATGGACAACCTGCTGCGGGCCATGGAGCTGGTGCACAAATTCAGCGACAAGGGCTGCCGGGCAGTGGAGGATGCCGAAAACGCCATCGACCGCTACGAGGACCGGCTGGGCACCTATCTGATGAAGATCACCGGCAAGGAGCTGTCCCAGCGGCAAAGCGAGGAGGTGTCCAAGTATCTGCACACCATCTCCGACTTTGAGCGCATTTCCGACCACGCCCTGAACATCTGCGACGCCGCCCGGGAGATCAACGCCAAAAGCGTGGTGTTCTCCCCGGAGGCCGAGCGGGAGCTTCGGACCCTGGAGCAGGCCATCACCGAGATCCTGCACCTGGCCGTCGGGGCCTTCGTCTCCGGCGACCTGGAGGCCGCCTCCCGGGTGGAGCCGCTGGAGGAGATCGTGGACGGCCTGTGCGACGAGATGAAGCTGCACCATGTGGACCGCCTGCAAAAGGGCGTGTGCACCCTGAACCAGGGCTTCATTTTCAACGACCTGCTGACCAACTATGAGCGGGTGGCGGACCACTGCTCCAACATCGCCGTGGCCATGATCGAGCTGGAGTCCGACTCCTTCGACACCCATGAGTACCTCAACAGCGTCAAGGCCATGAAGTCCGCCTCCTTCGCCCGGTACTCCGCCGAATATCAGAAGAAATACACCCTGTAACCGGGGCTTATCCTGTTTTTCCCGCCGCGTCTGCGGCGGGAAAAATTTTTTCAAAAAATTTTCGCAAAAAAAGAGGATTCCGGGAATTTTAGGGGTATCTATAGATATCACGGGAATTCCGGCCGGACAGGAGGTGCAGCCATGCCGTTTCCCCAGAGCTTTCTGGACGAGCTGATCGCCCGGAACGATATCGTGGACGTGGTGGGCTCCTATGTGTCCCTGACGCCCAAGGGAGGCAGCTTCTGGGGCTGCTGCCCCTTCCACAACGAAAAGACCCCCTCCTTCCATGTGCTGCCGGACAAGCAGTTTTATCACTGCTTCGGCTGCAAAAAGGGCGGCGGCGTCATCAACTTCGTCATGGACATCGAGAATCTGTCCTATCCCGACGCGGTGCGGTTTCTGGCCAAGCGGGCCAACATCCCGGTGCCGGAGGAGGCCAGCGACGGCACGGAGAAGCTCCGCCGCCGGATGCTGGAGCTGAACCGGGACGCCGCCCGGTGGTACTATCAGACCCTCCAGGCCCCGGAGGGCCAGGCCGTCCGGGACTATCTGGACCGGCGGCAGATCCACCGGAGGATCGCCGTGCGCTTCGGCATGGGGGCCGCGCCGGACAGCTGGGACGCCCTGCTGACCGCCATGACCGCCAGGGGCTATTCCAAGGACGAGCTGATCCGGGCAGGCCTGGCCGTCAGCGGAAAGAACGGGCACATATACGACAAGTTCCGCAACCGGCTGATCCTGCCGGTGATCGACGTGCGGGGCGACGTGGTGGGCTTCGGCAGCCGGGTGCTGGACAAGTCCGAGCCCAAGTATATGAACACCCCCGAAACCCTTACATACAGCAAGCGCCGGGTGCTGTACGGACTGAACCTGGCCAAAAGGACCAAGCGGCCCAACATCATCCTGTGCGAGGGCAACCTGGACGTGGTGACCCTGCACCAGGCGGGGTTCGACAACGCCGTGGCGTCCATGGGCACGGCGCTGACGGTGGAGCAGACCCGGCTGCTGTCCCGGTATACCAAGGAGCTGGTGCTGTGCTACGACAACGACAAGGCGGGGGCACTGGCCACTCAGCGGGCCCTGGAGCTGCTGAACCGGTCGGAGTTCACCGTTCGGGTACTGCGGCTGCCCAACCGGCTGGTGGACGGGGAATATGTGAAGCAGGACGCCGACGATTTCATCAAATTCCAGGGGCCGGAGGCCTTTGAGCGGCTGCTGTCCGGCAGCGCCAACGGCATCGAGTTCCGGCTGCACGAGATCGCCGGGAAGTATGACCTGCGGGACGATCAGGCCCGGGTGGCCTATGCCCAGGAGGTCAGCGGGGTGCTGTGCACCCTGGAAAACGCCGTGGAGCGGGAGATCTACACCACCCGGGCGGCGGAGGCGGCGGGGCTGACGCCGGAGGCCCTGAAAATGGAGGTGCAGCGGTCCTTCCGCCGCATGGCCGCCAAGGAGAAAAAGACCCAGGAGCGCCGGGAGCTGAACCCGGCGGTGTCCCTGCAGCCCCAGGAGCGTGGCCTGCGGTACGACAACCTCCGCAGCGCCCTGGCGGAGGAGGGAGTCATCCGGCTTCTGCTGCTGGACGACAGCCTGTTCGGCGACACGCCGCCGGTTCCGGCGGAGTCGTTCTCCTCGCCGCTGCTGGGCCGGGTATACGCCAGCCTGTGGGAGAGCCACATGGCCGGGCGGCCTTTGAGCATCTCCTCCCTCAGCGGGGAGCTGACCGGCGAGGAGATGAGCCACCTGACCGGGGTGGTGCAGAAGCCGGAATCCCCTGCCGGAGGGGAGCGGGCCCTGACGGATTACTGTCGGGTCATCCGGGAAGAAGCGCAGAAACGCACCGCCGGGGCGGGAACGGACCCCCTGGCGGCTGCGGCGGAGAAATATAAAAATAAAAAGGGCTATGGAGGAAAGCACAATGACGGATAAAGTTTATACCCAGCAGGAGCTGAAGGAAATGGCGGACCAGCTGCTGGCCGCCGACGACAAGAAGAAGGCCGGAAAGGCCGCCGCCCAGAAGGCCGAGGAAGCAAAGCCCGCGGCGGACAAGGCCCTGGAGGAGAAGCTGGGCAAGTGCCCGGCGGCGGCGCTGCTGGCGGGGAACGAGAAGCTCCGGGAGCTGTTTATCAAGGGCAAGAGGAAGGGCCGCCTGGAGCCGGCGGAGCTGTCCGAGGTGGTGGACCCCCTGGACCTGGACGGCGACCAGATGGACCGCATCTATGACTCCCTGGCGGACCTGGGCATCGACATCGTCACCGAGGATTTCACCAACGACATCCCCGAGGACATGGAGCCCGCCATGGAGGAGATCGCCGAGATCGAGGAGGAGGAGCTGGTCGACCCCAACACCCTGGTGGATAGCTTCAACATCGACGACCCGGTGCGCATGTATCTGAAGGAGATCGGCAAGGTACCCCTGCTGACCGGCGACCAGGAGGTCCGGCTGGCCACCGCCATGTCCGCCGGGAACGCCGCCAAGGAGCGGCTGGCCCAGGTGGAGGCCGAGGAGCTGACCCTGACCGATGAGGAGCTGGCCCAGGCCAAGGCGGAGCTGAAGGCCGGGGAAAAAGCCAAAAAACAGCTGGTCGAGGCCAACCTGCGTCTGGTGGTGTCCATCGCCAAGCGCTATGTGGGCCGGGGCATGCTGTTCCTGGACCTGATCCAGGAGGGCAACCTGGGTCTGATCAAGGCCGTGGAGAAATTCGACCACACCAAGGGCTATAAATTCTCCACCTATGCCACCTGGTGGATCCGCCAGGCCATCACCCGGGCCATCGCCGACCAGGCCCGCACCATCCGCATCCCCGTCCACATGGTGGAAACCATCAACAAGGTCATCCGGGTGTCCCGGCAGCTGCTGCAGGAGCTGGGCCACGATCCCTCTCCCGAGGAGATCGCCGAGGAGATGAACATGCCCGTGGACAAGGTCCGGGAAATTCTGAAGATCGCCCAGGAGCCGGTGTCCCTGGAGACCCCCATCGGCGAGGAGGAGGACTCCCATCTGGGGGACTTCATCCCCGACGAGGGCGCGTCCGAGCCCAGCGAGGCCGCCAGCTATACCCTGCTGAAGGAGCAGCTGGTGTCCGTGCTCAGCACCCTGACCCCCCGGGAGGAGAAGGTGCTGAAGCTGCGCTTCGGCCTGGAGGACGGCCGCACCCGCACCCTGGAGGAGGTGGGCAAGGAGTTCAACGTCACCCGCGAGCGCATCCGCCAGATCGAGGCCAAGGCCCTGCGGAAGCTCCGCCATCCCTCCCGCAGCAAGAAGCTCAAGGACTTTCTGAACTGAGGTGACGGGCCATGACGCTGGATTTTGACCGCATGCCCTCCCTGGTGCAGCCTCGGTTCAAGGGCGGCCAGGGGGAGGCCGAGACCCGGATCTTTCAGGACGGCATGGGGAAGATCCTGCGGCTGACGCTTCAGCCCGGCTCCTCCATCGGTCTGCACACCCATGAGGACAGCTGCGAGATCATGTACTTCCTGTCCGGCACCGGGGTGTGCCTGGACGACGGCGCGGAGGTGCCGGTGGGCCCGGGCCTGTGCCATTACTGCCCCCGGGGCCACAGCCACAGTGTCGTCAACACCGGCACAGAGCCTCTGGTGATCCTGGGCATCGTGCCCAATGCAAAATAAAGCAAAGGGAAAGAGCATATCCATATGAACCTGCAAGAATTTTTCGCGGAAAATCCCCGGGTGGCCATCGCTTTTTCCGGCGGGGTGGACTCGTCCTATCTGCTGTATGCCGCCCTGCACTACGGGGCCCGGGCAAGGGCCTATTATGTAAATTCCGCCTTCCAGCCGGCCTTTGAGCTGGAGGACGCCCGGCGTCTGGCCGGGGAACTGAACGCCGACATGAAGGTCCTGCCGGTGGATGTGCTGGCGTCGGAAACCGTAACGGCCAACCCGCCGGACCGGTGCTACCACTGCAAGCAGGTGATCTTCCGCACCATCCTGGCCGCAGCGGCGGAGGACGGATTCCCGGTGCTGCTGGACGGCACCAACGCCTCCGACGACGCCGGAGACCGGCCCGGTATGCGGGCCCTGCGGGAGCTGGCGGTGCGGTCGCCTCTGCGGGAGTGCGGCCTGACCAAGCGGGATGTCCGTATGCTGTCCCGGGACGCAGGACTGTTTACCTGGGACAAGCCCGCATACGCCTGCCTGGCCACCCGCATCCCCACCGGACAGCCCATTACCGCTCGGGACCTGGCTGTCACCGAGGCGGCGGAGAGCGATCTGTTCTCCCTGGGCTTCACGGACTTCCGGGTGCGGATGGTGGGCCGCAGCGCCAAGATTCAGTTGCCCGCCGCCCAGATGCCGAGGCTGCTGGAGCACCGGCAGGAGATTTTGCAGCGCCTGGGGCCGGATTATGACGGCGTATGGCTGGATTTGGAGGGACGAGGATGAACAGCGATACCAGAAAGCTGCTGGAGGCCGTGCGGCAGGGCGCCATGTCCGTGGATGAGGCGCTGCTGGCCCTGAAAAAGGAGCCCTTCACTGACATCGGTTATGCAAAAGTGGACATGCACCGGGGCATCCGCCAGGGGGCGGCGGAGGTGATCTACGGCGCGGGAAAGACTCCGGCCCAGATGATCGGCATCGTGGGCGTGATGCGCCAGCACGGCCAGAAAACCATTCTCATCACCCGCCTGTCGCCGGAGTCGGCGGCGGAGATCGCCGCCGCGTATCCTCTGGACTATCACGATGATGCCCGGTGCGGCATCATCGGCGACCTGCCGGAGCCTGACGGCATCGGCCGCATCGTGGTGGCCACCGGCGGCACCAGCGACATCCCCGTGGCCGAGGAGGCCGCCCTGACGGCGGAGGTCCACGGCAATGAAGTGCTGCGGCTGTACGATGTGGGGGTGGCGGGTCTGCACCGGACCCTGCACCATATGGACGATATCATGAGCGCCTCGGTGATCATCGCCATTGCCGGCATGGAGGGAGCCCTGGCCAGCGTCATCGGCGGTCTGGCGGACTGCCCGGTGATCGCCGTGCCCACCAGCGTGGGCTACGGTGCTTCCTTCGGCGGCGTGTCGGCTCTGCTGTCCATGCTGAACTCCTGCGCCAGCGGCGTGTCAGTGGTGAACATCGACAACGGCTTCGGCGCCGGGTATCTGGCCAGCATGATCAACCACATGGAGGTGAAAAAATGAGGACCCTGTATCTGGACTGCGGCATGGGCGCTGCCGGGGATATGCTGACGGCGGCCCTGCTGGAGCTGCTGCCCCAGCCGGAGGAGTTTGTGAAGCGGCTCAACGGCCTGGGGATCCCCGGCGTGACCTATCACCGGGAACAGGAGGAAAAGTGCGGCATCACCGGCACTCACATCACCGTGACGGTGGACGGCCACGCAGAGGGCGAGCACGACCACGAGCATGACCATCACCATGAGCATGACCACGGGCATCACCACCACAGCGGCATGGAGGAGATCGGCCATCTGATCGGCCACCTGCCGGTGTCGGAAAAGGTGCGGGCGGACATCCGGGCGGTGTACGACAGCATTGCCCAGGCGGAGAGCCACGTCCACGGCGTGCCGGTGACGGACATTCATTTCCATGAGGTGGGTACCATGGACGCCGTGGCGGACGTGACGGCGGTGTGCCTGCTGATGGAGGAGCTGGCGGCGGATCAGGTGATCGCCTCCCCGGTCCATGTGGGCAGCGGCACCGTCCGCTGCGCCCACGGCGTTCTGCCGGTGCCTGCCCCGGCCACGGCATATCTCCTGCGGGATGTGCCCATCTATGGCGGGGCCATCCAGGGGGAGCTGTGCACCCCCACCGGGGCGGCTCTGCTGCGGCACTTCGTTACCCGGTTCGGCGATATGCCGGTGATGACCCTGGAATCCGTGGGCTACGGCATGGGACAGAAGGAGTTTCCCCGGGCCAACTGCCTGCGGGCCATGCTGGGGGAGACGGCGGCGGAAAGCGGCGACGTGGTGGAGCTGGCTTGCAACCTGGACGACATGACCGGCGAGGGCATCGCCTTCGCCATGGAGCGGCTGCTGGCCGCCGGGGCCCTGGACGTGTACACCTTGCCCATTGGCATGAAGAAGTCCCGGCCCGGCGTGATGCTGTGCGTCCTGTGCCGGGAGGAGCAGCGGGAGGACATGGTGCATCTGCTGCTGCGGCACACCACCACCCTGGGCGTCCGGGAGACCCGGCACCGGCGGTATACCCTGTCCCGCAGCCAGGACATCGTGGACTCCCCCTGGGGCCCCGTGGCCCGGAAAACGGCCCAGGGCTGGGGCGTCCGGCGGCAGAAGCCGGAGTTTGAGGACCTGGCCCGTATTGCCCGGGAGCAGGACCTGACCCTGGACCAGGTCCGGGATGGGCTGAAGTGAAAACAAGAGGACCGGCTGCCGAAGCAGCCGGTCCTTTTTGCGCCTTGATGCGATTATACCAAAACCTGTTAAAAAGCTTGGAAAGCTTTTTATAGCACCGAAGGTGCGTCAGGTTTTGTATGAGACGTCACAGCGTGTTTTCACACGCTGTGCGTGCGCCCGGTGCACGGGATTCTTGATTCAATTTTTGAATCAAGAATCAGTATTAATACCCGAACAGCATGTCCCGGCGGATCTCCGCCAGGTTGTGGGCGCCGCACATGGCCATGGTGTCCGCCAGCTCCGCCTGGAGCTTCTTCACCAGCACGGCGGGGCCTTCCGCCCCGCCGCCATAGACCATGGTAACGAAGGGACGGCCGATGAGCACGCCGTCCGCGCCCAGGGCCAGAGCCTTGAAAATATCCGTGCCGTTGCGCAGGCCGCCGTCCACCAGGATGGTCAGCTTGCCGCCCACCGCGTCGGCGATGGCGGGCAGCACCTCCGCCGTGGAGGGACACTGATCCTGGACCCGGCCGCCGTGGTTGGACACCACGATGCCGCTGGCCCCGGCCTCCAGGGCCTTCAGCGCGCCGCGAACGGTCATGATGCCCTTGACGATGAAGGGCTTCTGGGCGTAGTCGATGATCTGGCGCAGCTCCTCCACGGTCTTGCTGCCGGCGGGAGGCGTCAGCCCCTTCAGGAAGGGCAGGCCCGCCGCGTCAATGTCCATGGCCACAGCCATGGGGTCCGCCCGGCGCACGGCGTCCAGCTTGGCGAACACCGTTTCCATGTTCCAGGGCTTCACCGTGGGCACGCCCAGGCCCCCGGCGGCGGTGATGGCGTGCAGAGCGCCCTCCATCACGGCGGGGTTGGTGCCGTCGCCGGTGAAGGCGGCGATGCCCGCCTGGGCGCAGGAGGACACCAGAATGTCGTTGTAGGCCAGATCGTCGTATTTATCCCCATAGTGGAGCTTCATGGCCCCCACGGGGGCGGCGAAGATGGGGGCGGCAAACTTCCGCCCGAACAGGGTGAAGGTGGTGTCAATGGGCGCATTTTCGCAGATGGTGTCCATGTTGATGCACACCTCCTGCCACTTCTGATAGTTGCGCAGCATGGTGGCGGCGGTACCCTTGCCGCCGGGGCCGGGGACCTGGGTGCGGCAGGCCATGCCGTTGCATACGGGACATGCCTTGCAGTACGGGCCGCTGCACTCCCGGGCATTTTTGAGAATTTCGTTGTAATCCATAGGGAAAACCTCCTCAATTGCGTGATATAGCCCTATCATAGCGCACCGGAAACGTTTTTGCAACCGATTTTGTCGGTCCGGGGCGAAAAAGGCCGGTTACAAAAGTATAATAAACGGTAACAAAACCGTTACAATGGTTAAAAATGGTTACAATACACGAAAATCTATTGTTTTTTTGCGGTATAACTGTATAATACAGTTATGGAGTCCGGATATTGTCCGTTGGAAAGGAGCAACCTATGAACTCGAAAAGACGATTTTTCAGCGTATGCACGGCCCTGTGCCTGATGCTGCTGCTTCTGGCGGGATGCGCCGCCAAGCCCCAGCCCGCCGGAGTTGGTACGGACCAGCCGGACCCGGTGCAGGGTCTGGGCCTTCCGGAGGCGGGCGAGTGGACGGTGCCGCTGCTGACGGTCTATCGCCTGGACGGCGGCGAGGACAATCGGGTGCAGATGTTATACACCGGCCAGTGGGACCTGCAGAAGGGCTGCATCACCACCGGTGAGCTTTATGAAACGAAGCATTGGGCGCCCTTGACGCCCCGGAGCCTGCCGGAGGAGTGGCAGCCGCAGTTCGTCGACCAGTACGACGGCTCGTTCACCTGTACCAAGGACGGCGAGACTCTGCGGGAGACGCCGCCGGAGGGCGGCGGCAACGTGTTCCGAATGGCTCTGGACGGAGACACGGTGGTGGCCGTCTACTATCAGTCTGTGGCGGATTAGAGCGGCCTGGTGACGGGAGTAGTCGTCTCCGTGGCCCGGTATCCCCTGGGACACCCGGAACAGGCGGAGTGGAGCCATATGGACGTGGGGCCGGAGCACGTCTCCGAGGTGTCCACCCAGCAGCCGGTCTATCTGGACGGCAAGGTGTATATGGCGGGGCATGAGACGGTGCTGGCCTTTGACCCGGTGACCCAGGAGGTCACGGAGCCTCTGGACATTGCCCGGCTGGATACCCTCTGGCCGGAGGGAAAGCCCACCGACCCGGAGTTCGGTTATGTGGGCGTCGCCATTGCGGGATGCTATGACGATGTGCTGATCGTCAACCGGATCCTCTATGCAGGGGACAGCTATCACGGCATGGACGCCGTGTACAAGGGCGGCGTGCTGGCGGGGGTGATGGAATACCGCTCGGAGTCCCCGGAGCAGCTGTATCTCTATGACGGCGGTCTGCACCAGGTGGGGACCTTCACCCCCCTGAGTCAGAATGGCCTGGAATTTTTCACCAACAAGTACCCCATGCGGTTCTGATACTGATAAAAATCCCCCGCCCGGCCCTGCGGCAAACAGAGTCGGGCGGGGCAGCTTTTCAAAAGAGCCTCGCAGAGTTTGCCGCCCGCAGGCGGCAAATCAAATGCAATCCATTTTCGCCCGGGGCGTGTACCTGGGCGAA
>ENA-UESH01002323-UESH01002323.1-human-gut-metagenome-genome-assembly--contig:-NODE-2323-length-11254-cov-2.961528_pt1 | contig 11254 bp, 10 predicted proteins | sample MGYA00243001_ERZ508002 | MGnify/ENA primary metagenome ERZ508002 (study PRJEB26167, sample SAMN06115447) | human gut metagenome | host: Homo sapiens | place: China:Anhui | collected 2015-08-07... | reverse complement strand
CCGTTCTACAAGAATGTGCCGGATCAATTTCGCGTCCCGGCGGTGTACTTCCCGCGGCCTGAGATCGGCAGTAGCGGCGTTACGTTCGGCACCTATGCTCTGGATTTTTCTCTGTTCGTAAAGTTCTTCCACAAGACGAAAGAGGAAGCCTACGAGCTGGGCTATGCAGCAATGAGCGCGCTGCTGGAGCGTCGGAACAGAGTCCCATTGATCGACGAAACCGGCAAGCCGACAGGAAAATACATCCATGTCCGAGACCCCACTTTGAGGGCTGTTGATGAAGGCGCAGTGCAGTTAGAAATTGACTGGACGGCAAGAAAGCCGTTCTTGATCGAGTCTGACAAATGTGCTGTCCGTAGCATCGAAACGGCGTACAGTGCAGCCGTGAGATTTTGCACTGTGAGCTATTCCAACCCTGCTTTTGCAGGGCAGGAGCCGAAAGGCTCAAAGTAATACTGGAGGTATTATATGGCTACTAAAGTAACCGTTGAGCAGGCCGCGGTGAAATATCCGCTGGAGTCCCTGCGCAACAACTGCCGTGCGGTCTTTGGCGTTTCTCTCGTCACTTTTGTTGGCGCGACCGCTGATCTCCCGGACGGTGAGTACACCAAGGAAGAAATTCAGTCCCGCATTGATGGCTGGTGGCAAGTTTGATAAGCTGGCAGGCAAGGTGCGTCCGGGCACTTACATGAACTTTGAAAGCACTCGCAGCGATACCGTCGGCACCAGCGAGCGTGGTACTGTGATTATCCCGCTGCTGAAGCCCTCCTACGGCCCCGCCGGTTCCTACATCGAACTGACGAATGCGGGCCCGGATGCTGCATACGCCAAGCTGGGTTACAGCGTCTACGACAGCGACCCCAACCGGCAGATGCTTCTCATTCGTGAGGCATTCAAAAACGCCAGCAAGGTTCTGGTTTACATTCCGAAGGAAGGAACTAAAGCGGTCGCAAAGAACGAATTGGAGCCGAACTTGACTGCGACAGCAAAGCATGGTGGCACCCGCGGCAACGCGCTGACCGTCACCGTCGCCGCAAATCCGGTGGGGGGTTTCGACGTTACCGTGAGTCTGGCTGGCAACACCGCGGCCTATTACGAGGGTCTGTCCACTGTGGATGATCTGATCGCGCAGGACTGCGAGTACGTCACCTTCACCGGCTCCGGCGCACTGGCCGCCATTGCCGCGATGAACCTCACCGGCGGCACTGATGCTACGGTCCAGAACGACGATCTCACCACTTTTATGGACACTTGGGAGAAGGTCAAGTTCAACACCGTGGCAATGCCCGTTACCGACAGCAGCATGAAGGCGGCGATCAAGACCAAGATTAAGTATCTGCGCGAGAGCATGGGCCGCGGCGTGCAGGCCGTTGTCCCGGACTTCCCGGCAGACTACGAGGGCATCATTTCCATCAAGAACGGCTATGCAATCGACGACGACAAGCTGTCCGCAGCCGAGGCAACCGCATGGGTGGCTGGCGCGTCCGCTGGCGCATCTTATGTGGAGTCCCTGACCTACGATGCAGTTGATGGCGCAACCGATCTGGTGGACGCCCTGACGCATGAGGAGTATGTGGACGCGATCAACAAAGGCCACTTTGCTTTCTCCATTTCCGAGGAAAACAAGGTTATTGTGGAATACGACATCAACTCCCTTACGAGCTTCAAGCAGCCCAAGGATGAAACCTATCGCAAGAACCGCGTCGTCCGTGTTATGGACACGTTCCAGGAGTCCATTCAGCTGAACTTCCCGCCCAATAAGTATGCGAACGACAGCGACGGTTGGGACATCATGGAGGGCGTCGGAAAGTCCATCCTGAAACAGTTTGCGGAAGCTGGCGCGATCACCGATGTGGACTACGACAACGACTTCCTCGTCGATCGTGATGCGTCCTACGGCGACAAGACCTATTTCAACGTCAACCTGAAACCCGTTGACAGCGCGGAGAAGCTGTTCTTTACCACCCATACCCGCTGATGGGAGAAAGGAGCTAAAATATGGACTTCAATACCCGCCCGATCAATATTCGCATGGGCAAGATCGTCATTGACGGCATCGAGGTTGCGGACTCCGTTTCCGCGACCGGAACCTTCACCCCGGACACCTGGAGCGGCAAGCAGCTCGGTGATTATTCCAACAGCACCCGCTGGCTGGGCTACAACATCACCGTGTCCCTGTCTGAGCACCGCTCTACGCCCTGGATTAAGGACATGATTAAGAAGTACCAGGCCACCCACAAGACCCCGGAGCTGACTATCCAGGGCATCATGAATGACCCGGACTCCGACTTTTTCGACAAGTGCCAGAACGATGTTTGCACCTTCGTCGGTTGTGTGCCGACCGGCGCAATGCCCCTCACCGCTCTGGACAGCGGCGGCGACGTCGTTACCGACAACCTGACTTTTAACGCACGCGACTTCCTGTAAGGCCGCGACAGTGGTGAAAATGGGCTGTTTTCATCACTGAGATTCTGAATACACCATCAAAGCCCGCTCTTTTGACCGCATCTGTGGAAAAGAGCAGGCTTTTCTTTTTATGGAGGATTTTACTATGGCGACCGAAAACAAGAGCCTGAAATACTTTATGCGTCCTGTTCAGCAGGAGATCATCACCTTTACCGGCCCGGAGTCCTTCAAGGACGACGACGGCAACCCCATCAACTTCGAGGCCAAAATCCTGACTCAGCAGGAGATCACCCAGATCAACGAAAACTACCGTCGCCGCAGCCTCGCCACCGACAAGAAGGGCAATCCCCTCGTGAACGGCGGCGAGGTCGTCTGGAAGACCGAGCGCGACAATGCCCGCGCCCTGCGCCATATCGTCGTGAAGTCCCTCCAGTACCCGAAGCTGGACGACCCGGAGCTGATGAAGTTCTACAACTGCGTGGACATTACCGATATGCCGCTGCTGGTGTTCAGCAAACCGGGCGATTATGATTACGTCACTCGGAACGTCATGCAGATTCTCGGCATGATCGACGCCCCGGATGAAGACGATCTGAAAGCCGCAAAAAACTGATCTGCGCGGCGGGCTCGGACGGCTACTGGGCGCACACCCTATGGCAGCGACACGGGCTGCACCCGGAAGAATACGACGCCATGCCGCGGAAGATGAAGCTCTTCTACATCGCATCTGAGCTTGTTGTTGATGATGAACGCAAGCAGGCGAAGATCGTAGCGGAGGCTCAAAGAAATATGAGGAGGTGAGGACTAAATGGCAAACTTGACCGCAAGATTTCAGCTCATCGACCAGATGAGTCAGAAGATGGCTGACATCGCCAACAACGGCGAGTCCATGCTGAGCAAGTGGGAGTCTGCCGGTGATGCAGCAAGCGCGGCCCTGGACGGCATTTCGTCCTCGGCTTCCAATGTAGCTGCTGCCGCTGATGGCGTTGCTTCCTCGATCGGCAGCATCGAAGGGGCGGTCAGCGGCGCGGGCTCTGCGGCAGACGAGCTCGCGGAGTCCCTCGATCGGTACGGTGCGGCAGCAGACGAGGCCGCGGAGAAGGCCGACTACTGGACGAATGCCGTCGGCGGCTATGACAAGGCGATGCTGGAGGCATCCTACTCCACCAAAGAGCTGGTGGACATGGGCCTGAAATCCACCGCTGCCCTGGACGATCTAAACGACATGATGGCCCTCTGCGAGAAGTCCTCCGACGAGCTGTCCAAGTCCGTGGAGGCCGCAGCCGGAATTCATAACGATCTGACCGCTGCCGTCAAGAAGACCGGCGATCAGCTCGAAGACCTCATGCAGAACGAAAAGGTTTCGGCTGAAACCAAAAAGGAGCTGGAGGAGGCCAGCACCGCAGCAGCAGACGCCCTCAAAGAGCTTGCAAAAGCCCAGAGCGACGCCGATGCTGCGATGCAGAATTACCAGGCTGTTTTGTCGTCCGGCACGGAAGACCTCGACAAGCTGGAGGCTGCGGCTGAACAGGCAGGCCATGCAGCGGAGAGCCTGGCGGAAGCCAACGGTAAGGCCAGCGACGCAACCGACACGCTGTCTAAGGCCACCCAAAAGGCCAGCGACGAGGCCGAAGACGCCGGAAAGACTGGTGCTGATGCTGTCGAAACGATCGCTCAGGCCCTCACTACGGCGGGCATCACGGCCACAATCAAGGAGATCACATCCTCGGTTTACGAGCTGACCGACAGTTACAGCAACGCCGAGAAGATCGTCGTCAACGCCACCGGTGCGACGGGCGAGGCGTTGGACAGCCTGGGCGCGAGTATGCTGAAAGCCTACTCTGGCAACGACGACGCCCTTGACAGCGTGGCCGGTGCCGTCGGCGAGATCAACACCCGCCTGGGCTACACCGGCGATACGCTTTCTGAGGTTACGGGCCAGTTCCTAGACTTCGCGGACATTACCGGCCAGGATGTCGTTGGTTCCGTTCAGCTTGTTACCAAGGTGATGAACAAATGGAACGTGGACGCATCCAAGCTGCCGAATGTTCTCGACGATCTGGCCTATGCCGGACAAATTTCCGGCTTGTCCGTTACCACTCTGAGCAATACCCTGATTACGGGCGCATCGTCCTTGCAGGAGCTGGGCCTGTCGCTGGAGAACGCGATCGGCCTGCTGGCTCAGATGGAGCTCTACGGCGTCGAGGGGACCTCTACAATCACCGCCATGCGCACTGCTGTCAAGAAGTTTGCTTCTGATGGCCTGGATGCACAGACGGCTTTGCAGAACACAATAACCGAGATCGCCAACATGAAGGACAGCTCCGAGGCGACCACGGAGGCCGTTGAGATTTTCGGCAGCAAAGTGGGCGTTGACTTTGCGCGGGCTATCCGCGACGGCGCAATCACGACCGACACCCTGACGGGATCTCTGGACGCTGCCGTGGGCACGCTGGAGAAAACCGCTGAGGCTGGCGAGAGTCTGAGCGAGAAGTGGGAGAAGTCCAACAACAAAATGAATGTTGCCTTCACTCAAGTTCTGGAGCCTGCTATCCATGATACGTCGGCTGAGCTGGCCGACCTCTGGGGACAGGTTGGGGACTTCCTCACTGAGCACCCGAACGTCGTGAAGGCCCTGACCGCGATCGGCACCGGCCTGGGCACGGTGGCCGTTGGCGTGGCCGGTCTGTCCGCGGCGATGTCTGCCGCAAAGGTGATTCAAGCCGGGTTCTTCGCTCCGCTGGTTCCGTATCTGCCGGTGCTGCTCGGCGTGGCGGCTGGCGTCACGGCGATAACTGCTGCCGTCACCATGCTGGGCAACAAGTACGAGGACACCTACAAGGAAACGCAGTCCATGACCGCCGTAACTGCTGAGCAGCAGAAAGAGCTGGAATCGCTGGAGGAACAGTACCAGATCGCCTGCGATACCTACGGCGACACGTCCGATCAGGCGTCCTCTTTGAAGTACCGCATCGACACCCTGTCTGAGTCTCTGAACAGCAACGGGCAGTCCGTCGGTGATCTCATTTCTGAGTGCGACAATCTGATCGACAAGCACAACTCCCTGATGGACGAGCTGGACAACAACACGGAGTCTGTGCATAAGAACAAGCTGGAAAACCTCGCGCTGATCGCCCGCCTGTCTGAGCTGGCAAGCTCTACCGGGGAGGCGGCAGGGAAGCAGCAGGAAATGCAGGCCATTCTCGACGAGCTGAACGGTAGCATCGACGGCCTGAACATGACCTACGAAGACCTGACCGAAAACCAGGACAAGAGCCTCGCCTACATCAAGCAGATGGCTCAGGAACAGGCAAAGCAGGAAGCCTACAACGAGAAGTACCAGGAGTACGTCGATCTCATTAAGCAGCAGGCTCAGGAGCAGGGGGAGCTCGCAAAGGTTCAGGATGAAGTCACAGCCGCCCAGCAGCGGGCCAACGATGCGCAGAAGGTCTACCAGGACTACATCGCCGATCTCTACGCACAAGACCCGACCGGGATGTCTACGATCTCTGCACAGTGGTCGGAGCAGGCGGCCAACGCCGACGCTGCTGCTGATGCTTTGCAAGAGGTTCTGGACAAACAGGCCAAGTTACAGGATGCCTACGACGAAACCGGCAAGAAGATCGAGGAGATCGAGGAGGGCTACACCGCCGCCGCTGATGCTGCGAAGGCCGCCGCAGAGGAAGGCGCTACCTATGGCGAGGCCATTTCCCAGGCGTACAGCGATGTGCGTTCTGATGTGGAAAAGCTCTGTCAGGCATACGACGACGCATACCAGGCGGCAAAGGATAGCTTCGAGGGCCAGTTCGATCTCTTCGATCAGGCGTCCACGAAGTCGAGCGACTACCTGAACGCGAGCGTTTCCAACGCACAGGCAGCTCTCGACTCGCAGCTCAACTACTGGAACACCTACACCGCCAACATTGAAACGCTGAAAGCCACCTCCGCGGACGATCTGGGCATCACCGAGGAGAACTACAAGGCTCTGATGTCCTACGTCCAGGACGGCAGCGAACAGGCCGCTGGTCTTGCCGCAAGCATGGTCAAGTCGATCAACAGCGGCAACAAGGACGCTGTGGCAAAGCTGGCCGACACCCTGGCCGACGTCACCGCCAAGCAGGATGCGGCGGCTCAGGCAACCGCCGACTGGGTAACGGACTACGAGAACCAGCTCGACGACTTCCAGAAGAAAATGGAAGGCACGGTGGACTCTCTCAACCTCTCCGACGAGGCAGGGAAGGCCGCGAAGGACACCATTGCCGAGTATGTCCAGAAGCTCAAAGACGGCAAGAAGGACGCCGTAGCCGCCGCAAAGGACGTGGCCGCATCTGTGGCTCTGGCCTTGCAGAACGGCTCTACGCCCTCTGTTACCACGTCTACCACAACGACTGTTCCCGGCCATGCTGGAGGCACGACGGACGCTGAAGATGTGTTCGTGGCCGGTGAGAATGGCCCGGAGCTGATCGTCGGCAAGCAGGGAAGCACCGTCTTCCCGACCGAGGAAACAGCCCACATCGGCACTGCATTCAATTGCACGGAGCCTGCATCCGATACACCAAATGAGAAAAAATTTGACCAGTTTTTGCAGGCGCTCACGGGTGTTACTGTTGATGCTCCTGAACCTGGCCCGGGCGAATCGCTCTTCGATTCCGTGCTGGGCAAGGTTGCAGACATCGTGTCTGGCAAGAACTCCGATCTGGAGGCAATTAACGCCGCCTACACTGGCCTTCCTGGAGTATCGACGGTCGCGCTTCCGGCCTCCAATGCCCCCGTTGCTGCCGAGGCTGCACCGCTGAATGTTCAGCCGAATGCCCAGCCAGCGGCCCAGGAAAGCACAGACGCTACGAAAGAGATCAACAAGAGAGTCATCCTGGAGATCGTCGGCAATGGCTCTGTGGTCGTTTCTGGTGGCTCTGGCGGTGGCATGTCCGAGAAGGCTGTACTTGAACTGCTCACGAACAACATCAAGCCTGTTCTGATGGGCGTTATCAAGGATGAAATCTTCGAGGAGGGCCAACTGTCCTATGACTATTAACTACCAAATTTGGCTCACCTGGAACGCGGAGAAAGAGAAGATGCGGCTGCCCGTGCTGCCTGAGAAGTTCAACGTCAAGAACGGCAGCAACAACCGCTCTGTTGATCTCACCGGCCTGGGTGAAGTCACGATCATGCAGAGCCGTCCTGCTTTGCAGTTCAGTTTTTCCAGTTTCTTTCCGGCGCACGGCTTTCCGGGCATGAAGTCCCTGATCGCCGTTCCGCCGATTCTGTATGTCCGTATGATCGAGCGGTGGAAGAAGAGCCGCGTTCCGATACACTTCATCTGCACCGGAATGTATATCAACCTTTACTGTACGATCGAGAGCTTCAACTACCGTGAGGATGGCGGCGACGTCGGAACCTATCACTACGACATCACACTGAAAGAGTATCAGGAGGTGTCGCTGAAAACGGTAACGATCGACTCGTCCCTGGTGGCTACCGTGCAGGACACCGTGGCCCGTGTTGACAGCACGTCCACCCCGAAGACCTACACCGTCAAGAAAGGCGACTGCCTGTACAACATCGCAAAATCCCTCTACGGGGACGGCTCCAAGTATTCTAGTATCTACGCCGCCAACAAGTCGCTGATCGGCAGCAATCCGAATCTTATTAAACCTGGACAGGTTTTGCAGATTCCGTAAGGAGGACTGTGCATGGCGAAAATTCAGTTGCTCGTCGTCAAGGACAAGAAGACGATCGACATGACGAACCTTGTGCAGTCCGTCCGATGGAGTGGTCGCAAGGGCAGCTCTGCCCGCACCATCACCGTGACGATGATCGACGACGACGGCTATCGTCACGCCCGCAGCGGCATCGATGTTGCGGATGGAAACCAGTGCGTTTTCCTGGTCGATGGCAAGGAACGGTTCAGAGGCATCCTCATGAACCAGAACCAGGGCGACAAGAAGCAGCTCAAATTCAAGGCATACGACAACGGCATCTACCTCGCCAACAACAAGGATACTTTCGTCTACAAGAACAAGACCGCCGATCAGGTATTCTCCGACGTGTGCTCCCGTTTTGGCATCCCCACAGGAGAGGTCGCAAAGTGTTCCTACAAAATCCCTGAGCTTACGAAGAGCAAGACCACCGGCCAGGATGCAGTGCTGGACGCTCTCGGACTTGACTACAAGGCGACCGGCACCCGGCACTTTATCAGCAGCGACAAGGGAAAACTGAGCCTTCTTCAGCGGAAAGATCAGGTCATTTCCTTCGTCGTGGACGGCGACGCCAACCTGTATGGCTATTCCTACACAAAAAGCATTGAGTCCATCAAAACCCGCGTGAGGATGATCTCGAAAGAGGGAACCACCCTCGCGGAGAAGAGTAATTCCGCCCTGGAGCAAAAGATCGGCATTTTCCAGGAAATCCAGCAGCCAGACGAATCCCTCACGAAAGCCCAGGTCAAAGACCTGGTGGGGAGCGTTCTCGACACCCTGGACGACCCGGAGGAAACGCTGACGCTCAACATCCTGGGCGACCCGGACGTTATATCCGGCAAGGCGATTCTGGTAAAGATTCCGCATCTGGGCATAAGCCGTGCCTATTATGTGGACAGCGACGACCACGCGTTTGAGGACAATATGCATACCATGAGCCTGACGCTGACAACGGCAGCAGAGATCAAGAAGGAGGGTTGATCTGAGTGGAGGCAAACAGCTTGAAAGAGCTTTTTCAGGGCTTGATACCGCCCGGAAGTGCAATCCTGCAAGGAACCGTCACGAAGGACGACCCGCTGGAGATCACCGCCGCCAATGACAGCAAACTCGTGATCTCAGGCGAACAGCTAATAGTACCTTGGCACCTTACCGACTACACCACCCATGCAGACTATACGATGGGAGACAAGGGCGAGCTACGGGATGAAACCTACACGAAGGTTGATGGCGAGCACCAGCACGTTGATTCGCGTGGCGGTGACACCTCAAAGGTCAAGCACAAACACTACGTTGAAAAACTCAACGCCTACAAAATGACTTTGAAGGTTTATAACCATCTGCAAAAAGACGACCTGGTTTATCTGCTTTCCATCAACAATGGAAAGCTGTACTACGTCCTCGATCGAGTGGCGGGCCAGGTGGCCGGAAAGGACATCTGAAATGGCCGTTTATATCCCAATCAATATCGCGGATGTCCAGGATGCACAGGAAATGCCGTCCAGGACGTACCGTCTTGATCTTGACGCGGGGCGAATCGTCGGCTTCGTGGATAACCTCGAAGCGGTGCAGCAGGCTATCCGAAAGGCCATAATCACCCCGCGTTTTAAGTGCCTGATCTGCGATAAACAGTACGGCTCTGAGATCGAAGACGCCGTTATTGCGAAGGATGCAAGCCGCGAGTATGCGCAATCCGTCATTGAGGGATTCGTAAAAGATGCTCTCGCGCCGGACAGCCGCATCCTAGAATGTCACGACTTCGACATCTCGTTCGACAAAGATCAGGCGCAGATCGTGTTTACGGCTGACACCATCTATGGAGAAATCGAAGTGGAGGAGGTGATCTAATGTTTGAAGAAATGACCTATGAGAAGATTCTGCAAGACGTCTTGGATAATGCGCCGGACGGCATCGACACCCGGCAGGGTTCGATCTTCTATGATGCAGTCGCGGGCCCGTGCCTCAAAATTGCAAAGCTGTATACCGACATCGGCATTGCAAGAAAGATGGCTTCGATCGCCACCGCTACCGGTGATGATCTGGACGACAAGGCGGACGAGTACGGCGTGACCCGCCATGCTGCGACCCCTGCGAAGTACAGGTTTTCGTTTGAGGGTACGACCCCGGACACCGGGACGCGCTTCTATAACGACGGCCGCTACTTCCTGCTGCGCTACAACACACTGGAAGGCGAGTATTATCTGGAAGCAGAAGTTCCAGGTGAAGCTGGCAATGTAGTTTATGCCGGCACGGCCGCAATCCCGGTAAACGAAATCGAAGGTCTGAAAAATGCCAAGTTCGGCGAGATTTACGAGAACGGCACCGACCGCGAGAAGGACGAAAGCCTGCGCACCCGCGTTCGGGAAAAGATCGCGGGCCCTGCTGAGAACGGTAATAAACAGCATTACAAGACCTGGTGCGAGTCCATCGATGGCATCGGTCATGCTCGTATCTACCCACTGTGGAACGGCCCGAACACCGTGAAGGCTGTCCTGATCGACTCTTCCGGGCGCGCCTGCTCCAGCGCAAAGATCGCGGAGGTGCAGAAGTACATCGACCCTGCCACCAACGGCTACACGGCCACGGTGGACGGCTACACCTATACCGTAGGCGATGGCCTGGGCGAAGGCGTCGCTAACCTCGGTGCGCACTTCACCGCTGTGTCTGCCCGTGAGATCAAGATCGACGTGTCATTTACTGCCGATCTTGCCAGCGGCTTCACACCGCAGGAGGTGAGATCGCAGGCTCAGGAGGCGATCGCAGCATACCTGAAAGACCTGACGCTGACGACGGCAGCAGCGGACGACGTGGTTATTCGTGCCGCCCGCATCGGCGCGATCATCATCGAGCTGGACAGCGTGCTCGATTACAAAGACCTGACGCTGAACGGGGGCACGGAAAACATCAAGCCCGGTGCTGACTTTATCCCTGTTGCCGGGGAGGTGACGGTCGCCACATGAAGAAATTCTACAACCGGCAGTTTGCCAGCAACTACGAGGAGCTGATCTCCTACTACCCGCGGTATTATCGTGAGGTTTGGGAAATGGTAGCTATCCTCAAAGCGAACGGAAGGCTGCTGGATGATGCGCAGGATGCTATTGAGAACATCTACAAGAATGGCTTTATCGACTCGATGGACGAGGCGGCCATTG
>ENA-UESH01002315-UESH01002315.1-human-gut-metagenome-genome-assembly--contig:-NODE-2315-length-11275-cov-3.737810_pt1 | contig 11275 bp, 7 predicted proteins | sample MGYA00243001_ERZ508002 | MGnify/ENA primary metagenome ERZ508002 (study PRJEB26167, sample SAMN06115447) | human gut metagenome | host: Homo sapiens | place: China:Anhui | collected 2015-08-07 | study... | reverse complement strand
AGAATCTTTATCCAACATCGGCGAATCGCGCGAATTCGACAGTATGCTCTCCCCGAAAGGTGAACAGCAGGCGGAATGCCTCGGTCGGTATTTAGCGAACGTAAGGTTTGACAAGATATATTCCAGCCATATGTGCCGAGCCGTGCAGACGGCGGCGGCCGTTGCACGGCATCAGGAGGGAAACCCCGAAATTATTATTGTCCCGGAATTCTGCGAAACGGAGACGCCCGGTGATTTTGAGGCAAACACAGGGCTTCTCAGGTCGGTCTACCCGAAGTTGAACATAACAAAAACGAGCATGGGAAATGGCTGCGGCGCGGATATAGAGCGTCTTGAATATGCGGTTGATAAGTACATCAATCTCCCCGGATATTCGAACACCACGGAGACGGTTGTCACGGACGGAAAGCAGAAGAGGTATAATCCGGAAAAAATCCTTATCGTCTCTCACGCGGGAGCTATCTGCTATATGCTGAGCAGCCTCGTGAACTTCCGTTACGACATAAACGTAAATATCGTTCAACACAATACCTGCATAAATAAATTCGAGCTTTTTTTGATAAACGATGTTCCGCGCAAAAGATTTCTGAGATATAACGACGTTCCGCACCTGCCGCAGGAGCTTCGCCTTGAAAGTCAGTTCTAAAATTTCCGATTTATTTAAACTTTATTCTGAATGTTCTGACCTCGTTCGGCTTTATGTCAAAGACAAACGACTTTTCGCAATGAGAAAGCGCCTCGCCGTCTTTTTCCATAAGATTGCATTCCGTGACGCTCTCGATTGCCTTGCAAAAGTCTATTTCGCATTTTCCTCTTGAGGAATACGCCTCAAATACGCGCAGAATGTATCCGTCGTCATTCTGCGCTTTTTTAAACGCATCGAGAACAACGCCTTTTCTTTTAACGGAGATAAGCTGTTCGCCGTCATGCGAACCGACAGCGGAATAAACAACCGCGGGCGGATTGTTAAGCGTATAGGCAAGCTCGGATATCCCCGCCTCCTGCCAAGTGCCGGCATGGGGAACGAGCGAATATGTAAACTCGTTATACCCTATGTCTCCCGTGGGGTCGGGGCAGATCGGCGCACGCATAAGTGTTATGTCTATATTGTTCTCGTGAACAGAAAAGCCGTATTTGCAGTCGTTGAGAACGCTCACGCCGTAGCCGGACTCCGAAAGGTCGATCCATTTGTGCATACATGTCTCAAATTTTGCAAGATCGTAAGAGGTATTATAATGAGTGGGGCGTTGTATAGAGCCGTGCGCGATTTCGCTCGTTGAGGAGCAGCTTCTCACGCCGACGGGGAAATTCACCTTGAGCACCTTTTCCCTCTCGTGCCAGTCAACGGCGGTTCTGAAATCTATTTGACGCGAATCTTTTTTTAGTGAAATATACTGTGTAACGGTCGATTTGTTAAACTTTCTTAGGATTTTAAGCTCGCCCGCGACGCTGTCGCTTCTGACGACTTCTACGCTCTCGGCTGTTTTAAGCGGATACGGAGTCATCCGATAATCGAATTCGAGATTCCATGCGCTCTCGTGGATGGGCTTATCCTGATAGATGCACAGTGTGTTGCCGACAGCAGCAAGCACCTCTCTGTCGTTCTCCTTGTCAAATACGGATGTTATCTCGCCGTTATTGTCAAATTCGACCCTTAAAATATCGTTTTCAAGCAGATTTTTTTCTGCCTTGACACACGGTTTTGTCGGATGCTCGCTCTTTGAGAAGCGGTATGTGCGTCCCGAGAGCGACGGAATTTTTTCGGCAACAAACGAAATATAATCGCCCGTTTTATCCGACAGCTTGGCGCACGGAATCTGTTCGTCCGCATATTCAACGCTGTTATGTCCCTCGGGAAGCTTTATCTTGACTTCACCAGTATACGGTACATTCAGATAGTTCACAACCGTAAACGCTTCCGGGTCACGCTCGGAGAACAGGACGTTCAACTTCTCGTTTATAAGCTTTTCAAGTCCTCTGTTTAGCTCAGCATAGTCCTCTCTCGCATTCTCATATACCTCGTGGATGCTCGAGCCGGGAAGAATATCGTGGAACTGATTTACAAGCAGTATTTTCCACAGCCTTTCAAGCTCTGCGCCGTCATAATCGCTTTTTCCCATGAGCTCGGCGGCGGATGACAATATCTCCGCATTTCTAAGGGCAAACTCACCGCGCCTGTTGTTTTTCTTGACGAACGCCTGACTTGTAAATGTTCCTCTGTGATTTTCAAAATAGAGCTCGCCGTCGTAGACCGGGAATTCGTCGGCTTTTTTGCCGATTTCATCGAAGAATTCGTGTGCGGAGGAATTTACGGTTTCGGGAACGCCGGGGATATTTTTTAATGCCTCTGCACGTTCGAGCATATCGGTAGTAGAACCCGAACCGCCGTCTCCGTATCCGAACATCCCGAACGAAATGTCCGCTATAGACGACTGTTTGTTGCCGTTCCTGCATTCAAAAACACGGCCTACGTCATATTCGCCCTGATACGACACTCTCGTAAAATATGCGGTCACGTCGTCGCCGGAATGGGAGCGCCATTTGAACATTGAATGCGGGAATGCATTGGTATCGTTTGCGCAGAGCTTCGCGGTTATGAAATTTTTCATCCCGGATTTTTTTATAATCTGAGGAAGCGCCCAGGTAAAGCCGAAGCAGTCGGGAAGCCAATAGGTGTCAGAGTCGATTCCGAATTCTCTGACAAAAAACTCTCTGCCGTAAAGGAGCTGCCTTATAAGACTCTCGCCCGAGGCTATATTCGTATCGGCCTCGACCCATGCGTTGCCCATTACCTCCCACTGTCCGGACTTTACTTTTTCTTTGATACGGCTGAAAATATCGGGCGCGTATTTTTTGACCATATCGTAAAGCACGGCCTGGCTCTGAGCAAATTTATACTCCGGATATTCGTCCATGAGCTCGAGAGTGTTCGCAAATGTCCTCACTGCCTTTCGCTCGCTCTCCTTTACAGTCCAAAGCCACGCAACGTCTATATGCGAATGGCCGCACATTATAACCTTTCCGGGGTGATAATCGGGCAGCTCGCCGAGATGCTTGTTTAAAACATCAAACGCTGGCTTGACGCTGTCTAAAAAATCCTCGCGGGTGAAATCAAATCTTAACACATGAACGCTCTCGTCGACAGCTCTGTAAATTCTCTCGGCGATGACCTTATCATAAATCAACTCTACGCTGTCGAAAAGAGTTCTCACTTTATAGTAATAATCCTCGCACAGCTTATTAACACGTAAAATTCCGGAGGAAACCGCGTCATAATATGTTTCCTTGGCGCCTGCCATAGCGTCGTCGCAGAACCCGCCGCAGCATATTCCGCTCTCGGCCTCTATCTTTATATGCTTGCCCTCATACTTCTCGGGCAGCGGAATATTCTCCCTGCAGACCCAGCCGTTATGAAGCTTTGAGCTAACGCTGCCTATTATTTCGCCGTCAAATCTGATAATTGTCTCGCCGCCGAAATTCATGTTGAAATAGAGCTTCTCGCCCTGTGAACATACGGGAACATCGCATTCGCACGAAAACCACGCGGCATCATCATATCCCCCGTGCCATCCGGAGCCGACTTTGAAATCCTCCTCGCTGGGATATACGGTGAACTTCCCCTCGCCGTCGCATTCTCCGCCCCTTCTTCTCCCGTTATCAAGGCTGACAACCCTTTCGCTTATCTACGGCTTAATCAGCTCAATTAAATTGGAAAGAACTCTTCTGTTGATTGTAGGCAAAATCAGCACCTCCGTTTTTAGTATATAGTATCATATATAATGGCGATGTGTAAATATATTTTTGTATTAAATATATAAAACAGCAAGCGTATATTTCCTGTATGATATTATGCAGCGGACCCTTTGCATGTCGGTCGGCATAGTGCAATATTTTAATATGGATTATAACACAAGAGTAGACCTTGTTTGCCAAAGCATGGCACCGACGCTCCGTATCCGGTGCCCTCAAGCGATATAGTAACTGTAAAGCTTGAAAAACCGAAAGCTTTTTGCTACACTTAAATCGGAATAATTCCGCCTATATAAAAAAGATTCTATACGGAAGCAAAACAGTCAGGTTTTCAAGAGAGCTTTTGAGCTTTTACACAGGTTCGGATGAGGTAAAAACCTTCAAATAAAAAACAAGAAAGAGAGGTAAAATTATAATGAGAAATGTTTTTGTGAAGATTTTTTCGTTGCTCCTGTATATTTTCTCTATCCTCGCTTTGGGAGTGAAAAATCCTACTTTCCCGAATCCGTACAAAACCGTTGATATGTCGAAATTCGAGATGACGTTTGAAGAGGAATTCGACGGTGAACTCGACCGCAGTCTTTGGGTCGGTCATTACACATACGGCAAAACTTCATCCGTCCGCCGCGGCTCTTCCGGGAACAATTACATGGCCTGCACAGAAAACGGCAATCTTGTTATCCCCTTGAAATATCTCGATGAGGGCATGGGCGGAACGGGCGCCGGGTGGTACACGGCGGGGCTCGACACGTCCTCACGCGAGACGGGGTTCCGGCAGAAATTCGGCTATTTTGAGGTTCGCTGCATTCTTCCCAAGGGCGCGGACATCTGGAGCGCATTTTGGATGATGAATGAGGATGTGGTCAATGTCGACGGCTCCGGTCAGGACGGTACCGAGGTTGATGTAATGGAAAGCCCGTATTACGGGCGCATACCGTTCAACAATGTCGTTTACTGCAATCTCCACTATGACGGCTACAGCGAGGCACATAAGGCCAAACAGGTCTCGAGAACCTATGTCAAGGGAAATCCCTATGAGGAGTTCAACACATACGGACTTGAATGGAATGAAAAGGAATATATTTTCTATATCAACGGCCGCGAAACGGCGCGTTCTTCATTCGGAGGGGTGTCGAGAAAGGACGAATATATGCTTCTTTCCGTTGAAGTGGACGGAGTAAAGGGTAAGCCTGCCGGCGGATGGTCGGGCATTATCACAAAAAACAAAGAAAACGCTATGCCGTCGGATTTTGTGATAGATTATGTAAGAGCTTACCGATATAAATAAAATACTTTTCAGCGAAAGAGCCGGGTCTGCGGACTGCCAACCACATCCGCAGAGCACCGGCTCCGTCATAAGGCAGCAGATGCTGAAATGCGCTGCTTGAAAGACGTTAAACGATAGTTTTTCACCTGAGAGCGCCCGAAATAATATCAGCTTCGGCTGCCGTTATAATTATGTGTATCCTGCGGCTTAAAATACATAGTGGCCGCAGGATATTTTTGTTATTTGCCCGACACTGTAACTCCGTCAAATTCAGCCCACGGCATAAACGAAAGTCCGTCGGTAGTCTGCTCTTTTGAAACAGCGACGATATTGTTGAGCATATCGATAATGTTGCCGCTTATCATCGTCTCGCTGACCGCCGACACAACCTTTCCGTTTTCTATAAGAAAACTGTTCTTCGCGACTCCGGAAAAATCGCCGTTTGAGGACGGTTGACCGCCCGAAAAGCGGTTGACTATAAGCCCTCTGTCTATTCCCGATATCATCTCCTCGAGCGCCTTTTCGCCCGGGAGAACCTCAAGATTGTTTCCGCTGTTCAGCGAACGCGGAAAGCCGGTCTTGTTCGCTCCGTACTGCGAGAGAATAAAGGTCTTGAGAACTCCGTCAATAATAATATCCATATCCTCTACGGGATAGCCGTCCGAGGTAAAGCGCTGACCGACAACCGTTCTGCCGTCGAGCGGGACGCTTCTGAGATTCAGCTTTTCGCTCGCCACTTTCGTATTCAGCGCGTCTTTCCAAGGGGATGTGCCGTCGATGAGCACGCCGGACGATGCGAAATTTTCAAGCGCCGTCTGCAAAAGCTCGTTGAAGCAGTCGGGGGAATATATAACTCTGCCGACAAATTTTTCGCTCGGCGAGACGGTGTCAAGCTGCTTTTCACTCTCCGCAAGAAGCTGCCTTTGCATACCCGCGTCCATAAACGGCTTATCAAGGCTGTCCAGCGCGCAGAAATAGCCGTTAAATGATGAAGCTTTTTCGCCCTCATGCGCGGAGAACATCGTGTTGAACGAGTATTCGCCGTGCTCGTATTTGAGACTTGTTCCGTTGGTGTTCATATAGAGCTTTTCGCTGTGCTCATAGTCGGATATGAGCTGCTCGAGTATGATTTTCGGATATTCCGCCGCTGTCTGACTCATAAATTCTTCTATCCTGTCAAACAGCTTGTCAAGCTCCGGCTCAAAAACTCCGGTCTTGTATTCCGCTTTCGCTGTGAAGGGCGCTATCTGCTCCGCTTCGTCGGGAACGGAGGACTGAGCGGCGGAAATGCACTGAGCCGCAGCCTCGTCAATGGCTTCTTTGGTTGCCTGATTTATGCTCGTGACACCCTTTTTGCCGTCTTTTATCGCTTTCATCGAGATGCTTGTGTTGAATGTGGAGCGCATCAGGCTGAATTTTCCGCTGTCCACATTAAGCTCATCCTTTTTGCTTTTGGATACAATGCACTGCGCCGCGTCCGCTCCGGACTTTTTAAGTGCTTCGAGCGTGTATTCGGCTATCTCATATATATCAGTCATATCTCAGTCTCCTCCCTCAGCGTCCGCCGATATTAACCTTGCACTTGACGGCAGGGCCGCCCATGCCCACGGGCATCGGCTGCTTTTTGCCGCACATTCCCGAGCAGGTCCAAACCATATCGTCGGAGAGCATATCGACAGTCTTGAGCATATCAAACGCTATGCCGGATATAGTGGTGTCTCTTATGGCTCTGCCGAGCTTGCCGTGCTTTATCTCATATCCCATGCAGACTCCGAACATGAATTCACCCGTGGTGTCCGCCTGACCGTTATTTGTCTCGGTGAGAAAATATCCGTCGTCTATCGAGGCAATCATATCCTCAAGCTTGTCTTTGCCGGGGAGGATAGCGGTGTTCCTCATTCTGATAAGCGGCTCGTCGGAGAACGCATACGCCCTCGCGTTGCCCTGCGGCTTGACGCCGAAATGCTCAGCACTCTCACGGCTGTTCATATAGCCCCTCAATATGCCGTCCTTTATGAGAACCGCATCCTCGGCGGGCGTGCCCTCGTCATCGACGAGAATCGGCAGGGGAGCGGACGACCCGTCGGGCAGGGTGTGAGCGAAGTCCACCATGGTTATAAGCTCGCTTGCGACCTGCTTGTTCATGCAGTGCGCCGCAATGGAGCCGCCGAGCACAAGATCCGCTTCAACCGTGTGACCCACTGCCTCATGGGCGAGTATGCCCGCAAGGTTCGGGTGCATGACAACATCTCTGTAGCCCGCGTCGGCGTATACACCCTCGGCTTTTTTCATCAGGCTTTCATAGAGAAGATCTATTCCGCCGAAAAGTTCATCGGGGGAAGAGAAAACCTCAGTAAAGAAGCCGCGCCCGCCGAAGACCTTATACAGCTCGACATTTGTGCCGTCCTTTGCCTGTGCGGTCAGAAAAACATAGACAAAGCTTCTGGGCACGAGCGAATATGAATCAAAGCCGTCGTTGACGCAGAGCCTTTTCTCCATGGAATCCGACCTGATGCTTACCGAACGGCTGACAAGGTCGGGGTATTTCTTTGCAATATACTCGTCCGTCTCTTTTGCAAATTCGATGTATATTTTCTGCTCGCAGTCGTTAATCTCGCCGTTCATCGTCTTTATCCCGGCGGGAATGGGCGTTAATATCTTAGAACCGCTGCCGACTCTCGAGCTTAGAAATACGGCGTTGTCGCTCGCGGCCTTGAGCACGCTCTTTATGCTCTCCTCCGAGTATTCCGCGCTTGAAGCGAAGCCGTAAACTCCGTTTTTATAAACTCTTGCGTTGACGCCGCTCTTCTCGGCGCGCGTGTTGCCTACGAGATTTCCGCCGAGCATGGAAACCCCGCGCGAGGCGTTCCTTTGCGCGCGCAATTCGGTATGATCGCCGAGCAGTACCCTGTGCGGCGAAAGAATATCTTTTATCATATGCTTCTCCTTTAAAAAAGAATGTTTTGCTCTTATCCTATAGTATATCACTATTATCGGATTTTTCAACTTCACACAAAAAAGAAAAGCGAAAAGACGGACGTTTTAATTGACTTTAACGGCTTGAAAATGTTATCATTTCAGCGTAAATTTATTGTGCGGAGGAAGTGCTTTGGGAAAGTTTGAAAAAGTGCTCATTGCGAGTGATTTTGACGGCACGCTCAAGAATGACGAGGGAATAATAACGGCCGACGTCCGCTCTGCAATAGCGTATTTTATCTCTGAGGGCGGGTATTTTACCGTCTGCACCGGCAGAACATATCAGGGCTTCCATCTCTATGACCCGTCGTATATAAACGCGCCCGTGCTGCTTACAAACGGCTCTATGGCGTATGACTACGAAAAGAACGAACCCGTGTTCGTAAACGGGATAGAGGCCGAGCAGGGTATCCCGTTTGTCAGGGCGATAATGGAAAAGTTCCCGGAGGTTTCGATAGAGATGTATCCGTTTGACAGCACCTACGCAATACATCTTGACGACACCTCGCACCGCCATTTCACAAGCCAGGGTATACCGTATGAGGTTGTAAACGACCCGTCCGAAACCAAATTCCCGTGGGCGAAGGCGATGTTTGCGGCGGAGGGAATATCGCAGGAGGTTCAGACCTTTATGCGCGAAAATTTTGATGACCCCGCATTCCTGCCGACTAACGGCGGATATATCGAGGTTATGAAAAAAGGCTCCGATAAGGGCACGGGACTGCTTTGTCTCGCAGATGCTCTCGGCGTGCCGCACGACAGAACCTTTGCAGTCGGCGACGGCTATAACGATATCGAGATGCTCGTTGCGGCAAAATCAGGTTTTGTTCCCGAAAACGGCTCGCCGGAAGCACTCGGACACGCTGATTATATTGTGCGCTCAAACAATGACGGCGCGGTGGCAAATGTGATAGAGATACTGAGTAATATTTTCTGAAAAGCTGTTTATTTTTGCTGATTATCTTGAAGTATTGTTGATAAAGTATTATAATAACATCCGACATAATGTCCCGGTGTGTTGTAAAAAAATATCCCCACGGAGGAAACGGATATGGAGATAAAACAGACGAATTTTGCAATAATCGGTCTCGGAGGGCGCGGCCGTGGAAATCTCGGCGAGCTTCTCACAATAGACGGAGTGAAAGTCGTCGCTGTCTGCGATAAGTACGAGGACAGGGCGCAGCTCGGAGCGGAGATAGTCAAAGAGAAAACAGGCGAGGAGCCGGATGTTTATCTCGACTATAAAGAGCTGCTCAAGCGCGACGATATCAAGGCCGTTATGGTCGCGACAACCTGGATAACCCATTCGCGCATAGCGGTAGACTGCATGAGAGCGGGTAAGCACGTCGGCGTTGAGGTAGGCGGAGCGGCATCTATCGAGGAATGCTGGCAGCTCGTCAGAACCTCCGAGGAGACCGGAAAGTTCTGTATGCTCCTCGAAAACTGCTGCTATGACCGCAATGAAATGGCTCTTCTGCGTATGATGCGCGAGGGTGTTTTCGGCGAAATCGTGCATATGCAGGGCGGCTATGAGCATGATCTCAGAGATGAGATAGGCTTGGGGCGCGAGAACCGTCACGGCAGAATACATAATTTCAAAAACCGCAACGGCGAGCTTTATCCCACTCACCAGCTGGGTCCCATAGCCAAAGCGCTGCATATCAACCGCGGCAACAGATTCTTAACGCTCACTTCGATGTCGAGCAATGCGCGCGGGCTCAACACCTGGCTCAAAAATACGCAGGGCGAGGACTATGACCTTGCGGATTACAAATTCAATCAGGGCGATATAGTGACCACCATGATAAAATGTGCCCACGGCGAGACGATAACGCTCGTGCACAACTGTACGCTCCCGCGCCCGTACTCCCGCAATTACAATATTCACGGCACCCATGCCGTCTATAACGAGGACGCAAAAGGAATATATATCGACGGCGTAACAAAGCACGAGGAAGGCGACTGGATGCACAGCTGGGAGCCCTTCGAGAAGTATCTTGAGAAGTACGAGCACCCGCTTTGGAAAAAGTATGCCGACGAGAGCGAGAAGCACGGTCACGGCGGCATGGACTACCTTGTTTTCTCCGCTTTTGTCGAGAGCGCCATGTATGACCTTGAGCCTCCGATAGATGTTTATGATACGGCAGCGTGGATGGCGATAACCTGCCTTTCGGAGCAGTCGATAGCTTTGGGCAGTATGCCCGTCGCGGTGCCGGATTTCACAAACGGTATGTGGATAGACAGAGAGCCGACAAGGCGCAGCAGATATAACGCGGAGGAGATCTGCGAAGAATTTTTCAGTGATGAGGAGAAGGGTCAATGAGCTTTTATATCGGTGTTGACGGAGGCGGAACAAAGACGGCATTCTCTCTTTTCGATGAGGAAAAGAATACGGTCAAAACAGTTTACGGTTCGGGAAGCAACCATGAGAACCTTGAGGGCTCGTTCGACGAGGCGAGCGACGTTATCTGGAACGGCATAACCGAGCTTGTCGGTGAAGCGGGGATATCCCTTGACAATGTTGCTTTCTCTCTCATGGGCGTTGCCGGTATCGATCATAAGTACCAGCATGACATTATGTGCGAGAAGCTTTCGGAAAAGGGGCTTCGCAATTTTGCAATTTATAACGACGGCTTCATCGTCGTTCAGGCGGGCTCCGAGAGCGGCGCGGCAATAGGCTATAACTGCGGAACGGGCACCTGCTGCAACGCGATAGACTCAAGGGGCAATATGCTCCAAATCGGCGGACTCAGCGAGTGTACGGGCGATATGGGCAACGGCAGCTGGATAGCGCAGACTGCGTTCAGGCTCATATATGACGAGGTCTATCTCGGGCTCGAGCCCACGCTTATCACAAAGCTGTATTATGAGGCTTTTAATATCGCCTCGCGCGAGGAGTTTGTCGGATCCGTCGCAAAGCTTGAGTCGGAGGAGGCTCCGCTCTATATCAAAACTCTCATCGGCGCGTTCTTCAAGGCGGCGGCTATGGGCGACGCACCCGCGCTCGCCAAGACCGACGAGATGGCAAAGCGCGGAGCGCAGTTCATCGCGGCTCTTGCCAATCAGATGGAGTTTGACGGCGACGAGATAGAGGTCGTCCTCTCGGGCTCCATGCACACAAAGCTTCCCAACGATATTTATATCGCGAAGCTTCATGACTATGCGCAGCAGATGAGCGGAAGAAAGCTTCGGTTCATAAAACTCGACAAGGAGCCTGTTATCGGCTGTATAAACTGGATATTCAGGCAGTATAAATAAGATTTTACATAAAAAGGGAGTAAT
>ENA-UESH01002311-UESH01002311.1-human-gut-metagenome-genome-assembly--contig:-NODE-2311-length-11283-cov-8.315010_pt1 | contig 11283 bp, 8 predicted proteins | sample MGYA00243001_ERZ508002 | MGnify/ENA primary metagenome ERZ508002 (study PRJEB26167, sample SAMN06115447) | human gut metagenome | host: Homo sapiens | place: China:Anhui | collected 2015-08-07 | study... | reverse complement strand
TTTTGAAAAAATCCATAGTTTTGCCTGTTAATGGGCTTTTGACGATATATTTCATCACTTTTCACCACGTTACACTCCTAATAATAAGCGTATTGCAAATTTCTTGTTTTTGAATGAAAATAGTTGGGTAAATAGACTTGTGTATCTTAAAAACAGAAATTATCTGCATCATTTGGGGTGAAACAATGCAGATAATCAATAGGGTATAGAGATATAGCTTATTAGCAATACAATGTATGGTTTGTACCCTTGTTGAGATATAAAAGGATGTTGTAATCTTGATTATGAGCGACTTTGTTTATTAGCCATTCTCTGAATACTATGGAATGTCCGGTGTCTATTTGATAAGATAAGGCTACAACCATATCGAGATTATACACATCGGCATTGTTCCCATTCTCCAATTTGATGTACTTACAAACTTCGTGGCTCTTCAAAATATTGGTTTTCAAGATTCTCTTGATTGCTGCATGGATAGCTCCAGCCGTTGTATAAAACAAGTCTGCAAGTTCCCAAGTGGTCATCCATACTTCGCCATCAGAAATATGGATGCCTAGCCCTTTGTTGGTTATGATTCCTCGTTTCATAGTTACAATTTACTTGAGTGATATTTTATTGGCTGTTTCTCGCTTCTTGGAATTGACCAAATCGGCATATATTTGAGTTGTGGACACGTTCTTATGCGTTAGCATCTTTGATACTGTGTAAATATCTGTACCTAAGGATATTTGTATGACGGCATACGAGTGACGAGCGGTGTGGAAGGTTATCGGTTTCGTTATTCCTGCCTTTTTGAGCCAGCTTTTCAGTGGGTAATTAATCATACTTCGCTTCAAATCCTTGAAAACCTTGCCTGTTCCGGGTGTGCCGCATAGTTCGTAGGCTTCGTAACTGATGGGGAGTGTCGCTTCCGTCTGGGTTTTCTGTGTTCTGATACGTAAACAATAGCCTTGGTCGGGGGCGATAGTGAAGTCTTCCCATTGCAGGTTTAGAATATCACTGATGCGTAAACCTGTCAGACAAGCAAACAAAGAGGCTGCTTTCAATACGGGGATGTCGCAAGGAGTGGCTGCGAGTTGCTTCACTTCGTTCAGAGTCAGATACTCTTTCTTCACATCTTGTGGCTCAATCTTATCAAGATAGTCATTGATGTTCTCACGAAACCATTTGTCCCGATAGGCAATCTTCAATAATCCTCTGAAAGTAGAGTAGTAGCCGGATGCCGAATTGAGGGACATGGGTCGGTTGCTATGTTTGAGTTGCTTGGCATTCAGCAAGTATTCACGGAATTTTTTGCATAAGTCTACATTTACATCGCCAAAGGTACATTGTCCCTTGACGAAGTTGTAGAAATGCTGATAGACGAATTGCCATTTCTGGTCTTTGTTCCGACACATCTTCTTGAAATAGGCGAGGAAATCGGCTTTTTGCTTGGTCTTATCCAAGAAACCAAATTCTTCATTGATGAGTGATTGTACCCGGATGCAACGGATAGCCTCTGCCTTGTTCAACATATCGTTGTTGAACTCCCGTTCCATTTCGTTTTTGGGGTGGGCATAGATGTAGATACCGAGGTATTCCCTGCGGCTCATCTGCATCGTTTCGGGGTTACGGACTGCCGGATAATAATCCAGATACAAGGAAATACGATTATTCCTAATCGCTCTTTGTCGAACTGTTACTTTTGTACACGTGTGTGACATACTGTTTAATATTTAGAGTTTTACATTTGTTTGGTGCAAAGGAATAGAGTGATTCAATGGTGGGTACATTCACCGATAAATAACTTATTCAATCTTTGGGGCGGCAAGTAGTTTATCCAATTCAAGTTTGGAGATAAGCGTGTATTTGCCTTTCTTGACCTTGTGGATATTATGGTACTTCGCATAATGATAGAGCTGGTCACGAGTAAGATTGAACTTTTCCATTGCTTCGGCCACCGTATAATATTGTGGTTCTTCGGGTGCTGCAATGCCCTTAGCTATATCTACATGCTTCTTGGAATAGTACACTATGATTCCCTCTTTCTTCTTCGGAATGGCATTCTTAGAAGCGAAACAGTAGATGGCGGATAAGGTCATACTGAATTTTTCCTGCATTTCCTGTGTGCTATACCATTCGGTAATGTCAGGATTTGGGGCTTTCTTGGCAAAGTAAGCGTCCATGTGCTTCTTGCTCCAGTAGGTCTTGCCACGATTGAAAGTTCGAGGGATATTGTTCTTCTTGGCTACCACAAATATCCATGACTCGTTTACATGGTATTTCTCTTTCACTTCTGCTGTGGTGTAGAAGTCGGTGATAGGGGCTTTTTCTTTTAACTGTTTGTTCTCTGTTTCTGGAACAATAAAGTCTGTCATATCTTCTATGTCAGCTCTACGAACAAGGGTTTTTCTTTCAAATCGGATTACCTTGATTACTCCATTGCGGATATAGCGATATATAGAAGTACGCCCAATGTTTAATAACACGGCTACTTCTGACGGAGTAAGATACTCCTTGTTCAAATTAGGAGGTGTCTTTATGATTTTCCCTAATTCGTGTTGCAAACTTTCAATACGCTGTTTCCTAACCCTGTCTTTATAGGCAAGGTTGACACATCGGTGAGAACAATACTCCGTGGTGCTCTTATGGGCTGTGAAAACAGCATTGCACCACTTACATCTTTTCTGAATGTCGATTTTACTACTCATTATTTATCCGTTTATTTCGCCAAATCTGTTTCATCGCGTACCACCACGTACCATGACGTACCAGTGTGTCCACGACCTTTCCGACCTAAAATCGGAGAGTAACAAGCGAGCAACAAATACGGTACAAAAATGAGCTGAAAAAGCCCTATAAACGATAATCATCGCTTATAAGGCTAAAAAGAAAGGCGTTCAAAATGAACGCCTTAATAATCATTGATGATATATACTAATCGTTGGTAATCACCACTTACTTGCCGATGCAGAAGCGGGAGAAGATGGAGCCGAGGATTTCGTGGGTTGTGATTTCGCCGGTTATTTCTCCGAGATAGTGCATGCATTCACGGATGTCCTGCGACACGAAGTCGCCCGAGATGCCGCTGCGCAACCCGTCGAGGGCGCGTCTGATGGCTTCGCCGGCATGCAGAAGGGCGTCGTAGTGGCGTGCGTTGGTCACGATGACTGCATTGGGGTCGGTGTCGGCAACGGCGGCTGCTTCAATCAGGCTTTGCTCAAGCGAGTCGACGGCGATGTCGGCTTTTGCCGAGATTGTGGCTATCGCAGCCGACGGGGCGGCAGTGGCTACGGCTGAGCGCAGCGCGCTGATGTCGGCATCCGAAAGACAGTCGATTTTGTTGATTACGGCAACAAGATGCTTTCCTTCGGCGTGCGGCAGGATGTCGGCTGCAACGGTGGCGATGTTGGCAACAGGCTGTGTGCCGTCGATCATCCAAAGGATTATCGCTGCCTCGTCGAGTTTCTTGAACGTCCGCTCAATACCCATTGTCTCTATAGTGTCGGTGGTCTGGCGTATGCCTGCTGTGTCGATAAACCGAAATGTCAGTCCGCCGAGCGTTATGGTGTCCTCTATCACGTCGCGCGTTGTGCCGCGGATGTCGCTCACGAGCGCCTTGTCGTCGTGCAGCAACCGGTTGAGGAGTGTTGATTTTCCGGCGTTGGGCTCTCCCACTATCGCCACTGGAAATCCGTTTTTGATGGCGTTGCCGACGGCAAAAGAGTCGGCAAGGCGTGTCACGGCTGTGTTGATTTCTTCTGCTATGCCAATCAGACGTGTGCGGTCGGCAAACTCCACATCCTCTTCGCTGAAATCGAGCTCAAGTTCCATAAGTGACACGAATTCGAGCAGTCGTTCGCGCAAAGTGGAGAGCATACGGCTGAAACCGCCGCGCATCTGGCTTACGGCGATGCGGTGTGCCGCTTTCGAGCCACTTGCTATCACGTCGGCTACGGCTTCTGCCTGCGACAGGTCGAGACGCCCGTTCATAAATGCGCGACGCGTGAATTCGCCTCCCTCGGAGGCGCGGCATCCGTTGCCGATGAGCAGTGCTACAAGTTGCTGCTGCACCCATAGCGAGCCGTGGCACGACAGCTCGATGACATCCTCGCCAGTAAACGACCGTGGTCCGCGGAATACGGCTGCCACAACCTCGTCGAGCGTCTCGCCGTCGGTGTCGACGATGCGTCCGAGGTGCAGCGTGTGGGTCTGCACGGCATTAAGGTCGGCTCCGCGCCATGATTTCATCACGCATTTCACGGCGTCGCGTCCGCTGACGCGCACCACTGCTATTCCTCCCACTCCCGCCGGTGTCGACACGGCGCATATTGTGTCGTCGTTATGCTGGTTGATGTCTAATTGTTCCATTCGTAATAATCACAAGTTTTTTCTATTTCATTTTCCTCCTCGTCGGGCAGCGAAGAAAAGAAGTCAAACCCCGTGAGAGCCTCCACCTCGTCTACGCTTACTGCCTGCCGCTCAATCACCTTTTGTCCGCCTTCGTTCTTGTAGATGAATGCGATGGCGCGCTTCGGTGTGGCAAACGGAGCGAGCAGCACCTTGAAAAATCCGGTAGGCACAGCCACTCCGCTTTCCAAACGGTTGATGTGGCCTTGCACGATTGGCCCGGAAACTACAATGACTGCACTGTCGCGGTCTGCCCACAGGCGCACTTTCTCCTCCAGACGCTTCCACCCGCCACTGTTGAGCGAATGGTTCTGCGGACATATATTTGTCAGAAAAAACGACTCCTGCATCGCCTTCTTGCTCCATTTCATATCGGCAGCGGGAGCCATATGACCGCGGTCGTAGCCCGAACCCTTATAGTCGTCGGTAGTCGGGCAGCCATCCACTTCGGTGTCGCACATAAACTTGTCGTGACGCGGCTCCGCGCCCTGGGTCTCGAAACGTGTGAGTTCGTAGACAACATAGTTGGGAATACGCAGGTCGGCGTTGAACGACGCGGAGTAGCCCTCATACGCAACAATCTGCTGCCGCAGCCCCTCTGGAGCATTCACCTCCATAAGTGCCTCTACATCGACATTGCTGGCGGGCGCACCACTCTCAACACGCTTGAAGCCCAACTCCTTCGCATGTCCTATAAACCACCACACAGCCACGATAACCGCCACAACAATCACGGCAGTTCTCACCTGACGCGCGGTGCTGTTTCTTTTCTGATACTTCTTCTTTGCCATATCGATATTGATGCCCGTGCAAAGTTACGACAAATAAACGTCAGTGGCAAGAGCATCAATCCCCTCCACCTCCCGCGTAAATCTCACAAGAAGTTGTATCTTATTCCATTTCTACATCAAACCACAACAAGACTTCAACAACTCTGCTAATCTTCTTGTTGTATCTTATTCCATTTCTACATCAAACCACAACGTACTCCATGCGCTTGTTCACGTCGTTGTAGTTGTATCTTATTCCATTTCTACATCAAACCACAACTATAACACGCTTGTTGTGGCAACCGCTGGGTTGTATCTTATTCCATTTCTACATCAAACCACAACCAATGCGAAAGGCTTTTGAGTCTGCAAAAGGTTGTATCTTATTCCATTTCTACATCAAACCACAACTTCTCTTTGGCTTTCTACTCCTGTTCTTGGGTTGTATCTTATTCCATTTCTACATCAAACCACAACAAAGTTGAGATTATCAGAGAATTAACTCGGTTGTATCTTATTCCATTTCTACATCAAACCACAACCTGATGTTGCTCCACGTGATATTACTAATGTTGTATCTTATTCCATTTCTACATCAAACCACAACGAGCGTGAGCGTTTGGATTTGTTGCGCAACGTTGTATCTTATTCCATTTCTACATCAAACCACAACGGGCATATAAGATAATATCTTATGTTGCATGTTGTATCTTATTCCATTTCTACATCAAACCACAACTTCTCGCTGCTATACCTACCGGTATAGGATGTTGTATCTTATTCCATTTCTACATCAAACCACAACAGAGAACCGCCACGACCGACGACACGCAAGTTGTATCTTATTCCATTTCTACATCAAACCACAACCTCGGAGGAATCGAACCTCGCCCCGGTCGGTTGTATCTTATTCCATTTCTACATCAAACCACAACTTTAGTTTGATATACAAAAACTTTGCATTAGTTGTATCTTATTCCATTTCTACATCAAACCACAACGGAGCGGACGAGGTGACGGCACTGATTGAGGTTGTATCTTATTCCATTTCTACATCAAACCACAACCATCACATATTCGTTATCTTCATCATCTTGTTGTATCTTATTCCATTTCTACATCAAACCACAACCTATGGCGCATAAGACGCTATTTTCAAGCACATTATCACCTAAATCACATTCTCATTTTCAACGGAATGCTGTAGTTTGATGAGAAAATTTAAAAAACTCGCTAAAGATTCATCAATAACGGTTTCTTCTTAATCACATAACAAAATTATACGTTTTCATCCAAATTTCAAAGAACTCAAAAAATTTCTAACTGTTGAGGAATCGGTCGCCTTTCTTTTTCCTCCTCCACCATTCCCCAAAAGTTATGAATGTCACCATATTGGCGATCTGTTACTGAGAGTATACTCACCTTTCCTTCCGGAGGAATGAATGACTTAACCCTTTTCACATGTACATCACGGCTTTCTTTAGATGCACAATGCCGTATGTAAACAGAAAATTGCATCATAGTGAACCCATCTTTTTCAAGCATTTTCCTGAAAGAAGCCGCATTTTTACGCTGCTTCTTAGTATTGGTTGGCAAATCAAAAAAGACAAACAGCCACATAATGTGATAAGCATTAAGTCTAAACTCTGTCATTTCATTATCGGAAATTTTAATTTCTTACAATCCCCTGCAACACATTTTGCCAACGAAGCGGTCGCCATTGTCAACGCTATATCAAGAGGCCGCGTCACTTTTGGAAAATAAGTATCAACAAAGAGCAATCCTATCAATTTCCCTTTGGCCTCCTTATTCAATTCAACCATCCCAGCCTCCATCATCTCATAAACAATCTCATCGACATATGGTCGGAACGGCTCCATCATATCGTCTGCCAGAGGAAACGCATTGTAACGATTGCGATGGAAAATACCAAACGCAGGGAGCAAACCGGAACCCATCAATGCCCTGGACGTAGCAGCACGAAGAATAGTGTAGCCATAGTTAAGCAATGGGTTCAATCCTGTTCCCTCTCGCGAACGCACAAACGAACGCCCAAACATTTCTGCCCAATAAATTTTTGATGCCACCCCTTCCCTATTGTCAGAATCTCCACTTTTAACGTTCTGCCACAACGGACGCAACAAATCGCCATCCTTTCCCAACTTTGCCAACAAAGCTGCTTGATTGCGAATTTTTGCCACAACCACCTGTTGCCAGAGATTGCGTTTCAACGCAGGCGACACCTCAACCTGATTCCGGAAACTCTCCCCCTGCGTTGCGTTAGAATCAAGGTTAAGCAACATTGCATTAGGCATACGATTGTCTCCACAAAATATGACAGAGACATTATTATCAGACAAAGCGTTGAGCAACGGCAACGAAACACTAATCTGCGGATGTTCAAGAATTACATAACCTATATCTTCTATCGGTATGGTTCGCTTTTCTTGCGGCATCTCCCGAGTGCATATCACCATTTGACAATTGCGAAGACTCAGCATAAACGGCTGAGTGAAAAACAGTGCCCGCTTCAACATAATTTTTTATTTTAGCCATTCCACATCTCCTGACAATGTCAATCTGAAATCAATTCCTTCTACAAGGAAATTCGTTTGATTATGCGTTAACTTAATTTTGGGTCGCACATCCTCCCCAATTCTCCACACCCCATTTTTATCTTTCAAGTCACTGCTCGGCCGGGCCTCTTGGTGGAAAGTCAAAGATAGCATTCCATAACAGTCTATTTTTCCAGTTTTTTGCTTTATTTTCATCTCCGACATTCCCACAACGCGGTACAATCTTTTCGCAAGCTCTTTCTTTGAGCATTCTTTCAACTCTTTTGGAGTGTCTTGATAGAAGAGCACCACAGAGCCCGTCTTAAGAACACATTTCAATGGGAAATCATTACCATCCGACATTGGCAACAATTCCACATCTTCGCCGCGTTGTCTTGCCTTAAAATAGTTTGCAGCATCCATATTGTTGACTATCTTAAACGTCTTCTTCTTTTTGCCCTTTGCATCGGTTCCCTCATAAATTCCCATACAATAATTACCATCATTGGCAACATAATAATCTCGTTTGTAGTCATGCACCGACAAATCTCGTTGACGCTTCAATCGCAAAGGATTCGCAATTGATGTGTATATACGCACTTTTTTTATTGGAATCCTTTTTTCTTCATTCATCCAGATTCCGTCAGCTACAGCATCTTTCATCCCTTTGGTGTCAACAGCCTCTTTAACTTTCTGCCGGACCTCTGGGTCTACAATCTTTTCTATATCTTTCTTCTCAAGGGAATCCAACGGTTTCCTCACCACATACCGTATCTCATCATCCTGTTTAATCGCCCCATAGAAAGTTTGCTGATGCAATGACAAACGTGCGCAATCGCCAGTAGCATACAACGCCCGCCCTTCGGCATTACGCTGAATGCGACCACGGACGCGCAACTTCTTTTTCGATGCTTTTCCAGCATTGTCGGGCACATAATGATGAATCAGCAAGCCCTCTGTCAACTGCTTTACATCCTCGGTGAATGTAGGCCACGGTTTGTCCATTGACGGACGCCCAGTTTCTCCTCGATAATACATATCTTCCGCCTCCTGATAACATTTCCAGTCATCATACTGCTTTTTCCCGATACATGCAATCGTAATAGCATCCACACAATGATGCACATGATTTATGCGTTCTTTCTTCTCATACACCGACTGCAAGCCCCAAACCTTTCGGAAAGCCGCAGTTGTAGCTCCTTTCACAACAAAAATCTTGTCAAACACAGTGTGCAGATACAACTTGGCATACTTGCCTATAATACCAATATCAACACCCTGTCGATTAGAGAACCCTGTAGGAACCTCTTTCATCTCAAACCGTTGCAACTTTCCAATGTAATAATCACGCTTCATTTTAAGCAAATGCCTGCGCTGAATTTTACCGTCTTTTGCATTCTTATCGGCGGCATAACCTTTAGTCCCTTCTATCTGCTTGGTCAACTCATAAATTTTCTTTTGCCACAGATTTTTTGCCTTCAACAATATTTCTGCATGATTCGCCAATTCCGATGGCAAATGTGCCTTCTTCACTTCTCGGTTGAAACGGCTGTCACAAAGTGTCTTGTTGACCTGAGAGTCATCACCGCCAGCAGCTCGTGGCAAAGTGTGCTCAATATCAAACTTTGGATTAGCCCCGATAAAATCAGCGACACTTATCATCTTGCCTGTATATAAACACTGATGATTCTGTTCCTCCCAAAGTTGATATTTCAGAATCTCATTTTCTGTAGGCTCAATATTTTTTCCAGTTTCTTTTAAATAACAATCCTTTATTTCCTTGGCATATTTCTGATGCCTATCAGCAATTTCCCGCTGATAATTTTCTATTGCCTTGCGCATATTGGCATCGTTCAATCCCCTTGCAAACTCAATATTGACAACCGTTTCTGAATTAATTTCTCCCTTTTTAAGCAACTCGTTTGTCAACGCCCGCAATCTAAACAACGCCCGCATAGCCATTGGGTTGCGCACGGATGCCGTTCGAGGCGAGCCAAGCAACCGCAGACCGTTATTGTCGGGCTGTACAGTTGGATAAGTTTCTGTTTTTGACGGATGATAAATCTTTCCAAGATGACGTTTGTCTACGCCATACTTCTCCTCCAACAATTCTGCCACATCTTTTTCCAATGTATTTTTTCTACCCGCCACTTCACAGCTTTTGAAATTTCGCACACATGCGACTACGTCATCCTCAATTTTCCTATATTCATCAACATCTTCTACATTCCCAAGCGCCGCCGGAATATTTGCACAGAACACAGCCTCATCATAACGCAAGCCACGTCGCAGATATGGCAGAATCTTTCGGATAGCATTCAGGCTCAACGATGCATAATCACGTTCGATTTTGATTTTAGCAAACTTTTCTGCCTGTTCATCATCAAGCTGCAGATTCTTTTTTGCCCAATCCCGGATGTTTTCATCATTGTCAAAAGAATAGAGCACATGCCACACATCATCGATTATCCGGTCCTCTGTCTTTCCTTCCGACTTCATATACACACTACAGATTTCCGATTTCCATTCTTCTCCAAATATTTCTTTCAATCCAGCAGTCACCGGGCTGCCAGCAATGCTTGTTTCTTTTCGATAATTAAATTTAAGAGTACTTTCATCAGAATCATACTTGAACCCATAATTCTCTTTTTTATGAGCCAACACCTTTGCCAATTTTTCAAATTTAAATTGCGACTTGCATACAAATTTGGGAATTATTGCGTCAACCTCTTCTTTTGTAAGCACACGGAAATCAGAATCCTCCCCTTGACGATGCAAACGGATATTATTTATAAAACACAACATGCGGTACTCTTCATAAGCTGGATGCGATGTCGAACATCTTTGCTTGCCAAGTTCAAACGTACATCGCCCAATATTTCCTTTCTGAGACTTCAGAGGTCGCTGGTAAAAAATTGCATTATTCAAACGCTTGCACAAATCAGCCCCGAGGCTCTGCTTGTCGCAAATTGCCTGAAATTCCTTCAGATAATGCTCATTGCGAGCCGTATAATGCCCTCGTATTTTATCCCCAGCCTGATACAATTTGTAGAAATACTCACAAAGATAACTACATCCTGCCTCTTTAATTTTATCTGACAATTCAGATATAGCAGCCTTGACCTCTCCTTCTTGCTCTTTCGTTGAATCTTTACGATTGCTCAAGAATCCTCTGCGCTGCGACAAGTGGTAAAATGCCCTGCCAAGTATATATCTATCGCTCTCTATCGACAAATCAAGTTTTCGTGTCAACGCAACATATCGATCATGATACGGATTTTTCTCCAAATTGTCGTTTGTGCGCTGCCATTCCATAAAGTTGTCTTCTTTAGGGTAGATTTTCTTAAACCGCCACCGTTTAAGATCTTCATCTGTCAACGGCGGGCACATTCTTTCCTCTATCAATATTTTAAGCAACTCTATTTTATGTAAACGACGGCGAAAATAATGTCGGCGCAATCCTCTCGCATTAGTTCGTAATTGCACACATGGATGCTCTCCTGATTTATCGTGATCCACTCCATCCTTAAAAATGTCAACACCAGATTTTATATGTCTGTATTTTCCAT
>ENA-UESH01002309-UESH01002309.1-human-gut-metagenome-genome-assembly--contig:-NODE-2309-length-11285-cov-3.750089_pt1 | contig 11285 bp, 10 predicted proteins | sample MGYA00243001_ERZ508002 | MGnify/ENA primary metagenome ERZ508002 (study PRJEB26167, sample SAMN06115447) | human gut metagenome | host: Homo sapiens | place: China:Anhui | collected 2015-08-07... | reverse complement strand
ATAGTTTTAAAAGATTCTTCCAGCATTTGTTCAAAGCTCATTTCTGACATTCTTTTGAACCTCCTCAATAATTTTGTTTGGGGTAGAAGCCCCTGCGGTAATACCTACGCTATCGATGGACTCAAAACATGTGATATCCAAATCTTTTACAGTTTGTATATAGTAAGTATTGTTGCATTCGTTTTTACATATTTCAAACAACTTCTGCGTATTGGAACTATTTCTGCCCCCTATGACAATCATGGCGTCCACATCACGGGCAATCTTTGCTGCCTCAGTCTGTCTTTCCTCGGTGGCATTGCAGATTGTATTTAAAACAATTATATCATAACCTTTTTTATTTATAATTTCAACTAATTCTTGAAATTTATTGTAATTAAATGTCGTTTGTGCTACAATACATACCTTTTTCCCAGATTCTGCCTGATATTTTTCTGCCTCTTCCGGGGTTGCGATCACAGCCGTATGCGGATCAAGCGACCAGCTTTTGATTCCTTTTACTTCCGGATGCTTTTCATTCCCGATAATTACGATCTGCGCCCCTTCGGCACTGTGTTTTTCCACAAGGCGGTGTATCTTTAACACAAACGGGCAGGTTGCGTCCACCAATGTATAGCCAAGTTCTTTTATTTTTTCAGATATGCCCTTTTCCACTCCGTGTGCACGGATGATGACCGTTCCGCCATGCGCCGCCCTCTCTTCGAGTTCTTCTACGCTCTCTAAAACAGTCACTCCTTTTTCTTCCAGATCACGCACCACCTCTTCATTGTGGATGATCGGACCGAATGTATAGATTGGCTGTCTCTCTGCGGCACTCATTTCCAGCTGCTCATACACGGTATCGACCGCGCGCTTTACGCCAAAGCAGAAACCTGCACTTTTTGCCAATGTTATCTTCATATTTTATGTTTCCTTATCTTGCCTCTGAATAAACCTGATAAATGGCATCTACCACTTCATCAATATTCATTTCCGAACTGTCAACCAAAACAGCATCCTCTGCCTGACGAAGCGGTGATGTTTCACGATGCATGTCACGGTAATCACGGTCAATAATATCTTTTTCGATCTCTGCAAGATCACAGCTTACTCCTTTTTCCGTCAGCTCATCGTATCTTCTCTTTGCCCGTGTCGCAGAACTTGCTGTCAGATAGATTTTGACCTGTGCGTCCGGAAGAACACACGTTCCAATATCTCTTCCATCCATGATGACATCTGCAGACTTTGCAAGCTGACGCTGGAGTTCCACTAGCTTTTTGCGGACCACCGGATAGACGCTTGTGGAAGATGCCATATTTCCAACTTCCTCATTGCGGATCACACCATTTACATTCTCTCCATTTAAAAGTACCTGCTGTTCTCCGTTTTCATAAGTGATCGTGACATCCACGTCCGGGCATGCTGCCGCGATCGCATTTTCATCTTTTGCATCAATGTTATGCTGTAAAAAATAATATGCCATCGCACGGTACATTGCTCCCGTGTCCACATAGATAAATCCAAGTTTTTTCGCCAGCCGCTTTGCGATCGTGCTCTTTCCTGCTCCTGCCGGTCCGTCAATTGCAATATTCATACTCATGTTTTATTCTCCTTTTACATTTTGCTGTGTTTTTTATTTCCTATTCTTTTGTCCATAACAATCCATAGATTTATAAAGCTTTATCCTCTGTTATCTTTCATCCGGCTGCGCCGCTGAGATTCCCGCAAGATAACCAGTGGACCATGCAATCTGTAAATTATAACCACCAGTCATCGCATCCAGGTCTAACACCTCTCCGCAAAAATATAAATGCGGCACCAGTTTTGATTCCATCGTAGACGGATTGACTTCTTTTACTTTCACGCCGCCCTTCGTGATGATCGCTTCGTTAAAATCACGGAGTCCACACAGTGTGACCGGGAATGCCTTGATCAGTCCGATAAAATGTCTGCGTTCCTCTTTGGTGATCTCATTGACCTTTTTCTCCGGATCGATTCCGCTAAGATCCAGCATGACCGGAATCATTTTAGCCGGGAAAAGCCCACCAATGGAGTTTTTGAACTGCTTGTTCTTCGCCTCATCAAACTCTCTTAACAGACGGTGATCTAACTGTTCTTCCGTAAGTGCCGGCTTTAAATCTATAAACATAGAAAGTTCTCCGGCCGTAAGAGACGGTTTGATAGCTGCACTCGCCGATAAAAGCAGCGGCCCGCTGACACCAAAGTGTGTAAACAGCATCTCGCCAAACTCCTGATACAGCAGTTTTTTTTCATTTAAAATGCGTACTTCCACATTTTTTAATGAAAGTCCCTGCATCTGCCGGACATAGTCTTCTTTTGCGAGAAACGGTACCAGTGACGGCCGGATGTCCGTGACGGTATGTCCTGCTTCTTTTGCAAAACGGTAACCATCCCCTGTAGAGCCGGTCGTCTGATAGGAAAATCCGCCTGTCGCAATGATTACTGCATCTGCCGGCATTGTGGTTCCATCTGTCAGCTTTACGCCTGTGACAATGTTTTCCGGTGCATCTTCTCCGGATGATTCCATAAGCAAACTTTGTACCTGTGTATGCAGCATTACTTTTACTTTTTTCTCTTTCAGCACTTTCTGCAATGTTGCGATCACATCCGAGGAATGATCCGAAACAGGAAATACCCGGTTGCCACGCTCTGTTTTTGTCCTCAGTCCGTTTCTCTCAAAAAAATCAGTGACTCTTTGATTGTCATACGAATAAAAGGCGCTATATAAGAACTTTGCATTGGTCATAACATTTGCAAAGAGATTATCCATATCTCCCGCATTGGTAATATTGCATCGTCCCTTTCCGGTAATGAAAAGTTTTTTTCCAAGTTTTTCATTCTTTTCAAGCAGAATAACCTGACTGCCGGTTTCCGCTGCGGCGATCGCAGCAAACATTCCAGCCGGTCCCCCGCCTATTACAATGATTTTATTCATGAAAATCGCTGTCTCCTATTTTTGCATAACGCATTTTTATGGAATCGTCAATCGCATTGATCTCATCATTTTCATAGACCTGATACTCATCCCAGATTCCTTCTAACATTTCTAATGTCTTCGCAACATCTCTCTGTTTTTTCATACAGAGTGCCACGATCAGGGCATTGATCACGCTGAGTGGTGCAACCAGTGAATCAACAATAGACGCCATATCACTGTCTGCGATCAGATTACAGGACGAATACAAATTCATCGGTGAATGCACACTGTCTGTTAATGTAATCACTTTTGCACTGCGGTTGTTGGCAAACTCCATAGCCTTTAATGTACGCATGGAATATCTCGGAAAACTGATTCCGATAATTACATCTTCCTTACCAATACGAACCATTTGTTCAAAAATTTCACTGGAACTGCTCGTCTGTATCAGACGTACATTTTCAAACATCAGTGTAAAATAAAATGCCATAAACGACGCAAGCGGCGCACAGCTTCTGATTCCAATAATATAAATATGTTTCGCATTCAAAATGGTATCTACTGCCATCTCAAATGCCGCCTGATCTATTTTTTCCAATGTGCTGTTGATTTTTTCCGCATCTGACTTTAAAACAGATTCTAAAATTTTTGACTGGCTGATCCTGCCATAAGTAACTTCCATACGCTGAATGGAGTTTAATTTGTTGCGTACCAGTTCTTCTAAGGCACTCTGAAATTCAGGATATCCCCGGTATCCAAGATGCATGGCAAAGCGCACAACCGTGGATTCGCTGACTCCGACCACCTCACCTAATTTTGCCGCCGTCAAAAATACTGCCTTATCATAGTTATCTGTGATATAGGTGGCAAGCAGTTTCTGTCCCTTGCTCAATTTACTGTATGACTCGTTGATCCGATTACTCAAATCATTCTTACTGCCCATAACCCCTCGTTCCTGTCATTTTATGACACCGTCTGCAATTTATGATGTGCCTTTGCACACCAACATTTCTATTATATCAAAACTTTTCCTTTTTGTCAGCTTTGAATCATTTTCATTCTGTAAAATTCACCTTTTCGTGCCATCAGCTCCTCAAACGTACCATATTCCACACAATGTCCGTCCGCAAGAACGGCAATCTTATCTGCATCACGAATTGTTGACAGCCGGTGTGCCACAATAAATGTCGTCCTCCCCTTCGTCAGATTTTCCAAAGCTTCCTGTATCAGTTTTTCAGAAATACTGTCTAAAGCCGACGTAGCCTCATCGAGCACGATCACCTCCGGATCACGGATCAGTGCTCGCGCAATCGCAATGCGCTGTCTTTGTCCACCGGAAAGTTTTCCTCCATGTTCTCCTACCATGGTATCAACCCCATTTGGAAGGCTCTCCATCAGATCCGTAAGATTTGCCGCCTTTATGACACGTTCTAATTCTTCGTCCGAAACATGTTCGTTTCCGTAAGTAATGTTTTCACGTATAGTCCCTGAAAATAATATGGATGTCTGTGGTACAACGGCAAGATGTTTTCTGTATGTACGCAGATCTATTTTCCTCATATCATTACCATCTAAAAGGACCTTCCCTCCGTCCACCAAATGAAAGCCGATCACAAGATTTAACACAGTCGATTTTCCTGCACCTGACTCCCCGACTAATGCGATCGTCTCCCCCTGTTTTACATGCAGGTTCAGGTGATTTAACACCGGTTTGTCACTGTTTTTATAATGAAAGGAAACATCTTCAAAATCAAATATGCCAGTTACGTCCTCTAACTGCTTTTTCCCCTCATTCTGCTCCACATCCTCTGAGAGGAGCACCTCACCAATGGAATTGACAGATTCAATGCCTTTCGCGATTGTCGGAAGCAATGTAACGATTGCAGACACCTGATTGACCACCGTTGCAAAATAACTCTGGTAAAGTGTGATATCTCCCGCCATAATGCGTCCACGCAACGCAAGATAGCCGGTAAATGCCAGACAGACGACCTGAAACACCTGGAATACCGCCCATCCGACTGAACCAAATAATGCCTGTACCAGATCCAGTTTATATCCCTTTTCCGCCACTGTAAAAAGCTGTCCGCTCATCTTATGTACTTCTTCGTCCTCCAATGCGTGTGCCCTTGTCACCGGGACAAGTTCCACCATTTCCATCACACGCGCAGATGTTTCTTCCATTTCTTTTCGAAATTCCGTATTTCTTTTTTTCATGACCGAGCGGAACGAAACCATCGTGATTGCCGCAACCGGAGTTGTCAACAGAAAAAATACAAAAACGATCTTACTTTTTGATGCTGTGACCACCAGCGCAACCCCGATATTCAGTGCAATATTTAAAATGCTTAAGAACATCTGTGTGGAAAGTGTCTCCACCGCCTCCACATCACGCATAATCTTAGACTGCAGCCTTCCAGACTGTGTCTCCACATGGTAGGCGATCGACAACTGCTGAAGTTTCCGGATCAATGCCTTACGAAGTCCTGTTTCTGCGTAACGTGTTGCAAGGCTTTTATATGATGTATACAGATAATTCATTGGTATATTAAGTGCGATCAAACCAATCTCAAGGGCTGCACTGATCCAGATATTTCTCACAGTATCAGGATTCTTCTGTGTCACATCATTGATGATATTTGCAGTTATGATTGGAAGTACCCACACACATGCATGCTTTATAAAAAAACAGATAACTGCCATAACAAATTTATGATAATTTCCTTTGTACAGTGCTATCAGAATCCGTATCGGATGACGTTTATATCTGCGATAACTTTCTATAAACCAGTTTTCTGTATCTATGCCATTTTTCGGCGAAGTTTTCCGTTCAAAATCTTCCATTTTCCTATGTCCTTTATCATTTATAGGATGATTCTAATTCTTTTCTTTGCAAAAAGCAATGTTTCTGCAAAACAAAAAATGCCACAGCAGCATCCTAAGATACTGCCATGGCATTTCATCAATCATATTCCAATTATACCGGATATGCACCATTCTTTGTATCTGCAATTGTTGCATCTACTTTTTTCTGCTGTGCTTCACGGTATTTGAAGAACTCAGTTGCAACCTGTGGGAACAATGCGTAAGATAATACATCTTCATCCTGCTGTTTCCACTGTTTCATCTCAGCTTCAATCTTGTCAAGCTCTGGCTCTAACAGATCTGCCGGACGACAGGTAATTGCATTCTTCTTCTCATCGCCTAATACTTTGTCAACAACTTCCGGATTGAACGGTTTTACAGTCTGACCGTATTTTCCAAGGAGAACATCTTTCGTCTCTTTGGTCGCTACTTTGTAACGCTCACCCATTAATACGTTGAATACAGCCTGTGTACCAACGATCTGTGAGGAAGGTGTAACAAGCGGTGGCTCACCAAGGTCTTTACGAACACGTGGCACTTCTGCAAGTACTTCCTCGTATTTGTCCTCTTTGCCCTGCTCTTTTAACTGTGAGATCAGGTTGGATAACATACCACCCGGTACCTGGTATAATAAAGTCTTGATATTTACACCTAATACCTTCGGGTTCATCAGACCGCTCTCTAATGCTTCCTCTCTCATCGGGCGGAAGTAATCAGCGATCTCAGCAAGTTTGTTCTGGTCTAAACCGGTATCAAACTCTGTTCCCTTGAATGCCTCTACCATAACTTCTGTAGCCGGCTGGGATGTTCCAAGTGCGAACGGAGACATTGCAGTATCGATGATATCACATCCTGCCTCTACTGCTTTCAAATATGTCATGGAAGCAACACCTGATGTATAGTGTGTATGTAACTCTAACGGGATATCGATTACTTCTTTGATCGCACGTACTAACTCGTCCGCTTTCTGTGGAACTAAAAGTCCTGCCATATCTTTGATACATACAGAATCAGCGCCCATATCCTCTACTCTTTTTGCCATATCTGTCCAGTAATCTAAAGTATAAGCATCACCGAGTGTGTAAGATAAAGCAACCTGTGCATGTCCTTTTTCTTTGTTACATGCGCTTACTGCTGTCTGAAGGTTACGAAGATCGTTCAGACAGTCAAAAATACGGATGATATCAATACCGTTTGCGATAGATTTCTGTACGAAATACTCTACTACATCATCAGCATATGGACGGTATCCTAAGATATTCTGTCCACGGAATAACATCTGTAATTTCGTATTTTTAAAACCATCTCTTAATTTACGAAGACGATCCCATGGATCCTCTTTTAAGAAACGAAGGGATGCATCGAAAGTTGCACCTCCCCAGCACTCAACAGCATAGTATCCAACCTTGTCCATCTTATCTACGATTGGAAGCATCTGCTCTGTTGTCATTCTTGTTGCGATCAGAGACTGATGTGCATCACGCAGTACTGTCTCTGTTATTTTTAAAGGTTTTTTAACAACTTCAGCCATTTTTTCCTCCTTATACAGCGAACCTGTTTTTGTTCTGCCGTCTGATTAAATTCCAAAGATTGCCATGAATACACCGGCTGCTACTGCTGTACCGATAACACCGGCAACGTTTGGTCCCATTGCATGCATAAGTAAAAAGTTCGTAGGATCTTCCTCTGCACCAACTTTCTGTGATACACGCGCAGCCATAGGAACTGCGGATACACCGGCAGAACCGATGAGTGGGTTGATCTTGCCTTTTGTAATGAAGCAAAGTAATTTACCGAACAATACTCCGGCTGCTGTACCAAACATAAATGCAATCAATCCAAGTGCAACGATCTTTAAAGTTGTTGCATTTAAGAAAGCCTCTGCACTTGTGGATGCACCAACGGATGTACCAAGTAAGATAACTACGATATACATCAATGCATTAGATGCTGTCTCAGATAACTGACGAACCACACCACACTCACGGAACAGGTTACCAAGCATTAACATACCAACGAGCGGGGCTGTTGTCGGAAGGATCAGACATACAACAACGGTTACCACGATTGGGAATAAGATTTTCTCAAGTTTGGATACCGGACGTAAGTTCTGCATCTTGATCGCACGTTCTTTTTTCGTTGTAAATAACTTCATAATTGGCGGCTGAATGATCGGCACCAGTGCCATGTAAGAATATGCTGCTACAGCGATCGGTCCCATAAGGCCGGACTGTCCAAGTTTTCCAGCAAGGAAAATGGAAGTAGGACCATCTGCACCACCGATGATAGAAACGGCTGCTGCTGCTTTATCATTGAATCCCATCAGGATTGCAAGGAAATATGCGCCGAAAATACCAAACTGTGCTGCTGCTCCTAAAAGGAAGCTGATCGGGTTTGCGATCAGAGGTCCAAAATCGGTCATCGCACCAACGCCAAGGAAAATAAGGGATGGCAGGATTGACCATTCATCTAAGGTATAAAAATAATGGAATAAACCACCGACACCGTTACTCATCTGCTCCGGAGTTGCAAAGATATCCGGATAAATGTTTACCAGAAGCATACCAAATGCGATCGGAACGAGTAACAACGGTTCAAACCCTTTTGCAATCGCCAGATACAGGAAAATACATGCAACTAAGATCATTACGAAATTTCCCCATGTCAGGTTAAAAAAGGCAGTCTGATGAAGGAGGTTGCCCATTGTCTCAGTAAAATAACTCATTGTTATCCTCCTAAAATTAGTTGTTTAAAGTTGCCAGTAATGCACCTGCTTCTACCATGTCACCAACACTTACGTTGATGCTTGCTACTGTACCATCTTCGGTAGCAACAACCGGTGTCTCCATTTTCATGATTTCAAGAACTAAGATTGTGTCACCTTTCTTTACAGATGCGCCAACAGAAGACTCGATCTTAAATACTTTTCCTGCTGCACCTGCTTCGATCTTTACGTTACCTGCGCCACCTGCCGGTGCTGCTGCCTTCGGAGCTGCTGCCGGAGCCGGAGCTGCTGCACGTCTCGGTGCTGCTGCCGGTGCACTTACAGCACCATTCTCTTCTACAGTAACATCATAAACATTTCCATTTACGGTAATTGTATAGCTTTTCATTGAATCATCCTCCTGTGATCATTACTTTTTTACGACATATATTTATTATAACTTGTCTGCTTCGCCTATCTTCTATGGATAGAACGTACTACGAATCCATCTGCTGATGTTCCTTCTGCCGCTGCGATTGCTGCAGAAATAACTGCAACCAGTTCTAAATCATCAGTAAGCTGGGATGTCTCCTCACGCTGCTCGATCTGTTCTACAACCGGATCTGCCACATCTTTCTTCGCACCAGCATTTGCTTTTTTGTTCTGTAAATACGGAATCACTTTAAAGCAGCTGATGATCAGACTGATCAGGATAAGAACTACAAATACGGTTCCCATTCCCATCAATGTATTCATACCGGCTTTTCCCATTTTCTCGCCAAGTGAATACACAAGATCTGCACTTGCATCTGTAAGTTCCGGTGCTTCTGTCTCGTAATTGTATTCATATACAGAAGAAGCAACTACATCTCTGTCTGAGAAATGTAAAACCTGGTCTGCAGTCACAGTCTTCTGTGCTTTTGTCACAGTAAGATCTCCAAGTCCCTGATAGGAACCCAGATCTGAAACTGTTTCACCCCAGGATGTCAGTAAGTGGGCAAATGCATCCATTCCGTTTGAGTCATAATATTCTGCACCACTCTGTATATCTTCATCTGAAAACGAAACAAGCGCAGATACTGTCTGCTCCATGTTATCCTGGATATCAGAATAACTCATACCAAAATAATCAACGCTCTTAGGATCCGTTCCACATGCTGTCATTGCCAGAACCATAAAGCAAAGACAAAGCATAAGAGATAATTTTTTCTTCATAACTTCACCTTTCTATTTTGTTCCATGTTTCTTGTCCGGTACACCTGCACATTTTGTGTATAATAATTCAAATGCATCTACAAGGTATTTTCTGGTGTCTGCCGGATCTAAAATAAGATCTACATAACCACGTCTTGCTGCAGTCATAACACTTGACTGTAATGCATCATATTCTTTTGCTTTTGCTGCGAGTTCATCTGCAGATGCATCTGCGTACATGATCTTTGCTGCAAGCTCGCCATCCATCATACCGATCTTTGCATCTTCCCATGCATATGTAAAGTCTGCTCCGATTGCTTTGGAGTTCATTGTCACATAAGCGCTTCCGATTGCATTTCCGGTGATCAGGTTTACTTTCGGGCAGGTTGCATCAGCGAATGCCATTGTCATGCGTGCAAGTGCTTTTGCAAGTCCTTTTTCTGCACATACAGTAGCTGCATATCCTTTTACATTTGTTAAAGACAATACAGGGATCTCAAATGCATCACAGAAATTAACGAACTCTGCTGCCTTGTTGCATCCTCTTGCTGTCAGAGCTCCGGAGAACTCCTCTGCTTTTTTGCCCTCTTCATCGTAAACTTCTGAGCAGTTTGCAACAGCGCCGACTGTCATTCCGTTTAACTGGATAAATCCGGTTACCATATCTTTTGCATAGTTTTTCTTTGTTTCAAAGAATACATGTCCGTCTGAGATCTCACTTAATAAATATCTTGGATCGCCTTTCATGGCTGCCATGTTCTCACATGCACGGTTTAAATCATCCTGACACTCAGATGTGTATACATCTCCTTCATTATTTAAAGGAAGGACGCTTACTAACTCGCGGATCTCTGCAATGATCTCATCCTCTGTTCCAACAGCATCGATACAACCGTTTTTCTCACTCTGGAACTCTGCGGAAGAAGTATCGCATTTTTCAATACGGTTACCCTCGATCGCATTCGGGGAATTGATGAACATTTTTCCTTTGCTCTCCATAAATGCGAAATCAGATAATGCAGGAACTACTGCAAGTCCACCGCCACAGCTTCCGAAAATAGCGGAAATCTGCGGAACAACGCCGGATGCTGCAACCTCCTTTGCGTAGATCTCACCAAATCCGTTTAACGCATCCACAGATTCCTGTAAACGCATTCCGGCGCAATCGATAAATCCGATCACCGGTGCTCCCATTTTCATTGCCATGTCATATACGGCTGCAATCTTCTTTGCATGCATCTCTCCGATAGTACCGTTTAATACAGCTGCATTCTGGCTGTATACAAATACCAGATTGCCATCCACCAGACCGTGTCCGGTAATTACACCATCGGACGGTGTATCTGTGTCTGCAAGATTAAAGTCTGTATTTCTTGCGGTTACGAGAGAACCGATTTCCATGAAACTGTTCTCATCGACTAACTTGGTAATACGCTGCATTGCCAAGCTATCATTACTACTATTCATCCTTTTTGCCCTCCATCTATAAAGTTTGTTACCACATCTTTTGACATGGTACATAGTGAATAATGTAAAAATATAACAAATTCCGCTAGGATAAATTATAGATGGTCAGTGACAAATTTTCAAGAGAATTGTTAATTT
>ENA-UESH01002305-UESH01002305.1-human-gut-metagenome-genome-assembly--contig:-NODE-2305-length-11309-cov-5.026620_pt1 | contig 11309 bp, 9 predicted proteins | sample MGYA00243001_ERZ508002 | MGnify/ENA primary metagenome ERZ508002 (study PRJEB26167, sample SAMN06115447) | human gut metagenome | host: Homo sapiens | place: China:Anhui | collected 2015-08-07 | study... | reverse complement strand
TGCGTGTCGCTCAGTGTGCGACGTATCTCCAGCTCCGTGCCGCTGGTGAATGGTTTCGTCATATTCCGGGCCGGTCATACAGGCGGTTTCCACTTCGGCCAGGCCGCAAGCCGTGCCCGCAGATCCTTGAAAAACGCCTGCAGCAGCTCCTGTGCTTCCTCTGCGCGCAGCCCCTGCTCCACCACCGGGTGGTGGTTGAAGGGCATTGCAAACAGGTCAGTCACACTGCCGCAGCAGCCCGCCTTGGTGTCTGCCGCGCCGTATACCACCCGCCGGATGCGGCTGTTGATGATGGCCCCGGCGCACATGGGGCACGGCTCCAGCGTGACGAACAGCTCGCACTCCCACAGCCGCCAGCCGCCCAGCTTTTTGCAGGCGGCATCAATGGCCAGCAGCTCTGCATGATGCAGGGCGTTTTTTTCGGTCTCGCGGGTGTTGTGGGCGGCAGCTACCACCTCGCCGTTGCGGGCCACCACGGCCCCCACCGGCACCTCGCCCAGTGCAGCGGCCTTGCGGGCTTCTTCCAGCGCAAGGCCCATCAGTTCAGAATCGGTCATAGGTTCCCCTTTATCCTGCTGCAAAAACCAGCAGATTATTCAATGTATGCAAAAGCATCCCCGGCCATACCCTGCCGGTGTGTTCACGAAGTGCGCCCAGCACAAGGCCGCAGCCAAGCGCCCACGCCATGCCCGCCGGGGTGCCGTGCTGCACCGCAAACAGTACCGCCTGCAGCGCCGCGGCCTGCCATCTGCCCAAGGGCTGCGCCAGCTGCTGGATGGCCCCGCGGAACACCAGTTCCTCCACGACAGGTGCAGCGATGCAGTGGTGCACAAAACTCAGCGCCCGCACATCCCACGCCGGGGCAGGCAGAAATGCCAGCACTTTGCCTGCCAGCAGGTAGGCCAGTGCGCAGCCGAACGCAGCCAGCAGCGCCCTTGTTTTTGCCTTTTGCTCCATGGCCTGCCCTCCCTGCCGTGCAGTTCTCAGCGCCTATCTTATCATAAGCAGCGGCTTTTACGCAAGTATTTTGCGCTGGGACGAAGCAATTTTCGCTCAGGTAATTGACTTTTCCCTGTGGATTCTGGTATAATGTTTCCCGACGTTTTATTGCAAAGCGTCGGAAAATATGACTTGAATTTGTTTTTTACCGGAAATCCGGAGGTATTTTATGATCCGTATTCTCACCGATTCTGCGTCCGACATCCTGCCCGCCGAAGCCGAGCAGCTGGGCGTGACCGTGATCCCTCTGAACGTGACGCTGGAGGATGGCAGCATCCTGCGGGATGGCATCGACATGACCCCCACCGAGTACTATGCCCATCTGGCCAGCTGCCGCAAGCTGCCCACCACCAGCCAGCCCAGCCCGGAGCTGTTCGAGAAGTTCTATCTGGAAGCCGCTGCCGCCGGGGACGAAGTGCTGGGCATCTTCCTGTCCCACCAGCTGTCCGGCACATGGCAGTGCGCAAAGCTGGCCGCAGACCTCGTCAATGTAGACAACGTGCTGTTTGTGGACAGTGCCACCGTGTGTCTGGGTGAATCGCTGCTGGTGCGTCTGGCCGTGCAGCTGCGTGACGCAGGCAAGACGCTGGTGCAGATCGCCACCGATCTGGAGCACGCCAAGGAGCATCTGCATCTGGTTGCCGCAATCGACGATCTGAAGTATCTGCGCAAGGGTGGCCGTCTGCCTGCCGCTGTGGCCGTCGCGGGCGGGATGCTGGGCATCAAGCCCCTCATCACCATCAAGGACGGTAAGGTAGCCATGGCCGGTAAGGCCCGCGGCCTGCCCGGTGCCTATGTGGCCCTGTTCAAGAAGATCGAAGAGCTGGGCGGCATCAGCCCGGACTTTGCCGCTGTTGCCGGTTATTCTTCCAGCCTGCGGGAAGTGCAGCCCATCGAGAACTACTTCCGTGAAAATCTGCACATGGGCGAACCGTTGGTGCGCCAGATCGGCTGCGTTATCGGCACCCACGCAGGCCCCGGTGCATTTGGTCTGGCATTCTTTGACAAAGGGCTGGTGCTGGAATAAGCGACCACCGAAAAAAGATCATCCGAGCAAAGTCGGGCAGCCTGCGGGCTGCCCGGCTTGTTTTTTTGCAGCGGGAAACGGGCGCAGACTCCCTCAGTCAAAACCTGACGGTTTTGCCAGCTCCCTCGGAGAGGGAGCCTCTGGCGCGCCCGGCGCTCACAGCACTGCGTCCGAGATGAGCTTGCCCAGCAGCAGCACCAACACCACCAGCATCATGGGACGGATGAAGCGCGCACCCTTTTTCAGGGCGAAATGGGACCCCAGCAGGTTGCCCAGAATGTTGCTAACGGCGCAGGGGATGCCGATGTGGAACACCACCAGACCGTTCATCAGATAGGTGAACAGGCTGGCGTAGTTGCTGGCAAGATTCAGCACCTTGCCGTTGCCGTTGGCGGTGCGCAGGTCAAAGCCCATCAGGGTGGTAAAGGCAATGATGGCAAAGGTGCCGGTGCCCGGGCCCACGATGCCGTCGTACAGGCCGATGCCCAAGCCGATGCCCAGCGCCAGCAGGATCTTTTTCAGGTTCAGGGTTCCGTCGTCCCGGTTCTGGTCCGGCAGGTCACGCTGCCACAAAATGACCACCGCCGCCACTGGCAGGATGAGGAACATCATGGTGCGCAGCAGTTCATCGCTGAGCAGCAGCACGATATGCGCCCCCAGTGCACTGCCCGCAAAGCTGCCAATGGCTGCAAGGATGCCCACCTTCAGGTTCATTGCACCGTTTTTGAAAAAGTTGGCTGTGGCAAAAGTGGTGCCGCAGGCGGCGCTGAATTTGTTGGTAGCATAGGTGTAGTGGGGCGGCAGCCCGGCAAACAGATAGGCCGGCAGGCTGATAAGACCGCCGCCTCCGGCTGCCGAATCCACAAAGCCTGCAAAGCCCGTCATCAGAACGAGAAACGCCATCATCCATGGCGAGAGCGTGATACCCATTGTTATAATTCCTTTTATTTTTCCAATTTTGTTCTTTGGGAGAACGTGCGTCTCAGGACAGGGACAGCCGGCCCTCACAGGCCAGCACCTGATCCAGGATCATCCGCGAGACGCGGGCACCATACACCATGGCGGGGTGTTCATTGTACTCGATGATATCGTGAAAATCCTTGTTCATCAGCACGATGACATACTCGCCGTAGGGGGTGTGGACGATGCCGCCGTCGTTGCGGCAGGCATTCATGCTGCCGCTCTTGCTGGCCACCCAGATCAGCTCCGGCGCACCGGTCTCCTCGCAGTCCAGATAATACTGGGGAAAGTCGTGGGTCAGCATGGTGTTGTAGTGCTGCTGGCGCAGGATGGAAAGCATCTCCGCGCTGGCTTCCCGGCTGACCAGCTCCCCTTTTGCAATGCGGGCGAACAGCGCCGCGTAGTCGCGCGGCGTGGTGGTGCCAAGCTGGCGGTAGCGGTCAAAGTGGAGTGGATTGCGCAGCACAGTATGCGCAAAGCCCAGCTCCCGGATGCAGGCGTTGATGGTATCCAGTCCCAGATAGTCGATGATCATATTGGTGGCAATGTTGTCCGAGCAAATGATCATCATGGTGGCGGTGTCCTTCACCTTGAGCTTTGCGCCCACGCCCAGCGCGCGCAGCATGCCGCTGCCGTCCACGAACTGGCTCTGCTCATAGGTGATCTCTTCGGCAAGGTCTGCTTTGCCGCGCTGCGCCTGCAAATACAATGCAGCGAGAATGAACGCCTTGATGGTGGATGCCGTCTCAAACTCCTCGTCCGCGCCCACCTCCACGGTATGGCCCTGCAGGTCGTCCACGAACACGCTCATTTTGCCCTGATAGCAGTACAGCTCCGCAGCAATGCGCTTTTCCAGCGTCATGTTTTTATCCATATCGGCATATTCTCCGTTGTTATTACAGGTTTTCCTCAAAAAAGCGCATGGCATTGCGGTAGTAGATGCCTTCCACCTCGTCCTCAGTAAAGCCCTCTTTGCGCAGGGCATCCGCCAGCAGCGGCAGGAAGGCAGCATTTTCCAGCTGGTGGGGGCCATCGATGCCATCAAAATCGCTGCCAAGAGCAATCATCTGTGCACCGCCTACCTGCTTATAGTGGGCTGCATGCTTTGCGATCAGCTCCACCGTGCTGCGGCAGTTTTCCGGGTGGGTGGGGTCGGTGTCCAGAAAGGGCGCATAGTAGTTCAGGCCCGCAATGCCGCCGCGCTCCGAAAGGGCGCGGATCATCTCATCGGTCAGGTTGCGGGTGTGGGGTGCCAGTGCACGGCAGTTGGAGTGGCTGGCCGCAAAAGGCCGGGTACCGTGCTCCACGATATCCCAGAAGCCCTTGTCCGAAAGGTGGCTCACATCCACGATCATGTGCATCCGTTCCATCTCGGCCAGAAATTCAAAGCCCTTCCCGGTCAGGCCCTTTTCAGTCTGGGGCACCAGCACCCCGCCGGGGTTCCGCTGCGGGCTTGCCAGCTCGTTTTCGTGGTTCCATGTCAGGGTCATCATGCGCACGCCCAGCTCATACATCCGGCGCAGCACCCCCACGCTGCCCTTGCAGCAGGCACCTTCCTCGATGGTGAGCATCCCGCTGATCTTTCCCGCCGCAGCATTCCGGCGGATGTCCGCCGCCGTGTACACCGGAGCAATTTTTTCCGGGTATGCCGCCATGATGCGCTTGAACTGGTCGATCTCTTCCAGCGCTGTCACCAGCGGGTCCGCTCCGGGCGTTTTGTCACCCAGATTGACGAATGCTGCAAAGCACTGCAGCAGATAGTCGCCTTTCTGTAATTTTTCAAGGTCGATATGCAGATCGTTCTGCGCGAAGCTCTTGGGCCGGCCCGCATGTTCGGCTTTGCGCAGCTCGCTGAGGGTATCGCAGTGCAGATCCCAGACTTTCATGATGTTTTCTCCTCTTTATTCCTCTTGCAGCAGCTGCAGCAATTCCTCTGGTTTCATGGACAGGATCGCTCCGTCTGCCGAGCCGGTGACCGTCTCGGCAAGGTCCTGCTTTGCCTGCTGCAGCTCCACGATCTTTTCTTCAATGGTGTCCTGCGCAATGAGCTTGTACACCTGCACCGGATTGCGCTGGCCGATGCGGTAGGCGCGGTCGGTGGCCTGATTCTGCGCAGCCACGTTCCACCACGGGTCGTAGTGGATGACGATATCTGCCGCCGTCAGGTTCAGGCCGGTGCCGCCCGCCCGCAGCGAGATGAGGAACACGTCCGCTTCGCCGCTGTTGAACCGGCGCACAAGCTCTGCACGCACCGGCTTTGGGGTGGAGCCCTGCAGGGTAAAGTGGCTCACGCCCGCTTCGTCCAGCCGTTTTGCCAGCAGTTCCAGCATGGAGGTGAACTGGCTGAACAGCAGGATGCGGTGTCCGCCCTCCACAGCAGCCGTCACCAGCTCCATGCAGGCATCCAGCTTGGCACTGCCGCCGTCCCAGTTGTCTGCCACAAGGCGCGGGTCGCAGCAGATCTCCCGCAGGCGCATGAGCACTGCGAACACCGCCATTTTATCCTCCGGCTTTGCAGCGCGCAGCTTTTCCCGCGCGTCCACCACAGCGGCAAGGTAGAGCTTGCGCTGCTGCTCGTCCAGCTCGATGCGGTGGAGATTCTCGGTCTTGGGGGGCAGCTCTTTGAGCACCTCGGACTTCATGCGCCGCAGGATGAACGGCCCGGTGAGCTGGTTCAAACGGCGCAGTGCGTCTTTGTCGTTCTCCTGCACGATAGGCTTTTCAAACCGGGCGCAGAAGGTCTTGTAGGGCGGCAGATACCCCGGCATCAGGAAGGAGAAGATGCTCCACAATTCGCCCAAGCGGTTCTCCACCGGGGTGCCGGTAAGGGCAAACCGCACTTTGCTGTTCACCCCGCACACCGCCTTGTACTTTTGGGTAGTGTGGTTCTTGATGGCCTGCGCTTCGTCCAGAATGCAGGCGTAGAATTGCTGCCCGCTGTAAAGCTCCTCGTCCCGGCGCATCAGGTCATAGCTGGTCACCACAAGGTCGGCTTCCGCCCACTGCTTTGCCAGCTCTGCCCGGTGAGCAGCGTCACCGTCCACGGCCACGCAGGAAAGCTGCGGCGTGAACTTCTGGCATTCCTCCTGCCAGTTGAGCACCAGCGATGCCGGGCAGACGATGAGGCTGGGCAGGCGCTGGCCGCTTTCCTTCATGGCCAGCAGGTAGCTGAGCACCTGCACGGTCTTGCCAAGGCCCATATCGTCGGCCAGAATGCCGCCCATGCCGTAGCCGTCCAGCGTGCGCAGCCAGCGGTAGCCATCCCGCTGGTACTTGCGCAGCACATTGTGCAGGCTTTCCGGCGGAGTATACTCGCTGTCCTTCACGGCGTGAAAGCTGCGGCTGATGCGGCGGAACGCATCGTCGCGGTTGAAACGCAGGCCGTTCTGGCCCGAGAGCGCCCAGTCGAGACTGGGTGCACGGTAGAGCGGCAGCTCGGCGTGGCCGCTCTTGAGCTTGGCCCCGGAAAGTTCCAGTGTATCGTTCAGTTCGTCCAGCCCTTCCAGACTGTCGTCCAGCCGCAGCAGACGGCCGTCCCGCAGGCGGTGGTAGCGCTTTTTCTGGTGCAGGGAGCGCAGCAGGTCTTTCAGCTCTGCCACCGGGAACTCGCCGGTATCCACTTCCAGATCCAGCACACTGCCGTGCACCGAAACGCCCACCGTGATGCGGGGCGGCGCGGCCTGCAGGCTGCGGAAGGCATCCGTCAGGTATACTTCACCCTCGGCCAGCAGGGCCGGCACGCCCTCCTCCAACATGCGGTAGATCTCGTCCTCGTCAGCGGTGCCGTACACTTCCTCTCTGCCGCCCACACCGGGCTGCAGATAAGAGGCCAGCAGCCGCTTTGCCCGGCTCTCGGCGCGCACATCCCGCAAAAGCCCTGCCGGAGACGGCACGAACGGCGTGACCTTATCCTCCCCGTACAAAAACTCCGCGTGTGCTTCGATGCGGAAGCTGTCCGGTGCGTCCAGATAGAACTGCACCACCGGTTCCAGCGGAATCTGGTTCAGCAGCAGACGTTCCGGGTCCACGATGTTCAGCTTGCTGCCCAGCTCCGGCAGCACATAGCTGCAAAAGGCCGTGGCATCTGCGCTGGTAAAGAACAGGCTTTTGCCGCCCAGCGCCTGCAATGCGGGCAGGATGCGGGTGCACCCGGGCCGCTGCAGCCGCCAGAGCGTATCCTCGCTGAACAGGTAATCGTAGTCAAGGCCCTGCACAGCGGAAAGTGCGGGTTCGCCTTCCACCTGCACACCGCCGCGGCGGCGCTCCACGGTCATGGTAATGACGGGCAGACCTTCCCGCAGCTCGTACCCGCCCAAAAAACCGGTATGCTCGTACAGCTGCACAAGGTCATCAAAGATCTCGCCGGTCAGGATCATGCCTCCCGCCGGGCCTTGTTCGGCCCCGCCGTACACCCGCACGGCGGCTTTGTCCATGCTCTGCTTTGCGTTCACCTGACGGCGCAGCAGCTGCAAAAGCGCACGGGACTCTTCATCAAAGGCATCCCACCGGTGCACAAAAGCCAGTGCCTTGCCGTAGCTGACGCTTTTGCCCATCTCGACGGCTTCCATCAGGTTCGGGATGCTTTTTACCACATACTGCCGCCCGCCGTCCGAGATGCGCAGCCGCAGCCATGGCTGTGCGCCGGGTACGAGGGTCAGCTCCGGTTCCAGATGGGCAAAGCCGGTGCGCTGGGCGGTCTCGTCCACACCAAGGTTTTCAAGGGCTGCTTCCTTGTAGGTATCCAGCAGCCTGAGGGCCTCGTGATCCGACACCGGCGTTTCGCCGTGCCACTTTTTGCCAAACAGCATTTCCAGCCCGGAGGCATAGCTGTCCCGCCGGGCCGGTTCCGGGGCAAGGCCCGCCGCGCCGCGCACAACACCGGGAATCGCATCCGGCTTTGCCGCCGGTGCAGGGGCATTCTTTTCGGCATCGTCCAGCAGCAATGCGCCGATATGCTTGCAGTAGGTGCCCTCGCCGTTCTGGTTATACGGGCAGCTGCAGGACGCACTGACAAAGCTGCCGTTCTCCCGCAGCCATGCCTGCGTATAGTAATAGCTGCCGCCGCTGCCCTGTACCATGGCCGAAATATGGCGCACGCCATCGGCGTTCACGGTACAGGTGCTCTGCTGGATGCGCTTGCGGTATTTCTTGGCCCGCTCAAAAATGTTATCGCCCAAAAGCGTGCGGATCTCGTCTGCATCCATGGCTGTTTCCTCCCGGTTTGGCTGTAAAACCTTCTAATTTTATAAGAATACCGCACCCGGTGCCGGGATGCAAGGGGCAAAATCGCAGCGGCAGCGCCGCAAACGCGCCAGCGAGCAAAACAGCCCCCGCCGTTTTCACGGCGGGGGCTGTTTTTACGCTTATAACGTTCAGGTCTCAGAGATCTGTGCCGGGGCTTCGGCAGGGGTTTCCGCCTGCGCAGCCTGCTGCTCGTCCAGCAGCTTTTCCAGCTGATACCAGCGGGTCAGTGCGTAGGGACGTGCCACATAGCGGCCGGGCTTGAAGGTCACCGTCTCGGTGCCGTCGTCGTTCTGCTCGTGGTAGTCCTTCAGCAGGCCCTGCTCCACACACCAGCGGGCAGCGGCCTGTGCGTCGGCATCGTTCTGCCCAATGTCTGCGTACAGCTCGGTGCTTACCGGTGCCGGGCAGTTGGCACGCTTCCACAGGCCGAGAGCCAGTTCCATGCGGTTGGCGGGCACATAGCCATAGGTGCCTTCCAGCCATGCGCGGGTACCCAGCAGATAGGCCGTGCCGCCAATGAGGGCACCGGCGATGACGGCACCTGTGCCGCCGTCATCGGCAGGTTCCGGGTCGGGTTCCGGCTCTACCGGGGCGTTCACCGTAAAGGTGACGGTCACCGGGCTGGCGGGCATACTGAAGGTAGCTGCCAAATCGGAAACAGCTGTCACTTCAACGGTGGTCTGCTCGGGCAGCAGCTGCGTCACGACCCACTGGCCGAAGGTATAGCCATCCGGCAGGGTGGTTGCATCAAACTTCAGGGTCACGAGCTGTTCCGGCTCTGCGCCAAGTGCTGTGGTGCTGGTGCGGTCGGGCTTCGGGTCCTCGTCGGTGCCCGTGGTGTCCGGAACAGACACGGTAACGGGAGCAGCATCTTCCGCAAATGCAACATCAGCGGGCAGCTGCACCTGCACGCGGTAAGCACGCGGAATGACCGGCTTGCTCTCAGCAGAAGCTTCAATGGTCACAGCGTTGGCAGGCATGGTAAACTGTGCCGGGGCACCGTCGGCGGCAACGGTAACGCCATCCGGCAGCTCGGCGGTATTCCAGCTCCAATGGGAGCCATTTGCACCGGCAAATGCAAGCTGGACCGTGTCGCCCGCCTTTGCGTAATAGTAGTAGGTGCCATCCTCATTTTCGGCGGTGTCGCCGTACTTCTTGCCGCCCTTGATGGTGATTTTGTACTGGTCCACAGCGGTAACGCTTACCGGCCCGGAGGGCATGGTAAAGGTAAGCTCGTGCTCGGCAGAGCCGTTGACCTCGCTGCCGGTGGCTTCACCGTTGATGGTAAGGTCGTTATCCGTTGTCCAGTTTGCAAAAACGGTGTCCGGGCTGTCTGCAGCCGGGGCGGTGGCAGCAGGGGCGTTGGCCGTAATGGTCACCGGTTTTCCGCATTCCACAAGGTCGCTCGTTGTCAGGGTTTTCTCGTCCTCGCCAAGGTCTGCTTTTGCCGTTGCATTTTGGGCGGTAACAGTGTTCTGTGCAATCAGGCAACGGTATTCTTGGCTATTTGGGAATTGCGCTCCCATGCCAATTGTATATCCCGGATTCAGGCTGACAAGTTTAAGCTTTTGCTGATAGGGAACGTAACTGCCGTCATATCCGTCCGGCGTTTCCACCGTGATTTTTCGTCCGTTGCTGGGGTTTTCTACCAGAACTTTCAGTTCCTGATCATAGTCCCGTCCGATCAAGACTGCGCTATCATAGTAGCTATCACCGTACTCCTTTTTTCCGAGATAGATATCCGCTTCCGTGCCCGAAATGGTTCCTCCATTGATTTTCGGTTGATATGAACGATATGCACCATCTTCATCATAAAGGCCATACTTGCCTCTGAGTTCGCCGCCATTAACCGTAACACTTCCACCACTGGTTTTTATCGCACTTCCGTTCGGCGCTATGACCGTGCCTGCATTGATTTCTACATAGCCCTTTTTGCGATAAATTGCCGCAGAATCGCTGGCTACATTCTGAATCGTCGTTGGACCATATGTTTCATCAATATAGCATTTTCCATAGTATATGCCGATTGTAGAATTATCAGACCCGTTTTTTGTATTGGAACTGATGAAGGTTCCTCCATGAATCCATGTTGTTGCAGTACTATGATCGATACTTTCTGTATATACCACACAACCATTACCCGTATGGGTACCGCCATTGATCGTAAGTTCTCCTCCTAAATTAAGAATACCATCCTGTGTGGTCACATTATTCAATGTAATCTTGCTGAGACCATAATGTGAGTTGTTAATCCAGCTGTGATAGGTTCCGCCGTTGACAGTAACGGTTCCGGCTGCATTTCCGATAGCCGGAAGTTCACTATTTTCGCCCACTGCAGTTGCCGTAACCTTGTTCAGCGTAACCTTTGCGTCGTAAACCGTTATCACACCGGTGTCATCATCATCCCCAAGAGATGTTTTCGTTCCATAAAAGTCACTGTTCGCTATCTCTACATCGCAGTAATCTATAGCCACTGCTAGGGCTCCCGTTGCAGTGACATGTTCCATGGAGACCTTTGTGATATAGGATTCATTGCCTTCAGTAAAATAAAAAGTGATATCCTGCGTTGTGTATGTGCCGCCGACCACATTTATTTTCCATTCCGGCAAACTATCGTCTCTATTATCAGAGTACAAAAAAGTTCCGGCCTGACCTGTTACAGTCGCACCCGTACCATTGATGGTCAGTTCCGGAACCTTCTTGACATACAGCAATGTATTCATGTCGTACCGATTACCGCCTGTTACCGTATAATTCACGTTGCCGTCAATGTTGATCGTGACCGGATCGGTGCTGTCAATGATGATTTGTTTCGTGTAATCACCGCGCAGAATATATTCGCCCTTTCTGCTAATCGTCTCTCCGCCCTTCAGCACCGTGCCTGTGACTGCCGCCTGCGTGCTTATGCTGCTTTCAGGGTCTGTCGCCGTCCCCCCCCCCAAGGGCAAATGCATTCACCGGGAGAACAGAAGCCATCATGCACGCCGCAAGCGCTGCACTGATGAACCGCATGCCAGATTTTCTCATGGTTCAAATCCTCCATCTTTCGTTGTTTTTTCTGCCAAAAAGGCAGGTTTAC
>ENA-UESH01002295-UESH01002295.1-human-gut-metagenome-genome-assembly--contig:-NODE-2295-length-11360-cov-3.601347_pt1 | contig 11360 bp, 6 predicted proteins | sample MGYA00243001_ERZ508002 | MGnify/ENA primary metagenome ERZ508002 (study PRJEB26167, sample SAMN06115447) | human gut metagenome | host: Homo sapiens | place: China:Anhui | collected 2015-08-07 | study... | reverse complement strand
AACGGCTTCTCGTCCTGAAAGCGGTCGAGAAACGCAAGCGTCTTTTCCCGGCTGTCAAAATCCAGCGCAATGATAACGTCCTTACCCATGATGTGCTCCTCCTATGATGTCTCTGAGATCGTCGATGCCGAAGCGCGCCATCGCGTCCGGCAGAGTTTCAATGATGTGCTTGCAGGCATACGGCTCGACCAGGTTCGCCGCGCCCACGCCGACCGCCGTCGCGCCCGCGAGCATCAGCTCCAGAACGTCCTGCGCGTTCGTCACGCCGCCCATGCCCACGATGGGGATGCGCACCGCCTCATACACCTGATAGACCATGCGCACGGCCAGCGGGAACATACCGGGGCCGGACATACCGCCGGTCCGGTTGGCCAGCAGCGGGCGGCGGCGCGCAATGTCGATGCGCATACCCGGCAGGGTGTTGATGAGGCTCACGCCGTCCGCGCCCGCGTCCTCGCAGGCTCTGGCAACGGCGGCAATGTCTGCCGCCGTCGGCGAGAGCTTGAGGATGATCGGCTTTTTCGTCACGGCGCGCACCGCGCGCGTCACCTCTGCCGCGGCCGACGGCTCCGCGCCGAAGGCAGCGCCGCCGCCGTGGACGTTCGGGCAGGAGATGTTGACCTCCAGCCAGCCGACCTGCGGCTGCGCGTCAAGCCTGGCGCAGACCTCGGCATATTCTTCCACGCTGAAGCCGCTCACATTCGCCATGACCGGCTTGTGAAACACCTTTTTCAGCTCCGGCAGCTCGTGCGCGATGACCGCGTCCACGCCGGGGTTCTGCAGCCCCACCGCGTTGAGCATGCCGCCGGCATACTCGGCGATGCGCGGCGTGGGGTTGCCGAAGCGCGGCGCGCGCGTCGTCCCCTTGAAGGAGAACGTGCCGAGCATATTGATGTCATACAGCTGCGCAAACTCCTGCCCGTAGCCAAACGTGCCGCTGGCCGGGATGATGGGGTTTTCGAGCTCGATCCCGCAGAGCGTTACGGCTGTTGCGGCCATACGATCTCCTCCTTTGTGAACACGGGCCCGTCCTTGCAGACGCGCTTGCTGCCGTGCGTCGTTTCGCAGGTGCAGCCCATGCACGCGCCGAAGCCGCAACCCATGCGCGCCTCAAGGCTCAGCTGACCGTCGAGCGGCGTCGCGCTGCACAGCGCCTGCAGCATGGGCATCGGCCCGCAGGCATACACATAGGTGCAGCCCTCGGGCAGCGCGTCGGTCACGAAGCCGCGCGCGCCGCGCGTGCCGTCCTCGGTCACGACCGTGACGGGGATGCCGAGCGCACAAAACGCATCGGCAAGCAGCACCTCTGCCGCCGTGCGAAAGCCGAGCACGGCCAGCGGGCTGCGCCCCTCCGCCACGAGCTGCTGCGCCAGACCGTACAGCGGGGACGCGCCCACGCCGCCGCCGACCAGCAGCGGCCGCGCACCGGCGGGTGCGGTGTCAAAGCCGTTGCCGAGACCGACCAGCAGATCCAGCTCCGCGCCCGGCGTCAGCGTGCTCAGCTGCGCCGTGCCTGCGCCCGCCACTTTATAATACAGCGTCAGCGCGCCGTCACTCCAGCTGCACACCGACACGGGGCGGCGCAGAAAGCGTCCGGCAAGCCGGATGTCCACAAACTGCCCCGGCGCGGTGATCGCGGCGGTGTCCCCCGTGAGACGCAGACGATACGTCTCGCGGGCGACGGGCGCGTTTTCCGCAATGGTGAAACGTTTCTGCTGCATGGCTTACTCCGCGTGGATCGTGGACACGGCCAGCGTCGTCTCCTCGAGCACGTCGAGCAGCACGCGCACCGTATCGAGCGAGGTAAAGACGGTCACGCCGTTTTCCACCGCGCAGCGCCGGATCGCGGCGCCGTCCTGCGCGTGGACGCTCGAATGGATGGAGCGGGTGTTGATGATGTAGCTGACGTAGCCGCTGCGGATGGAATCGAGGATCTCGTGGCTGCCGTCGCTGATCTTGCCGCGCACGCGCGTGCGGATGCCGAAGGACTTGAGGTAGGCAGCCGTGCCGGCGGTCGCCTCGATGTTAAAGCCCATCTCATAGAACCGGCGCACGAGCGGCAGGCCCTCGGGCTTGTCCTCATCGGCCAGCGTCACGAACACGGTGCCGTAGTTCTGCACGTTCATGCCGGAGGCCTGCAGCGCCTTGTACATGGCGCGCGAGAGCTTCTTGTCGTAGCCGATGGCCTCGCCCGTGGACTTCATCTCCGGGGAGAGGTAAGCGTCCAGCCCGTGGAGCTTGGCGAAGGAGAACACCGGCGCCTTGACATAGCAGCGCTCTTTTTCCGGCGGATACAGGTCGAAGATGCCCTGCTCCTTGAGGCTCGTGCCGAGGATGACGTTGGTGGCGATGTCCGCAAGCTGATAGCCCGTGGCCTTCGACAAAAACGGCACCGTGCGCGACGAGCGGGGGTTGACCTCGATGATGTAGACATGGTCGCTCTTATCGACGATAAACTGGATGTTATACAGTCCGACGATGCCGATGCCCAGACCGAGCTTCTTGGCATAGGTCAGGATCGTGCCCTTGACCTTGTCGGAGATGGAAAACGGCGGGTAGACGCTGATGGAGTCGCCGGAGTGGACACCGGTGCGCTCGACCAGCTCCATGATGCCGGGCACGAACACGTCTCTGCCGTCACAGATGGCGTCGACCTCGACCTCGCGGCCGGAGATGTACTTGTCGACCAGCACGGGCTTGCCCTCGCCGGTGCGCACGGCATTCTGCAGGTAGTGGCGCAGCATCTCGTCGTCTGCCACGATCTCCATGGCGCGGCCGCCCAGCACGAACGACGGGCGCACCAGCACCGGATAGCCCACCGTGTGCGCAGCCTTGAGGCCGTCGTCCAGATTCGTCACCGCCGCGCCCATCGGCTGCGGGATGTTCAGCTCGAGCAGCAGCTTTTCAAAGCAGTCGCGGTTCTCTGCGCGCTCGATCGCGGCGCAGTCCGTGCCGATGATCTGCACGCCGCGCGTCATGAGCGGCTGCGCCAGATTGATGGCCGTCTGGCCGCCGAGACTGGCGATCACCTGATCGGCCTGCTCCTCGTGCAGGATGTTCATGACGTCCTCGGGCGTGAGGGGCTCGAAATACAGCTTATCGGCGGTCGTGTAATCGGTGGAGACCGTCTCGGGGTTGTTGTTGATGATGATGGCCTCGTAGCCCGCGCGCCGGATGGTCTGCACCGCGTGGACGGTGGAGTAGTCAAACTCCACGCCCTGACCGATGCGGATCGGACCCGCGCCGAGCACGACGACCTTCTTCTTGTCCGAGCGGCGCGCCTCGCTCTTTGCGCCGGGGGCATAGGTGGAGTAGAAATAGGGGATGTAAGCGCCGGTGTGGCTGGTGTCCACCATCTTGTAGGCGGGATAGAGCCCCAGCTGCACGCGCTGGGCATACACATCCTCCTCGCGCACGCCCCAGAGCCGCGCGATGTAGGGGTCGCAGAAGCCCATCTGCTTGGCCTGCTTGAGCGTCTCTCCGTCGCCCTTGTGCGCGCAGAGCGTCTGCTCCATGTTCACGATGGTGCGGATGGTCTCGAGGAAGAACGGCGTGATCATCGTCAGCGCAGCGACCTCGTCCACGCTCGCGCCCAGACGCAGCAGCTGCGCGACGGCAAAGAGGCCGTCGTCACGGAACTGGTGCAGGTACTCGGTCAGCTCCGCCTTGGTCATGTTCTGGAACTTCGGCAGCCAGAGGTGCTGCGCGCCGATCTCCAGCGAGCGGACGGACTTGAGCAGGCACTCCTCGAGCGTGCTGCCGATGCCCATGACCTCGCCCGTGGCCTTCATCTGCGTGCCGAGCGTGTTGGCGGCGGTCGAGAACTTATCGAACGGGAAGCGCGGCAGCTTTGCGACCACGTAGTCCAGCGACGGCTCGAACGCGGCCGTCGTGTTGGCGACGGCGATCTCGTCGAGGTTCATGCCGACGGCGACCTTGGCCGTGACGCGCGCGATGGGATAGCCGCTGGCCTTGCTCGCCAGCGCCGACGAGCGGGAGACGCGGGGGTTGATCTCGATGAGGAAGTACTCCGAGGTCTTGGGGTTGAGCGCGAACTGCACATTGCAGCCGCCCTGGATCTTCAGCGTGCGGATGATCTTGATCGCGCTGTCGTTGAGCATCTTCATGTCATGGTCGCTGAGCGTCATGATCGGCGCGACGACGGCGGAGTCGCCGGTGTGCACGCCCACGGGGTCGATGTTCTCCATGCCGCAGATGGTGATGGCGCGGTCGGACGCGTCGCGCATGACCTCAAACTCGATCTCCTTATAACCCTTGACGCTCTTTTCAATCAGCACCTGATGGATGGGCGAGAGCTTGAACGCCTGCATGCCCAGCTCGACGAGCTGCGCCTCGTCGTCGGCAAAGCCGCCGCCCGTGCCGCCGAGCGTGAACGCCGGGCGCAGCACGACCGGATAGCCGATGGCCGCGGCCGCGGCCTTGGCCTCCTCGAGGTTGTAGGTGATCTGCGACGGGATGACCGGCTCGCCGATGCTCTGGCAGAGCTCCTTGAACTGCTCGCGGTCCTCGGCGCGGCGGATGCTGTCGCTGTCCGTGCCGAGAAGCTCGACCTGGCACTCCTTGAGCACGCCCTTCTGCTCGAGCTGCATCGCCAGATTCAGACCGGTCTGGCCGCCGATGCCCGGGACGAGCGCGTCCGGGCGCTCCTTGCGCAGGATACGCGCCACATACTCCAGCGTCAGCGGCTCCATGTACACCTTGTCCGCGACGGAGGTATCCGTCATGATCGTGGCGGGGTTGGAGTTGACGAGGATGACCTCGTACCCCTCTTCCTTGAGCGACAGGCACGCCTGCGTGCCGGCATAGTCAAACTCAGCGGCCTGACCGATGACGATCGGGCCGGAGCCAATGATCATAATTTTCTTCAGATCCGTTCTCTTGGGCATGTGATTTCCTCCTCAGTACGTAAAAGCTTCTGTATGTGATGTATTTTTGTATGTAGGTGTAAGGCGCTCAGGCCTGCGCGTCCTGCCAGACGACGGCGCCGCCGCAGACGTTGCGCACGCACCGCCCGTAGACCGTCTGTCCGGCAAAGGGCGTGCTCTTTCCCATGGAGCAAAACTGCGCCGGGTCGATGCGGTAGCACGTGTTCAGGTCCCAGACGGCATAATCGTCCGCGCGCAGCGGGAAGCCGAAGCGCTTTCTGGGGTTGACCGCCATGAGCTCCACGAGCTTGTCGAGCGTCAGCACGCCGGTGCGCACAAGGTGTGTGTAGAGCACGGGAAACGCCGTCTCGAGACCGACGATGCCCATGGCGCTCCCGGCAAGGCCCTTGGCCTTTTCCTGCGCGCTGTGCGGCGCGTGGTCGGTCGCGATCATGTCCACCGTGCCGTCGAGGATACCCTCGAGCAGCGCGTCCCGGTCTGCCTGCGTGCGCAGGGGCGGGTTCATCTTGAAGCTGCCGTCCTCGCGCAGGTCGTCCTCGGTCAGGACAAGATAGTGCGGTGCGGTCTCGCAGGTGACGTCCAGCCCCTGCGCCTTCGCCCGGCGGATAAGCGCCACGCTCTCCTTGGTGGACACGTGGCGCATATGGTAGGCGCAGCCCGTCTCGCGCACCAGCTCGAGATCGCGCTCCAGCTGCCGCCACTCACTCTCGCTGCTGATGCCCTTGTGCCCGTGGGCGCGGGCATACGCGCCGTCGTGGATGTAGCCGCCGTGCAGGAGGGTGTTGTCCTCGCAGTGCGCGGCGATGAGTTTGCCGAGGCTTGCCGCCTTGCGCATTGCCGCGCGCATCACGTCCGCATCCTGCACGCCGCTGCCGTCGTCGGAAAAGCCGGCGACGTAGGGCGCGAGCTGCTCCATGTCCGCAAGCTCCCTGCCGCCGCGGTGCGCGGTGATCGCGCCGTAGGGCGTCACATCGATGACCGCATCCGTGCGGATGCGCTCCAGCTGGGGGGCAAGCGTCTGCAGGCTGTCCGGTACCGCATCCAGATTGGGCATGGCGCACACGCGGCAGTACCCGCCGTGCGCTGCAGCAAGCGTGCCGGACGAAATGGCCTCCTTATAAGAAAAACCCGGCTCACGAAGATGTACATGCACATCTACGAAACCAGGTAATACCACGAAAGAAGAAATATCAAGTTCGTCACCGGCAATGCTGCCGCTGCCAAGAAAAACAGAATCACGGTTGCCGGAAAAAAGATCCCACCCAAATGCCTGCATATTCTCTGCGGCCGCAACCATTTTTCCTCGCCTCATTTCTGCCGAATCGCAAATTTTTGATATAATATCACAAAAACGCCCGGTCTGTCAACAAATCCCGCGGCTTTGCGCGCCGTCTTTTTGCACGAAAAATTCCGTCATTTTCCGCCCCGCGTTGACACGCAGATCCGCGCACAATGCAGCACCGGAAAACCGGCTGCAAACAGACTCAGCGGCGCGCCCAAAATGGGCACACCGCCGTATGCTTTCGATTCAGATCAGGCGCAGGATCCCGTCGCCGTAGTCGGCGCAGGTCGCGCCGTCCCGCTCGCCGGTGATGACGACCGGGCAGGCGTTGAGCGCCGCCTCAAGCCGGTCGGCCGCAGCCGCGCGGCCGATGTGCCGCAGCAGCATGACCTCCGCGCGCAGGATGCTCTGGGGGTTTGCGTAGTCGCCCATACCGCGCTCGATCATGCGCGGGGCCGAGCCGTGGATGGCCTCGAACATGGCATGGCGGTCGCCGATATTGGCGCTGCCCGCCGTGCCGACGCCGCCCTGCAGCTGCGCGGCCTCGTCGGTGATGATGTCGCCGTAGAGGTTCGGCAGCAGCAGCACCTGAAAGCCGCCGCGCACGCGCTCGTTGACGAGGTTCGCCGCCATGATGTCAATGTAGTAGTCATCGACGGTGATCTCCGGATAGTCGGCGGCCACCTCGTGGCAGATGGCGGTGAACTTGCCGTCCGTCTTTTTGAGGATGTTCGCCTTCGTGACGACGGTCACGCGCGTTTTGCCGCTGCGCCGGGCGTAGTCAAACGCCGCGCGGGCGATGCGGCGCGTGCCGGGGTCGGTCGTGACCTTGAAGTCCACGGCCATGCCGGGCAGCTCCACGCCGCGGCTGCCGAGGGCATATTCGCCCTCCGTGTTCTCGCGGAAGAACGTCCAGTCGATGCCCTCGTCGGGAATGGTCACGGGGCGGACGTTGGCATAGAGGTCGAGCGCGCGGCGCAGCTTCACGTTCGCGCTCTCGAGCCCGCCGCCCATGGGCGTCGTGGTCGGGCCCTTGAGCAGCACGTCGCAGGTCAGGATCTCCGCGAGCACATCGTCCGGCACGGCCTGATTGCAGGCCATGCGGTTTTCGAGCGTGAGCCCGCGGATGCGCCGCAGGGCAACGCTGCCGCGCGCGATCTCGTCGGCGAGCAGCGCCTCGAGCGCGCGCACCGCCTGCTCCATGATGATGGGGCCGATGCCGTCGCCGTCCACGAGGCCAATGGTCACGGTCGCCTTGTTCGTATAATCCACCTGCTCGGCGGTCATGCCCGCGACGCGGGCCTGCTGCTCTTCGAGCAGCGTGCGAAACGCCGCACAGGCGCGGTCGATATCGTTCATAGCGCATGCTCCTTTGTATAGTTGAGCAGTCCGCCGGCGAGCAGGATGGCCTGCTGCCGCTCGGTGAGGCTGCACACGACGGGGTAAGCCTTGCCCGTGGCCGTGTCCGTGAGGGTGAGTGCACCCGCCGCCATACCGGCGCGGATGTTGTCGATGCGCAGGTGTGCGCCCTGCGCCAGCGCGTCATAGTCGGCGGGGTCGGCAAACGTCAGCGGCAAGATGCCGGCGTTGATGAGGTTGGCCACATGGATGCGCGCAAAGCTCTTGGCCACGACGCAGCGGATGCCCAGATACATCGGCACGAGCGCCGCGTGCTCACGCGACGAGCCCTGCCCGTAGTTGCTGCCGCCGACGATGATGCCGTCTCCGGCGGCCTTGGCGCGCGCCGGGAAAGTCGGATCGCAGACCGTGAAGCAAAATTCCGACAGCTTCGGGATGTTCGAGCGGTACGGCAGGATCTTCGAGCCCGCAGGCATGATGTGATCGGTCGTGATGTTGTCGCCCACCTTGAGCACGAGCTCCGCCGCGAGCGAGTCGGCAAAGGGCTTGCTGCGCGGGAAGGGGCGGATGTTCGGCCCGCGCAGAACCTCCACCGTGTCCGCCTCCGCCGCCGGCGCGGGCGGCAGCACGGCGCGGTCGTCGATGCGGAAGCTGTCCGGCAGCGTGACGGCGGGCATTTCGCCGAGGGTCTGCGGGTCGGTGATGAAACCGGTGAGCGCGGCGGCGACCGCCGTCTCCGGCGACACGAGGTAGACCTGCGCGTCCTTCGTCCCGCTGCGGCCGAGGAAGTTGCGGTTGAACGTGCGCAGGCTCACACCGCCGGAATTCGGCGAGAAGCCCATGCCGATGCACGGACCGCAGGCACACTCGAGCAGGCGCGCGCCGCTGGCGAGGATGTCCGTGAGCGCGCCGCAGTCAGAGAGCATGGTCAGCACCTGCTTCGATCCCGGCGAGATGGACAGGCTCACGCCCGGGGCGACGGTCTTGCCGCGCAGCAGCGCCGCGACCTTGAGCATATCGAACAGGGACGAATTCGTGCACGAGCCGATGCAGACCTGATCGACCTTCGTGCCCGCGAGCGATGCAACGGGGACAACATTGTCCGGGCTGTGCGGGCAGGCGATCATGGGCTGCAGCTTGTCGAGGTCGATGTCGATGACGCGGTCATAGTGCGCATCCGGGTCGCTCTGCAGCGGGGTGAAGTCCGCCGCACGCCCCTCGGCCGCGAGAAACGCGCGCGTCACGTCGTCCGACGGGAAGATCGACGTCGTCGCGCCGAGCTCGGTGCCCATGTTCGTGATCGTCGCGCGCTCGGGCACGGACAGCGCCGCGATGCCCGGGCCGCCCCACTCGATGATCGCGCCGACGCCGCCCTTGACCGACAGGATGCGCAGCAGCTCGAGGCTGATGTCCTTTGCGGTGACGAACGGGCGCAGCGTGCCGGTGAGGTTGACTTTGAACATTTTCGGCATGGTGATGTAGTACGCGCCGCCGCCCATGGCGACCGCAACGTCCATGCCGCCCGCGCCGAAGGCCAGCATACCGATGCCGCCGCCGGTGGGCGTGTGGCTGTCCGAGCCGATGAGCGTCTTGCCGGGCTTGCCGAAGCGCTCGAGCTGCACCTGATGGCAGATGCCGTTGCCCGGGCGGGAGAACCAGACGCCGTGCTTTGCGGCCACGGTTTGCAGATAGCGGTGGTCGTCCGCGTTTTCAAAGCCGGACTGCAGCGTGTTGTGGTCGACATAGGCCACGCTCAGCTCGGTCTTGACGCGCGCGATGCCCATCGTCTCGAACTCGAGATAGGCCATCGTGCCGGTCGCGTCCTGCGTGAGCGTCTGGTCAATGCGCAGGGCGATCTCGCTGCCGGGGGTCATGTCGCCGTGCAGCAGATGTGCGCGGATGATTTTTTGAGCCAGTGTCTCACCCATGGAGATCCATCCTTTCGATCATACTTTTCTTTGCGTGGATCGTGTGTTCGGTCGTGAGCGCGGCGGCCGCATCGGCATCGCCCGCGGCGATGGCCTCATAGATGGCGCGGTGCTCTTTGACCACCTGTGCCGTGCGCTTGGCGTCGGCAATGGACGCCTTGCGGTAGCGGCGGGTCTTGCGGTGCAGCGGCACGAGCGTGTCGCTGATGACGGCGTGACCGCTCATGTCGCAGATGATGTCGTGAAACTGGTCGTCCATCTCGCGCAGGTGCTCGGCGTCGCGCTTTTCAAAGTAGAACTCCTGCAGGTCCAGAATGTGCTGCAGGCGCGCAAGGCCGTCGGGCGAAGCGTTTTTCGCCGCGTAGTACGACGCGAGCCCCTCGATCTTGCAGCGGATGTCCATGATGTCCACCAGATCCTCCGCCGTGATGCCGAGCACGACCGTGCCTTTGCCGGTGTCGGCGATGAGGTGCTCCTGCTCGAGGCGGCGCAGCGCCTCGCGGATGGGCGTGCGGCTGACGTTGAGCTGCTCGACGAGCCGCAGCTCCGTGAGCACCTCGCCGCGCGGGTAAACGCCCTGTATGATGTCGGATTCCAGCCGCTCAAACACCTGATCGGCCAGCGTAACGGTACGGAAATCTTTCATGCTGCACCTCCTGTCAGACCTGCGCGAAGCGGCCGGGCGCCAGCTCCGCGATCTTGGCGTTGAGCTCCTTGGCCGAGATGACGGTCTGGCGGCCGTCCTCGTATTCCGCATCCACCCAGCCCTTGAGCGCAAGCACGAGCGGGTCGTGCTTATCGATCTGCGCGTCTCCGGTCAGGCGGTAGTTCTGGTTGATCCAGTAGGCGATGCCCGCGAGGCCGGAGGTCTTGCCGACCTGCACGGACGCAGGGCGGTTGAGGAGCTTTTCGGTGTCGAAGATCGTGTAGATCTCCGCATCCTTGAGCAGCCCGTCGGCGTGGATGCCGGCGCGCGTGGCGTTGAAGTCGCGCCCCACAAACGGCGTCATCGGCGGGATGTCATAGCCGATCTCGTGCTGGAAATAGTCCGCGATCTCGGTGATGACGGTCGGGTCCATGCCGTCGAGCGAGCCGCGCAGCGACGCGTACTCGAACACCATCGCCTCGAGCGGGATGTTGCCCGTGCGCTCGCCGATGCCGAGCAGGGAGCAGTTGACCGCGCACGCACCGTAGAGCCACGCGGTCGAGGCGTTGACGACCGCCTTGTAAAAGTCGTTGTGCCCGTGCCACTCAAGGCACTCGCTCGGTACGTCGGAATACTGCTGCAGGCCGTAGATGATACCGGCCACGCTGCGCGGCAGCGCCGCCTCCGTGTAGGGGATGCCGTAGCCCATGGTGTCGCACGCGCGGATCTTGACCGGGATGCCCGCCTGCCGCGAGAGCTTTTGCAGCTCGTTGACAAACGGCACGACAAAGCCGTAAAAATCGGCGCGCGTGATGTCCTCCAGGTGGCAGCGCGGCACGACGCCCGCCGCGAACGCATCCGCCACGGTCGCAAGATAATAGTCCATGGCCTGACGGCGCGTCATCTTCATTTTCTTGAAGATGTGGTAGTCGCTGCAGCTGACGAGGATGCCCGTCTCACGGATGCCGAGGTCGCGCACGAGGCGGAAGTCCTCCTTCGTCGCGCGGATCCACGTCGTGATCTCCGGGAACTTCAGCCCCAGCTCCATGCACTTTTCGAGCGCCTCGCGGTCTTTCTTGCTGTAGATGAAAAACTCCGTCTGCCGGATGATGCCGTACGGCCCGCCGAGCCGGGAGAGATACTTATAGATATTGACGATCTGGTCGACCGTGTACGGCTCCACGGACTGCTGCCCGTCGCGCAGGGACGTGTCCGTGATCCAGATCTCCTCGGGCATA
>ENA-UESH01002287-UESH01002287.1-human-gut-metagenome-genome-assembly--contig:-NODE-2287-length-11401-cov-53.316937_pt1 | contig 11401 bp, 8 predicted proteins | sample MGYA00243001_ERZ508002 | MGnify/ENA primary metagenome ERZ508002 (study PRJEB26167, sample SAMN06115447) | human gut metagenome | host: Homo sapiens | place: China:Anhui | collected 2015-08-07... | reverse complement strand
CTGCCGAGATGATCTGTGTGTAGTCCATATGTATGCTCCTTTCAATCTTTCAGCACGATCTCTGCGATGCGTGCTGCTGCTTCCGGGCCGTATTTTGCGGCCCATTTATCCATGTACTTCTGCGCGTACTTCGCGCGGTTCTCATTCTTGGCTTTCCAGAGGTAAAAGCCGCTGGAGGCCGTTGTTTCGGCCAGCACCGCAAGCGTGATCTCCGTCAGATCTGCGCCTGCCGCGCAGGCGATGATGAGCGCGATGCTGACGAGCGCGCTGCAAATCAGCCATTTCTTACTAAACTCCATTGCTATGTCCGCATTGCGCCTCCAGCTGGTGCAGGAACTTTTTCACATCGCCGTTCCCGCCCATCTTTTTATACTTCTCTCCGGCGATCAAGCGCTCTGCCATCGGCATTTCCTCCGACATGATGGTCAGGCGGAGAATTGCGAGATACTGCTCGTTCTGATGCTCCTGCATTTTCCCGAGCTTTTTGTCAATCTCGTCGAGATGCTCATCCTGCGATGTGGCCTTGCCGCGCTTTTTCTGTACCGCGCTGACGACGGCGTTTACTACCGCCGTAAGCGCGGACGAGCCGAGCACGGCGCAGACGAGGGTAACGATGATAGTCTTGGTGTCCATGTCTCCGCCTCCTTATTCGTACTGCCACGCGATTGCACCGTTGACGGCGGGCGTCGTTTCTTCTGCGTTCAAGGACATACCTCTGGCCATCAACGTTGTATAGTTTGTGTCTGCCTCATGCACACCTGTAGCACGGTTGAACATCTTGTACACCGTGTTCACGGCCCTTGGTGTAACGGCTTTGTCTGTATCCGTCCGGGTTACTGCGTCCACCAGATATGTAATGCCTTTGGCCCCTGTTCCGGCGCTCGGAAGATCCGCCCATGTGCCGTTGCCTTTCAGATACTTTCCCTGCTGACCCTTTGCGGGGGCAGGAACAAAGCCTGCCGTTCCGGCAGCAGTGCTGGTTGCGCCGGAGAACTCAACCACGTCCGCATTATCTCCCTTCGGGCCCTGCGGGCCGGTCGCGCCTGTGGGGCCTTGCGGGCCGGTTTCACCCTGAGGCCCAGTTGGGCCGGTTTCGCCCCGCGGGCCTTTGAGGTTGACGGGCGCGGGGTTGGCCTTGCCGCCGTCATTTGTCCAACTCAGAACGCCCGCAGCGGAGACGGACGGCGTGAATGTCGTGCCGTCTGCGCCGGGTACTCCATCCTTGCCGGGGCTTCCGTCTTTGCCGGGTGCACCATCCGCGCCAGCAGGGCCAGCAGGGCCAGCAGGCCCCTGCTGACCGGGAGAACCGGGTTCGCCCTTTGCACCGTCCGCCCCCGGCTCGCCCTTATCGCCCTTATCTCCCTTCGCGCCTTGCAGCGGGCCGTTATTGACCCACGAATTGGACACGCCGTCGTAGATATAAATGTCATACGGTTCCGCCGTGCCGACCCCGTAAGCATCGCCCACCGCCGGATCCTGTACGGAAGATTCCAGTGCCGAGGCAGTTGCATAATAGCCTTTGACCACAAAGCCCGTGCCCGTGTCTCCCTTCGGCCCGGTTGGGCCGGTCGGGCCAGCGGGGCCGGTCTCGCCCTGCGGCCCTTTCTCACCGGGGTCTCCTTTCGGCCCCTGCGCTCCTGTATCGCCTTTTTCGCCCTTCTCGCCGGGGTCTCCCTTCGCGCCGGTTGCGCCGTCCTGCCCTTCCGCGACGACACCGGTATCCTGCGTTCCGATAAACCAGTGCTTGTTGCTGCCGATATGCGGGGTTACGCCGTCCGCGCCATCTGCCCCGGCTGCACCTGTAGCACCTGCCGGGCCAGCAGGGCCAGGTGGGCCTGCTGGGCCTTTATCGCCCTTTGGGCCTTGTGGGCCGGTGTCTCCTTTATCACCTTTTAACGCATTGACTACCTGCATCGCCGCAGTGTCAGGGGCTACGGCCATGTTCAGCCGCTGTTCAAATACTGCGTCAGACATAACGACATACCTCCTACAGAAGTTCTTCTACGCCGACGACGGCGATCTCCGTTGCCCGGTCATTGCCGTTCTCATCCGTGAACGTCATTTGGCAGCGGGCCGGACGGACAGTCAAGCTGTCCGCGTCGGTCTTTGGGATCTCAACGGTAAAGCTCGTCGGAGAGGATACCGTCGGCGTATAGGATTTGGAAAAGCTGCCGCCCTGCACGACCTTGAAGCTAAGCCCCGTACACTGCGTCAGATCGACGCCGCGCATCGTGACATACAGGACGTTTTTGATTTTCTGTACCATGGATACCTCCTATCTGAGCCTGTCCCAGATTTTTTTCTTGGTGCTGTCGCCATAATCGTACACGCTGATCGCAATGGCGTATTTCTGCTCCTGCGTCAGGTCTGTGCTGTTCAGATAGTCGCAGAACCACGTCCACGCATTTTTGTAGCCTGCCGCTTTTCGCTCGTCCTCGCTCGGGCGCTCTTCGTACTCCACAATCGCGTCGATATAGTCTGCCATTTCCGCGCCGGTGTCCTTGACATTATGTGACCATCTTGCTTGATACGACGGAGAAAGTTCACTTTTCGCGGAAGACGTGCTGATGTTTCCTTTTCGAAGCTGTTCAGAGAGGTAAATATACGTCTTTGTGTTGTCCGTATAGAATCCCATGCGGATTGCGGATTTCTGGTCTTCCGTCCACTTCTGCTTATCAAGCCATGCGTCGAACTGTGATTCTGCACTTTCGGTGACTTTTCCGTCTTCGTCTTTTACGTCTTTCATTCCGGCGTGCGCATTCGCTGCCTGCAAAGCCATTGTCGGCGTGACCTTCGCGTTTCTGCCGTACCGGTCATAAGCCTTGATCTCCTTGTCACTCAAAACAGAAAGCGCAACCGCGTCGTTGATCTCTCCGTTCTTGTAAGCTGCAAGATACTCGTCCGCTTTTGTGCCGTTTTTGTTGGCGTCAGAATAACGAGCCTCGATTGCCTTTTCCATAAAATGCTGCGCAAGCTCCTTGCTGCCCTTGCCTGCCAGTTCCTTCTGTGTGTCCGTCAGCTTGCCTCCGTACTTGGACGCTTCCAACGCCTCAAAATACGCGTTTGCTTTCTCAGTCGCAGAAGCCACAAGTTCATCGGAAAGGCCGATATAATCTGCGCCCTTATGCTGGTTCTCGACACCGGAAAGCTGCTTCTTCGTATCGTCGGAAAGATAATGCTGCGCCTTGACGGCAGCGGAGATCATAGCGTTGTTCCGTTCTGCGCCGGATTTCTCCAAGATCTTCTGCGCGGAGGCTTTCATTTCATACCCGATCCCGAGCTTGTCCTTTGCGCTCTCCGCCGCAACGTCTTTCGCCTGCTTCAAAATCTCCGCTTTCATGCTGTCCGGCATGGACTTGTAATTCTTATCGTTCATCAGCGCGGTCACAGCAGCGGAAAACGCGTCGCCGTATGCCTTCTGGTATATGCTGCGCTGCTCGAACGTCAGGCTGACAGATTCGCCGTCGACCTTCACAGAACGCGGAGCCGTCCGGTCAGGGTACAGAGAATTGCCGGTCGCGTCGCTGATCTTCTCGATCTCGGAGGAAACTGCATCGGTCTTGTACGTCGTGATATTGCCGGGGTTCACGTTCCGGTTCAGGAAGTTGCGGACACCGCCCTCATTCTTGACAGGATTTCCCCATACGTCTGTCTTCGCTGGGAGTGTTTCACGCAGGCCGGGGATAGACGCTTTCGCGTTGTCGACCGCCTGCTGCCAGACGTTATCCGAGGAATAGGCGTTCCGCTCAGTGCCGTCGAGGCCCTGCGCAATGCCGCGCAGCGCGTTCGGAATGACACTGGAAAGCTGGTTCGCGGCGTACTTCTGCGCGGCGTCCAGCATTTTTCCGCCGGGCGTGCTTGCGTCGCTGTACTGATAGTTGTTTACAACATCCTGCATCGTGGACATGACCGGCGTATCCAAGACAGACTGCAACGCGCCGGACAGGGAATTTCCGAGCACACGGCCAGCCGTCACGCCCGCTTCACTGCGGATATCATCTGCGATCAGTGCGCCGGTCGTGAGCTGCGCGTTCAGCGGGTCGAGGAAACCGATGGACAGCAGCGTGTCGCCGTTCTGCCATTCAGTGCTTTCACCGCGAAGATCACGAAGGGCCGCGCTGATATTCAGCTGTGTCCCGTCAAGGCCGTGCGTCTTGCCGAGCGCGTCCTTGTTCTTGTCTTCGTCGTCGCCGGTCACTTTCAGCCATCCGCGAAGCGCGCCAGCCGCAGCAATGGCGATCATGCCGGAGCCGGTCAGCGCACGTCCTACGCCCTGCACCGCCTTTGCCTGCTGCGCCGCTGTCAAATTGCCCTTCTTCGCGGAATCAAGCATATTGATGAAATCTGCGGCGGAAACGAGCAGACCGGCAGGCGAATACTCGATTGCACGCGCGCCGAGGTTCGAAGGAACCTGCGCGAACGGCAGGACAATATCGCCCGCGCCGATATCGCCGATATGCGCCTTGTTGAGCGCGTTTCGGACGCCGATTGCCGCGTCGGACAGGACGGTCTTGTCCTGAAACGTGCGGTAAAGTGCTTCCTGCTTGCCCGCGTCGCGCAGAGAATCATCCTTGATTTTGCCCTTTTCATAGAGCCGGTCAATTCCCTTCTGGACGCTGGCTTCAATTCCGCCCTTCTGAAATTCGTCGGTCGCGTTCAGCGTGTATCCCTCATACGCTTCCCAGACAGACATGAGTTTCGAGAACACGCCGCCGGACATTTTAAAGGTGCGGTTCGCGGTGTTCTCATACTTGCTCATACCCCCGGAGGTATCGACGTCAAGGCCGACCTCCATGCAGGCACGAGCAAGCCCGTCCATGGAGCCTTTGCGCTTTGCCGCCGAGAACCACGACGCATCGCCCGCGACGCTGCGCGTGCCGGTGATCGTGGATACCAGCATATCCAGCGGAACAGAAATATTCCGTGCAACGCTGTCAACCGGGTCGAAAACGTTATTGGAAACAAGGTTCCGCATGACGGTTGAAACCTTGGACAGCATACCCGCACGCCGCACAGTCTTGACCTTCTCGCCTGCGGAAACCGTCCTTGTATCCGCTGCGATGTTGTAGATACTGTCAGCGGCAAACGTCTTGAGAAAGTCGAGGTTTTCCCCGCCGCCGGACTGTGCTTCCGCACGCGCATAGTTCGCAATGCGGTTCATGGCCCAGTTGACAATGGGCGAGGTCTTATTGCCGATGAGCGTACCGGTCTGCCGCACAGTGCTTGCGCTTTTGATGATGCCAACCAGATCGTTGACGTTGACATTCGCATTCTCCTGTCCGGTGCCGACCGCCGCGTCGTACTGCTGCGCAAGCGCGTTGACGCGGTTCATGATCTCGGCTTTGTTGGTCTTCTTCGCCGCCCGTTCCAGCGCCGCAGAAGCGTCCGCAACAATGCCGCCGCCCGTCTGCCGGGAATACTTGGCGTAGGCCTGCAATGCCTGACCGGCTGCCGTGCCGTGCGCAGAAACTTCCTTGCGCCAGTTGGAATACTCCGTCCAGTCGCCGGTCTGCTCCGCTGCCCTGCGGTAGTTGTCTAGGATCGTCATGCCCATGTCAACCTCTTCGCCGCTCCAATTATGCTTTCCGCGCAGCTCGGCCATTTCCCCGGCGTAATCCTGCGCCAGCCGCAGACGGGCGTTGTCAAGGCTCTTCGCCTCGGAAATGGTGTCGTACATGATCGGCGTGCGCTGCGATTCCGGCACGTTCCAGTCGGCTTCCATGCTGCCGATGGTGTTGCTCTGCGTCTGGGACTGCTTCGGAACAGATTCAAACTGACTGCGCATCGCGCCCATGTCATTTGCCGAAACATTCTGGTTGACAGAACCGCTGGATTGTGGTACAGTCCAATTAGAAGAACCTTGCGGCAGATCGCTTTGGGCGTTATGTACAGGGCTTTCGTCAAAGAAAGCATTGTACTCTGTAACATGCGGGTTCTTCTTTTGTATATACATGGTGTCTGTCGAGATCGTTTTTCTACTGTCTGAAACAGCTTCAACTGCAACATAGTTGCCATCAATATACTTCTTGAAAAGGAGAACGGGGCGGCCGCGAGTATCCGAATGCGCACTCAAATCGACACTATCGGGAGCAGAAATCACCTCCGTTAAGAGGGAAAGTGAATCTGGTGTTACCGCGATTTGCCCACTATCCGCCTCGGCTTTTGCGCTTCCGTGCCGCTTAAATGTATGCGCGACATCATCGCTGGACATCATCACCGTGTAATCGGAAATGTCCATTCCTGCATTTTGCGCCATTTGCGCAGCTGCATCTGTAACCTTTCCGAGATACGCCCGCTTAAATTCGCTTCTGTTGCTCAAAGCGCTTTGAATGAATTTCTTGAAGTCTTGAACCGTCGAGATAATTACATTTTTCTTCCCGGTTGAAAGATTGACAACCTCTTGAAGATTGAATTTTTTCAATCCGTTCGGTGCAAGGCTTTCTCCGCCCGTTATAACGCTCTCTGCGCCGCGTTCCTGCGCTGGCTGCGTCGTTTGCTGGGTGTTCTGGTTCGCGGCCTGTGCGGGGTCTGTGAGCGTTTCGCCGCGCAGCGCGGCTTGAATGGACGCGTCAAGCATTTCGTCCTGTGTCAGCTGAGTGTTCCGCGCCTGATTCTGGCTGCGCGAACCGAGCGCGCGATTCAGCGCAAAGTTCCCCGCGCCGAGGATGCCGCCGACTGCTGCGCCGGTTGCAAATTCCTCGGCTGACTGATACGGATTGAAAACAGCGTCCCGGCCCTGCGCCGTGTTGTCGAGTGACAGCCACTCCCGATCTCCGTCATAGACAAGCTTCTGCATGGCGCGGCTGATCGGGTTCTGAATGAGTTCTTCGCCGCCCTCTTCGACCGCGCCCTTGATCAGATTTTTCGCCTTGCTGAGCGCAGAAAGCGTGCCGTCGTTCATCCAGTCGTTGTTTTCCAGACCACCGCCGACTTCGATTGCGGCGTTTGCAAGGCCAGCTATCGTAGACGCCAGAATAGCCTGCTCGTCTGTCGCTCCGGCTCCCTTTGCCTCTGCAAAGTTACCGCCGGTTTCCTGCATAAATGAAAGCCAATACGACGGGTCGCTGGAGATCCGCCGCATAACGGTTTCGATGCTGCCTGCAAGGCCGGAGCTGGCCTGCGTCAGCGTTCCTGCGCTCGAAGTGCCGAGCGTCAAAAGCGCAAGCGCAGCCTGCGGCAGCGCTGCAATGACACCGGTTCCTATCGTGTTTGCAACGCTGCCCGCTTTCGTATCGCTCCAGTTTGCTGCGGAGCGCTCGTTCAGCGAATCGGACGTGCGCTGGGTGTACTTTGCCCAAGCATGGATCGGCTGCAAAAGGGAACTTGTGAACGCCGAATCTCCTTTTACAAACTTCCCGTCCTTTGTAAGCCCGCCGTTTAAATAACTTTCTACTGTTTCAACTGTCGTCGCTGCGGCGTCGGCAAAGTTGGCAATAGAAGCGTTGAACTGACCGAGGCCTGCGCCGAGCATGGTGAAAAGCTTTCCGCCGATCCCCTTGTCGGTCTGCGGCTGGGCTGCACTCTGCCGCTGCGTGATCGCCTGCTGAATCAGGCTGTCCGTCTGAGAAGGGATACTGAACCGTTCGGAATCCCGCACCGTCGGCAGGCTGCGCCAGGCGTTCTGCTGAAGCTCTCTCCGGGCGGAATCAAAAAACTGCTGTTCCGCCCCTCTGGTCTGTGCGTCTGCCGCTTCGCTGATCGTGAACCGGTCTGCGTCCGCCACCGTCGGGAGGCTCTGCCACGCATTTTTCCGGGCCTCTTTCTGTGCCTCTTCCTTGCGCTCCTGATACGAACGCATGACTTCTGCACGGCTCGGCGTGTCGGTGTACTGAACGGAATAGGAATCCCGCGCGTTCTGCCCGCTTGCCGCAGCGGCCTTGATCTCCGGGGCCGTCGCCTTCTTTACAAGCGTCAGTTCGGCGCTGGCGGCGTTGATCTGCGCCCTTGCCGTGTCATATCGTGACTTTGCCTCGTCGTACTTGCTTTCAAGGTCGCCGCTGCTCTTGCCGCGCGCCTTGTTCGCGGAGATCTGCCGGGCAATGTCCGCCATGTCCTTCTGCGCGGAAGCGGCCTGCTTGCGCAGCGTTGCAACGTCCGGGCCGGTAGATGCTAGTGCAGACTTCGCCGCGCTCTTTTTCGTGCCGGAGGTGCTGGAAGCGTATGTACCGGAACCGCCGGAGTACGAGCCGCCCGCAGAGCCGGTTCCGGAGCTGACCGGGGCAGCTGCCTGCTGCGCGTCGCGTTTCGCGGCTTCGCGGTCAATGGTGGCCGTGTAGGTCTTGCCGTCTTTCTTGACAGTGATACTGCCGTCCTCGTTTCGCGTCCATAGCGAACCGTCGGAAGCTTCTGCCATGTCCCCGGCTCTCTGTAACTTTTCTGACAGAGAAACACCTTTGGCTGAACCGATTCTGTACTCCGGCTGCAGCGCCTGTTGAACTGCATCGTTCAACTGCTCGTCGCTGATTTTGGCTTTTCCGCCGTCCTGCGTCAGTCCGGCAGTTACCGCGTCCGTCGCCTGCCGCGCCTTTTCAGACGCAAGCACCTGTTCCGTCTGCGCCGGTGTGATTGCGTTCCGCGTCGTGTCTTGCTGCAGGGAATACGAAGGTGCAGCCTGATTCGTGCTGTCCAGAACCGGGGTGTTAATGGACGCGGGCTGTTCTGGTGTGTACTCCGGCGTGGCCGGTGCGGCGGGCGCGGATACGCCCACTCTGCCGGTCATGGTCTGCCCGTTCTTCGTGACGGTAATGCTTCCGTCGGCTTCCTTTTTCCAAAGAGAACCGTCGGAAGCCTCCGCCATGTCGCCCGCTTGCAGCCTGTTCGCAAGCTCCTTGCCCTTATCGGAGTTGATAAAATAATCAGCCATATGCCCTTATCCCTTGATATCCGCTTCCATTTCTACGCCGTCTTTCGTGACGTAAACCTTGCCGTTCGGCGATTTCCGCCATACAGAGCCGTCCGAAGCGTAATATTTGTTTCCAACTTGCAGATTTCCGGCGATACCTTTGCCCTTTTCGCTCCCGATCATATACTTGTTGGTCGAATACCCCCTTGCCGTTTTGGCCATACTGGCCGTAGTCTTGCTGACTTTCTGGTAAGGGATACCATAACTCTTGTAGTTCGTCGCGAGGTAATTTTCAACGTTGTCGATGCCGCCTGCTTTGTTGATGATGTTGATGTAATACTCTGCCCACTCGATCTCATTCTGCGTGGCCTGCTTGAACGAACTGCCGCCGGACGAACTCTTGCCGTAATACCCGCCGGAGGATACGATCTGTTGCGCCTTGTCGTACATTTCGTTGAGCTGCTCCGTATTGCCGCCGCTGATACCGAGAAGTTCAGCATACGCAGAAGCGTTGCTTCCGGCGGAACTCATGACAGAGCTGTTGAGGATATTGAACATCTGCAACGCACGGTCTGCGTCGGCCTTTGCCGCGCTTGTAAGGCTCTCGTCCACGCGCACAGCCTCTTCGTACAGGGCCTTTGCCAGATTCAGGTCATTGTCTGCCTGCGCTTTCTGTATCGCGCTCTGGTACTGCTGTCCGAGAAGCTGCCGCTGACGCTCGATCTCGGCGCGCTTCTCCGCCTCAGACTGGCGCAGATTGTTCATGTTCGCTGCAAGCTGGTTCTGCTGGGCAAGCTCCGCCTGTCCGCCCGTGCCAGAGTTCAGGCCGCGCGCGTTCGCGTACTCCTGAAATGCCTGCCGGTTGCGGTCTGCTTCCGCCTGCGCCTGCCGCTGCTGCTCGTAATAGATGCCGCCGAGCTTGCCTTCCTCCGCGCCGAGATCGGAAAGATTCTGGTTGTAGTCGCTTTCCAGCTGGGATTTGTTTGCCGCAAGGCTGGCTTCGTACATCTTGCGGATCATTTCTTCCTGGCTGGTCGCAGACGGCGTTTTATAATCTCCGAGCTGGTTCAGATACTTTCTGTACCAGTCGTAGATGGTGCCGCCTCCGGCAGAAGAACCAGTGCCGACCACTGCGCCAACGTCGGTTCCGGTGCTCGTTTTATTGCCGGGCGTAAATCCCGGGTCAATGTCGCCGCCTGCTGCGCCGGGCGAAGGCCGCGTTGTTCCGCCGAATCCCGGCTGCGGCTGACCGCCTGCTGGCGGATTGACCGGCGTAGTGTCTGCCCCTGGTGTTTTGCCCGGGCCAAAAGAGAACTCCGGGTCAAGCGTCCTCTGTATGTCCGCTGTGGAAAGATTGCCTTGCACCAGTGAGCCGCCCTGATTCCCGCTGCCCTGATTTGCAGAAGCCTCTGGGGACTGCGTGTTCCCGACCCGCTTGTTTCCATCATGGGCAGTCCAGTTTTCCATGTAGCTTTCCGCAACCCCGTTAGAGCTTCCGCCTGCGGGGTTGTCGCTCTGCGTCGGCTGCTGCACGCCTTTTACAACGGCCTGCCCGCCCGGCGGCTGCCATGGAAGGGTGATATCATCCCCGCGAGGTTGACGCAGTTGCAGCCTCCCGCCATTTCCTACCGGTGAATCCAGCGCCGGCTTCTTCCAAATATTGCTGTCACTGATTCTCATTCAGCACACCTCATGCCGCCGTAAAATACTGTCCGATCAATTCGTGTGGGAGATAGTGCAACGTGATCTTATCGCCCACAGACGCACCAGTTCGCTCACACAGATACAGTTTGCCGTCTTCCGGGTCTGTGTAATACAGACCGTAGGTGTATTCCATGCCGCGAGAAGCCGGAATTGGGTCGTCGTGCGTGCCTGTATGTTCTGCGTCAACTACAGCCCAAAGTGCAGGCGTGGCGCTGGGCTTCCAATTTTCCTGCGAGGTATGCGCCTGACGGCATTTGTAGAGCTTGCCGCCGTTGCTTCTGCGGTCGCCGACGGCATAAGCAACGGGATATGCCCATGCAGGAAACAGTTCCACCGCCTTTGCCGCGTCTGTATCATTCAGGCTTTCGGCTGTCTTGACGATGTACGGGCGCAGCGCCCGCGCTCTTTCTGTGTAAGTAGCCATATTATTCAGCCTCCCCAAGAAGAATTTTCGCAGCCTGCTCCGCATCGGCGGAGACTTCGCGCAACAACTCCGTTTCCGTTTTCTTGCCCATCTTGCAGGTGCACGTGCCGTCGCGGTTATCCGTGATCGAGCCTGCGACGCAGTAATCGGAGTTGTCCCACTCCTGCACAGATTCCTGTGTTTCGCCCGTCGGCTGGCCGCTTTCATCGTATACCGGGACGGTGCCGCGCTCAACGATATACCAATGCAGTCCGTTCACAAACAGCTGCGCGGCCTGCGCATATGTCGCCGTCAGCGTGACAGCCTTGGATTCCCGGTTGCCCCAGTCCCGATCAACGAGCTTTCCGTCGATACTTGCCGGGTGTTCTGTGCCATTTGCCTTAAAATAGATCATATATACCTCCGTCATAATGTTTTGAGGGTTACATCCG
>ENA-UESH01002283-UESH01002283.1-human-gut-metagenome-genome-assembly--contig:-NODE-2283-length-11425-cov-7.502556_pt1 | contig 11425 bp, 6 predicted proteins | sample MGYA00243001_ERZ508002 | MGnify/ENA primary metagenome ERZ508002 (study PRJEB26167, sample SAMN06115447) | human gut metagenome | host: Homo sapiens | place: China:Anhui | collected 2015-08-07 | study... | reverse complement strand
CGGAACAGCGGGTTAAAGCTGATACCCGTAAGTATCATTCCAACAATTATCTATGCGACTTCATGTCGCACCCACGGCGTGTCCAGGTGGTGGATGGCCACCGCCCTGCGCTGGGCGTTTACGCCCGTGCCGAGCATCGAGGTCGATCCGAACAGCACGCGCACATATCCCTCGTTCATCGCCTCAATCACCGCTTTCCTTGACTTCTCGCTCTTGCACTCCTGAATGAAGCGGATTTCATGGGCGGGTATGCCGTAGTCCTCCACTAATTTGCGCTTGATTTCGGTATATACGTTCCACCCGCCCGGCTGGTAAGTACCCAAGTCGGAGAATACGAACTGCGTGCCTTTCTGTGCGTCGTATCTGTGGTAATACTCCGCTATCATCCTTGCGCAGTGGCTCGCCTTGTTGTCCGGGTGGTCTTCATATTCCGGGTCTATCATGCGCATGTCCAGTGCCATCTTCCTTGCGTAGTCCGTGGCGATGAGCATCTTCGCCTTCTCCTCCGTTTCCGACAGCTTTCCGCGTCCCAGCAGGGTGGCATCGCCCGTCTTGGCAAATTCCATCAGCCGTTTGATGAAATATTCCTGGTCGGGGGTGGGAGGTATGTTGTGTAGTATCTCGTTCTTGTGCGGACGGTCCACGCCCACATCCTCTGCCGTGCGGTAGTCCGTTATCTCGTTGTAGAACGCCGCCAGCTCCGGCACCTTGATGAAGTAGCGGAAGCGTTCCTTCTGCACGATGTTGTTCGTCACATTGAACTCGAAGTCTGTGGTTTTCTTGGCGAAAATCGCCGCCCACGCATCGAAGCATCGGATGTCCTGCCTTTCCAGCTCCTTCGGGCGCAGGTACTTGAAAAGCAGGTACAGCTCCGTCAGCGAGTTGCTGATGGTCGTGCCCGACAGGAACGTCGCTCCCAGATCTTTTCCCGTCCGTTCCTGGATGGTGCGGATGGCAAACAGCAGGTTCAGTGCCTTCTGGCTGCCCTCCGAGTTGCCCAGCCCCGCCACGCGGTCGTGCCGGGTGTTGAATGTCAGGTTCTTGAACTGGTGCGACTCGTCCACGAAGATATGGTCGATGCCCATCTGCCTGAAGTCCGCCACATCGTCCGTCCTCGACTTTATCGCGTGCTCCACCTTCTCCAGCTTGGCCTGCAGGTTGAACTTGCGCTTCTCCAATCCCCTCAGCATGGCGCGTGACACATCCTTGCCCTGCGAGCGCAGCACTTCCAGATTTTCCTCCACCGTGTCCAGCTCCGCCTGCAATATCCGCTGCTGCAGTTCCGGCGACTGCGGTATCTTCCCGAACTGGTCGTGGCTCATGATGATGCAGTCCCAGTCGTTGTTCCGTATATCGTTGAAAAAGCGCACCCTGCCGGATGCGGCAAAATCCTTTTCCGAGGCATACAGCACTCTTGCGTTGGGGTATGCCGTGCGGTAGCATTCGGCTATCTCCCTTACATTCGCCTTCAGCCCGATAATCATCGGCTTGTGCACCAGCCCCAGACGCTTCATCTCGTGCGCTGCCACGCACATGATCAGCGTCTTGCCGGTTCCCACCTCGTGGTCGGCTATTCCTCCGCCGTTCTGTTTCAGCATCCAGATGCAGTCCTTCTGGCTGGGGTACAGGTCTGTGATTCCCAGTCCTTTCAGATTCAGTTCCGGAAATTTCTGGTGCGAGCCGTCATATTTCGGTCGTACGAAGCAGTTGAACTTGTTGTTGTACATGTCCGTCAGCCGTTTCTTGAACTCCGGCGACTGCTCTTCCAGCCATTCCGTAAATCCGTTTCTGATTTCGTCAATCTTCGCGTTCGCCAGCTGTATGCCCTCGCTGTCCCGCACCTTTATGTCGTTCCCGTTCTCGTCCTCGCCGACCTTCTTCATCATGTCGGGGCAGGTGTTGTGCAGGGCGTGTTTCAGCAGGTGCATCCCGTCATAGTGGCGGTAGTATCCCTTCACCAGAAACTCGTCGGTGATTTTCATTGTCCTGTGGCCGCACGCCACCGAATACTCGTCAAGACTCTCCGAGTAGCTTATCCGCACGTCCGTGTCAAACAGACGGCTCATGTAGGCGGCATACACGCCCGTGGGTATCCATCGCTCCCCGAAGTTGAAGTCCAGTTCCTCAAACGGAATCTGTTCCGGCATGGCTTCTTTCAGCGCTTCCTGCGACTCCCTTGCCTGCGGCAGCATCCCGTGCTCCCCGTGTCCGCTTATCCATTCCTCCACATCGGCGGCCTTCTGTACCACATTCCCGGCTATGAAGCGGTCGGCTATCTCGTAGCCCTCTGCCAGCGGGTTGTAGAATACCCGTCCTTTCAGTGCCTCCAGCATGTCCGCCTGCGGCATGTCGCAGATGGATTCCATGTAGGGCAGGTTCACCCCGCCGTAGCGGTTGAGCGAGGCGGACAGGGCTTCCTCCGGCGACTCTGCCGTGACGGTCGTTTCCTGCGAAAAGGAAACGGGGCGGTCGAATATGTCCGCCTTCACCATCCTGCCGCCCTCGCTGCGCTCCAGTGCCAGCATGTTGCGCCCGGAGGCGTCCATCATCAGCAGTTTCACATTCTGTCTGGCGTTCAGGCAGCCGTACCGCATCGTGAACTCGTCGTAGTAGGTGTTCAGGTGGCGGCGGAGCATGTCGTTTGCCTCCTGCCGTTCCGCCTCCTGTGCGTAGAGCCGCTCGTAGGTGTCGCGCATCGAGATGTACAACTGAGCCTTCTCCTTCTGCATACCCTCCATGTCCAGCGGCTGGAAGGTCGCCCCGTAGCGGGTCACGTCCTTCAGCACGCCCACCTGATAGCGCACGCCCTGCGTGTATTCCCATGCCAGCGAGCCGTCCTTCAGGTGCGGCTCCAGCGGTCGGCTGTACGGGCAGGGCATCATTTCCTCCTCCCGCTTGCGCTGCCTCTCTTCCGGTGTCAGGGCGGCTTCCTCCGCGCGTAGGGCTTTCTCCACTTCCGCTATCCGTCTGTCGCGTTCCGCCTCGAATCCGTTTTCTATCGGATAGACCACCGTGGCAGCAGTACCTTGCGGTTCTTCCATTTTCCCCACATGGACTTTTTCTCTTTGCGCCTCTGTTGTTCCGACCGCTTCTCTGGCGGCATTGGCTTCTATCTTCGCCTTTCCGAGCCGGCGCAGTTCCGCCCGACGCTCCGGCGTGAGCGACATCATCATTTCATAGAATCCGTTGATGGGCGGATTTGTTTCCCAGTCCAGTCTGCGGTACACTTCATCTTCCGGGTCATAGGATTCTTCCGTTGCGGTGCCAGGTCCCGTCTTTTCCGTTGTCGGGAGAGCCGCCTCCGTTTCGGCAGCCGTCGGCGCATCCGTTCCGCCGCGTATGATTTCGTCCATTTCGCGTGCCTCTTCCGGGGTGATGCTGGCATCCGTTTCCGCATTTCCCTTGTCCGTTGTCCTTTCCGTATTCTCCACTGGCAGGGAGAACAGTGTCGGCTGCACTGGTTTCTTCCCTTTGTACTTTCCGCCTTTCTTCCTGTCCGGTTTCAGGCCCTGTTCAGCCATCCGTCTTTCCTCCTGCGTATAGCCGAACAGGTCATACAGGTCCATTACCGTTCCTCCCGTCTGTCTGCTTTGCGCTTCCTGCGACATGCCGGTCATCACTTGCACTTTCGGCTGCACACTGTTTTCTTCCCGTTTTGTCCCGTCAGCTATACCAGCAACAGAGGTGGAGTTTTCTCTTTTCACCTCCGCCCGCTCACCCTCAACCGGATGGGAATTTTCTCTTTTCGCCTCCGCCCGTTCACCCGTAGCCGAAGCAGAGTTCTCTCTTTTCACCTCCGCCCGTTCACCCTCAACCGGATGGGTATTTTCTCTTTTCGTCTCCGCCCGTTCACCCGTAGCCGAAGCGGAGTTCTCTCTTTTCACCTCCGTCCGCTCACCCTCAGCCGGATGGATATTTTCTCTTTTCGCCTCCTCCAGTTCTCTCGTAGCCGAAGCGGAATTTTCTCTTTTCGCCTCAATACCCTCAGTCTGTACGGCAATGTTCTGCCGCACATCCTCTCTTTCATGCCCCATGCCGTTGTAGCGTTCCATGTCCAGCCGTGCCGACAGGTCTTCCGACAGCATCCTGTACAGGTCCATAGCAATACCCTCCACACCTCCGCTGTGCGTATATACCATCGCCGGTTTTCCGTACGGGTCGGTGCCCCTCTTCGCATCGGTATGTATGATACGCTCCGTGTGGTAGGCAAAATAGGCGTTGTCCGTCAGTCCGCCGTTATGTTCCGTCTGTATGATGGTCAGCACCCGTTCCTCCTGTGTCAGTCCCTTCTTTTGCAGGTCTTTTTGCAGGATGATCAGGTCGCTGCCGGCTTCCGTGCCTGCATTGTCGGTAAACAGGTTGTTGGGCAGTCGTATTGCCGATACCAGATTCGCCTTGCTGAACATTTCGTTCCTGACGGAAACCCTCGAACTGTTCAACACCCCCTGCGAGGTGACGAACGCCACGATGCCGCCGTCACGCACCGCATCCAGACCTTTCAGAAAAAAATAGTCATGGATGGCTTTCTGTGCCGAACGTCTGCCGAAGGATGCACTGCGGCTGAACTCCGCATCAAATACTCCAAAATCCCCGAAAGGGATATTGGATATGGCAAGGTCAAAATGGTTCAGAAACGGCTTTTCTATTTTCTCGAAACCCTCCGTGCGTATCTTCTGCTGCGGGTACAGGTGTCCGAGCAGCTTGCCCGTCAGCAGGTCTTTCTCAAATGCCATCACCTCCGCCTGCGGATTGTTCGACAATACCGGGCTGATGAACGCGCCCATACCCGCCGACGGCTCCAGCACCAGCTTTGGGCGTACCTTGCGGTCGTGCAGCACGTCCGCTATGGTGTCCGCAATGGTCTGCGGCGTATAGAATGCCGTCAGTACCGATGCCTTCAGCGAGTCCACATACTGCCTGTACTCCGCTTCGTCCCGGCTGTTCTCACGTATCAGACGGTGCAGCTCCACCGTCGGGGCAAACAGTTCGAGGTCTGATTTCGCCCAGTGTACGGCATCCGTCAGTTCCCTGGCGGGATTCAGTATGCACTTCAGTCCCCCGAAGCCGCAGTACCTCTCCAGCAGCGCCCGTTCCCGTGCGGTGGGCGTACGCTGTTCCTTCTCCAGTGTGAATGCCGTCCGTATCGCCTCGATGTTTTCCCTGAGCCTCTGCTTCCTGTTAAACGCCATAAGCCTCCAGATAAAGCATTATCGCACCCGTCAGCTCTGTATAGAGCAGGTCGTGTTCGGGCGACAGGGCGAATGTGTCGTCCGTTGTGGGATAGCCGGCAAACAGGTTTTTCAGGTGCGGGAATATCTCCCGGCAGAACGCCTCGCGTTCCTGTTCCTGCACCTCTTCGGAAAACTCGTTTTCCACCACCTCAAGCAGCAGTGCGTAGGGGGAGAAGTGTAGCCCTTCGAGCAGGACGCGCATGGCCTCCTCCTGTGCGGCTTCCACCGTACTTCCCGCCGTCCTTTCCTTCTCGAATGTTTCCGAGGCGGCTTCCTCCCTTCCAGTAATGAATGGGGTGTCTGATACTTTGTCCGGATGATATTTTCTCAGATAGTCCAGCAGATACAGCCCGTAGTAGGACAGCTCCGCCGGATCGGTTTTCTTGTTCTGTTTCATTTTATGATGGATTTAGTGGATAAATGATTATGGAAATGAAAAGGAAAAAGGCACCCGGTATCCCTCCGGGTGCCACCACTAATTGTCGTGCAAATGAGGGCAGAGTCGGACTTGTCAGAACTATGCCGAGTGCAGCCGACAATCAGTCACCACTAAATCCATGTAAATAAAAAGTACAACCAGGTTGAAACAGATTATGACATGAATCAGTGGCAAAATTACTCATTATTTTCTTCTTCCTTTCGTTTTCGTACCTTTTCTTTCGCCTTTACTCTCCGCAAACACCAGCTTCGTGTTGAACTCCGCATCAAAAGTCACCGCAGCGCTGAAGGGCTTGCCCTGCTTGCTCCTGAAGCCACTGAGGACTTCCGTCTTCCCTTTTGCCAGCAAATCGGTCATTTCCCCGTCGGTGAGTGTCTTGCCCGCTATCTGGCGGAACACGGGCAGCAGGCAGTCCGGATTGTCGCAGCGCACAACCTTGCCGTAGAACTGCATCGTGCCCGTGCCGCATTTGGGGCAGGTACAGCCCGATGCCTTGTGCCCGAAAATACGGTCACACGCAAGCAGGTCCGTGGTAATCTTGCGGGTATAGCTTTCTATGTCCCTCATAAAAGCCTCATGTGGTGTCTTTCCCTGTTCTATCTTTGCCAGTTCCGCTTCCCAGCGTCCGGTCATCTCCACATTGGCGATGTCCATTTCCTTGACAATGGAATACAGGGCAAGCCCTTTCTCCGTCGGCACTAGCGATTTCTTCACACGCACCATATATTCCCTTCTGAGCAGCGTTTCGATGATTGCGGCACGTGTGGCGGGTGTGCCGATACCGCAGTCCTTCAGGGCCTGGCGTGCCTCCTCATCCTCCACATCATCGCGTCCGGCGGTCTCCATCGCTGCCAGCAGCGAACTTTCCGTATGCAGCGGTTTCGGTCGGGTCATGCCCGAACTCATCGAGCATCCCGCCATCACCAGTGTGTCGCCTTCCGCCCAGTCCGGCAATGCCGTATTCCCGCTGTCCTCGCCGTACTCTCCGTACACGCCGCGCCAGCCTGCCTTGCGCACGATGCAGCCTTTCGCCTCAAATGTCAGGTCCTCGCATCTTTCGCCTGCATCCGGCACCACCTCCGCTACTACGGTAGCCGTATCCTTCACACATTCCTCCGAAAATGCCTCTACCATGCGTCCGGCAATCATGTCGTAGATGATCTGCTCGTTCTTGTACAGGGCAAGCGGGCGGTTTGGCGTCACCAGCAGGGCATGGTGGTCAGTCACTTTCGAGGCATCCACACAACGGCGGTTCAGTTCTCCCAGTTCCCTGATTTTCTCCGCAAGGGCGGAGTGTCCTGCCAGCCGTTCAAACAGCAGCGGTATTTCAGCAAACACATCTTCCGGAATATGGCGGCTCGATGTTCTCGGATAGGTGACGAGCTTCGCTTCATAGAGCTTCTGCACCAGCTCCAGCGTCTGTTCCGCCGTGAATCCGTGTTTCGTGTTCGCCTCCTTCTGCAGTGTGGTCAGGTCGTACAGCAGCGGCGGGTTCTCCACCTTCTCCTTCTTTTCCACCTTGGTGACGGTGGCGCACACCTTCGCCTTTACCTTATTGTATGATGCAGCCGCCTCTTCCTTGTCCTGCCATTTCTTTACCGAGGAGAACTTCACTACCGTATCCGTACCCGCCGGTGTCACCGAGAAATGCAGCTGGTGTACCGGTTCCGGTGTAAAGCGTCTGTTCTCCCAGTACCTCTTGCAGACCATACCCAGCGTGGGTGTCTGTACGCGTCCTACCGAATACGTGCCCCGTCCGGCGGCTACGGTCAGTGCCTGCGTGCCGTTGATGCCCACCAGCCAGTCCGCCTCGCTGCGTGCCTTTGCCGCCAGATACAGGTCGTCATATTCATGCCCGTCCTTCAGTTCCTTCAATCCTTTGCGGATGGCGGTGTCCGTAAGCGAGCTTATCCACAGGCGGCGGAAGGGCAGCGTACAGCCCGTATAGGCATACAGGTATCTGAATATCAGTTCCCCTTCGCGTGCGCAGTCCGTTGCCACTATTATGCCGTCGCTCTCGTTCCACAGTTTCGTAATCACCTTTATCTGTTTCACCGCTGCCGCGTCCGCCTTGTAGCCCTTGTCCGTCTTTACCTGGCGGGGTATCAGCATGAACTCCTCCGGTATCACCGGCAGGCTGTCCCTGCTGAATCCCTTGAAGCCGTAGCCCTCAGGCAGGGCAGGCTGTACCAGATGTCCCAGTGCCCATGTCACATGGTATCCGTTTCCTGTATAAAATCCTTCTTCCTTTCTTGTTGCTCCGGCGATGCGTGCTATCTCACGTGCCACGCTCGGTTTTTCTGCCAATATGGTAATCATACATTTTCTGTTTTAATCATTGATACTTTTGTTCCTTGTGGAGTGGAACGGGGTACGCCGGTTATCCGTGGGATATGCGGTACATGGCGCATGAGGCCCCGTTTCAATCCGTTGTTTATTCTCTTGTAATGGATTTAGTGGTGGCACTCAGGATACCTTCATGCCTTTGCTTTTCTTCGGTTTTTCCTGCTGTTGTTTCTGGGTGTCGTCCTTCGGTGCGGTCTGTCCCTGCTGAAGCGGCTCCTTCACATGTCTGGTGGCCTCGTTCGTCTTGCCCTCGTTGTTCACCGCAAGCTGTGTGCGGCTCTCGTTCGACGGGGCAACGGTCTGTGCCAGGTCAGGGTTTTCCGAATAGGTCAGCGGCCTGCCTTTCTCACGGTCGAACTTCAGGTATTTTGTGCAGGGTTGTCCCTTGTCATCCTTCGCGTTGGCGAGCACCACGACCTTGCCAGCCACATAGTCCGCCTTCTGCTGTTCCGTGAATTTGTCGTCCTTCCATTTGCCTATCGGACGTATGCTTCCGTCCTCGTTCGTCCACGAGCGGTTGCGCCGCTGTCCGTTCTCCTGATTCCCGTCTTCCTTCTGCTGCTGTCCGGTAGCATCCGGGGCTTCCGGGCTTTTCTGTTTCTTCTCCTGTCCGTTTCCGCGTCGCTGCGACTGTCCCTGCCACAGATGCTCCGGCACAAACTCCACGTCGCGCTTGTCAGCGTTCACCTGCAGCATGGCCTCGAACTTTCGCCCGCCCTTCAGTGTCACCTCTTTGGGCAGTGCCAGCCCCGCACGCAGGATTTCCTGTTCCGCCTTCGACAGTTCCGTCAGTCCGATCCGGTTCGGGATGCGTACCTTGTTCGTCGGTACGTCCACAATCTCATTCGTCAGTCGGTCGATGCTGACGTACGCCAGGCGCATCTCTCCGGTCTTCGTATCGGCAACGTTCACCAGCTTGCCCAGATTGCCCGTCTGTTTCAGTGCCTGCTTGTCCTCGTCCGTGAATGTATAGCCGTTGTATGGCACGTCGAGTCTCGGCTCATGGCGTACGAAGTGGGGGGTAAGTTTCAGCTTTCCGTCTTCCGCTTTCTGCAACGAAAGTCGGGCCTGCAGCTCGTAGCGTTCTCCGCCCAGCACCGGTTCCACCGTCACCAGCCTTGTCTTCCCGTAGTTCATCAGGGCTTTCATGTCCTTTTCAGACAGGTTTTCCCTTTTCACACCGAACTGTTCCAGTTCCTTCCAGTCCACATCGCTGTCCGCAATCAGGTTCGGTTTCTCCGGTTTTGCCTGCGCTTGCCCTTCCTGTGCAGGCAGCTGTCCCTGTGCCGTCTGCGTTTCCGCCGCCTGCGGCTGCTGTTCCTGATTTTTCTGTTTCATTTCTTCCATTTTCTCGTCCGTTTTCTGTTCCACATTGTTTTCTTCCGTATTTTCTCTTTTCGCCTCCTCCGCAGCCTGCTGTTCTTCAGCCTCCGTTTCAGCATTTTCTCTTTTCACCTCCTCCGCAGCCTGCTGTTCCTCAGTCTCCGTTTCGGCATTTTCTGTTTTCGCCTCCTCCGCAGCCTGCTGTTCCTCAGTCTCCGTTTCAGCATTTTCTCTTTTCACCTCCTCCGCAGCCTGCTGTTCCTCAGTCTCCGTCCCGGCATTTTCCTTTTTCGCCTCCTCCGTAGTCTGCTGTTCCTCAGCTTGCTGGTACGCCGATGTATCCACCTTGTGCGGAGCGAGCAGTTCTGCATTTGCCGCAGGGTCTTTCAGTAGATCCTTGATAACCGGAAGCAGAGCTTCCACCGTCTCCGCTGCCACCCTGTAGAAACCGAATCGCGTCGGCTCCTTACACTGGCGGTAGAAATTTCTCATGAAATTGTCTATCGCATCCCCGTGGCGGTCAAAGCGCAAAAACTCCTGCGAGTGTTCCGCCTTTGCCTGTGCCCTCTTGGGATAGCCCCTGGCATCCAGTCCGGCAACCACACTGATTTCGCCCGTCTTCTCGTCGCGGACGACCAGTACATCCTCTTGCTTTTTCTTTTTCTGTTCCATTGATTGATTTTTTTATTGTTTGATGATAGTCCCGCCGGTATTCCCGTGCAGGTCTGTTTCTCTTTTCGTTCCGGTTTCCCGTTCACCTTTCAGTCCCGGTTTGCATCAGTCTCACCCTCAGCTTTCCGTTTACATCCGGTTCACCATCCATTACTGATTTCTCTTTTCGCCTCCGTTTCACGTGCGTTTGTCAGTCCCGGTATTTCTTCTGCCTCCTTTTTTCCCTTTCGCCGTTTTGCCCGGAACTTTCTTTCCCGTTCCTTCCTTCACTTTCAGCACCTTTTTGCCGTCCAGCGTCACCTCTTCCATGTTCCGGCTGATAAACTCCAGCACGTCCGATTCCTTGTAGTAGGTCTTGCGGCTGATTTTCTGGTAGCGCAGTCCGTATTCGCTGCGGAACCGCTGTAGCGACCGTTTGCTCGTTCTCAGCATCTCGCACAGGTCCTGATTGTCATACAGCCGTTCTCCGTCCATGTACTTCACGCCCGCTGCTTCCTTGTTTATCAGCACCGATATGATGCTGTCCAGCCGGTCAATCCGTTCCATGAGGCGCTTCATCCATTCCTCGAACATTTCCTTACCAATCCCTTCCATCATCCGCCTCCTTTCTGGTCATCAGGTAGTTATGCTTGAACTCCTCCAGCGTCTTGGGATTGCAGTGTACGATTTTCCGTCTCACGCATTCCTCCAGATCCGTCAGTCTGTACCGGCACTTGCTTCTCACCATCATGTAGGGAATAGTCTTGTCCTTTCGCATCCGTTGCAGTGTCCTCGTGCTGATTTTCAGCAGGTCCGCCGCCTCCTCGCTCGTCAGCAGGATTTCCGCTTCCTCCTTCGGCACGTTGTCTTTCTTGAAAACATAGTCCGCTATGCGGTCTATCTTCTCCATCATCGTCTTCACGACCTCATTGTCCATCGTTATTATTTCCATATCCTTCCGTATTGGTTACGCTGCAAAGGTGCGCAACTCCACGCAGGCACAATCCATAGTATTTCCATAGTATGGAATGATTTTCCCTATTTTTCTTCCATAATCCCCGTTTTCCCCGCATACGGGCACAAAAAAAGCGGCTCCATCCGGCACTAAAGCACGGATGAAGCCGCCTATATATTATGATAATAAAGACTAAACGATTTTACTATTTATTGCTACTCCACGAATATCCAAATAGTTCATTCCCATTTTTCCCTAAAACAATTACCTTTTTATTTTCTATTATTTCTTGTACAGGTTCAGAATAATTATTTATGGCATCTGTTGCTATAAATATCTGCTTATCAATAAAGGTGTTATATTGATTAATAAGATTATCCATAGTATCAAAAGCTATGTTTTTAAAAAGTACCGAATCATGTATCAAAATAGGCAATTGTGTTAAATGTAATATTGCTAAATCTAACAATATCAATCCTT
>ENA-UESH01002280-UESH01002280.1-human-gut-metagenome-genome-assembly--contig:-NODE-2280-length-11435-cov-5.370664_pt1 | contig 11435 bp, 11 predicted proteins | sample MGYA00243001_ERZ508002 | MGnify/ENA primary metagenome ERZ508002 (study PRJEB26167, sample SAMN06115447) | human gut metagenome | host: Homo sapiens | place: China:Anhui | collected 2015-08-07... | reverse complement strand
TTTGGAACTTGTTCAAAGTTTTACCAAAATAGGATAGGAATTTTAAAAGCCGTCTAAATTTTGCCCGAGTCTGTTTTGAGAACTTCTTGAAATAGTGATCGGCTTAGTTTTAGAAGGGTCAAAAGATTCAAAAACTATCTTGTCTTAGAAGTACAGGTTCTTGGTGTATTATTTATAAAAATATAATCTCTGGTATATAAATTACACATCTAAGATATTAAGTAAGAGAAGTCTCGATGTGAATCGCGATCATCTTTGGGATATGAGAATATCCTTAAATAATCCCTTTTTATACCGGAGATTATTTTATGAAAAATTTTGGAGCAAAAAGAAAACATAGAATTAAAGAAACAAGGTGATATAGCATGGTATGCTATACGTGTTACTTATAGCCGGGAAATGATATTCAAAGAATATCTCGACGGTCATAATGTTGAAAATTTTATACCGATGCACTATGAAAGCACGGATTTAGGAGCTAAAAAATCACGAAAATTAGTACCGATTATACATAATCTTGTTTTTGTCCATTCGACAAAAAGGAGTATAGATACATTCAAGTCTGAACTTGAAGTCCGTTTGCCTATTCGATATATTATGGATAAGGCAACAGGCTGTCCGATTATAATTCCCGATAAGCAAATGCAAGATTTCATTGCAGTGTCGGGTACGTATGACGATCAGCTCGTTTATCTCGATCCTGTTTCGTTAATGTTGAAAAAGGGAGATAAGGTTAGAATTACCGGAGGAATTTTTTCCGGAGTAGAAGGTGTATTTGTACGAGTTAAGGGCGATAGGAGGGTAGTCGTTTCTATTCAAGGGATAATGGCCGTTGCAACCGCATTTATACATCCTTCGTTGATCGAAAAAATAGAATAGTAAGGAATTAAAATAGTATGAATAAAATAATGATGATTAAGGTTATGCAGATCAAGTATATATTAGGAATTTTACTTGTTATTGTACTTTTCAGTTCATGTGATTCGTCTAAAAAGGTCGTATATTTTCAGGATCTTAAGTCGGGAATATCTGAGCAATTGATAGCATCGACTCAAATTACGTTCCGACCGGAAGATAAGCTTTCTATCGTTGTCAGTAGTAAAGATCCTCAATTGGCAAGCCTGTTCAATTTGCCTATAGCCTCTTTTCGTGCAGGATTAGCATCGGGGGCGCAAAATTCTAATCAAGAAATGTCGGTATATACTGTCGATGCTCAAGGAGATATTGAATTTCCCGTTTTAGGAAAAATTCGTGTGGCAGGAATGACCCGCTCCGAGCTTGCCGGATACATCAAGGACCGGCTTATTAAGGAAAATCTGATAAAAGATCCGGTCGTTACGGTAGAATTTATGAATCTCAGTGTTTTTGTATTAGGAGAGGTCAATAAACCGGGGCGCATTAATATCGATCGGGACAGAATTACCGTTCTTGATGCAATCAGTATGGCCGGGGATCTCTCGATATACGGGAAACGGAATCCCGTATATGTGCTGAGAAAGGAGGGGGATAAAGAGACCGCTTATCAACTCGACTTGTGTTCTGCAAAACAGATTTATTCTTCTCCGGCATATTATCTTCAGCAGAACGATGTAATATATGTTGAACCTAATTCAGTCCGGGCACGTCAATCTACGGTCAACGGTAATAATGTCCGTTCTACATCTTTCTGGATGTCATTGGCCTCATTGCTGACTACTATTACCGTGCTTATTGTTAAATAACTATTTTGATATTAAAGTAAAAATATGGCTGCTGTTCAAAATAATCCGAAATCGAAGCAATCTGAAGAGTTTATGCGAATACAAGATTTGCTATACCTTTGTGCATCCAATTGGTATTGGTTTGCCCTATCTCTGATGATTACATTAGGAGCTGCTTTCTTGTATATTAAAGTAACGCCTCCGGTGTATACCCGGTCGGCTTCAATACTCATTAAAGAAGATTCTAATGGGAAATCTTTTTCTACGGATGCTGGTTCTTTTGCCGATTTGGGACTGATTCAAGCAAATACGAATGTAAATAATGAAATTATTTCATTGCAGTCTCCGGCAATTATGACAGATGTTGTAAAGCGTTTGCATCTGAACATGGATTATCTTGTTGACGGAGGCTTTTATCGAGAAGTTTTATATGGTCATACTTTGCCTATAAATGTGTCTATAAATACTCCGGACAATAATGAGTCGTCAGCGTTGACCGTAAAAATTTTGGCAGATAGTACCGTAGAACTGTCTGATTTTATACGGAATGGTGAAGAACTGCCTGGGAAATTGGTAAAAGGACAATTGACAGACACGATTATGACTCCTGTTGGAAAAGTAACAGTATGCCCCACGCCTTATTATACTTCTCAATTTTCTCAACCTATATATGTTTCCTGTTCTAGTCTTTATAGTGCAGTCCGCCGTTATGCTCCGAATCTATCTGTCGTACTGAATGATGAAAAATCTACGGTTGTCGATCTGTCATTCAAAGACGTTTCTATCCAGCGGGCCGAAGATATTCTGAATACGTTGATTGCCGTATATAATGAAAATTGGGTAAAAGATAAAAATCAGATAGCGATCAGCACTTCTATGTTTATCAACGAACGCTTAGGAGTTATTGAAAAAGAATTGGGAAGTGTAGATGAGGACATATCTTCGTATAAGAGCGAACATCTTTTGCCCGATGTGCAAGCGGCATCCAGTATGTATATGGCACAGGTCAGTGAAACTGATGCACAATTATTGGCATTGAACAATCAGCTTTATATGGCTCGCTATATTCGCAATTATTTAGGAGGAGAGTCGAACAAATACCAGCTTTTGCCGGCCAATTCGGGTATAGAAAATTCTAACCTCGGAAATCAGATTACAGAATACAATAACAAATTGCTTCAGCGCAACAGTTTGGTTGCAAACAGCAGTGACCAGAACCCTTTGGTTATCGATCTCGACCATGCATTGGCTGCTATGCGCGAAGCAATTATCGCGTCTATAGATAATCAGGTTGTCACCTTAAATGCACAAATAAAAAATCTCGAACGCAGCGGACAGCAGACGACTACTCGTATTGCTGAAAGCCCTGCTCAGGCCAAATATCTGCTTTCGGTCGAACGCCAACAAAAAGTAAAAGAATCGCTTTATCTATACTTACTTCAAAAACGTGAAGAGAACGAACTTTCTCAAGCGTTTACGGCATATAATACCCGTATTATCACTCCGGCAGGAGGAAGCATGTTACCTACAGCCCCGCTGAAAAAGAATATCTTGTTGGTTGCCTTTGTAGCAGGTCTGTTGATACCTGTAATAGTCATATTCATTGCAGAGAATATGAATACTAAAGTTAGGGGACGTAAAGATTTAGAAAATATGACAATTCCTTTTGTCGGAGAAATACCGTTGGCATATCATCAGGGCAAACAGGGTTCGATATTCCGGAAAAAGAAATTACCGGAGATGCACACGGTCGTAGTCAAAGAAAAAAGTCGAAATCTTGTCAACGAAGCATTTAGAGTTGTACGCACCAATCTTGAGTTCATGTTGGGTAAAGAAGGACAATCCCGGGTTATCATGGTTACGTCTGCAAATCCGGGTAGCGGAAAGACTTTTATTACCATGAATCTGGCAAAAAGTCTTGCAATTAAAGGTAAAAAAATATTGGTTATTGACCTCGATATGAGAAAAGCCTCTTTAAGCTCGTATGTCGATTCTCCCCGAATAGGAATTTCAAATTATTTGAGCGGGCAAGTAGAAAATTTTTCTGAAATTGTAGTCAAAGGCAAGGTTTATCCGGGTTTAGATGTAATACCGGTAGGTACGATACCTCCAAATCCGACCGAGCTGTTATTTGACCTGCGCTTAGAACAGATGTTGAGTACATTAAAAGCAGAATATGACTGTATCTTTATCGATTGTCCTCCGGTAGAGATAGTTGCAGATGCTTCTATTATCAATAAATTATCGGATATGACACTGTTTATTATCCGGTCAGGCTTATTAGATCGCAGCATGCTTTATGAAATAGAAGAGTTTTATACAGATCAGAGATATAAGAACATGGCTATTATCCTGAACGGCACATCCGAAGCATATGGCCATTATGGATATCGGTATGGGTACAGATACGGTTATAATTATGGATATGGCAAAGGTTATTCTGAAGAAAATTAGACTTTCGGATGCCATATTATTGCAACTATATTAAAAATGAAAGGCATTGTATTAGCAGGCGGTTCGGGTACCAGATTATATCCGATCACCAAAGGAGTAAGCAAACAGCTTCTCCCGATTTATGACAAACCGATGATTTATTATCCTATATCGGTATTGATGTTGGCAGGGATCCGGGACATTTTAGTAATATCTACTCCGGTCGATCTGCCCGGATTCAAGAGATTATTAGGAGACGGTTCTGATTACGGAGTGCATTTCGAATATGCCGAACAGCCCAGTCCGGACGGTTTGGCACAGGCTTTTATTATCGGTGAAAAATTCATTGGAGATGATTCGGTTTGTCTGGTTCTCGGAGATAATATCTTTTATGGACAAAGTTTTACCCGAATGTTGCAAGACGCTGTACGTACGGCAGACGAAGACAAGAAAGCTACGGTTTTCGGCTATTGGGTCGCCGATCCTGAGCGGTATGGTGTTGCAGAGTTTGACAAAGACGGTAATTGTATGTCGATCGAAGAGAAACCGGAAAAGCCTAAATCCAACTACGCAGTTGTAGGACTCTATTTTTATCCTAATCGTGTAGTCGATATTGCCAAGAATATAAAGCCATCGGCAAGAGGAGAACTGGAAATTACTACGGTAAATCAGGCCTTTTTGAATGATCGGGAATTAAAAGTGCAGACATTAGGACGTGGATTTGCCTGGTTAGACACAGGTACGCACGATTCATTAAGTGAAGCTTCAACCTTTGTCGAAGTCATTGAGAAGCGACAAGGGCTGAAAGTCGCCTGCCTCGAGGGCATAGCTCTTCGCAAAGGTTGGATCACTGCCGATAAAATGCGTGATTTGGCGCAACCGATGCTTAAAAATCAATACGGGCAATATTTGCTGAAAGTCATTAACGAATTGGGATTGGAATAATGGAAGTAATAAAAACGGACATAGACGGAGTGGTTATCATAGAACCGCGAATTTTCAGCGATGAACGGGGATATTTTTTCGAATCATTCTCTCAGCGCGAATTTGAAGAAAAAGTGTGTAAAACCGTTTTCGTTCAAGACAACGAGTCGAAATCCTCTTACGGAGTTTTGCGCGGATTGCATTTTCAGAAACCGCCATATACCCAAAGCAAACTGGTGCGAGTGATCAAGGGCGCTGTTTTGGATGTCGCCGTCGATATTCGCAAAGGTTCTCCCACATTCAGCAAACATGTAGCCGTAGAACTTTCCGGAGAAAACCATCGGCAATTCTTTATCCCGCGCGGATTTGCACACGGATTCAGCGTCCTGACCGATGAAGTCATATTCCAGTATAAATGCGATGCCTTTTACGCACCGCAGAGCGAGGGCGCTTTGGCATGGGATGATCCGGATTTGGGGATAGATTGGAAGATACCGTCCGATAAAGTAATACTCTCAGAAAAAGACCGGCATCATTGTCGTTTGCAAGATGCGTCATGGTTGTTCGACTATAACGAAAAATTATATTGATGATGAATATATTAGTAACAGGCGCAAACGGGCAACTCGGAAATGGATAGTACCAAACTAAAAAATGAACTCGGTTGATAACCCAGCTTGCAGTTCGAAGAAGGTATTGAGAAAACAGTCCGTTGGTATTTAGATAATCAGGAATGGATAGATAACATAACTTCTGGTGAATATGAAAAATATTACGAGGAAATACACAAAGGTCGATAATCTGTTTCAAATAGCAATGTTATCAGAATTCTGATAGTGAAAATCAGATAGAATAATGAATCTTTTCTCTATATTCAATAAAGACTCAGATAGTGTTATTTCCCGAATAAGTTCGGGTACTTCTTGGGTGTTAATAGGCACTCTGTCTTCCAAGGCATTTGTATTTGTTGCAACAATTCTTATAGCACGGATTTTGCCTAAAGAGGTTTACGGCCAGCTTAGTATCATTCGATCGACTATTGCACTCTTTGTCAGCCTTTCTGCATTTGGTGTTGGAGCTACTGCAACCAGGTATATTGCAGAATACCGTAAGTCTGATCCAAAGAAAGCTATTAAGATGTATTATGTTGCCAACTCCTTTGTATGGATTATGGCAATTGTTTCTACAGCAGTGTTAATGTATTGTGCTGAGACGCTGGCTTCTGATCGTCTGCACAGCCCGGATATGACAGTGGAATTGAGGATTGCAGCTATAATTTTATTTTTTACTCTTTTAAATGGGGCTCAGACAGGTACGCTTTCCGGATTTGAAGATTTTCAATGGATAGCCAAATGTCAAGTAATAATGGGCATTACAGAGATAATCGCTCTATGTGCAGGTGCATACTTCTTTGGACTAAAAGGTGCGGTTATCGGTTTTGGACTTACATATTGTGTGGCGTGGGTATACAATTCTATAGGCATACGCCGCCATCTCAAAGCATTTGGTATCTCTGTTATTAGTGAAATACGTCATCTTCATTTTGCAGATTTTAAACCGTTGGTGTCTTTCAGTCTTCCTGTGGCTGCGACCTCTTGGCTACAGATGATTGTATATTGGTGGTTGAAGACATCAGTTATCTCTGGAGCAGGTTTTGAAAATATGGCGAACTATGATATTGCAGAGCAATGGAGAAGTCAAATAGCATTTGTTCCCGGTATTATTGCTACGGTGGTTCTGCCGATTTTATCAAATGTAAATAAAGATAAAGATTCTAGGCGAAAGGTTATAAAAACCAATTTCTTTATAAATATAGGGACAACAGGATTACTTGCAATAGTCATTTCGCTTTTTGGCCCGTTTGTATTGATGTTGTACGGAAATCAATATACAAACTTGATTCCGTTGTATTTTTTGTGCTTTTGCGCAATATTTGATTCCATATCAAGTTTGTCTGGTACAATACTAATGTCTGCAAAAAAAGTGGTATGGGCATTAGGTACCAATCTTCTTTGGGCAATCTCTTTGTGGTGTGTATATCACTTATTGACATCTATTGTCATACCTCTTGAAAATGTTCTTGCGATTTCATACTTCTTGGCTGCTGTAATTCAATCGGTGTGTATTTTGGCTGTCATTAAAGTTCTACGATTATATTGATGCCATGAGAAAAAGTCTGTATTTCCGTTTTTGCAAATATCGTCATATTCTTTCCTCATTGTACTTTAATGTACACTATCTGGGGTGGAAGCAAGGTTTGAAACTGCCTATTATTTTCATGTCTCCCATAAAGTTTCGAGATATGAAAGGTAAAATATTACTAAAAGGGGATGTTCGTCACGGACAAATTGCTATTGGAATTCCGGGAAACGAAATGTTTGATTATTCAACTAAATGTATATGGTCCAATCAAGGAGGAACTGTAGAATTTGAAGGTTCGTTTGGAACCAATCCCGGAGCTTCGTTTGTAATAAGGAGGGGTGCGATATTAAGAATCGGTAATCGTTCTTCATTAGGCCAGAATCTCAGGATATTATGCTCAAAAGAAATATTAATTGGCGATGAGTTGTTGGGGTCGTGGGATGTAACAATCATGGATACTGACAGTCACTATTTCGATGTAGATGGAAAACTATCTGAGTTTTCAAATAGAATTTCAATTGGCAATCATTGCTTTATTGGTTCCGGTGTGAGCATTTTGAAAGGAACATCAATAGCAGATAATGTAGTAATTGCATCCCGAGCTGTTGTTTCTGGCAAATTGTTGGAATCAGGTGCAATGTATGCCGGTGTACCAGCTAAGATAAAGAAACATAATATCAAGTATCTCAAATAATGAAACATAAAGTCATAGTAATTGGCGCAGATCATCATAATACATTGGGAGTTGTGCGCAGTTTAGGCTCAAAAGGAGTAAATTCAGATGTCATTATTATACCTTATAGAAAAGAGATAAAAAAGGTAAAAAGTAAATACATTAATAGTATCAAATCCTTTCCAGATGACGGGCAGATCATTTCAGAATTACTTAGCATGGAGTCTTGTGCGAAGCATGTATTGTTAGTAACTTGTGATATTGCAAGTTCCTTGCTGGATACTAATTATAATCAGCTTAAAGACAAATTCGTTCTTTTCAATTCTAAAGGTCGCTTGACTGATTTAATGAGTAAGGAAGCAATGTGTCATCTTGCTATGGAAGTTGGTCTGAATGTACCCCAGTATAGCGTTTGGTGCAAAGGTTCTGATATGCCAGAAGATATTGAATTTCCATGTATAACCAAAGCTATTTCAAGTGTTGATGGTGGTAAATCAGATACAACTATCTGTCAATCAATAGATGAATTACATGATTTCTTGAAAAATCCGGATTTATGCCCTCGAATTCAGATTGAGAGGTTCATTCAAAAAGAAATTGAATTTCAGTTTATCGGTATATCGCTTAATGGTGGTGAAACAATAGTTATTCCTGGACATTCTCATATTGATCGTCCCAATGGAGTGCAGAACACATATTATTTCCAATATAAAGAAAACGATAAGACATTTTCAACTACACTTGAATTGACCAAGAAGTTTATTCGTAAATCCGGTTATTCAGGATTATTTAGTGTTGAGTTCCTTAGAGGTAAAGATGGTAAAGACTATTTTCTTGAAATGAATTTTCGTAATGATGGTAATGCTATATGTGTGACTGATGCAGGCTACAATTTACCTTATATATGGTATTTGTATGCTACTGGAGGGGAATATAAAACAGAGATTGCCAACAGTAAGTTCAGACCAGTTGTGTTTTGTCCGGAGTTCTTCTATTTCAAGGATTATGCGTATGGAGAAATTTCATTTATGACATGGCTTAAAGGTATGATAAAAGCCAATAGTTATACTGATTATTGGAAGGGTGACAATCATTTGTATTGGTTGAAATTGTTATATTTCATAATGAGTCAGATGAAAATAAAACTGCAGGTAATAAGAGGAAAGGTAAAAGCACCCAAATCTGGAATTGGTTAGTAGAAGTGTTATGAATATAAAAAAAACAATTAGGAAATGGATTAATCTTTTCCATTCTCATTTTGCAGACGATGTATACAATATAGGTATTATTCCTCACTCGGATGATATTCTTACGTGTGCATCTATGCCTGCAATTAAGTGGCTTTCCCATACATTTAATGACCGTTGGTTTGCAGATCCATTTATAGTGGCTGAGGATATAGATACTTATACTATTTTCGTAGAAACTTACTATTATGATGTTCGTAAAGGGGCTCTTGGAGTTATAGTCGCAGATAAAAAAGATTTCAAGCTTCAGTCTTATAAAGACATCCTTGTGCTTCCCACACATTTGTCATTCCCTTGTTATTACTATAAAGATGGCGAACTTTATGTATATCCTGAGAATTCCAATTCAGGAAATAACACTCTCTATCGTTATGACTGGCAGAAGCAGGAGATGATAAAAATAGCTATCCAATGCAACTATCCATGGACTGATGCTGCTATTATGTCTGAAGACCGTAAATGGATTACTACAACATATCGCCAAGATTGTAACGGAAGTATCTGTCATGTATTTTTCTATGATGATTTCAACAAAAAGTATATACACAAGCACGACATTGCGCTCTTAGATAATACTGCACGTGGAGCAGGATTGCCATTTATAACAGTTGATGGACGTTTGATACGTCCTGCTCAAAACTGCAATAATGGATATGGATTAGGTTTGGTATTTCAAGAGGTAACGATAGAGGATGATAAGCTTATTCTTAAAGAAATCAATCGTCTCTATCCAAATGATAAGAAATATGATATTGGACTTCATACCTACAACCGCTTTGGTAATGTAGCCATAGTAGATGGCTATCATAACCCTTCTAAGTTTGGAGCGTGGTGCTGGAATCAGATTAAAAGATTTATATGAAAGAAAGAATTGGTTATGTTGACGCGTGGTGCTTGTCCTAAAGTAAATATCTAAGGCTTTTATTGTTCGGTAAAAAATGAATATCTTATTTTCTTGTGATGAATATCCACCGGCACGAACCGGAGGAATCGGGTCTGCGACCAAGACCATCGCTGAGAACTTGGTACGCAAAGGTCATAATGTATATGTGGTCAGTGGCCGTTTAGATCGTTCTCTGCCGGAAATAGCTATGATTAACGGTGTTACTGTATACAGGCTGTATTTAATGCAGAAATTTTCATGGCTTTTTACAAATAATTGTATAGCCGTAAATCTACATAATCTTATTCTGCGTTTTGGGTTATTGGCTCGCTATGCCATCAGTGAGTATCACCGTAAGGAGGATTTTATGGAACGAATAATAAAAGAAAAACAAATAGATGTGGTAGACTTACCTGATTATACAGTGTTGAGCAAATACTACTCATCTGCTAAAGAATTGTTATTCCGCAGATTTTCCATTCCGTCTGTTGGACATATACATGGAAGCATGTCTTTTTTGCGATACTATCGTAATGGAGATGTAAATCCTGTGATGAAGGCAAATGACAAGCATTTTTTTGAAAGTGTGGATAAAATATTGTCCGTAAGTAAATTTGCTGCAAATTTTGTAAACGAGAAATTGGATGTTGCCTCTAAATGCGATGTAATTTACAATCCTCTTGTAAGTTCCTTTACCGATATAACCAACAACCTCCATATTAAACGTAAAAATACAATTGTATTTTTAGGTAAAATTGTAGAGACTAAAGGAGCTTTTAATTTAATTAAGGCATTTAATGCTTTTGTAAAGAAGCACCCCGAATATAAGTTGGTTATGATAGGTGGAGGAAACATAAACGGGGGAAAATCTCTTGTAGAGAAATCAATAAAAGACAAAGTCTGTTTTACCGGCTATTTACGTCCTGAAAACATTGCTGCTTATTTGAAATCTGCAGCATTTTGTGTTATTCCGACTTTTTTTGAAAATTTCAGTGTCGCAGCACTTGAAGTAATGAGTTGTGGAAACATTCTCATTTATACTACTACATCATCTGGGCCAGAAGTGATTGAAGATGGAGTCGATGGTTTTCTCGTTAATCCATATAATGTGCAGGAAATATGTAATAAAATGAATTATGTAGCAGATAATCTCGATAAATTAAAAGAAATGCGTACTATAGCTGCAAATAAAATAAAAGATAATTTTTCAGAAAATATAATTGTAGATAAATTGGAAAATTACTATAAAAAAATGATAGTCAGATAAAGTTTAAATATCTTGATACAATGAATTTCCTATTAAAAATTAAGAAAGCCTTCCTTCATAGATGGATTATGAGAAATCCCGACTCTTTTACGCAATGGATGAGAAGTAAAGGTGCATATATTGGCAACAATTTCAAAATATTAGCAAATGGATCTCTCCACAACAT
>ENA-UESH01002275-UESH01002275.1-human-gut-metagenome-genome-assembly--contig:-NODE-2275-length-11444-cov-4.428345_pt1 | contig 11444 bp, 7 predicted proteins | sample MGYA00243001_ERZ508002 | MGnify/ENA primary metagenome ERZ508002 (study PRJEB26167, sample SAMN06115447) | human gut metagenome | host: Homo sapiens | place: China:Anhui | collected 2015-08-07 | study... | reverse complement strand
AACAGGCATATCCTCTTTTTTTGTGCCACGTCAAGCATAGTTTTAGACGGTGTAACGCTATGGGTTAGGGGAGCTAAAGCATCGCTTTTTGTTTGAAATAGGAGCTTGTCCGTTTTTTCTTCGTATATTTACCCTCCAAGAATTAAACACACTAAACTAAATATTTATGTTACAGCCAAAACAGTCTCGCAATTATGTAACCGGGCTGGCTGCCGCTTGCTCGTTGCTATTGATTGCCTGCTCTTCGGAGGAAGTCCGGCAGGTCAATCTTATTCCCAAACCGGAACAGATGACAATGACCGGAGGAACTTTCACGGTCGATAGTCTCGCGTTATTTGGCGGGCAATCTTCCCGGAATATCAAAACAGTGATCGATGAAGCCTGGTCCGGTAACCCGGAAGGTTATCAGTTGGATGTGACGCCGGGAGGAATCGACCTGCGTGCCGGTTCGCCGGACGGTCTGTTCTATGGGATGCAGACGTTACGCCAACTCTATGCCGGAGGAGAGGTCCCATGTGTTTCGATCCGGGATAATCCTCGTTTTGGGTATCGGGGATTGCATCTGGATGTATCCCGTCATTTCTTCTCCAAAGAGGAAGTGATGAAATTGCTGGATGTGATGTCTTTTTACAAGTTGAACACCTTGCATATGCACCTGACGGATGCCGGAGGATGGCGTATCGAGATAGACAAATATCCGAAACTTACTTCTGAAACGGCCTTCCGCACCGAATCTGATTGGCGGAAGTGGTGGGATGGTCGCGATCGTAAGTATTTGCCGGAAGGCACGCCGGGCGCTTATGGCGGTTACTACACGAAGGAGGACATCCGGGAGATCGTGAAACATGCGGTTTCCAAACATATAAACATAATACCGGAGATCGAATTTCCGGGGCATTCGGAAGAGGTCCTGATGGCCTATCCCGAACTGAGTTGTTCGGGAAAGCCTTACCAGAACGGCGATTTTTGTATCGGTAACGAGCAGTCGTTTACATTCATGGAAGACGTATTGGCGGAGGTGATCGATCTTTTCCCGTCCGAATATATCCATGTCGGTGGCGATGAAGCCGGGAAGTCCGCCTGGAAGAAATGTCCGAAATGCCAGGCTTTGATGAAGGAAAAAGGAATGAAGAACGTGGATGAGCTTCAGAGTTATATGATTCATCGGGCTGAAGAATTTCTGAATTCGAAGGATCGTAAGCTGATCGGCTGGGATGAGATCTTAGAAGGCGGTCTGGCTCCCGAAGCAACCGTCATGTCATGGCGGGGAGAAGACGGTGGAATCAAATCGGCACGGATGGGGCATGATGTGGTGATGACGCCGGGCAATTATATGTATTTGGATTTCTATCAGGCCGATCCGAAGACACAGCCGTATGCTATCGGAGGCTATACGCCGATAAAGAAAGTGTATAGCTATGATCCCGTCCCGGCGGATTCGTTGACGGCAGAGGAATGCCGGCATATTTTGGGAGTGCAGGCCAATACCTGGACCGAATATATCCAGACACCCGAACATCTGGAATATATGATGTTCCCGCGTGCCCTTGCCGTAGCCGAGATCGGATGGACGCCGCAGGAATTACGGACATGGGAGGATTTCAAACCTCGCATGAATGCGCATATTTCCAAATTGCAGGGAATGGGGATCCGTACTTTTACCCTTTCGGACGAATTGGAAGTGACCATGCAGGTCGATACGGCAGGCAGAAAGATAGAAGTCATACTGGATGCCGAGAAATACCCGGCGGAAATCCGCTACACGACGGACGGTTCCGTTCCGGTGGCATCTTCCGCCCTTTATGCCGGGCCGATAACCGTGCAAGATTCCGCCCATATCAAAGCTGCTATTTTCCGGGACGGTGTGCTTCAGGGGACACGGACGGAAAAGAAAGTGGATTATCATCGGGCCATCAATAAGCCTATACATTATAATAGTAAGCTCTACGAAGGCTATATGGCCGGAGGAACGAACGCCCTGTTGGACGGCTATCGGGGCGGTCTGACTTATCTGGACGGACGTTGGCAAGGTTATTTGGATGACCTGGACTGTGTGATCGATATGGAAGAGGATACGGATATCCATAAAGTGTCCATTCGTTTCATGCAATTGATCGGTCCGGGGGTGTTCCAGCCCGGACAAGTGGAGTTGTTGACTTCGGAAGATGGTGAAAACTTTATTTCCCGCGGGATTGTTCCGACAACGGTTCCGGCTGATGATCCGGACCTCCTGTTCCAAGAATATACGTTCGACGGTAACTGGAAAGCCCGTTATGTCCGTTTGAAAGCGCCGAGGGCGAATCCCGGTTTTATTTTTGCGGATGAGATCGTTGTTTGGTAAATTAAAAATTAAGAATTAAGAATTAAAAAATAAGAGTTGGTGTTATGAAGATGGTGTTGTTTTCTTTTTTATCGGGTTTCTGTTCTTTGCTGGTTTCCGCGCAACAGCCGGTAGATTATGTGAATCCGTTTATCGGGACAAGCAACTACGGGACGACCAATCCCGGTGCGATTTGCCCCCAGGGAATGATGAGTGTCACCCCCTTCAATGTGATGGGGTCGAAAAGTAATAAGTTTGATAAGGACAGCCAATGGTGGTCCACGCCTTATTCGGCGGACAATAATTTCTTCACCGGTTATGCGCACGTCAATCTGAGCGGTGTCGGTTGTCCGGAGATGGGAAGCCTGTTGCTGATGCCTACTTCCGGGGAGCTGAATGTGGATTATCACGCATACGGCAGCGAATACAAGAACGAGGTGGCCCATCCTGGCTATTACAGTAATATCCTGACGAAATATGACATCAAGACGGAAGCTACCGCCTCCATGCGTACCGGCCTGACACGTTTTACTTTCCCGAAAGGGCAGGGGAATATCCTCTTGAATTTGGGGGAAGGGCTGACGAATGAAACCGGTGCGACCGTTCGTATGGTGAGCGATACGGAGATAGAAGGAAGCAAGCTGCTCGGTACGTTCTGCTATAACCCGCAGGCTGTTTTCCCGATCTATTTCGTGATGAAGCTCAGCAAAGCCCCCAAGCAGGCCGGTTACTGGAAGAAACAACGCGAGATGAAGGGTGTGGAAGCCGAATGGGATGCCTATTCCGGCAAATATAAATTGTATACGAAGTATGACCGTGAGATGAGCGGTGACGACATCGGCGTCTGGTTCAAGTATGATACCGAAGAAGACGAAGTGATCGAAGTAAAGATGGGTGTCTCGTTTGTCAGCATCGAAAATGCCCGCCTGAATATGAACACCGAACAGCCGGATTTCAATTTCGACAAAGTGCGTGCGGCAGCCGGCAAGATGTGGAACGACGATCTGTCGCGTGTGATGGTGGAAGGCGGGACGAACGACGATAAGACGATTTTCTATACCGCCATGTACCACCTGCTGATCCATCCGAACATCATCCAGGACGTGAATGGCGAATATCCGATGATGGAAAGCCTGAAAGTCGGCCATACGGACGGAAACCGCTATACGGTCTTTTCGCTCTGGGACACCTACCGCAATGTCAGCACATTGATGACATTGCTCTATCCCGAAAAACAGCTCGACATCATCCGCACCATGATCGACATGTACAAGGAAAGCGGATGGCTCCCGAAGTGGGAACTGTACGGACGCGAGACGTTGACGATGGAAGGCGATCCGTCTATCCCTTATATCGTGGATGCTTATATGCGCGGTTTGCGCGATTACGATATCGAGACTGCCTACGAAGGGATGCGCAAGGGCGCTACTACTCCCGGAGAGTTCAACCTGCTCCGCCCGGACAATAACGACTATATGAGCAAAGGCTACGTCCCCTTGCGCGAACAGTATGATAATTCGGTTTCGCATGCCTTGGAATATTATATCGCCGACTGGAATCTCTCGTTGTTGGCAGATGCGTTGGGAAAGAAGGAAGACGCCAAGCTGTTCCGTGAGCGGGCTATGGGCTATAAGCATTACTATTGCAAGGAGTTCGGTACGCTTCGTCCCATCCTGCCCGACGGCACGTTCTATTCCCCTTTCGATCCGAAACAGGGGGAGAACTTCGAGCCGAGCCCCGGTTTCCATGAAGGAAACGCCTGGAACTACACGTTCTATGTCCCCCATGACATCAAAGGCCTTGCCAAACTGATGGGCGGTCAGAAGAAGTTTGTCGATAAGTTGCAGATGGTCTTCGACAAAGGGTACTACGATATGGCAAACGAGCCGGATATCGCCTATCCGTACCTCTTCAGCTATTTCAAGGGAGAAGCCTGGCGTACGCAGAAGCTGGTCTGCGAACTGTTGGGCAAATATTATCACAATGCCCCGAACGGGCTTCCGGGTAACGACGATACGGGTACGATGTCTACCTGGGCGATCTTCTCGATGATGGGATTCTATCCGGCCTGTCCCGGTGACCTGGATTATGTTGTGACTTCTCCGACCTTCAACAAGGTGACGATCCGGCTGGACGAGAAGTTCTACCCGAAAGGCGAATTGGTGATCGAGTCCGCCCGCAAAACCCCGGAAGATATTTATATCAAAGAGGTGACAGCCGGCGGAAAGAAGCTGAAAGGGTATACGATTTCGCAAGACGAACTGGTGAATGCCGGGACATTGCGCTTCACGCTGGAAGACAAGCATTGATTTCCCCTCTCAATTTTATTTGAAATGGCATTTAAACGTTGAAAAACGGTTTCAAATTTTCTTGAAGCCGTTTTTCACTATTGAATCCCCGTTTCAATATTTCTTGAAGTGCCTTTTTAATGGTGAAAAACCGTTTCAAGAAAAATGGAGATGGGTTTCACCATTGAAAAATGGCTTCAAGAAAATTAGAAACCGTTTTTCAACGTTTAAATGCCATTTCAAATATTCTTGAGACCTATAAATTATTATCTTTGCACACGTAAAAAAGAAAAACAGTTTAATCCATATTATATAATGTATAGAACAAGAACATGTGGCGACCTGCGCCTTGCCGATGAAGGCTTGGTGATTACGCTGGCCGGCTGGGTACAGAAAACCCGTAAGATGGGTGGCATGACGTTCGTGGATATCCGCGACCGTTACGGTATTACGCAATTGGTGTTTAATCAGGAAGTGGATGCCGCTCTTTGTGAGAAAGCAAATAAGCTGGGACGCGAATATGTTATCCAGGTGACGGGAACCGTTCGCGAACGTTCCAGCAAAAACCCGAATATCCCTACCGGTGAGATCGAAATCATCGTTTCGGAACTGAATGTCCTGAATGCTGCCGTGACTCCTCCTTTCACGATTGAAGACGATACGGACGGGGGGGACGACCTGCGTATGAAATACCGTTATCTGGATTTGCGCCGCAACGCCGTCCGCAAGAACCTGGAACTGCGTCATCGTATGGCTTTCGAGGTGCGTAACTATCTGGATAAGCAAGGATTCCTGGAAGTCGAAACTCCGGTGCTGGTAAACTCGACGCCTGAAGGGGCGCGTGACTTTGTCGTGCCTTCCCGTATGAATCCCGGACAGTTCTACGCTTTGCCTCAGTCTCCGCAGACGTTGAAGCAGTTGTTGATGGTTTCCGGTTTCGACCGTTATTTCCAGATCGTGAAATGTTTCCGTGACGAAGACCTGCGTGCGGACCGCCAGCCCGAATTTACACAGATCGACTGCGAAATGAGCTTTGTGGAACAGGAAGACGTGCTGAACATTTTCGAAGGAATGGCCAAGCATCTGTTCAAGGTGATCCGGGGCATCGATATAAAAGAAGCTTTCCCGCGTATCAGTTGGCACGATGCCATGAAATATTACGGAAGCGACAAGCCGGACCTGCGTTTCGATATGAAGTTCGTCGAACTGATGGACATCATGAAGGGACACGGCTTCTCCGTATTCGATAATGCTGCTTATGTCGGCGGTATCTGTGCGGAAGGGGCGGCTTCTTATACGCGCAAGCAGTTGGATGCGCTGACTGAGTTTGTGAAACGTCCGCAGATCGGTGCAAAGGGCATGGTATATGCCCGTGTGGAGGCAGACGGCAATGTGAAGTCGAGTGTGGATAAATTCTATACCCAGGAAGTATTGCAGCAGATGAAAGAGGCCTTTGGTGCAAAACCGGGCGACTTGATTCTGATCCTTTCCGGCGACGATGCGATGAAGACGCGCAAACAACTTTGCGAATTGCGTCTGGAAGTGGCCGGCCAGTTGGGCTTGCGTGACAAGAACAAGTTCGCTTGCCTGTGGGTGATCGACTTCCCGCTGTTCGAGTGGAGCGAAGAAGACCAGCGCTTCTATGCAATGCACCATCCGTTTACTTCTCCCAAACCCGAAGATATTCCTTTGCTGGACAGCGATACGGGAGCCGTCCGTGCGAATGCATACGACATGGTGATCAATGGTGTCGAAGTGGGTGGCGGTTCCATCCGTATCCACGACAGCAAGTTGCAGGATAAGATGTTCCAGTTGCTGGGCTTCACCGAAGAAAAGGCACAGGAGCGTTTCGGCTTCCTGATGAATGCCTTCAAATATGGTGCGCCTCCTCACGGTGGTCTGGCTTACGGTCTGGATCGTTGGGTCTCTTTGTTTGCCGGCCTCGATTCTATCCGTGACTGTATCGCGTTCCCGAAAAACAACTCCGGTCGCGATGTCATGCTGGATGCGCCCGGACAACTGGATGATTCGCAGTTGGAAGAATTATGCCTGAAAGTAGATATTAAGGAGTAATATACCGATAGGTCGATTTGCCGGTATGCTGGTGAATGGTTCACTGGCCTATTGGCAAATTGATTTATTTATAAATTATTGATTATGTTAAGGGTTAAGGATATACTGAAAGAAATCGAACAATACGCTCCGTTGCCATTGCAGGAGAGCTTTGACAATGCAGGGGTGCAGGTAGGCGATGTGAATCAGCCGGCTACCGGTGCGCTTCTTTGCCTCGACGTCACCGAAGAGGTGGTGGACGAGGCGATAGAGATGGGGTGTAATCTGATTGTCTCTCATCATCCTTTGGCCTTTAAAGCCTTCAAATCCCTGACCGGTTCGACCTATATCGAGCGGTGCATGATGAAGGCCTGCAAGTATGACTTGGTGATCTATGCCGCCCATACCAATCTCGATAATGCGGCGGGAGGCGTGAACTTCCGTCTGGCGGAACTGATCGGGCTGGAAAATGTCCGTGTCCTGAGTCCCCAGAAAGGAGCTTTGCTGAAGCTGGTCACTTTCGTGCCGGAGGCCTATGCCGATTTGGTGAGGACGACCTTGTTCAATGCGGGAGCCGGAGCGATAGGCGGCTATGATTCCTGTAGCTTCAGCCTGCCGGGGAGCGGGACTTTCCGTGCCGGCGAAGGGACGAACCCGTTCTGTGGCGAAATAGGCGAGTTGCATGTGGAGCCGGAAATCCGTATCGAAACGATATTGCCCGCTTTCCGTAAGTCGACGGTGACGCGTGCGTTGCTTTCCGTCCATCCTTATGAAGAACCGGTATTCGATTTCTATCCTTTGGATAATGCCTGGAACCAGGTCGGTTCGGGGGTAGTCGGAGAGTTGCCCGAAGAAGAGAGTGAATTGGGCTTCCTGCAACGGATCAAGGAGCTGTTCCAGGTGGGGTGCGTGAAGCATTCCGCCCTGACCGGCAAGCCGATACGCGAAGTCGCTTTATGCGGGGGGAGCGGCGCTTTCCTGATCAAAGACGCAATCAGTTACGGTGCGGACGTTTTCATTACGGGAGAGGCTAAATATAATGACTTTTACGATGTGGAAGACCGGATTCTGCTGGCGGTTATTGGTCATTATGAAAGTGAAGTCTGTACAAAAGATATCTTTTATAACATAATATCGAAAAAATTCCCTACCTTTGCGGTACATTTTTCGAATGTTAATTCAAACCCGGTAAAATATTTATAGAATGGCTACAGATAAACAATCAGCTGAAAAGGAATATACGGTTGAAGAAAAGCTTTCTACGCTGTATCAGCTTCAGACGATGATGACTGAAATTGATAAGATCAAGACACTTCGCGGCGAACTTCCCTTGGAAGTACAGGACCTGGAAGATGAGATCGCTGGTCTGGAAACACGTCTTCAGAACTATCAGTCAGAAATTAAAGATTTTGAGAATGCTGTTGTAGAACAGAAACATAAGATTACGGAGTCAACCGGTCTGATTGAAAAATATAAAGCGCAGTTGGATAACGTGCGTAACAACCGTGAGTTCGACAACTTGTCAAAAGAAATAGAATTCCAGGGACTTGAAATCGAGTTCTCTGAAAAGAAGATTCGTGAATTCGGTGAAGCGATCAACCGTAAGAAAGAAGAGATCGCCGAACTGTCCGAAAGACTGGAAGGCCGTAAGGCTGATTTGGTTCAAAAGCAGGGCGAACTGGAACAGATCATTTCCGAAACCAAGCAGGACGAAGAGAAACTGCGCGAAAAAGCAAAGAAACTGGAGGCGAATATCGAACCGCGCCTCTTGACTGCTTTCAAACGTATCCGCAAGGGGGCACGTAACGGCTTGGCTGTCGTATATGTACAGCGTGGTGCCTGCGGTGGTTGTTTCAACAAGATTCCGCCCCAGAAACAGTTGGATATCAAGTTGCGTAAGAAAGTGATCGTTTGCGAATACTGTGGTCGTATCATGATCGACCCTGAATTGGCAGGCATAGAAGAATAATCGGATGCGCGACGTTGTCCGTGCATATATAGAGAAATATCGGTTGCTTACGGAAAACCGTCCGGTTCTGGTCGGTGTAAGTGGCGGAGCAGATTCAATAGCCCTACTCACCATTTTGGTGGAGTCGGGCTATTCCTGTATTGCGGCGCATTGTAATTTTCATTTGCGGGGAGACGAATCCCTGCGTGACGAACAGTTTGTAAGGGAGTATGCCCGAAAACTGGATGTCCCTTTCCTGATGACGGACTTCGATACCCGGAAATATGCAGCCGACCGGCATCTCTCCATTGAAATGGCTGCCCGCGAGGTGCGCTATGGCTGGTTCGAAGAGCAACGGGCTGCAACCGGGGCGCAGGCTGTCGCTGTGGCTCATCATCGTGACGACAGTGTGGAAACGCTTTTGATGAATCTGGTACGTGGGACCGGCATCAGGGGAATGAGCGGGATTCGTCCGAGGAACGGTTTCGTGGTGCGCCCTTTGCTTGCCGTGAGCCGTGAGGATATCTTGGAGTGGCTTGCCGGACGCGGTTTGACGTATGTGACCGACAGTACCAACCTTTCCGATGCTTATACGCGCAATTTTATCCGTCTGCGTGTCCTTCCGCTTCTGGAGGAAATCAATCCTTCCGTGAAGGATGCGATCGCCCGTACGTCCGAACATCTGTCGGCAGCCGAAGCCGTTTATCTGCATGTGGTGGAAGAGGTGAGGAATGCCGTGGTCGAGCAAGGGGACCGCCTTTCGATTGCCGCCTTGATGCGTTACCCGTCGCCCGATGCTATTTTATACGAGTTACTCAAAACCTATGGCTTTACTCGTCCGGTGGCGGAGGATGTTTATTTGTCCCTGACGAAAGAATCGGGCAAAACCTTTTTCTCTTCTACGCACCGGTTGATAAAAGATCGGGACTATTTATTGTTATCTCCCCTTGTAAAAGAAGAGGTCCGTGAATATACACTGACCGGTGGCGAGAAAGTTTGGTCCGGTCCTGTCGAACTTTCTTTCGAGAAGATTGTTATTAAGGAAGATTTCCATATCCGGAAAGATAAAAATATCGCTTATTTCGATTACGACAAACTGACTTTTCCGCTTACCCTGCGTACATGGAAAGAAGGAGATTGGTTTATTCCTTTTGGCATGAAAGGGCGGAAGAAATTAAGCGATTATTTCTCGGATCATAAATTCAGCCGTTTAGATAAGGAACGGACGTGGCTTTTATGCAGCGGAGGCGCTGTTATCTGGCTCGTCCATATCCACGACCAAATCTGTTGCGTCTTTGTGCTGACGAGCGCTCTGAGTGCTGACCACCTCGTTGCTTTTGAACACATCCACACGCTGGCGGCTGAACACGGCATGGTGATCGGTGGCGGTGAGAGTATAGGCGATGCCCTGTTGATACCCAATCCCGTTCCCGCCGTTCATAGGCTGCCGGTCAATGGCATTTCCGGTGATACAGAATATCGTGTCCGGTTCTGCGACCAGCGGGACATTGTTCCCACCCGTACCGTAACGGGCTGACATTGTGGGCGCCACAGAATGTGGGCCGGTGTAGCGGGCAGCGATCCCGTGGTTCTCGAATACAAATCGCTGGTGGCCATGCTCCTGTGCCCGAAGTGTTCCGGCAACATTTTCGCTGCAGGCAATGGCGCTTCCGCCCTGGTCATTAAGGCACAGGATGGATGGCATACAGTTCCCGCTGGCGGTTCCTTTCAAGGTAGGCGAGACTTCCTCTCCATAGCCAATACTGCCCGCAGAAGCACCAGCTCCAGCAGAAAAAGCAGCTGTAAAAATGGCGGGATACCCTTGTCCGGGCATACCGCCGCCTCCGCTTAGTGCTGTGTGCCGCTCCTCGGAAAGGAAGCAATCACCGTTGCCTTTGGCCGTGATTCCGGCCACAAAGGTCTGCTGTTTCATCCCTGGCTGGGCGGTCAGCGCCGCGGCTACATCATGAAGATCCCGCACCTCGTCCCGCTGATTGGCGGCAAAGGCCATAACTCCATTTCTTCCAGTAGACATCCCGCAGTTGACGCCGAGCGTGGCCGCTACATCGCCAGTCAGGTCGCCGTTGTAGCCGTCGAATCCGATGGGGCCAGTCCCGCCTGGAGGATCAGAGCATCCCGGAGCTGAGGCGGCAGTTCCTTGCCTCTGGCCTCCGCTCGACGCAGAATACCCAGGCAGGCGGTTTTGCTCAAATAGTATTTGCGGGGCGGATCGTCCTGCAAAATCTGCGACAAGGAAGATTCTCTTGCGACGCTGGGCGACACCCCAGAATTGAGCATCCATGACTCTCCAAGCCAGGCTGAATTGATTTCCCAGAATGATTGCCCCAGCAGATTCCCAGCGCCCGGAGTCAGGTCGAGGCACTGAACAGGAGCCGTCTTTAATTCGGACAATCTCCTCGAGGACGATGCGGAAATCTTCGCCGCCCGCTGAACTGAATGATCCTGGTACATTCTCCCAGCACATATATCGAGGTCGAACAGTGTGAGCTGTTCTGCCGCGCCGCTCATCTGCATCCCTCATTTCTTTTACAACGCGGATCTGCTCCATAAACAGGCCGGAACGCTCTCCGGCAAGACCGGCTCTGGCCCCCGCCCCGCTGAGATCCTGACAAGGGCTGCCTCCTGTGATAATGTCTACCGGGGGAAGTTCGGCACCATTCAGTTTCGTGATGTCCCCGACATGGAGCATGGAGGGGAACCTCTTTCTTGTCACTTCGATGGGGAAGGCTTCGATCTCGCTGGCCCACACCGGCTCGATGCCGTTGCGGACCGCCGCGAGTGGGAACCCTCCGATTCCATCGAACAGGCTGCCCAG
>ENA-UESH01002272-UESH01002272.1-human-gut-metagenome-genome-assembly--contig:-NODE-2272-length-11471-cov-3.063279_pt1 | contig 11471 bp, 11 predicted proteins | sample MGYA00243001_ERZ508002 | MGnify/ENA primary metagenome ERZ508002 (study PRJEB26167, sample SAMN06115447) | human gut metagenome | host: Homo sapiens | place: China:Anhui | collected 2015-08-07... | reverse complement strand
GTTGATCTTGCAGACGGACAGCTCGGCTGCATGACGGAGCTGCTCTTCGGGAATACCAACAGCGTCGGGCATCTTGCCGCCGTTTTCGTTGATCATCTTCACGAATTCCTGCGGAACGGAGGAAGAACCGTGCAGAACGATCGGGAAGCCGGGCAGACGGCGGGAGACTTCTTCCAGAACGTCGAAGCGGAGGGGAGGCGGAACGAGGATGCCCTTTTCATTGCGGGTGCACTGCTCGGGCTTGAACTTATAAGCGCCGTGGCTGGTGCCGATGGCGATGGCCAGGGAGTCGCAGCCGGTCTTGGTGACGAACTCTTCGACCTCTTCCGGACGGGTGTAGGAGGCAGCATGCGCCGCGACCTTGACGTCGTCCTCGATGCCGGCGAGAGTGCCCAGCTCGGCCTCGACGACGACACCATGGTCATGCGCGTACTCGACGACCTTGCGGGTGATTTCGATGTTCTCTTCGAAGGGCTTGGAGGAGGCATCGATCATGACGGAGGTAAAGCCGCCGTCAACGCAGGCCTTGCACGTCTCAAAATCGGGACCATGATCCAGATGCAGCGCGATGGGAATGTCCGGGCAGCAGATGACGGCCGCCTCGACCAGCTTGACCAGATAGTTGTGGTTCGCGTAAGCACGCGCGCCCTTGGAAACCTGAAGGATGACCGGAGCCTTCTCTTCCTGGCAGGCCTCGGTGATGCCCTGCACGATCTCCATGTTGTTGACGTTGAACGCGCCGATGGCGTAGCCGCCGTCATACGCCTTCTTGAACATTTCGGTAGAGGTAACGAGTGGCATGATATCGTCTCCTTTTGTAAAGTTATTTCAAACGATTGGTACGTTTGGTACTACTTTTATTGTAGCACAGAAAACGGAAAATACAAGAGAAAAGTGAAAAATATTTTCTTAAAAAAGAGAGACAAAGTGTGTGCTTTGTCTCTCTTTCTCTCGTCAGATGTTGGCCTTGATCGTTGCGGCCATCTGATCGGCGGTCAGACCGTACTCGCGCAGCACATCGGCTGCCTTGCCGGACTGGCCGAACTGGTCGTTCACACCGATCTTATGGAATTTGCAGTTGACCTTGCCCATGAGGACGTCCGCCACCGCGTCGCCCAAGCCGCCGATGACGCTGTGCTCCTCAACGGTGATGACCTTGCCGCACTTCTCCGCCCACGCAGTCACACATTCGGCGTCGATGGGCTTGATGGTGTGGACGTTGATGATGGCGGCGTCGATGCCGTCCTTGGCGAGCGCTTCCGCCGCCATGAGGGATTCATTGACCATCAGGCCCGTCGCGAAGATCGCGACATCCTTGCCTTCGCGCAGGACATGGGTCTTCCCGCGAACACAGGGCTCGCCCATGCCACCCTCAAACACAGGCGTGGCGAGACGGGCGAGGCGCATATACACGGGGCCGTCGAAATCGGCGATCGCCATGGTCGCGGCCTTGGCCTCGTTCGCATCGGCGGGGCAGAGAACCGTCATGCCGGGAATCACGCGCATGAGCGCGAGATCCTCGATGCACTGATGGCTGCCGCCGTCCTCGCCGACGCTCACGCCGGCATGGGTGGCGCAGATCTTGACGTTGAAGTGCGGATAGGCAACGGAGTTGCGGATCTGCTCGTAGGCGCGGCCGGCGGCGAACATCGCGAAGGTGGAGCAGAAGGGAACGAGACCCATCGTGCTCATGCCGGCGGCGGCGTCGACCATGTTGGCCTCGGCAATGCCGAAGTTGTAGAATTTCTCGGGGTGTGCCTTGGCGACCTTGCAGGTCTGGGTCGCGTTGGCAAGGTCGGCGTCGAGCACGACGACCTTATCGTTCTTTTCCACCAGCTCGATCAGCGCTTCGCCGTAAGCCTGGCGGGTCGCAATTTTATCAGCCATGTTCGTTAACCCTCCAATTCCTTCAAAGCCTGATCGCGCTGCTCGGCGTTGGGCGCCTTGCCGTGCCAGCCGACTTGATTTTCCATGAACGAAACGCCCTTGCCCTTGACCGTGTGGGCGAGGATCGCCTTGGGCTTGCCGGGCATCGTCGGCTTCGAGAGCGCGGCCTCCACCGCGTCGAGATCGTTGCCGTCCGGCAGCTCCACAAGGTCAAAGCCGAAGGCGCGCAGCTTTGCGCCGAGGTCGCCGAGGCTCATGACCTGATCGTTTGAGCCGTCGATCTGCAGACCGTTGTTGTCGATGATGACGGTGAGGTTGTCCAGCTTATAGTGGGCGGCGGCCATGTAAGCCTCCCAGATCTGCCCCTCCTGGCTCTCGCCGTCGCCGACGAGGGCAAAGACCTTCGTATCCTTGCCGAGGTGCTTGGCGCCGAGCGCCATGCCGACGGCGATGGACACGCCCTGACCGAGCGAGCCGGTGGAGGCGTCCACGCCCGGGACCTTTTTGGCGTCGGGGTGGCCCTGCAGAATGGAGTGGAGCTGACGGAAGTTCGCGTATTCGTCGCGGGAGATGAAGCCCTTGGCGGCAAGCACCGCGTAATAGCACGGCGCCGCGTGACCCTTGGAGAGCACAAAGCGGTCGCGGTCGGGATCGTGCGGATTGCTGGGATCGACGCGCATGTGGTTGAAGAAAACGCTGGTCATCAGCTCGACGGCCGAAAGGGAGCCGCCGGGATGGCCGCTGCCGGCATTGGCCGTCATCGTGATGATGTCGCGGCGCACCTGACGGCAGACCTTGGAAAGCTCTTGCGTGTTCATGGAAGACCTCCTTGCAAAATTTCATTCGCTCAATTTGACAGTATACCGAAATATGGACGCAAAGTCAATTCATTCCTACGACATATTGTGGCCGATTTCCGCCTTTTTGCATACATTGGGAGAGGGGAGGGGAGAGGCCATGCTCGTTTTACTGCCATACGACCGTGCCGCGGCGGTGCGCTATGCGCACCTTTGGGCGTACGGGCGCAATCCGCGCTATTACGACTACGAAAGCATCGGCGGCGACTGCACGAATTTTGCGTCCCAATGCATCTATGCCGGTGCGGGTGTGATGAACGACACGCCGACCTTTGGCTGGTACTACATCAATGCCAACGACAAAGCGCCCGCGTGGACGGGCGTGGAGTATCTCTACAATTTTCTCACGCGCCGCACGCCGTCCGTCGGCCCGTTCGCAGGGGAAGTCCCGCCGGAGCGCATCCGGCCGGGCGATATCGTGCAGCTCTCGTTCGACGGCGCCGGCTGGCAGCATTCGCCGGTCGTCGTGGCGGCGGACCGTCCGCGCAGCTATGCGGACATCCTCGTCGCCGCGCACAGCTTCGACGCCGATGACCGCCCGCTGTCCACCTATGAATTTGTCCGTGCGCGCTTCCTGCACATCGGCGGCGTATACCGGCAGGGAAAAAGACAATAAAATTTTTGAGCCGGTGAGATATTGGCGGATTCTTAGCCGTTCTATTGGCAGAAACACCGTTCACGAAGCGGAGGGAGCTCATGGTTACCTGGATGACGATGCCCGAGGATCAGACCGAGCGGGAAAAATTTCTGCGGCTCTATGGGGCGTGTGAGAAAAGAGTATACGCCGCGGCATTTCGGGTGCTGCGTGATCCTGCGCCGACCGAGGACGCCGCTCAGCAGGCGTGGCTCCGCCTTCTGCAAAGCTGGGAGCGTGTCTCAACGTTCGGCTTGGAGGAGGCGTGCGGCTATGCGGTCACGGTCGCAAAGAACGCAGCCATCGACCTGCTGCGCGCACAGCGGCACACGGTATCCTTTTCGGATGAATGGGAACCGCCCGCGCCGACGGACAGCTCAGGGGAATACGCCTACCTTGTCTCGCTCGTACGGGCGCTGCCGGAGGGCTACCGCCGTGTGCTGGAGCTCAAGCTCGTTGAGGAACAGAGCAACCAGGAGATCGCTCGCCGTCTTGGACTGAACGAGTCCACTGTGGCTACGCGCATCCAACGCGGAAAGGCAATGCTTCGGGAACGGCTGAAAAAGGAGGGGTACTGCTATGAGTAGTAATATGGACGAGCTGCTGCGCCGTGCGCTGATGGAAGCAAACGCGCTTGATGCGGAGGAGATCTCCGCGCCGCCGGGACGCTCCGCACATTACCAAAGAGAACGGCTGCGCCTGTGCGCGTCTCCGTTCGGCTGGGCAAGGCAGCAGGCAAAGCCGCTGTGGAAACGGATGCTCCGCGGGGCCGCGTGCTTTTTGCTTATCGGCACGCTCCTGTTCGGCACGCTTATGGCAGCCAGCCCAACGGTCCGCGCGGCGGTGGCACGTTGGTTTACCGAATATAGTGAGACAGGGGAGAACCAATGGCTGAGCTATTTCTTTACCGGCGATATTGTGTACACCTCGGAAGACGAGCCGATGCCAGTCTTTACGATCACCGCGCTGCCGGAGGGCTATGAAGAGAGAGCCGACAAGCGGGCCCGGTTCGCCAGCACGATCGCCGCTTCGTTTTATTACAAGGCCGATGAGGGCGAGGACTATTCCATCTCGCTGACCTATACGTATATGCAGGATGACACAAGATGGCACTATCCGGCGGACCCGGAACGATATGCCTACCGTCCCGTGACCGTAAACAGCCATGACGGAATGCTCGGCATCTATCGGGAGGAGGACGGCAGCGAGCGCTGCAGCGGCATCATCTGGATGGATGAAGAGACAAACTTCCAATTCCAGATATCCTTTGCATGGGAGGAGCTGCAGCTCACCGAGGACGAGCTGATCGCCATGGCGGAAAGCGTACAGATGCAGGAAAGCTGAGAAAGCAGACAGAGACGGAACATGTTCCGTCTCTGTCTCATTTTTCTGTTTCATTTTTCTTCGGCGGCTTCACGCGTGACAAGGGATTTGCCTTTGCAGCAACACGCAGCGCCTCGTTGTCGATATGCGTGTAGATCTCCGTTGTGTTGAGGTGCTCATGGCCCAGAACCTCCTGCACGGCCTTGACGTCCACGCCGTTTTGCAGCATCAGCGTCGCCGCTGTATGGCGCAGCTTGTGCGCAGAATACTGCGTCGAGTCGAGCCCGGCCTCGCTCAAGTGCTTTTTCACCAGCGCGTGGACCGTCGAGCGGCTGACGCGCTCGTTGCGGGAGGAGAGGAAGAGGGCGTTCTGATTGTGCCCGACGATGGGGCGGCGCACGGCGAGATAGCCGTTGAGCGCTTCCTTGCACGCGTCGTTGAGGTAGACGATGCGCACCTTGTTTCCTTTACCGAGCACGCGCAGCGCGTCGTCTTGAATGTCCGTGGTGTTGAGCGCGCAAAGCTCGGAAATACGCAGGCCGCAGTTCAGGAAGAGCGTCAGGATGCAGTAATCCCGCTCGCGGTTCTGTCCGTCCACCGAGGACAACAGCTGCACGCTTTCTTCCAAGGTGAGGTATTTCGGCAGCGTTTTCTTGAGCTTCGGCGAATCGAGGTCCTTGACCGGATTTTCCTTGATCAGGTGGACTTTGTTGGTCAAATACTTGTAAAAAGAGCGAATCGTTGCAATTTTACGCGCTCTGGAGGCAGCATTGAGACCATAGCCGGAGGCGTCGCTGTTCTGATGCAGTACGCGCTCGCGGCTCAGATAGGTCATATAGCCGTAGATGTCCGTGAGCGTGACGGAGGACACGAAATCGAGATCGACGTCCAGAATGGATATTTCATTCAGCTCCAGACCGCGCAGCACGTCCGGCGCGTCCGGCGTATAGCGGAACCACGCATCCGAGATGGTCACGACCGTCTCCTCCGAGGGTGCGGGTAGCGGGCGCTCCGGCACGCTCTTGAGGGGGTGCGAGGCGGCAAAGTCTGCCAGCCAGTCCCGCCCCTCCCGCACGGAGACGGGACAGGGAAGGTCGTTCTCTACCGCCGCCCACACGCGCATGGCGGCGGGCATAGCGCGGAACAGCTCGTGTCCCGCCGTGCGCAGCTGCGCGCCCACGGCGCGGGGCGCGCCGTGGGCGAGGACCGCCCCGCTGTCCAGCACAACGGCGCGGTCGGAGAGGGGCAGCGCCTCCTCCAGCCGCTGCTCGGAGAGCAGCACCGTCGTCCCCAGCTCCCGGTTGACCCGTGCGAGCGCGGCGAGAAAGTCCGCCGCCGCGATGGGGTCGAGCTGCGCGGTCGGCTCGTCTAAAATGAGCACGTCCGGCTGCAGCGTCAGCACGGCGGCCAGGTTCAAAAGCTGCTTTTGTCCGCCGGAGAGCGACGCTGTCTCGCGGTGGAACCAGCTCTCCATGCCGAAAAAGCCCGCCATCTCGGCGACGCGGCGGCGGATGGTGGGCGTATCGTACCCGAGGCTCTCCGGCCCGAAGGTCAGCTCGTGCCAGACCTTGTCGGTGACGATTTGGCTTTCCGGGCTTTGCTGCACAAAGCCGATGCGCTCCGCCTGCTCGCGCTGCGAAACGTCGGAGAGCGGGCGGCCGTCGAAAAGGACCGCGCCCCGGCGGACGCCGTTGGGCGCGAGCGCGGTCTTGAGCTGGCGAAGGAGCGTGCTTTTACCGCTGCCGGAAAGTCCGCAGAGCGTGACAAACTCGCCCGCGCGGAGCGTCAGGCTCACATCCCGCAGGGCGGGCGCGAACTGCCCGGGGTAGGTAAAGGTCAGGTTTTCGACGCGATAGAGCTCCATGTGCGCGCCTCCTTTCTTTGCAGCAGCACCGGCGTCAGGCAGAGCAGAAAATACGCGAGCAGCACGCTCACGGAATACGGCGTCAGCACGCCGCGCGCCGTGGGATAGTAGCGCCACTTCACGCCGCCGAGCGCCCAGCCCGCGGCGATGTAAGCGCCGCAGAGTGTCAGCCACAAAAGCAGCAGCCTGTCGCGGCGGCTGAAGCGATAGAGGGAAAAGGCCGTGCGGCCCGGCAGTCCGTAGCCGCGGCTTTTCATGCTGTCCGCCGTCTCCACGGCATTCTCGAGACTCCATGTCACCATAACGGAAAAGACCGTCACGGCGCTCCTGAGCTTTTGAAGCCGGCCCTTTTCCGCGTACAGCCCCATGCCGCGCCGTGCCGCCGTCACCTCCCGGAGCTTTGCCTGAAAGCGGGGCACAAAGCGCAGCGTCATGGACAGCAGGAGCGAGAGGGCGGGCACGACGCGCCCGAAAAGGTGCATGAGCTTGTCCGAGGTCATCACCGTGTTCCAGCAGGAAAACCACAGCACCACGGCGGCGAGCATCGCCGCGGCGGCAAAGCCGTAGGCGATGGACTCCAGCGTCAGGGGGTTGCCCGAGGGCAGATAGGCCAGAATGGTCGCGCCCTCGTGATTGAAGGCGAGGTTCACCAGCGCGGCGAGCAGCGCCGATGGCGCGAGCCAGCGCGCGGTGCGCCGCACCGCCGTGCCGCCGTTTAACTGCGCGGCGCACCAGAGCGCGGCACAGAGCGAGACGGCAAGGCAGAGGGGGTGCAGGAAGAACATGGAGAAGGTCAGCACCAGCACAAAGTACAGAAGGTTCACCGCCGGATGGCAGGCGAGAAAGGCGTGATGCTTCATGCGCCGACCCTCCCGCCGACATCCGCGCCGAAGTCGCAAGTGTAGACCCACTCGACGGTGTCGCCGTCCGCGAGGGTATAACGCGAGCAGCCGTAGTTGGGAAATTCGTCGTTCACGCGGTACATCCAGCCCGAGCCCTCGCCGCAGTCGAACTCATAGAGGTTGCCGATGCCCTCGATGTAGGCGGACTGATAGACCGGCGTTTCGGAAAACTCCATGTGTATTTTATTCTCGCGGCACACGCGCTTGAGCGCGTCAAACACGCTCTCGCCCTCGGTAAATTCCACCGCGGTCGGAGCCAGCAGAACGCCGTCCGCAGGGATCAGGTCAGCTTTCTCCGCGTTGAGCCGGTCGAGATTTTCCAGGATCGCCGCGCAGGAGATGGAGACCGTACACGTCGGCACGGTGCTCTCCGGTGATGCATCGGGTTTGTTGGAAGAGCTGTCCTGTGAGTCGGAGCTGCCGCCTGTCGGCAATGCGTCGGAGGCGTTTCCCTCCGGCGCGCCGCTTTCCACTGGCTGTTGTTCTCCGACCGGCGGAGCGGCAGGAGTCTCTGCCTCCTGTCGTTCGGTTTCAGAGGGAGCGGACGTGGCGGGCGCGGGCGTTTCGCTCTGCGTCGGCGCAGGTGGCGGCGTCGGCTCTGCTGCCGGTGTGCCGCAGGCCGCAAGAGTGAATATCAGTGCAAGCGCCAGCAGCGCCGCACAAAGGCGCTTTGCCGTTTTCATGTCCGTCTCCCTCCTTTCGTTTCGGTGCTGCTATGCCATCAGGCAGCAGGCTGCGTCAGCGCCGCCATCCGGTAGAAGCTGCTCTCGCCGCGCTCGGCGCGGACGAGCGACGCGAGGGCGCAGACCGCCTGCTCGCTTGCCATGAGATTCGTTTCCCCACTGCGCTCGTGGCAGAAGCCGCCGTCTGCGGTCTGATAGGTCAGCAGCGCGTCGAGCGCGCTGTGACCGTTCTTTACGAAGCGGCTGTCGTCCGTGCCAAGATCCAGCGCGTTGAGCGCAAGGAGCACCTGCGCGCAGCTCTCGGCGTTCTCACTTCCCCAGGAAGAGAAGCCGCCGTCCGCGTTCTGCATGGCGCTCAGGCACACGAGCGCGCGGTCGACTGCCGGCCGGACGCTGCTCTGCTCCCGATACCTCGCCAGCGCCTGTAAGGCCATAGAGGTCAGGTCGGGATCGGCGTCCTCGCCCATGAAGCTCCAGCCGCCGTTTGCAAGCTGAGCGGCCAGGATAGCGTCCACATACAGCTGCCGCGTCGCCTGCGTGCTTGCCGCCGCGTTCTGCGGCATGGGATAGTCGCGGCTGTCGAGCGCGAGGAGCGCGTAGATCACGCCGTTCACGCCCTGCGCCGCCGTCTTTTCGTAGTCGCCGAGCGGAAGCGTCAGATCAAAGCCCGCGACGTCCCGCGCGTCCTTCCCGAGCGCGGAGAGCGCGAGGATGACGCGGCTATACTCGGTGTACTTGCGTTCGCTCAGCACGCCCTTATTTTCACGCACGGTCTGCTCGAGCGCGGCGCAGTAGCCGGTGAAATAAGCGGTCTCGGTGTCCGCGCTGCCGCGGGCGAGGGCCAGCACCGTCCACTCGCCGCCGAGACTGCCGTAGCGCGGCGCGCTCACGGCGGCGGTCAGGTAGGCCGACGCACGGTCATAGGCGGTCTGCGCGGTGCTCCCGCTTACGGTTTCCTTGGGCAGCTCACAGAAGCGCCGGAGGATGGCCGCCAGCTGCGCGCGCGTCGCGGCAAGCTGAGGGCTGAGCGTCGTTTCGCCCGTGCCGTTGAGGATACCATTCATCACGCACCAGTGCATCGCCTCGTCCGCCCAACTGCTGATGCTGGCCGCATCGTCATAGCGCAGTGGAAAGTACCACATACCGGTAAAGCCCTGCCCCTGCGTTTTAATATAGCGGTAGAGGATCGCGGCGAGCTGCTCGCGGGTAATGGCGTCGTTCGGGCCGAAGCGGCTCTCGGTATAGCCGGTAACGACGCCGGTGGAGGCTGCCCAGCGCACGGCCTCGCCGTACCACGCGCCCTCGTCCGCATCGGCGTAGCGCATGGCATAGTTGACGACGGGACTGCCCGCGAGACGCCAGAGAATGGTGACGATCTGGCCGCGCGTCGCTGTGCCGTCCGGCGCAAACTCGCTCTCCAAAACGCCGGTCATAAGACCGTTTTCATAGACGTACTGCACCGCGTCCGCGTACCACGCGGCAGCGGGAACGTCGGCAAAGGACGGCGCATTTTCCGCGGCGCGAGCCGCGGGCGGCAGAAGGCCGACGGCCAGAGCGAGAGCTGTCAGCAGAGAGCATAACTGTTTTTTCATTGGAGGTTCTCCTTTCCTTGTAAGCGCCGCTCACGGGGCGATCTCCCCGGGCGCTGCGGTATGTCAGAACGGCAGGATGCCCATGAAATACTCCACGGCCAGCGCCACGAGGACGACGAGCGCGGAGATCAGGAAGCCGTGCACCATCGGCGCCGCGCCGGACTTTTTCATTTCGGCGAAGCTCGTGTTGAGTCCAACGGCGGCGAGCGCCGTGACCATGAGAAATTTGCTGATCCTCTTGAGCGCCGCCGCGGCTGCCGCGGGGATCACGCCCACACTGCTGAGCACCGCCATGGCGAGAAAGCCGAGGATGAACCACGGGAAGACGCTCTTCCACCTGATCTGCACCGCGCCGCCGGACGCGGCGGCTTTCTTTTTCTTCAGGTGCATACTCACAAACGAGAAGACCACCACCGTCGGGATGATGGCGAGCGTGCGCGTGAGCTTGACCATGGTGGCGAAGTCGCCCGCGCCCTCGCTGAAGGCATAGCCTGCGGCGACGACGCTGGAGGTATCGTTGACTGCCGTGCCCGCCCACAGGCCGTAGGCCATGTCGGAAAGGCCCATCGCGCGGCCCATGATGGGGAAGAGCACGATCATCGCCATATCAAAGAGGAAGGTGGCGGAGAGGGCGTAGGCGATGTCGCTGTCCTTGGCGTCGATGACGGGTGCGACCGCCGCGATGGCGCTGCCGCCGCAGATGCCGGTGCCCGCGGAGATGAGGTTCGAGAGCTTCCAGTCCAGACCCAGCGCGCGGCCGATGAAGTAGCCGCCGCCGAAGCAGGTAAGGAGCGTAAAGAGCATGACGGTCAGCGACATTCTGCCGACGTTCAGGATGGTCGTGACGTTCAGGCTCGCGCCGAGGAGAATGATGGCAAATTTCAGGATCTTCTTCGCCGTGAACTTCACGCCGGGCGCGGTGGTCTTGCCGGGCTTGCGGTAGCCGTTGATGAGCATACCGATGAACATGGCGATGACGGACGCGCCGATGACGTCGAACGGCAGCAGCGCCTCGATGCCCTTGGCGAGCAGTGCGATGACGAGCGCGAGCGCGAAGCCCGGCGCGTAGCTTTTGATTTGAGCGGGAATGGAGCGCATGGTGATCTGACCTCTCTTTGCCGGTAGTGATTTCTTTTGAATTTGCCTTGCAGGCCGCGCGCACTTCTGCTATGATCTTTGGCAGAAGCGCAGCCAAGGAGCAGAGGAGCACGATAGCTATGATAGAGAATTACGCAGAAAAAATCAAGCACGAATCCAATGGATTTATCCGGCACAACGGGATCCGCATCGTTTCCGTTGATGAGGAAAGGAGCGTGCTGGAGGCCGAGATCACCGACAACAGCCGCAACGTTTGGGGCAGCATCCACGGAGGCTTCCTCTACACGATGGCGGACACCGCCGCCGGAGCCTTTGCGCGCATCAAGTATGGGCGGCGCAACGTCACGCTCAATGGCTCGATGAATTACCTGCGGCCCACCACGCACAGCAAGACGCTGACGGCGGTCGGGCGCGAGATCAAGGTCGGCGGACACGTTGGCTTTTTTGCGGTCGATATCACCGACGACACCGGCGTGCTCGTCGCTTGCGCGCAGATAAATATGTATTTTCTGGATTGAGCGGCCCGCTTGCGAGTCACGCTCCGCCATACCGGCAGGGTCCCCCAGGTTGTGCTCCACCAGCCGGGCCAGGTCAGGACAGCCACAGCTGAGGACCACCAGCTTCTTGGGGC
>ENA-UESH01002260-UESH01002260.1-human-gut-metagenome-genome-assembly--contig:-NODE-2260-length-11496-cov-7.342762_pt1 | contig 11496 bp, 6 predicted proteins | sample MGYA00243001_ERZ508002 | MGnify/ENA primary metagenome ERZ508002 (study PRJEB26167, sample SAMN06115447) | human gut metagenome | host: Homo sapiens | place: China:Anhui | collected 2015-08-07 | study... | reverse complement strand
GCAACAGGTATCACATTGAAAAATTTGGTATTGGATGGATGTAAGGTTACAATAGCCTCAGGAAAGAATTTTTTGAATGCATTTAAAGGTGATGATAATTCAATTGGTAATATATATTTGGAAGGAAATCGTTTTGCATTTAACCAAACAGCAGATTATCAGGCTTCTCGGTTGTTTAATTTCTCTGGTACATTTGAGAATGTTCTGTATAGTAGAAATTTGAGTGCGGATGTTTCCATAATAAATAATGTATTTTACTCAACAACGAATAATTATACAATAAATGGTACTATTCTATTTTTAGGGAATGATGATACTGCTGGAGTTTATGATGCTAAATATACTGTCACAATAGAAAATAATACATTTATTAATTTCATTTGTGGTTCACAGCCTATGGTACGTGGTCGTATAGAAGGGGCAGTGGTATTCCGTAATCTTCTGTTATGGAGTGATGTGGTTGATAGTAGTAAGGCAAAGAACTCTTATTTACTGAATGTACATTCGAAGACTCCTTCAGGGCTTACTTTTGAGAATCTTTTGAAATTTGATAAGAATAAGCAAATTCAAACTAATTATTGGCATAGTCTTCCTTCTGGCTATACTCAGACAAAAGTAGAAGCAGCCTCTTCCGATCCATTTGATGTAAGTGCTGGAGCTACATTTGATTTGGAGAATGGAGTATTTATCCCGACTGCAGAATATGCAAATTATGGTGCACAACAACGCTAAATTTTTAATATCATGAAAAAATTACTATATCTATTTATTACATGTCTGTCTTTTATCGCGTTCTCATCGTGCGATGACCGTGATGAAATTCGCAATGACATTAACGACCTGAATTCGCGTCTGGATGCATTGGATGCACAGATAGATGCATATAACAAGCAGATTGTAGCTTATCAGGACATGGTTTTGGGGCAGGTTTACATCAAAGACTATAGTCGTGATGAAAAGACCGGAAATTATGTGCTCACTTTGAGCGATGGAACGGCTGTGACGGTTTACAGCGGAAATCCGGATAACGAAATGCCGCAAATGTATATTGCAGATGATGGCACGTGGCATTACACGCAGGACGGTGCGGACTATGTCCTGACAGATGATGCCGGAAATTCAATTACTGCGTGGCCGGTAGATGGGAAAAATGGGGAAACTCCTCAGATTAGTGTCGATGCAGAAGGTTACTGGCTGGTTTCTATGGATGGAGGTGCCACTTGGGAACGTCTTGGAGGAACTACTCCTATAGCAAGTCCGGACATGATGTTACCTAGTATTTTTCAGTCTGTAACGGTTAGTGAGGATGGCAAGTCAATGACATTTGTAGTGGCTTCTACGGGAGAATCAGTAACGGTTCCTGTGGGAGTTGAAGATTCTTTTGGTTTGACCTTGACGGATGTGTATGATTTGTCTGTCCAGGCTGGGCAATCTGTTTCAGTCGCTATTCAGCAGACCAATGTAAAGGAGATTGTAATTGAATCAACTCCGTTGCAGGTGGAAGTGACTGAAACGAATTTGAAAGTGACAGCTCCAGCTGGCCTTTCAGGTTCTTATACGTTGTATCTGAAAGTCTTCTCAGCGGAAGGCTACTGTAAGCTGGTTACGGTAAACGTGACAGTTAATTAAGAGTATGAACAATAGGTTAACAAAACAAGATGTACATTATGAAAATCTATAAATATATAGGTGTGGCCCTGATGGTACTATCATTAGGAGCATGTAAGACCGATGATCTGGAAAGAGACATTGATGCCTTGAAAGATCGTGTAACTGCCATGGAAGCAAAGGTCGATCGGTTGAATGAAAGCATGAACATGATACGTGTGGCTTTGGACGGGAACAAGACCATCCAAAGTTATACAGAAAATGAGGATGGAAGCTATACTTTGACGCTAAGTGATGGAAATACAATCACGCTGACTCAGGGGGAAATAGGAGCTACGGATGTGTATCAGGAAGTGAGTATTTCTACTGACGGTAATTGGGTGATTGGCGGTGTGGAAACGGAACACCGTGCAGTGGCTGTAGATGGTGTACCGGGGGTTACTCCTCAGTTCCGTCTGACCATGGAGTCGGAAGGAAAATACTACTGGGAAGTAAGCTATGACGGCGAGCTGACTTGGGAAGAAGTAAAGAGCCAGCAAGGAACTCGTGTATATGCTTCTGCAAGTGGAAGTTCTTCCGTAGCTGGTCCGATTGCATCGGCTGTCCCTAATGCGACAGGAGATAAATTCGAAATTACTTTAACGGGTAGTGGTACAAAATACGAAATCCCCATCGTTTCTGGTTTGGCATGTGCTATTACAGATCCTACTGATATGAAAGAGGGATTTTGGATTGTACCAACAGGGAATGGTGCAACGACTAATGTCAATTTGCAAGGAGATGCCGTATTAGTCAATGCGCCGGAAGGCTGGACGGTAACTGCAGCAATTGGGAATTCTACTTTGACGGTTACACCTCCAAATCAAGATGGTGTAGAAGCTACCATTACTTTGCAGGTTCATAAAGGATTACATTGGGCAGTTGATCAAATTAAGGTACGTTCTAAGAAAGTAATCACAAGCTGGTATCAGGAATTTCTGGCAGGTGGTGAAATTGTTGTTAACGATGTGACAATAAAGAAGGGAAGTGCGGATAATAAAGTCGTTATTAATGGAGGAGAGGAAGTTGATTTGAATGTAACTTCTATTACTGCTAATAATACAGAAATTGCTGCAGATGGACTTTATTTTATTGGAGCTGGATTAAACGTGACATATAAGAATACCAATGTAGGTAATAAGATTCTGATTAATGATTCTCCTACAGGGGAAAAACCGGTTGTGACATGTTCGAACTCAATTACATTGAATGGAACGAGTCTTGTATGTAAGAATGTAGCTTTGGTTTCGCCAATATCATATAGATTCTTGGAGATAACAGATAATAATGCTCCGTATGTGGCGTTTGATGGGTGTAATTTTGAAGTACCGTCTACTGCTACTCAAAATTCTTTCCTAAATACATCAGGAAAAGTGATGGATAATTTCTCTTTCTGTAATTCAAAAATGATAATAGAAAGGACTGAGACTTATCGTATATTGAATATTGGTAGTGGGAGTGATATCACTTTTCCTAAAGTTAAGATTAAAAATTCAATATTCTCATCTGATGGTAATAAGGCATTTAAATTACTTTATGTTCCTGATAACTCCTCTAAAGTTGGTATAGATTTACTTGAGATGTTTAAGACTACATTTATTAACTTACATTATATGGCTGCGGGTTTTATAAATGGGGATATATCTCAAATATATATGGAAAATAATCTTATTTATAGTGACAATAATGCGGATAAAAATGTAACAGTTTTCCGTAAAAGAGGAAATCCAAAAGATGCATTTGACGGGAACGGAAAAGGCTCTATTAAAAATAATAAAGGATATGTTTCTGGTGGTAAATCTTTAACTTCATGGTTTGGAGGAGTATCTCCAATATCGAAAGAAAGTAGTGAAGAGTTTGATCAGTTGGATGCTTCTCCTTTTAAGTCTTTGGATAAGTCAACAGGTACGTATGTCTTAAAACCAGAATATCAAGGCTACGGTGCAACCATAGAATAATAAAAACAGAAAAGCAGTTTTCCGCCATCCGATGCTGCATCGGATGGCGGATACATTTAAACAGATAATACTATGAACTTACAATATTGGAAGAATGCATTGTTCTGTTGCTGTTTATTTGCAATCACAGCATGTTCGGACGAGGAAACCGTGAACCCTCCAGCTCCGACAGAGATACCGGAACAGCCGGCTGAACTGGCAGAACAATTAGCGCAGTATAATTCAGATATTGCTGCCCTTCAGCTGATGGTGGATGGCGAGGTGGAAGTGGTGGATTATACTTTGGATTGTATGAGGCACAGCTTTAGAATCGCTTGGGATATGTGCCGGCTTGGCTGAAAGCCTTGAAATAATCATGATATGGGAAATGCTGCCCCGTAGTAGATGCATTGCTATTACGGGGTAGTTTTGCCATATAGTTGTAAGAAAATAATAAGAACTGGAATTTGAATGAAAAAGACTTGTTTAAGATTCTTGATGGGCAGATTGTTGCTTTTCTGGGCGATAATGGCGATAGGAGTGGTATGCGCATGTACGGATGACACTCCGAAAGGTAATGAAGGTAACGAAGGCTCGGAAGGAGATAATACACCGTCAGTGAGTGATGTAATTGTCCAGATGAACCGTGATGTGGCTGATATGCAGCAGCTAGCTGAGGGAAAAGTGAAAATACTCACTTGTGTGAAAGAAAGCAGCGGGCGTTATCAGGTGGAGCTGGATAACGGGCATGTGCTTACTGTGTATGTAGAGGAGGAACTGGTGAAAAAGAATTCCGTCCCGGTGATTGGTATTGATGCGGATGGTTACTGGGTATATGAATTGGACGGAAAGACTGAAAATTTAATGACTGTTGACGGACAACCTGCTCCTGCGCTCAGTTCAGCAGGGAAAGGAACTTTTACTCCTCAGTTCCGGGTGGGAGAAAAAAACTTCTGGGAAGTTTCTTATAACGGTTCTCAGTGGATACAAATAGGCACCCGTCAGGTATGGGATGTAGAAAAGGAACCGGCTGCGGCCTTTTCTCCTTTTGCCGGATGTTCAACGGATGAGGATGCGGGAACATTGACTATATCTTTGCGTTGTGGGGAGAAGAAAATTAGTGCACAAGTGCAGGGAAAAGGTACCACGGAGGCCTGGAACAAATTTGTGACAGGTTCGGCCGATAATGTGCTGCTGGACTTTTCTTATGCCGGTTACAAGCACGGGGAGGTGGAAGCTCCCGATGGATTTGCATTAGGGTATGAAACGATTAATGTAAAGGAATATATGGATGCCCATCCTGATTTGACAGCACGGGAGGCATTCCTGAATTTGCTGAAAGAGAAAAAATTAGTACGCATTGACGACGAAAGCAAATCGTATTCAAATGCCAATGCAAGAGTGGTGTTCTACTTTCCGGCAGGAGAATATGTGCTGCATAATGAGGAGGATAATACGCTGAGACAAGATGTTGAAAACCCTGCGTACGACGGAAAAGGAAATAATACGAGCTCGTCTATCATTATCTATGGTGGAAACTTTGTAATAAAAGGAGACGGACCCGACAAAACGTTCATAAAAATGGATACTCCGAATTTGCCAACCGATACGGAGGTGATGTATTCTTCTCCGGTAATGATTAACATCAAGCATAATGCATGGCTGGGAACTGAGTATGAAGTGACGGGAAATGCCGAGAAAGGAACCTTTAAGGTAAAAGTGGCCGGAGCATCGAATTTTAAAGTCGGTGAATGGGTGTGTCTGTATTTGCACGATAATAGTCCGGAACTGGTGAAACAGGAACTGCTGCCGTATGCCTGGGAATCGACGATGACCAATATCTCGACAGAAGGAGTGCAGGTGGAGGATTATCATCAGATTGTGAACATCAGCGGGGATGAAATTACCTTTAAAGAACCGATTATGCATGAGGTGGATGCACAATGGAACTGGAAGCTGCGTAAATATTCTTATTATGAGAATGTGGGAGTAGAAGATTTGACATTTGTGGGGCATGCGGTAGATGATTTTCAACATCATCGTAGTTGGATTGATGATGGGGCTTACAAACCGATTGCTTTTATGCGCGTTGTCAATTCATGGATGCGGCGTGTGAATTTTGAGAATGTGAGCGAGGCAGCCTCAATTATTTCGAGTGCGAACTTTTCTGCCTATAAGATTAATATTACCGGAAATCGCGGTCATGCAGCTATCCGTTCCCAAGGTTCCAGCCGGGTATTTATCGGTGCGGTGCGTGATTGTACGGACGGTCCGCTGGCGGATGAATATCCTACGTTCCAGGCAAATACCGGGCAGTATCATGCCTGCGGTGTATCAAAACCCAGTATGGGGGCTGTTATCTGGAAGGTTACGTGGGGAGATGATGCCTGCTTTGAATCGCATGCTACTCAGCCTCGCGCTACGCTGATAGATAATTGTACAGGTGGTTTTGTACAGTCCAGACAGGGCGGAGATGCCAATCAAGTGCCGAATCATTTGAATGACCTGACTATCTGGAATATGTTCTCTACGAATACGAAATTGAATGGCAATGGCACACTGCCGGCAAATGGGGAGTTTGACTGGTGGCGTACGGGGTGGAAATATTGGAAAATCTTACCCCCGGTTATCGTGGGATTCCATGGTGATCCTGTCAAGTTTGTACAAGAGCAGGTGAAATTGGATGAAAGTAATGGTGTGCCGGTAGAACCTCAGTCACTTTATGAGGCACAATTGGAACGCCGTTTGGGTAGTGTTCCAGCTTGGTTGAAGGCTTTGAAATAATTTAAAACTTTAAATATCATGAATTTAACACGAAATCTTTATTTACTTTTTTTGTGTGGAATGTGTACTCCGGCTGTGCATGCAGCCGGTAACATGACGACAGATGCGGCAGTACAGCAGACAGTGAATCAGGATGCGGATGAAACGAAGCTGAAAGAACTTGCAGAGTTCCGTAAGAAATATAAGTTTCCGGAACCGAAGGCTTCTGAGAGTGAGCTGAAGTCCGCACAGATGGGGCTAAAGATGCTGATGCTGCAGCGTACGGGAGACTATACCGTGACAGGAGCAGATTTATGGGGTGAGAAAGTGATGAACCAGCATCTGAGAGATGTGGCAAAAACGGTACGTGCATTGTCATACGGTGTGCAGAAATACGGTAAATCAGCCAAAGGTGATTTGGATTTATATCTGGATTATCTGTTTACACACAATTTTTTCCTTCGTATGCCTAAGCTGGTATATAGCAACTATAGTGATGTACGAAAGATTCCTACTGATTTGATGAGTGCTATTCCGGTGTGTGATGAGGTACGTAAGGCTAAAATGATTGCAGCCGTACAGAAGCTTCTGGAAGTGGATGTGATTCGTCAAGGAGATAAGGCCATCTTGAACTGGATTAGTTCGGACTATATTTTCAATATTGTGCCATACGTGTTTAATCTGGCACTGGCTAACCCGAATGACCAGCAGGCTGTGCAGGACTTGCAGTTGCTCTCCGGCTTCCTGCGGGTATGTACGCGCTATAATGTGGGCAATAAGGATATCCTGAAGCCGGACGGTACAGGTTTCCACCACAATGCGCATTATAACGGATACATGTATTCTTACAAAACGTGGGTGGAATACTTCTATCGTTTCAAGGGGACTTCCTTCAAGATTGACCCTAAGTCGTACGAAAGACTGAAAAAGGCTGTCGTAACGATTTACATGACTGCTGTGCGTGCAGAAGGTGATAAGAACCGGATTTATGCCAACAGTATGGCAGGACGCCATCCTTTCTATAGTATTGAAGTGCCCTTTACGCAGAAACTGTTCGAACAGTTGATTGAGATTGGAGCGGATGCCACAGGCACGGATTTAGATAAGGAACTGGCTGCTTATTATAATTACTTCTTTAAGACGGATAAGTATCCGGTACCGGCTGCTGATGCTAACGGATTCTACCAGTATAACTACAGCTCGGCAGGGGTGTATCGCCAGCCGGGATGGGTGGCTGTGGTGAAGTCGCCTACAGCTATGTTGTGGGGAAGTGAAATTTATAACAAGACCAACCGTTTCGGACGTTACCAGAGTCACGGTACGCTGGAGATTCTGTACGACGGAGGACTGGTTCCTACAGGTTATCCTTCTAACAATGAGAACAAGGGTGCCGGATGGGACTGGAATATGATGCCGGGAAGTACGACAGTGCATTATACCGACTGGGCGGAAATGATGCCTTATAAAAACGATAAGGATCGTTTTGACCAGAAGGCACGGACAAGTAACTTTGCCGGGGCTGTATCCATGAAGGATTACGGACTCTTTGCTACCGCTTTTGATCAGGATGACCGTTGGGGAAGCCAGCGATTCACTCCTACCAATCTTACTTTCTGTAAGTCGGTGTTGGCTATCGACGGTATGTTGTTCAGTATTGGAAATGGTATTTCTGCAAAGGGTGATTATGCGGACAACATGATTACGGCTACGAACTTATTCCAGTCGGTAGTAAGTAAGCAGTACAATAAGTTGACTGTGAACGGACAGGAGGTAACGAAGGGAAATCGCCAGAATTATGCTTCTTCAGAACCTGTGACGATGATTAATCCTGTTTCAACCGGTTTCTTTGTTCCGGCAGGTCACGATGAACTTACGGTGATTTATGACGAACAGGAGACGCCTTCTTCTGTAGGTATGGCTGGTAAACCGGCTAAAGAAGTGGTGGCAAAAGCATATATGAACCACGGGGTGAAACCGGAGAAGAAGTCTTATTCTTTTGTTGTAGTTCCGGCAGCGGATGAAGCTAAGATGAAGGATGTGGCCGACCGTCAGACAAAAGGAGAATTATTCTCGGTAGTGGAAATGCAGGATTCCTTGCACATCATTAAATATGCACCGAAGAATGTGCTGGCTTATTCATTTTTTACTCCTACGAAGGGATTGACAGCAGGTGAGGTAGTTTCTTCGGCTACGGAACTGTTGCTGATAGAACAAAAGAATACGGATGGTAGTCTGTCGTTGGGTATGGCCAATCCGAACTTGCGTCCTAAAATGCTGGACAAGAAGAACTGGAAGGAGATTCCTACCCCTGCATTTATTGAACTGAAGGGTATCTGGCAGATGGATGGAAATGTGCCTGGTGTGTTCTTAAAGACAATGGAGAATGGAAATACGGAAGTGTCTTGTTTGTTGCGAAACGGACTTCCTGTGTATATGAAGCTGGTGAAACAGAAATAAGGCTAAATACTGAAAATATAAAAGGTCGTTCTTCCAATGAGTGAGGAACGACCTTTTTTTATTTTTATAAATTCAATATTTTAGTCTTTGTCAATCTTTAAAATACCACCGGTGGTGGAATTGAAAATCACGCGGGTGTTTACTTTCTTGTCGAACAAGCCGTCTACCAGTACTTCGGTGTAACCAAACTGGGTAAATGCCATTTCGTCGTTGAAAAGTTTTTTACCCTGATAAGTTACAGTAACATTTCCTTTACCCGGTACATTGTAGATGGCACCATCTGCTTTTTTCTTTTTCTTATCTTCTTCCGGTATGGGAAGGGTAGAAGTGTTGCGGATGGAAACATAAATCGGGTCACCAGCCAGATTGTTGGTCGGAAGTACTCCTAACTGGGTGGAGAAACGAGCGGCAACCTGTTCTTGTGTATCACTGCCGGGTTCTACCAATATTGTAAAGACTTTATCTGTGCGGTCGGTCGTACCGGTAAATGCTTGCATCAACGCTTTTTCTTGTTTGTTCAGCTGGTCAATAACCAGTTGAAGAGAAGCTCCGTCCTTTGGCATGGTTTCTGCCTGACCGCGCAGGATGGTGTTCTTGCTGTCGCGTATGTTATAGATTTCGCGGGCGGTCAGTTCTGCCATTTTTGCGCTGGAACCAGCCATGAGGATGTCTTCTGTCATGTATTTGCGGGCATTCTCATGGGACTGTGGCTTCTCTAACTTGTAGTCAGGGAGAGATTCTTTTTCGGTAGAGGTCGTATTGATGGCTTTTACAATCCCTTTGTCGGTCAGTTCTACATTGGATGCCATACTCTTATCTTTCAACTTCATGATGTAGGCTTTCGTAGAGTCGGGCACTCCTACAAGGCGGACTTGAATATCCTTGATTTCCCAATGGCTTTCAGGCTGTGAACTGATATTGTTCAGACGCAGGTAGCGGCTGGCGTACAGGCTGAAATCGCCCGGCTGGTAGTCTACCTTGGTGGCAATGATGTCAATGGCTACTTTGGTCTTAGGCAGGAAGTACACGATGCCCTCGCCTGCCTGTGGCACATAGCTTTCTTGGGAGTAGGCACTCAGAGAGGCCAGCAGTCCCAATGCAATGATTCCTTTTTTCATATTGTCTGTCATTTAGTTTCCATTAGTTGTTTCCATGCGGCCGGCAATGCGTCTGCAATGTCACCGGAGGTCATACCGATTACTCCCTTTTGCTGGCAGGCGATGTCACCGGCCAGACCGTGTACATAGACGCCTAAGCGGCAGGCTTCTTCGTGTGTGTAGCCTTGTGAGAGCAGTGACAGGATGACACCGGTAAGAACGTCGCCACTTCCGGCAGTGGCCATACCCGGATTGCCTGTAGGGTTGAAGTAAGTTACTCCGTCAGGGGTAATGACAGCCGTCCATGCTCCTTTCAGTACGATGTAGCATTGCAGGTGGGCCGCCAGTTCTTTCGCCTTTGACAAACGCTCGTAGCTGTTGCTGCAGCGTCCGATGATGCGTTCCAGTTCCTTGATATGTGGAGTAAGAATGCTGTGGCGAGGAATACGGGTCAGGTAGTTACGGTAGCTGCTGAAGATGTTGAGTGCATCTGCATCCAGAACCAAAGGAATATAGCAGTTGCTTACCTGGTCGAACAGCGCCTGCACCGTGATTTCTTCCTGTCCTAATCCCGGGCCGATGGCTACGGCCTGGAAGTTGTCGAGGTCGGCAGCTTCGGCAAAGCAGCGGTCGTGTACGTCATCCTGCACCATGGCTTCAGGCACATTGCTCTGTAGCAGGTCATGGTTGCATACTGGGGTGTGTACGGTGAGTAGTCCGATGCCCGAACGCAGGCAGGCACGTGAAGCTAACAGGGCGGCACCTCCCATACCGTATGAACCGGCTATCAGCAGGCCGTGGCCGAACATGCCTTTATGGGCAAATTTCTTTCTTGGCTTGATGAGCGCACGCATTTCGCTGGCTTCGGTGATGTAATAGTTCGTCTTGGCTGATTCGATGAATTCACGGCTTATACCGATGTCGAGCAACTGCCATTCGCCTACCACATCTGCGTTTTCGGCAAAGAGGAAGGAGAGTTTGGGCATCTGGATGCTCAGGGTCAGGTCGGCCTTGATGATGTTTTGTCGGATGTTATGGGTATTGTCTTCTCCCATCAGTCCGGAAGGAATGTCGATGGATACCACCTGGGCAGGAGAAGCATTGATGTATTGTACTACGGCTGCAAATCCTCCGCTCAGCGGTTTTTGAAGTCCAGAACCGAACAGACCGTCGATTACTACGTCGTGACTGCCCAGATGAGGCGGGTCGAACTGGTTGCTGACTTCGGTGTAGTTGGCAAATCCGCTTTCTTTCAGGCGCTGGATGTTGGTGAGGCATTCTTCAGAAAGGGTACCTTTTACGTTGAACAAATAGACTTCTACCGGATAGTTTTTCAGGAAGAGGATGCGGGCTACAGCCAGTGCGTCGCCCCCATTGTTGCCCGGACCGGCAAATACGACAAGACGGTGTGACTTGTCATATCGCTCGCTGATAGCTTGTGCCAACAGACCGGCAGCTTTTTCCATGAGGTTGATTGACAATATAGATTCGTGGGCGATGGTATATGCATCTGCCTCTTTTTGTTGTGTACAACTTAAAATTTTCATTGTATATATAAAATAGCTATTTTGTCGGTAAAAGTACGAAAAAAGCCT
>ENA-UESH01002259-UESH01002259.1-human-gut-metagenome-genome-assembly--contig:-NODE-2259-length-11504-cov-6.198827_pt1 | contig 11504 bp, 8 predicted proteins | sample MGYA00243001_ERZ508002 | MGnify/ENA primary metagenome ERZ508002 (study PRJEB26167, sample SAMN06115447) | human gut metagenome | host: Homo sapiens | place: China:Anhui | collected 2015-08-07 | study... | reverse complement strand
GTGAGGCTATGATTAAGCGAATCATTGTTGCTGGAAGCAGAAATTATCACAATTATCAGGAAGCAGAATCGTATATAAACTTTTGCATATGCCAAATTAGAAAAGAGTATAATCTGGTTTTCGTTTCCGGCGGATGTCGCGGTGCCGATGCACTTGGAGAGAGGTACGCCATTAGTAACTGATATGCTGTTGAGCGTCATCCTGCAAAGTGGCAGCTTTACGGCAAAGCCGCCGGTCCAATAAGGAACCGAACAATGATAATGTCCGCAGATTATGTTATCTGTTTTTGGGATTACCAAAGCCGCGGGACTGCCTCTTTAATAGAATATGCTAAAGAATTCAATAAACCCATTAGAATAAAAAAAGTTTCGTCATATGCATCGTCCGAATAAAATGGCGATGCATATTCATTCCCCCGCCTCTAGTCTTCTCTCCTCGCCGATATTTTGCAGGCAGCCGTATTCGCTCGAAAATATCGCGCGCCCGTTTGAGCGGCGTTCTTTGGTCGTGCGGCTCATTGTCAGCATATCGCGCAGGCCGTCCGCAGCTTTATAAAAATGCGCTTCGAGCGCAATGAGGTCGGCGAGGTCATCCGCCGCCGCGTCCGCGGGCTCGAAAATATATTTTCGTTCGGCTCTTATGCCGATGGGGAGCTTCGCTCCGCCGAGAGTCAGGAATCTGTTCTCCGTAAAATCCGCGTCCGTCCGCGCCCCGAGCGGCACCTTCAAAGAGAAAAACAGCAGCGTATAGCGCGATTTTATTCCGCTTATTTTTCTCGACGGCAGCGGGCGGGATTCGGTCGAAAAGGCGTGCTTTGTCAGCGCGGTAACATAGCCCGAGGCGCGGCGCAGGCTCATTCCGCCGTCGCGGTTTTCGACTATGCCGCTGATTACCGTGTCGCCCTTTAAAACGGCGGAGTTTTGCTCCTGCACGGCAGTGCCGCCGAAAACCTCGAGGGTCTGTATCTGCCCGTCCTCCGCTGCGACTATATCGCACGGCGAGTCGTCTTTTTTAACCGTCTTGCCCACGCCCTCGCGCACGTCTATAATCGCCGAGCAGCCGCTTATATTGACCGACAGCCACGAAACCTCCGGCAGCGCGGACATCGCCTCCTCCGCTGCAGAGTGCGTGTCTATTTGCTTTTTTCTCATCCCCGGGCAGACGCCGAGGCGCCCGACCGCCTCAATTATATCCTCCTGCGGCACAGTCTCGCAGCCCGTGACGCTTACTGTCCATATCCGCCCGGAGAGTGCCGCCGTTATCAGAACAAAACACAGCGCGCCGACGGCGAGCCCCGCATGGACGCGGTTTTTAAACAGCCAAAACGGAAGCCCGCTCTTTTTGACCGTTTTCATTCGCATTCCCGCTTTTTTGGCACAGCGGCGCATCTTTTTGTAGCCTTCGGGCGTGGTTCGCATGAAAACCGTGCCGTTTGTGCAGCAGACATCCCAATACGGAATATTCCCGCGCGAGCAGAGATTCAGAAAGCGCTCTGGGAAGCCCCCGCTCGCTTTCAACCCGACATATCCGCGCAGAAAATTAAACAAATCGGAAATATCCCCGCCCCCTATCTGCAAAAGCGCACATTCTCTATATCCCCGCGTATGACCGCCTGACCGAGGTCGAAAACGTCTATACTCAGTCCCTTTCCGCAGAACACTATCTCTTCTTTTCCGGCGCTCAGGCGTATTCTCTCCCCGTCATATTCGAGCACGCCGCAGAGCCCGTCTATGCTCGCCTCCCGCCTGCCGAAAAATTCAATATGCACCTGCGGATATTTTCTCCCTGCGTCAAGCGCGTTTATCTTTTTTATCAGCTCGGCCGCCGAGTATATTTTTCGGCTGTCCCTGCGTTTCGGCATGAGCATCCCTCTTTTCTCAAATAATGTATGCTCCCCCGGCAATAAAAAGAACGGCGCGTGAATATCAATATGTCGGAGGGTGATGACATGAGAGAGTATTTCAAAAAAGCGACGCGCCGCCTGCCGCTTCTTTTCGCCGCCTTGTGCGCCGCCGCATTAATTGTCGCCCTGCCGTCGGTGAGCGCGGCGGGCGTCAAAAAAGGGCTTTTAGTCTGCGCGTCGAGCGCAGTGCCGTCGCTCTATCCGTTCTGCGTGCTCTCCGCGTTCTTCGTGCGCTCGGGGCTTTGCGGCTATCTCGGGAAGCTTCTCGAAAAGCCCGTGCGTATTTTATTCAATCTCCCGGGGAGCGCGGGCGCGGCTGCGTGCATGAGCTTTGTCGCGGGCTACCCCGTAGGCGCGGGAATGACCGCCGCGCTTTTCGAGCAGGGGCGAATCTCGCAGGCCGACGCGCAGAGGATGACCCTGTTCTGCGTCAACGCCGGTCCCGCATTCGTTATAGGCGGAGTGGGTGCGGGTATGCTCGGGAGCGCCCGTGCGGGAGCCGTAATTTTTTCGTCGCTGACTCTCGCAAGCCTCACGCTCGGCTTGCTGACAAGGTTTATCCCCCGCGAAAGCGGCACAGAGTTCTCCGTCCCCGCCGCAGACTTCTCCCCGCTCTCGCGGGCGCTGCCCGAGGCCGTTACAGAGGGGACGAAAAATATGATTTCAATTTGCGCGTGGATAGTCATCTTTTCCTGCGTCTCGGGATATATCCCCCTGCTGTGCCTTCCCGATTGGGCGGGGCTGCTGCTGAGCTGCACGCTCGAGGTCACGGGCGGATGCGCGTCGGCAGCCGGAATATTCAATCTCCCCGCCATAGCCGCCGTGCTCGGCTGGGGCGGAGTGAGCGTCCACTGCCAGATAATGCGGCACATAAAGACCTGCAAAACTCCGCTTTCTTATTTCTTCTGCGCGCGTCTCGTCTGCGCTGCCCTCTCGGCACTTTTCTGCGAGGGTCTGCTGCGCGTGTTCCCGTGTCCCGTCAACGCCGTCGCGGTAGGCTCGGTCGGCGCGCCGCAGCTGTTCTCGTTTTCCGCGCCCGCGGCTGCCGCCATGCTTTTGAGTGGAGCAATGCTGATATTGGAGCTTGATACAAACGAGAAAAAGTGTTAGAATAATAAAAAAGCGTTTAGGATGATAATTTTGAAAAGTAAGCTGCTCAACAAAAAGAGCATACCGCCCGCGTGCGAATACTGCTCGCGCGGGAGCTGCGCGCCGGACGGCAAAACCGTCCTCTGCCCGAAAAAGGGCGTTATGCAGAAGAATTCGAGCTGTTCCGCGTTTCGATATGACCCGCTCAAGCGCAAGCCTAAGCTGCCCGTTGAGCTGCCGAAGTTCGACGCGAGCGATTTCGAGCTGTAACGAGCTGTAATTCGGTATATTTTTTATTGCCGCTTATTGATTTAACGGCGGGAATAATGTAAAATATTTGTATTGTGCACCGGTACAGCACCGGCATTATTAAACAAAGGGTGATATAAAAATGTCAATCAAGCACATGTACTACAGGCTTTATCAGGGCGTTTTCAGAGTCGCCGTCAATTTCCTCGACTGGACTCCGCCTAAGATAATCTCCGGCCCCGGCTCCGTCAAGAAGCTGCCGCAGGTCATCAAGGAGAAGGGTCTGAAGAAGATGATGATCGTCACCGATAAGGGTCTCACCGGACTCAACCTGCTCGACGGCCTCTATGAGGGTCTCAAGGCGGACGGTATCGATTACATTGTCTACGACAAGACCCAGCCCAACCCCTCGATAGACAATATCGAAGAAGTCCGCAAGCTCTATCTTGACAACGGCTGCCAGGGCTTCATCGCTTTCGGCGGCGGTTCTCCGATGGACTGCGCCAAGGGTGCGGCTGCAAGAGTCGTCTGCCCTAATAAGACCGTTCAGAAGATGCGCGGTCAGCTCAAGGTTCGCAAGAAGCTGCCTCCGTTCTTCGCAGTTCCCACCACAGCGGGCACCGGCTCCGAGACCACTCTCGCCGCCGTCGTTACCGACACCAAAACCCACGAGAAGTACGCGCTCAACGATCCCGTGCTCCGTCCGAAGTACGCAGTCCTCGATCCCGAGCTCACCGTCGGTCTTCCTCCCCACATCACCTCGACCACCGGTATGGACGCTCTGACCCACGCGGTTGAAGCATACATAGGTCACTCCAACACCAAGGAGACCTCCGCAAAAGCGGAAGAGGCTACAAAGCTCATCTTCGAAAACCTCGAAGAGGCTTACAAGAACGGCAAGGATATCCACGCAAGAGAGCAGATGCTCCTCGCCTCGCACTATGCCGGAATTGCGTTCACGAGAGCTTACGTCGGCAACGTTCACGCAATAGCTCATAACCTCGGCGGATTCTACGGCGTGCCGCACGGACTTGCAAACGCCATCATCCTGCCCTATGTTCTTGATTTCTACGGCGACACCGCCTATGAGCGCCTTGCAAGACTCTGCGAGTGCGCGGGCGTAGCCAAGGCCGGTCAGTCCGACGAGCAGAAGGCTCTCGACTTCATTCAGGCTATCAGAGACATGAACGCCAGAATGAACATTCCCGACAAGATCGACAAGATTCAGGAGAAGGATATCGAAACCATAGCAAAGCGCGCGTGCAAGGAGGCCAACCCCCTCTATCCCGTGCCGAGAATCATGGATCTCGATGACTGCATAGCGATAATCCATCGCCTCATGCCCTGACGGTTAAACACACGGCGAGCCGGAAGAAAATCTTCCGGCTCGTTTTTTATGCAAAATAAAAAGAGCCGAACAGGCGCTCGGCTCTTTTGCTTATTCAACTTTTTCTTTGTCCTTTTCCTCGCGGCGCTCGGCGAACCAGCCGCCCTTCTCGCGCTTAGAGTCGTCCTCCGCGTCCTCTTTTTCCTCTTCGACAGGGAGAATCTCGATTTTAACCTTGCCTATTCTCCTGTCCTCGACATTGAGAACCGTGAAACGCAGGTTCTTGTATTCGACCACGTTCATCTCGCCGTCCTGCGGGAGGTATCCGAGCTCGCTTATTATGAAGCCTCCGACGGTGTCGTAGTCGCCCTCGGGGAGGGTGACGTGGAACACCTCATCGAGCTCGTCTATATAGGTCACACCGTCGACCGTGAAGGTGGTATCGTCGATCTTCGAGATTTCCTCCTCCTCATCGTCATATTCGTCCTGAATATTGCCGACTATCGATTCGAGAACATCCTCGAGGGTCACTATTCCGGCAGTGCCGCCGAACTCGTCGACGACTATCGCCATCTGCGTGTGCTTATCGGTCATCTGCTTGAACAGATCGCCGCAGGGCATCGACTCGGGGACAAAGACGGGCTCGCGGATAATATCGCGCAGGGTCACGTCCTCGGGCAGATCGGTGCCGATATATTTGAGCAAATCTTTGACATACGCTATGCCGACTATATTGTCGGGATCGTCGTCGTAAACGGGGATTCTCGAATAGCCGTTATCCATGGAGAGCGAAACGATCTCACTCAGCGGATCGCTTATCTCAGCCGCCGTCATGTCGGTGCGGTGGGTCATTATATCCCCGGCGTCGAGGTCGTCGAACTCGAAGATGTTGTTTATCATCTCTTTCTGCGAGTCCTCTATGACGCCCTTTTCTCCGCCGACGTCAACGAGCATACGTATCTCCTCCTCCGTCACGGGCTCCTCCGACGCATTCGGGTCATAGCCGAACAGACGGACAAGGCCGTTGGTGGACAGGGAGAGTATCTTAACAAAAGGCTTGGTTATCTTCTTGAAGCCGAGCAGTATGCCGACGACTCTGAACGAGACCTTTTCGGGTGCCTGCATGGCTATTCTCTTAGGCGCAAGCTCGCCTAAGACAAGCGAAAAATATGATGTTATGAGCGTAATGACAACGACGGAGAAGCCGTTGATAACGCCTGCGGGAATACCGCTCAGGAAGGATATCTTCCCTATAGCTCCGGAGAGCATATTGACGAATGTCTGCGATGCGGATGCGGAGGTCAAAAAGCCCGCGAGGGTCACGCCTATCTGGATAGTTGAAAGAAAGCCGCTCGAATCCGCGGTAAGCTTCAAAACCTGCTTTGCTTTTTTGTTGCCTTCCTCGGCCATTTTCGCTATCTTCGTGTCGTTGAGAGAGATTATCGCTATCTCGCTCATGGCAAAGAAAGCATTGAGAAGAATAAGTACGAACAGCAAAATTATTTGAAAAATAAGATTGCCGGGGTCGGGGTCATCCATAAATGGATTTGCTCCTTTCGGTTTAAATATTATTCACCGTCGGCATATACGCCGAGATGTTAAGTTTTATTATACACATAAACATATTCTCTGTCAAATAATCAAACTCCGCCTCATCCGGCGCGGGAGCGCGTGAGGACTCCGCGCACGGCGGCGAAAGGCTATGAGAGACAAAATCAGTTGTTTTCGCTTGAAATCGGGGAAAAACGGACATTTTTGCACAGGCGCGGGAGTGCTGCGGAGCTCTTTTCGGGTATTATATTACATTATATAGGCCGGATATGTAAACTTCAACAAAATTGGATAAAGCATTAACGTGTTTTTTCTATTATTTTGGCTTATTTATCTGTTTACATTGACGCACAAAAATGTTACTATATTCGTGGTGTCATTTGACCAATGCCATACGTTCAAACGTTTATTAAAATAGGGAGGAACATAGAATGGCAAGAATAGCAAAGAGCATGGACGGCAATAATGCTGCTGCATATGTGTCGTACGCGTTCACAGAGGTTGCCGGTATCTACCCGATAACCCCTTCGAGCCCCATGGCTGACTATGTTGATCAGTGGTCGGCAAAGGGCATGAAAAATATTTTCGGCACGACCGTCAAGGTTGCCGAAATGCAGTCCGAGGCAGGCGCCGCCGGAACCGTTCACGGTTCTCTGGCCGCAGGTGCGCTCACAACCACCTACACCGCTTCCCAGGGTCTGCTCCTTATGATCCCCAACATGTATAAGATCGCCGGCGAGCTGCTTCCCGCAGTTTTCCATGTATCCGCAAGATGCGTCGCGTCTCACGCGCTCAACATCTTCGGCGATCACTCCGACGTCTACGCTTGCCGTCAGACAGGTTTCGCAATGCTTGCCGAGACCAACCCGCAGGAGGTCATGGACCTCGGCGCCGTTGCTCATCTCGCGGCAATCAAGGGACGCGTTCCCTTCATCAACTTCTTCGACGGCTTCCGTACCTCTCACGAGATACAGAAGATCCAGGTCTGGGACTACGAGGACCTCAAGGAGATGTGCGACATGGACGCTGTTGAGGCGTTCAGAAAGCGCGCTCTCAACCCCGAGCATCCCGTAATGCGCGGCTCTCACGAGAACGGAGATATTTTCTTCCAGCACCGCGAGGCCTGCAACAAGTATTACGACGCTATCCCCGGCATTGTCGAGGAGTATATGGACAAGGTCAACGCCAAGTTAGGCACTGACTACAAGCCCTTCAACTACTACGGCGCTCCCGACGCTGACAGAGTCATCGTCGCCATGGGCTCCATCTGCGACGTCGCAGAGGAAGTTATCGACTACCTCACCGCCAAGGGCGAGAAGGTCGGTCTCGTCAAGGTTCGCCTTTACAGACCCTTCTCCGCTGACAGACTTGTCGCAGCTATCCCCGCAACCGCAAAGAAGATAGCCGTTCTCGACAGAACAAAGGAGCCCGGCGCTCTCGGCGAGCCCCTCTATCTCGACGTTGTTACCGCTCTTGCCACTAAGGGCGTATCGGCAAAGGTCTGCGGCGGCCGTTACGGCCTCGGTTCCAAGGACACTCCGCCCTCAAGCGTGTTCGCCGTATACGACGAGCTCAAGAAGGACGAGCCCAAGAACCAGTTCACCATCGGCATCAACGACGATGTCACCCACCTGTCCCTCGAGGAGAAGGAAGCCCCCAACACCGCGGCTCCCGGCACCATCGAGTGCAAGTTCTGGGGTCTCGGCGGCGACGGCACAGTCGGCGCAAACAAGGACTCCATCAAGATAATCGGCGATCACACCGACAAGTATATTCAGGCTTACTTCCAGTATGACTCGAAGAAGACGGGCGGTATCACCATCTCCCACCTTCGTTTCGGCGACAACCCGATAAAGAGCCCCTACTATATCAACAAGGCTGACTTCGTTGCCTGCCACAACCCCTCCTATGTCGAGAAGGGCTATAAGATGGTCAACGACGTCAAGCCCGGCGGCGTCTATCTCATCAACTGCCAGTGGGATGCAGCTGAGCTCAGCGAGAAGATGCCCGCAGAGGCAAAGCGCTATATCGCAAAGAACAACATTCAGCTCTACACCGTCAACGCTATCGATATCGCAGCGAAGATCGGTCTGGGCAAGCGCACCAACACCGTTCTTCAGTCCGCTTTCTTCTCCCTTGCCAAGATTCTTCCCGAGGAAGAGGCTATCGGCTACATGAAGGAGAAGGCACAGAAGTTCATGAAGAAGGGCAAAGAGATAGTCGAGATGAACGAGAAGGCTATCGACGCGGGCGCTACCGCATATGTCAAGATCGACGTTCCCGCTGACTGGGCCGACGCTGTTGACGCTCCCAAGGCTGCCGTTGAAAACGGCCCCGAGAAGCTCGTCAAGATGGTTGACTCCATCATGAAGCCCGTCGGTCTTATGAACGGCGATTCTCTCCCGGTTTCCGTATTCGTCGATCACGCGGACGGCACATTTGAGCAGGGCGCATCCGCCTATGAGAAGCGCGGCGTCGCGGTCATGGTTCCCGAGTGGAACGCAGAGACCTGCGCACAGTGCAACCAGTGCTCCTTCGTCTGCCCGCACGCAACTATCCGCCCGTATCTTCTGACCGAGGAAGAGGCTGCCAACGCTCCCGAAGGCGCCGCTATCGTCGACAAGAAGGCCGGCAAGGGCAAGGGCGTCTATAAGTACACCCTCGCTGTTTCTCCCCTCGACTGCATGGGCTGCGGCGTCTGCGTAGGCGTCTGCCCGACCAACTCCCTCAAGATGGTCTCCCGTGAGAGCCAGGATGCAAAACAGTCCGTATTCGATTACATGGTCGCAAACGTCTCCGTCAAGGATGAGGTTGCGGACGGCACCGTTATCGGCAGCCAGTACAAGACTCCGCTGCTCGAGTTCTCCGGCTCCTGCGCAGGCTGCGCCGAGACCGCTTATGCCCGTCTGATAACCCAGCTGTTCGGCGATAAGATGTATATCTCCAACGCCACCGGCTGCTCGTCCATCTGGGGCGGCCCCGCTGCGACTTCCCCCTACACCACCAACAAGAACGGCCACGGCCCCGCATGGGCCAACTCCCTGTTCGAGGACAACGCCGAGCACGGCTTCGGTATGCTTCTCGGCCAGAACGCCGTACGCAACAGACTCATAGCAAAGGTTGAGGCTATCGCCGAGTCCGACAAGGCCTCCGATGAAATCAAGGCCGCCGCCAAGGCATTCCTTGACACGAAGGACGACGTCAAGACTAACGGCGCTGCCGCAGACGCACTTGCCGACGCTATCAAGGATATCGACTGCGCAGACTGCAAGGATATCGTTGAGAACAAGGAATTCCTCTCCAAGAAGAGCGTTTGGATCTTCGGCGGCGACGGCTGGGCATACGATATCGGTTTCGGCGGCGTTGACCACGTCCTTGCCTCCGGCGAGAACGTCAACATCATGGTCTTCGATACCGAGGTCTATTCCAACACCGGCGGACAGGCCTCCAAGGCTTCTCAGATCGGTCAGGTCGCTCAGTTCGCGGCTGCCGGTAAGTCGATAGCCAAGAAGAGCCTTGCCGAGATAGCGATGAGCTACGGCTATGTCTACGTCGCTCAGATAGCTATGGGCGCTAACATGAACCAGACGATAAAGGCTATCGAAGAGGCCGAGGCTTATCCGGGCCCGTCTATAGTCATCGCCTACGCTCCCTGCGAGATGCATTCCATCAAGGGCGGCATGGTCAACTGCCAGAAGGAAATGAAGAGAGCTGTCGAGTGCGGCTACTGGAATATGTTCCGCTTCAACCCGACACTCAAGGCAGAGGGCAAGAACCCCTTCACCATCGACAGCAAGCAGCCTGTCACCGAGGAGTACCGCAACTTCCTGCTCAACGAGGCTCGTTATTCCTCGCTGACCCGCTCGTTCCCAGAGCGCGCAGAGAAGCTGTTCGGCGAAGCCGAAGTCAAGAGCGTCGAGAGATATGAGCACCTGCTCAGACTCAAGGACCTCTATGCACCCAAGGCTGACTGATAAATAAACTAAATATGTTTTCCGCCGTGCTTCAAAAGAGCGCGGCGGTTTTTTTTGTTCAATTCGTCGGTTTATTTATGCACGGCGGTGTGATATAATTAGATATATTCTAAGCCGCAAATTCACGGCGGTATGAACATCAGACGAAAAAATGCTCCGGCAGCATCGGAGACGCACAGAGAATAAAGCGGGTAATGATTTTGGATAAAGCGAAAAAGAAAAGAATAATAGTATATGTCTCGACGATAGTCCTGTCGATAATCTATCTGTTCACCGCATACAAAATCGCTATAGGCGACGGCGTTTTCGGCGACAAGGAGGATATTGTCACCGTTCGCGCGAAGGTGCTGCGGATAACGGATGAAAAAGAAACCGTGAGCGACGAGGAGAGCGGCGGAAAAATCAGTATGCAGTATGTTTTCTTCGAGGCGAAGGCTGTTTCCGGCGAGGTACGCGGCAAGACACTCTATGCCGTTCAGGAGAGAGACCTGCTCTACGGGCTGCCGCAGCCGACTGTCGAGGTCGGCGACAAGGTCATCCTCGTCTATGAGCCGAACGACGACGGCACCGCCGACTACTATCTGTCGGACTTCTCGCGCATAACGCCGCTTGTCATGCTATGTGCGTTTTTCTTCCTGCTGATACTGATTTTCGGGCGCAAAAAAGGACTCGACACGATAATATCGCTCGTGTTCACCTGCCTCGCCGTGTTCATCAACCTTATCCCCGCGATACTGAACGGTCAGAACATCTACGCCTGGTCAATAATTACCTGCGTTTATATCACCGTTATGACGCTCATGCTCATTGAGGGGCTGAATGTCAAGTGCTTCGCGGCAGGCGTCGGCTGCGTCGGCGGAGTTCTCGTCGCGGGCGCGCTCGAGCTTATACTGCGCGATCAGATAAAGATGACGGGCGTCCTCGACTCGGAGTGGCTCTATCTCTACAATCTGAATCCCGAAAACCCGATTGACCTCAAGGCGATAATCTTTGCGATGATAATAGTCGGCGCCGTGGGTGCGGTCATGGACGTTGCGATGTCCATTGCCTCGTCGCTGTGCGAAATAAACGAAAAATCGCCCGACCTCCCGGCGCGCGAGCTGCTGAAATCCGGCCTGACAATCGGGCGCGACATAATGGGCACTATGGCGAACACCCTCGTGCTCGCCTATATAGGCTCAGCTCTGTGCTGTATGCTCCTTATGGTCACCTACAGCAGCAACGTCGGTCAGATACTAAACCGCGAACAGATAGCCGTCGAGATTCTCCAGGCGCTCGCCGGCTCGATAGGTATTCTCGCCGCCCTGCCGCTGACCGCCCTGACGAGCGTGCTCTGCCTAAAGCCCCTGAACCACATTAAACGAAGCGTTCATTGAACAAATTATCAGCCGATGATATCATTTCATTATTG
>ENA-UESH01002240-UESH01002240.1-human-gut-metagenome-genome-assembly--contig:-NODE-2240-length-11575-cov-4.785006_pt1 | contig 11575 bp, 10 predicted proteins | sample MGYA00243001_ERZ508002 | MGnify/ENA primary metagenome ERZ508002 (study PRJEB26167, sample SAMN06115447) | human gut metagenome | host: Homo sapiens | place: China:Anhui | collected 2015-08-07... | reverse complement strand
AAGATGCAGCGTCAGATGGAGGAGGCTCAGAAGCAGCTTGAGGATGCTGAGGTTACAGCAAAGGCAGGCGGCGGAGCGTATATACGGACTCTTGCCAAAGGAACAGGGCGAGCCGCTTTTAGAGCTGTGGGAGGAATTTGAGGCGCAGCAGACACCGGAAGCCAGATTTGCCCGCACCATGGACAATATCCAGCCAATGCTCCTAAACGATGCATCGGACGGGCTTTCATGGCGTGAGCACAGTGTAAAGCTGTCGCAGATACTCGGCAGAAATAAGCGCACAGCACTTGGCTCAGAGAAAATCTGGGATTATGCGTTTAACAATATACTGAAAAAGCATGTTGAGAGCGGAAATATCATAGATGATGAGGGCGTCTTCTCTGCGGAAGCCGGTACGCGTGCAAAAGCCAGCGAGCGTAATGGACGGTAATAATGATTTACTGAAAAATCCTTTGAAAATCACGTATAATTCTATTGTAGACAGTCGTCTTGTATGATATACTTTACTGGATTAAATCGGTGAACTATAAATTAAATGTAATTATTCAAGGTGGCTCGAATTGTTACATGACAAGTATATTGAGCTTCATCGAAATCCACAGAATAAAACACACGGAGGAATCAAAATGAATATTGTATGCTTAGACCTTGAGGGAGTATTGGTACCTGAAATCTGGATTGCATTTGCAAAGGAGACAGGCATTCCTGAGCTTGAGAAGACAACAAGAGATGAGCCTGATTATGATAAGCTCATGAACTATAGAATAAATATTTTAAAGGAGCACGGACTCGGATTAAAAGAAATACAGGAGACAATCGCAAAGATAGATCCAATGCCTGGCGCAAAGGAGTTTTTGGATGAGCTTCGTTCAATCACACAGGTAATCATCATCAGTGATACATTTTCACAGTTTGCAGGCCCTCTCATGAAGAAGCTCGGCTGGCCGACAATCTTTTGTAACGAGCTTGAGGTTGCTGAAGATGGCGAGATTACAGGCTTTAGAATGAGATGTGAGCAGTCAAAGCTTACAACTGTAAAGGCACTGCAGTCTATCGGATACGATACCATCGCAAGCGGTGACAGCCACAATGATTTAGGCATGATACAGGCAAGCAAGGCAGGCTTCCTTTTCAGAAGCACAGATGCCATCAAGAAGGACTACCCTGAGCTTCCTGCATATGAGACATATGATGAGCTGCTTGCAGCGATTAAAGCGGCATTATGATTAAAGGGGCAAAAGGTATCATCGATGCATGCTTGCATGCAATTCGATGTATACTTTAGTGACCCGCACTACACCGAGAAAGTAGCAATTTGCTGCGGGGACGCAGGAAATTAGCGGATTTCGAGGTGTAGTCAGATTACGGGAATGAGTAGCATGTAGTAATCTGATTAATCATAAATATAGTTGAAAAAAGCTTCCCACATGATATTTTGGAGTGGATACATCCACCTGTACATGTGGGAAGTTTCTATATATTTATGTCATGCAAAATCATTTGAAAGAAGGTAGAGTGCAGATGTATACGGTAACACACATATATGAGGCTGATTTTGGCTGTGAGGAAAGAGCAGACGGCGCAAAAGCAAAATGTGTGGTTTATCTCGAGGACGAAAACGGCAGACAGCGTCATGTAGAGGTTGAGGATGAATGGCTTACGGCAAATGGGATAGAAGAGGGAAGCAGCTGGAAAGAAAATATCACAGATGAAGCCTGAATTATAAACTATGAGATTAATTATGTGATTAGAGTATGTGAATAAATTTTGTGTAGATGCACATTGTGTATTGACAACAGTACAAAAGGTGCTATAATAAAATCAACATATGAACAATCATTCATATGTTCAATAAAAACGTACAGTAAAACAAATAATTCATGAAAATAAGGAGAACACCACTATGAAGAAGACTTACAAAATCGATGTAGACTGCGCTAACTGCGCCAACAAGATGGAGGATGCCGCAAAGAATACAGCAGGTGTAAAGGATGCTACAGTCAATTTCATGACACTCAAGATGAGCGTTGAGTTTGAAGAGGGACAGGATGCAAAGGCGGTTATGCAGGAGGTTCTTAAGAACTGTAAAAAGGTAGAGGACGACTGCGAGATTTTCTTATAAATTGCCGGGTGCAGGAATGACAAATGATATTATTTCAATGCCTGCGCTATAGTAAGGGTGATTATCAAGAGATTATAATGAATGGAGCTATGGCGTATGAATAAAAAGCAGAAAAAAGTACTTGCGCGTATCATAATCGCAGCGGTACTCATGATTATATTACATTTCATACCGGTTAAGGGAATTATCAGGTTCCTGCTTTACATGGTGCCTTATCTGGTTATAGGATACGATATCCTGAAAAAAGCATTTAAGGGAATCAAAAACAAGCAGGTGTTTGATGAAAACTTCCTGATGGCGGTTGCCACTGTAGGTGCGATAGCGGTTGCACTTTATGAGAATGGTGACTATACAGAGGCTATAGCCGTTATGCTCTTCTACCAGATAGGAGAGCTGTTTCAGAGCTATGCAGTCGGAAAGAGCCGTAAGAATATCAGCGAGCTCATGGACATCAGACCAGACTATGCCAATATCGAGGTGGACGGAAAGCTCACCCAGGTTGACCCTGATGAGGTCGCTATCGGCTCAGTAATCGTGGTACAGCCCGGTGAAAAGGTTCCTATCGACGGTGTGATAGTTGATGGTTCATCTACATTAAACACCAGTGCGCTTACAGGTGAGAGCGTGCCGAGGGATGCAAAATGCGGTGATGAGATAATCAGCGGATGCATCAATATGTCCGGTGTTTTAAAGATTAAAACCACCAAAGAGTTTGGCGAATCAACGGTTTCAAAGATACTTGACCTCGTTGAAAATTCAAGCTCAAAGAAATCAAAATCAGAAAACTTCATATCAAAATTTGCCAAGTATTACACTCCGGCAGTCTGCTACAGTGCACTTGCACTTGCGATACTGCCACCGCTTGTCAGAATACTTTTCATGTCAGCCGCACCACAGTGGGGCAGCTGGATATACAGAGCACTTACCTTCCTTGTAATAAGCTGTCCGTGCGCGCTGGTCATCAGTATTCCGCTCAGCTTTTTTGCAGGAATCGGAGGCGCCAGCCGCGAGGGGGTTCTTGTAAAGGGCTCAAACTATCTTGAGACCTTATCACAGACCAGATACGTTGTATTTGACAAGACCGGCACCATGACAGAGGGCGTTTTCGAGGTGGCAGGAGTCTACGACAATACGCTCGATAGAGAAAAGGTGATCGAGTACGCAGCACTTGCAGAGAGCAGCTCATCGCATCCAATCAGCAGAAGTTTACAGAAGGCGTATGGAAAGGAAATCGACAGAAACCGCGTGACAGACATTGAGGAAATCAGCGGCCACGGAATCACCGCAAAGGTAGATGGCGTATCTGTAGCGGCAGGAAACTACAAGCTTATGAAAAAGCTGGGCTTAAGCTACAGTGAAACTGACAAGGTCGGCACCATAGTTCATATCGCAATAGACGGCAGCTATGAGGGCTATATCCTTATTTCAGATAAGATAAAACCAACCTCAGCGGCAGCAATAAAGGCATTGAAAAAAGCCGGAATAAAAGGTACAATAATGCTTACAGGCGATTCGAGGACAGTAGCCGACTCAGTAGCAGCAGAGCTGGGAATCGATGAAGTATACAGTGAGCTTTTACCGGGCGATAAAGTAGCAAAGGTAGAAGAACTGCTCGCAAGAAAGGGCAGCAAAGAAAAGCTCGCCTTCGTCGGAGACGGAATCAACGATGCACCGGTGCTCTCAAGAGCCGATATCGGAATTGCAATGGGCGCTATGGGCTCAGATGCAGCAATCGAAGCCGCAGATATCGTCCTCATGGATGATGACCCGCTAAAGATAGCAAAAGCAATAAAAATATCGCGCAAATGCCTGCGAATAGTATATGAAAACACATACTTCGCAATAGGCATCAAGCTGATCTGCCTCGTGCTCGGAGCAGTCGGAATAGCCAATATGTGGCTCGCGATATTTGCAGACGTAGGAGTAATGGTGATAGCAGTGCTAAATGCAATCCGCGCATTATTCGTACACAAGCTCTAAAAAGGTAGAGCTCAAAGAGCAGATATCAAAATGCAGATATCAAAATGCAGATATCAAAATGCAGATATCAAAATGCAGATATCAAAATGCAGATATCAAAATGCCATAAAACTACTATATAAAAAATACCGGACAGAATGCACCCAAGAGGTGCACTCTGTCTTTCGCGTATAATAAAAGAAGTTACTGTTCACACGAAAGTGTGACAGTAACAAAAGACAATTAAACGGCAATAGCTAATAAACAAAAGCTAAGTAAATTCCTGCAGTGCCCCCACACGCATCCGGACCAGCCCCGTAACTGCGAAGGCACTGAGCAGTTACGCTCCTGCCAATACGACGCGTCCATACCCTTCAATGAGCCAAAACCAAAGGGTGCTTGCAGAAATTGCATGTGACATCGCGAATATGGAGATATTTAGAGTCTGTTGGAATTATGTCACAACACAGCAATGTCCGTGCATGGACGCACGGACAAGGCGTTAGCGCCACGGACGGCGCTAAAAGCCGGTTGCGTCCTATAGCCAAAACCTGAAATCATAATTCCTACAGAGTCTTAATATCGAAATACTGAGCGAAGGCACATGCAATTTATGCGGAGCACCCGCCCCATAGCCAATAAAGTAAAAATAACGCAAAAATAATGAAAAAATAACGCAGAAAGGACACCATCATGAGCGAAAACATAAATGAACAGATAGAATGCTGCGACTGCAACGAAATCCACGAAGATCTTCTGAAAATAGTAAATGATACAATGCCTGAGGAAACCGAGCTCTACGACCTTGCAGAGCTTTTTAAGGTATTTGGCGACTCCACCCGGATCAGAATCCTCTTTGTGTTGTTTGAAGCGGAGGTATGCGTCTGCGACCTTGCAAAAGTGCTCAACATGACACAGTCCGCCATATCACACCAGCTTAGGATATTAAAGGCCAACAAGCTCGTAAACAGCAGACGTGAGGGCAAATCAGTGTTTTATTCGCTTGCAGACGGACATGTGCGCACAATCATTGCGCAGGGACGCGAGCATATCGAGGAATAATACAGGGAGGAATATACGTGACAGAATTAGAAGAATACTATAACAAATTCAACGAGGAAAAGCGCCTGAACAGCCGTCACGGCAGGGTAGAGTTTATCACCTCCATGAAGTATATACACGATTGTCTTGGCAGCTTGATGAATGAGAAGCAGCGTGATCTTCGCTCACAGATCAAAATTCTGGATGTCGGTGCGGGAACAGGCAGATATTCAGTGCCTCTTGCCGAGGAGGGCTATGATGTGACGGCACTTGAGTTAGTTAAGCATAATCTCGGCAGACTGAAGCAAAAGAGCGATAAAGTAAAGGCATACCAGGGCAATGCCACAAAGCTTAAAAAGTTTGGAAACGATGAATTTGACCTCACACTTGTATTCGGACCTATGTATCATCTGAAGTCGGCGGAGGAAAAGCTTGCCGCATTGAATGAGGCAAAAAGGGTGACAAAACCGGGTGGTTACATACTTGTGGCATACATTATGAATGAGTACAGCGTGATAACCTATGCCATAAAGGAGAAGCATATAAAAGAGGGCATAGAGGGCGGAATGCTCGATGAGAGCTTCCATTGTACAGAAAAAGCTAATGATTTGTACAGTTTTGTCCGATTAGAAGATATAGAAGCGTTAAATGCACAGGCAGCCCTTACACGCGAAAAGATAATAGCAGCCGATGGCGCGGCAAATTATATCAGGCCATTTTTGAATGCTCTTGACGAGGAAGAGTTTGATATGTTTGTACAGTATCATCTTTCAACATGTGAGAGAGCAGACCTGATGGGAGCAAGTGCGCACACGGTTGACATTTTAAGGGTGTGTGGTGATTCTGAATAAAGCCTTTTCAAATATAACACAGTATAAGATTACATATGAGGAGAACTATGAAAAACAAGGGATTAAAAATTCTATTATGTGTGCTTTTGGTTTTATGCATCATTATGGCGGGAGCACTCATAGGAAAAGAATATATTGGAGATAATATAAAGGAAGCCTCTAACCGGAATGGCGTTGATGTAGTTAGAGACACATCGGATGCCGGAAAAGCAGAGGATAACGCAGTTGACAGTACGGCAGAAGGTACAGAGAGTACACAGTCTGATGCAACCAAAGCTGATGCAACAGAAGCGGATAAACAGCAGCCACAGATGTCAACCATAGTGATTACGGCTACAGGAGACTGTACACTCGGCAACAATCAGGAGCAAAGCTATGACGGCAGCTTTAATTCTTATTATGACTCAAAGGGACAGGACTACTTTTTCGGCGGCGTGAGAGATATTTTTGAGGCTGACGATATGACACTCATCAACCTGGAGTGTGTGCTATCGGATGCGACGGAGCGCGTAGAAAAGCGCTGGAACCTTAAGGGAAAGCCTAGCTACATCGGAATTATGACGGGCAGCTCCATCGAGGCCTGTAGTCTTGGAAATAATCACACATACGACTATGGACAAGCTGGACTGGACGATACGAGAAATGTGCTCGACAATGCCGGGATAGTGTATGGCTTCAATGATCATACCGGTATTTACGAGACGGCTGATGGGACAAGGATTGGAATAGTGTCGGTCAGCCTTTTGTCACAAAACGGTGACCGAGAGGCATATATCCAAAACGGTATAGCTCAGCTTCGCAATCAGGGAGCGGCGATAGTTATCGCATGCTGTCACTGGGGCATAGAGGGTGACCATTACCCTAATGACTATCAGCAGGCGGCAGCACATCGTATCATCGATTGGGGAGCAGACCTGGTAGTCGGAAACCACCCTCATGTACTGCAGGGGATGGAGGTCTATAACGGCAAAATGATATGCTACAGTCTTGGAAATTTCTGCTTCGGAGGCAATAAAAATCCGGCAGACAAGAACACGGCGATTTATCAGCAGGCATTTACTCTGATAAATGGTGAATTGCAGCCGGGCATAGATGCTCAGATTATTCCATGCACCTTAAGCAGCGTAAGCTCATACAATGATTTCAGACCGACAGTGGCTTCGGGCGAAAAAGCCAAAGAGATATGCAATTTAATGAACACATATTCACAAAATTGTAGTAATATAGAAATTGATGGGCTTGGAAAGCTGCATGTAAATTAATAGCAGATTTTGCAACTGTGAAGGTACTGAACAGTTACGATTTTTTAACGAATTAAGATAAAAAGCAGTCATGCAACAAATAGCATGTACCATCATACAAATATAGTAAGGGAGCAAAGAGCAATATGTATATGTGGAGAGAGCGCAGTAAAGAAGAAAAGCATGAGGATGTAGTAAATACAGGCCTGCTGCCGCTTGATGTGGTAGAGGGATTTAAGATACGTCCGGGCTTTTTCAGAATGTACGGAGCGTGCGTGGCATCGAACGGAGTGAGCTTTACCATCAATTCCCATGGAGCAACGAGGTGCACTCTTTTATTGTTCAAGCCACAGGCACCAAAGCCGTATGCGAGGATTCCGTTTCCTGATTCATATAGGATAGGAGATACCTACTCCATGCTTGTTTTTGATATAAAGCCGGATGAATTTGAGTATGCATTTTCGTTTGATGGACCATATGAGCCGGCAAAGGGACTTTTGTTTAACGAGGAAAATGTCCTTTTAGACCCATATTCCAGAGCGGTCACTGGACAGCGAAAATGGGGAGAAAAGCCGGAGGGAGGCAAGGATTTTGAGTACAGAGCCAGAGTTGTAAAAAGCAACTTTGACTGGGGCAACATAAAGCAGCTTGAGCAACCCTTTGAGGATCTTGTGATTTATGAGACACATGTGAGGGGCTATACAAAGGATAAGTCCTCAGGTGTCAGCGCACCGGGCACATTTGCCGGATTGAAGGATAAGATTCCGTATCTTAAGGACCTGGGAATAAATGCAGTGGAGCTTATGCCGATTTTTGAGTTTGATGAGATGGAGAGCGCGAGAGTGGTCGATGGTGTGCAGCTTTACAATTACTGGGGCTACAACACAGTATCATTTTTTGCACCGAATACCAGCTATGCCTTCAACGAGGAGCACAACCACGAGGGAGACGAGCTGAAATCGCTGATAAAGGCTTTAAAGGAAAATGGCATAGAGGTCATTCTTGATGTGGTGTTCAACCATACCGCTGAGGGAAATGAGATGGGACCGTGCTTCTCCTTCAAGGGAATAGACAATAACGTGTACTATATGCTTACACCGGATGCACACTACTACAATTTCAGTGGCTGTGGAAACGTTATGAACTGTAATCATCCTGTTGTGCGCAGCTTTATCATAGACTGTCTGAGACACTGGGCCATTGAGTACAGAGTGGATGGCTTCAGATTTGACCTGGCTTCCATTCTCGGAAGAGACCAAAACGGTGCACCTATGGCCAATCCGCCGATTCTTGAGTCGCTGGCATTCGACCCGGTACTTGGCAAGATGAAGCTCATCGCAGAGGCATGGGATGCAGGCGGACTGTATCAGGTGGGAAGCTTCCCGTCATGGAACAGATGGGCTGAGTGGAACGGCAGATACAGGGATGACATGAGAAGCTTTTTAAAGGGCGATGACGGTATGGCGGGAAATGCCATCACACGTATCACCGGCTCACGCGACCTTTACAGCCCGGAGAGCAGAGGACACAAGGCATCAGTCAATTTCCTGACCTGTCATGATGGCTTTACACTGTATGACCTTTACTCATACAATGAAAAGCACAATGAGAAAAACGGCTGGAATAACACAGACGGAGACAACAACGGACATAGCTGGAACTGTGGCGCAGAGGGCGAGACAGACGATCCAAATGTAAACGGACTTAGAAGGCGCCTTATAAAGAATGCATTTGCAGCGCTTTTGTGCAGCCGTGGCCCGGCGATGTTTTTTGCGGGCGATGAGTTCTGCAACACCCAGTTTGGAAACAACAATGCGTATTGTCAGGACAATATCATTTCATGGCTCGACTGGAGCAGGCTTGAGGAATTCAAGGAAATCCATGATTTCGTACGTCATATGATTCAGTTCAGGAAAGAGCATCCTATACTCAGAAAGATGACAAAGCCTTCATCCTGCCAGTTTCCGGAAATCAGTGTGCACAACGGTACACCGTTTAATGCCTCGACAGATTACAAGACGAAGCTTATCGGCATCATGTATGCCGGAAGAAATGAGGAGGACACGGAGGATGATATTGTATTCTATTGCATGAATGCATATTGGGAGCCGCTTGTGATGCAGCTTCCGGTGCTTCCGAACGGAAAACACTGGCATGTGGACACCAACACCAATGCAGAGTATTTTGACGGAGAGGACTTCACGGAAAAGACAGAGCTTTTGGGTGTCAACACCATAAGAGTTCCTGCGAGAACCACGATAATACTTGTGGCAGAGTAACAATAAAATCTGCAGCCCGGTACACATTGTGATATGTGCACCGGGCTGTTTTTCGTTACAGTTTTGGCTTAGACTGTAACATTTCCCCCTTTCATTTTTCAATATATTTTATGTGACATTTGCGTCAGCAGCCGGTGATGGTTGTGAAGTGATACCGGAAGGCCTTGTATGTATATATCACATAATCAGTTGTGAGTTGGACAAATTTCGTCTGTGAATCCAAGAAAATAATTGGGTGTGACACCAAAAATTGTACTTAGATGGCAAATGACAAAAATGTCAGGCACTCTACGGCCTGTCCTGTAGCCTGAAATAGTTGATTCTGCACAGCACATGATTTCAGAAAGAGCAATGTTGGTCAAGTTGTGGAGCCTCATCAGATAATCAAGCCTGTCAGGCACAGTTGTACTAATGGTTGATAGTTGCTTTTCTAATAGAAAGTTATTTATACTGCTCATAAATGAATTGTAACACAATAATTACAAAAATCAACAAATATCTAAAAATTACGAAAAATTAAAATTACAATTTTAAATCCCGCCACCATCAAAAGTGATTATCTGTCCTGTGAGGTAATCAGGTGCAGTGATGACGGAGTAAGCCATATCTGCAACCTCACAGGCTGTGGCAAAGCGTCCGGCAGGGATTTCATCGGCAAGCTCAGCGCGTTCTGTCTCATCAAAGCAGCGGTTCATATCGGTATCTATGACACCGCAGGCTATGGCATTTACCGGAATATGCGATGGCGCAAGCTCCTTGCCGAGTGCCTTGGTAAATGCATTTATACCGCCCTTGCAGGCTGAGTATGCCACCTCGCAGGATGCTCCGACATTGCCCCAGACAGAGGAAATCTGTAGTATACGGCCACATTTATCGGCAACCATATAAGGGATGACGAGCTTTGTAAAGTTGAAAACACCGGTCAGATTTATCGCCACGATATTGTTCCATTCATCCGGTGTCATGTCGCTCAGCAGCCCGATATGCGATATGCCGGCATTGTTAATGAGCACATCTATATGGCCAAAATGGGAAATGGTATTCGTAACCATATCCTTGGCAAAGAAAAAGTCTCCTACATTTCCGGTGTAGCATAGCACCTCAATTCCGTATGCACAGTGAAGCTCATCAGCAAGAGCCTTTAGCCTGTCAGATGAATTGCGGCAGCAAAGTGAGAGGTTATAGCCACAGGAAGCCAGCTTTTTGGCAATGGCGGCACCGATACCGCGTGAAGCTCCGGTTATTATAGCTGTTTTATTTATGTGATTTATGTGATTGGTGTGATTTGTCTGATTTGTCATGATATTCTCCTTATAATTTATATACCGTGGTGCTAAGCCGATCGCTGCGCTGTCGGGCCGGCTTCATAGTATAAAGAAAATAATTACGTGATTAAATTACAGTTCTGCCATGGGTATGATACCTCGCTGTGAGGCTGGGCACAATAGTGTAAATTTTTATCATCTTATACAGCATAAATCATACCATAAATATATATTATGGGGTAGACAAAATTTATACATTGTGATATTATTTAATAGTTGCAAAACGAATTGCAGACGGCGTGTGGCTCAGTTTGGTAGAGCGCTACGTTCGGGACGTAGAGGTCGCAAGTTCGAATCTTGTCACGCCGATTTATTTATGTATGTATCTGAATAGTTACCGACTGTATTATTTTGGAGCACGCGCATAGCGTGTTTTTTTGTTACCGTTCAGTGTGAATAGTAACTTTTTTATTTAGTTCTTTGTAAATCATAACAATATATTGCTTTATTGGTAAAATAACGGTAAAATAGTACTAGTGTATTGGCCTGATTTAGGAGAGGTTCAGGAAATAGGGGATATGAATATTGTTTCACAAATGTGTGCCATTGCGGTGATGTTCGTAATAATGTATTTTTATATTTCGCAGAAAAAGATTATATTACATACATCGAAGGCTTTTGTTGAGGTATGGATTGCAGGCTTGCTGTCACTTTTCTTTGATATTTTCGCACTTGTTGCACTTAAAGAAACAGGAGCAGGGGACTTTTACGAATAAAGAGGAACTTTGCAAACTGTTATCCGAGATCCCAGAAGAAG
>ENA-UESH01002232-UESH01002232.1-human-gut-metagenome-genome-assembly--contig:-NODE-2232-length-11595-cov-8.975343_pt1 | contig 11595 bp, 14 predicted proteins | sample MGYA00243001_ERZ508002 | MGnify/ENA primary metagenome ERZ508002 (study PRJEB26167, sample SAMN06115447) | human gut metagenome | host: Homo sapiens | place: China:Anhui | collected 2015-08-07... | reverse complement strand
TTCGCGTTACATAGCCATGGAAGAATTCCTCCTTTATAGAATTAGGTGTAACCTGGGGGGTGATCAGAACGGCAAATCGCCGTCCTCCTCGTCGATCTCGGCAAATTCGGAGCTGCCGCCCACAGGGGCGGTATAGCCGCCGGTGGGTGCGCCATAGGCCGGAGGAGCGGAGAAGCTGCCGCCGGCGGGAGCGCCGTCCCGCTTGGAGTCGCCGAAATAGACGTTGTCGGCAACCACTTCCGCACTTCTGCGGTTGTTGCCTTCGCGGTCTTTCCAGTCACGGATCTGGAGCCGGCCCTCCACCACGGCCATGCGGCCCTTGGTGAAGTACTTGGCCACGAACTCGGCTGTGCTGCGCCAGGCCACCACGTCGATGAAATCGGTCTCCTTCTCGCCGCTCTGGGACTTGAAGTCCCGGTCCACGGCCAGGGAGAAGCTGGTGACGGCGGTACCGTTCTGGGTACGGCGCAGCTCAGGGTCCCGGGTCAGACGACCCATGATGAAAATCTTGTTGAGCATAAAACTGCCTCCCTTACTCGCCCTTGCAGACGATCATGGAACGCATGATGCCCTCGGTAATGCCCAGGATACGATCCAGTTCCTTGGGGAATTCCGGGCCGCTGGTGAAGCTCATCAGCACATAGTAGCCTTCAGTCTTGTAGTCGATGGCGTAAGCAAGACGGCGCTTGCCCCACTCGTCCACGACCACGTCGGAGCCGTTCTGCTCGGCCAGGGTCTGGAACTTTGCCACGGTAGCGGCAATAGCCTCCTCACTCTGTGCCGGGTCAATGATGTAAACGACCTCGTAGTTGGCGGAAATCTTAGCCATACTTTTGCACCTCCTTTTGGACTTATGGCCCTCACTTCCTGTGAGAGCAAGGATATGTCCGCATAAGCAGACTCATATATTATACCGGTTTTTCCGGGAAAGTCAAGGGCTTTCCACCGGATTTCCGACTTTTTTACCGGAGATTCAGGGCGGCCTTCAGCTGGTCCACCCGGTCGGTGCGCTCCCAGGTGACGCCCAGGTCCTCCCGGCCCATGTGGCCGTAGGCCGCCAGCTGGCGATAGATGGGACGGCGCAGGTCCAGATCCCGGATGATGGCGGTGGGCCGCAGGTCAAACACCTGCTCCACGGCCTGCTCCAGAGCCTCGTCGGACACCACGCCGGTGCCAAAGGTCTCCACCAGGACGCTGACAGGACGGGCCACGCCGATGGCATAGGCCAGCTGCACCTGGCAGCGGCGGGCAAGCCCTGCGGCCACCACGTTCTTGGCCACCCAACGGGCGGCATAGGCGGCGGAACGGTCCACCTTGGTGGGGTCCTTGCCGGAGAAGGCGCCGCCGCCGTGGGGGGCGCTGCCGCCGTAGGTATCCACGATGATCTTGCGGCCGGTGAGGCCGCTGTCGGCCTGGGGACCGCCGATGACGAAGCGGCCGGTGGGGTTCACATAGAACTTGGTGTTCTCGTCCAGCAGGTGGGCGGGAACGGTGGGCTTGATGACCAGCTCGATCATGTCCCGGCGGATCTGGTCCAGGGTGGCCTCGGCGGCGTGCTGGGTGGAGACCACCACGGTGTCCACACGGACGGGCTTGCCGTTCTCGTCATACTCCACGGTGACCTGGGTCTTGCCGTCGGGGCGCAGATAGTCTACCAGACCCTCCTTGCGGACCTGGGTCAGGCGCATGGCCATCTTCTGGGCCAGGGAGATGGCCAGGGGCATCAGCTCCGGGGTCTCGTCGCAGGCATAGCCGAACATCATGCCCTGGTCGCCGGCACCGTTGTCCAGCTGCTCGTTGGCGGTCTCCTTGGCCTCCAGGCTCTTGTCCACGCCCATGGCGATGTCGCCGGACTGCTCGTCGATGTTGGTGATGACGGCGCAGGTGTGGCCGTCGAAGCCGTACTTGGCCCGGTCATAGCCGATGTCCAGCACCACCTGGCGGGCGAGCTTGGGGATATCCACATAGCAGTTGGTGGTGATCTCGCCCATGATGTGGATCAGGCCCGTGGAGGCGCAGGTCTCGCAGGCCACGCGGCCGTTGGGGTCCTGCTCCAGGATGGCGTCCAGAACGGCGTCGCTGATCTGGTCGCAGATTTTGTCGGGATGCCCCTCGGTGACGGATTCGGAGGTAAACAGTCTTCTTGCCATGATTTTTCGTGCTCCTTTGTGAAAAAAATTTGTGTTGTCAGAGTCCCCTCTACCGACCCGGAGCATGAAAAATGCACGCTCCGACTTTCGACGGATCGTGCTGGAAAATTGCTCCTCATCTGTCGAAGGACGAGCGCGGGACTATCACTTCCGCACTCAGCATACGTCGGATTTGGCACCTTGCCTTGCAGGTTGCCGTGGTTTCATCGGGCCGATCCCTCAACCACTCTTGATAAGGTATGAACTTGTAGGGAGTCACTCTGCAATATCTAATATTAGCAGAAGTGATACGCTTTGTCAATAGGGAAAAATTTGCAGGGCGCTGCGAATGGGAGGACGCAGCGCCCTGCGGGAAAAAAGGGAGGGTAAATCACCTGCTCAGGTACCATACGGCGCCGCAGGCAGCCAGTTGGAGAAGGAAAATGGCGGGAATGCCCCAGCGGAAGTACCAGTGCCGGGTTTTGTGGTGAAACACCCGCATACCGGTCAGGGCCCCGATGCTGCCGCCCAGCAGGGGCAGCAGAAACAGCGTCCTTTCCGGCACGCGCCATCTGCCCCGCCGGGCCCGGCGCTTATCTGCGCCGTATACCCAGAAGGTGACCAGGTTCATCAGCACCAGGTACGCCGCCAGCCAGAAGGCCGGACGGGTCAGCAGCTGCGGCATTTGTTACGCCTGCTCCAGGGTCTGGAGGGCACGGGCGGTCTTGGCAGCCAGGCGGGCGTTGTTATACACCAGCTGGATGTTGCTTTCCAGGCTGTTGCCGCCGGTGAGGTCCTTGACCCGGGCCAGCAGGAAGGGGGTGGTCTCCTTGCCGTGGATGCCCTGGGCCTTGGCGTCGGCCAGAGCCTGCTCGATGGCGGCGTCGATGACCTTGTGGTCCATGGAATACTCCTCGGGGATGGGGTTGGTGACCAGCATGCCGCCCTTCATCTCCAGCTGGCGGGCCACATGGAAGGCCTTGGCCAGATCCTCGGGGGTGTCGATCTCGTAGTCCACGGCGAAGCCGGACTTGCGGGTATAGAAGGCGGGCAGCTCCTTGGTGCCGTAGCCGATAACGGGGACGCCCTTGGTCTCCAGGTACTCCAGGGTCAGGCCCAGGTCCAGGATGGACTTGGCGCCGGCGCAGACCACCATCACAGGCGTCTGGGCCAGTTCCTCCAGGTCGGCGGAGATGTCCATGGTGGTCTCGGCGCCCCGGTGCACGCCGCCGATGCCGCCGGTAGCGAAGATGCGGATACCGGCCATGTGGGCGATCATCATGGTGGTGGTAACGGTGGTGGCGCCATCGCGGCCCTCAGCCACCAGAACGGGCAGGTCGCGGCGGCTGGCCTTGGTGACGGCGTGGCCGCTCTTGCCCAGATAGTCGATCTCCTGGGGGGTCAGACCGGCCTTCAGGCGGCCGCCGATGACGGCGATGGTGGCAGGCACGGCGCCGTTTTCGCGGATGATCTTCTCCACGTTCAGAGCAGTCTCCACATTCTGGGGATAGGGCATGCCGTGGGAGATGATGGTGCTCTCCAGAGCCACCACGGGACGGCCCTCGGCCACTGCCTGCTGCACCTCAGGTGCGATATCCAGATAACGATTCATAAGTCATTTACCTCCTGTTGAGAATTGTTTCAATGTTATCCCAGCACATAGCCGGGTTGATGGTGGTTTCTGCCTCGCAGGCCAGAGCGCCTGCGCCCACGGCCCAGCGGGCCGTGTCGGCAAGGGAATCGCCCAGAACCATCCGGGCGGCCAGGGCGGCGGCCACGGCGTCTCCGCCGCCGGTGGCGTTGGCCACATGGCACCTGGCACAGGGGACCCACGCGGTACTCCCCTGCCGGTCGGCGGCATAGATGCCCTCCGCGCCCAGGGAGATGTACACCGTGCCCAGGCCGGTGTCCAGCAGGCGGCGGGCCGCCTGGGCTGCGTCCTCCGGAGTCCGGATGGACATGCCGGACAGCAGCTCCGCCTCCAGGCGGTTGGGCTTCAGGGCCGCCAGCTTGCCCAGCACCGGCCGCAGCTTTTCGGCTTTGATGGTGGATACGGGGTCCGCCAGAATGGGGGCCCGGCAGTTGTCGCACAGCCATCGGATGCTGTCCTCCGGCAGGTTGGTCTCCAGCACCACCAGGTCCGCCCCGTTGATGAAATCCAGCCGCTGCCGCAGGAAATCCGGGGTCATGCGCTGATAGATGTCCATGTCGTTGACGGCCAGGGCCATATCCCCGTCGGGCCCGGCGATGTACAGATAGGTGCCGGTGCGGCAGTCCGGCAGCACGGCGCTGGCGCTCAGGTCCAGGCCGATGTCCCTGGCGTTTTCCTGGACCCGGCGGCCGAAGTCGTCGTCGCCCATCACCGTCACCATGGCGGTCTGCTGGCCCAGCAGACACAGGTTGTGGGCGATGTTGCGGCCCACGCCGCCCAGGGACGTGGTCACATGGCCGGGATTGGAGTCCCGGGCCACCAGCTTCCCGGCGGACACCGCGCCGATGTCCATGTTCACGCCGCCTACCACCGCCACATACGGGTCGGTGCGGACGATGTAGCCCTTGCCGGTGATGCAGCCCTTTTTCATGAGGTTGGATATGTGTACCGCCACGCTGGAGCGGGTGATACCGGCCTTGTCCGCCAGCTCCTGCTGGGAGATCATAGGGTTTTCGCGGATCCACTCCAACAGCTGGCGCTCTCGCTGGGTCACGGGCTCACCTCCTAAGCAAAAGTTTGTTTTCTAATCCGATGCTTATTATATACAGTTTCCCTTCCCCTGTCAACCCCCCGGCGCAGATTTTTTTCGGCGTCGTCAGGCTCTTGAAGCGATGTGCACTTGATGATACGATGAGAATAACATTTAGAAAGGGATCGGTTGAAAGCCGAGCTGACGCGCCAGGCGCGGGAATTGCCGGTTCTCTCTTGGCAAGGGGCATGATTTGTGGTATACTGATGGGAGAAATCAACAAAAATGAGGGAGAAAAACCATGGCAATCAAGTGGAAATTCCCAGCCAGGACGGCGACGGTCCATTGCAGCGGCGGCTGCCGGGCCAAGCGGGATGAAAACGGCGGCCTGCTCTGCGCCTATGGCTGCGTGGCCTGCGGGGCCTGCGGCGACGTGTGTCCCCGTCACGCCATCCGGGACCGCTTCGGCATCATCACGGAGAAGTGCTGAGATCCCTATTGCATCAAATTGCTGCAAAACCGGTGCCGGGCATCACGCCCGGCACCGGTTTTTTCTATCCATATTATTGCCGCTTCATCTGCCGCAGGAACAGCAGCACGGCGGCGGCCAGGGCTGCGGCGGCATAGGCCAGCACCCACCACAGATGAGGCGTGAGCCCCGCCCAGTCTCCGGCCAGAGCCGCCCGGTCCAGCTCCACCGCGTGGACAAAGGGCAGGGCATAGGCAATGCGCTTGAAGGCGCCGCCTACCAGCTCCAGATCGAACCAGGTGCCCGACAGCCAGGCCGTCAGATTGGTCAGCAGAGCGCCGCAGATGCCGCCCACCTGCTTGACGTTCATGACGCTGCCGCACAGCAGGCCCAGTCCGATGAACAGCAGCGCCGCAGGCAGGTCCAGCAGCACCGCCCAGACCATCCGCACCGACACCGTCAGCCCCAGGGGGACCGCCGCCAGGTAGCAGATGGCTGCCTGCACCGCCGCCATAGGCGCCAGAGGCAGCACATAGCCGAAGATGAAATCCCCGGCGGTCAGAGGCGCGGTATACAGCCGCTGCAGCAGGGCGCTCTCCCGGTCCCGGGCCACTAAGGTGGCGGAAAACAGGGCGATGAAGGCCAGGCCGAACACGGATATGCCCGGGGTCAGCCGGTCGATGGCGAACAGGTCCACCGGGACATTGGCCTGGATGGCGCTGAGCAGAAGCAGCAGCACCAGGGGGAAGCCCAGGCCGAAGGCCAGGTTCAGCGGGTCCCGCACGATCTCCCATGTGGTGCGGCGGCAAAGTGCCTGCAGCTTCATTTCCCCGCCCCCTTTACAATGGCGATGAACGCCTCCTCGAATTTTTCGCAGCCGGTCCGGGCCTTCAGCTCCTCCGGAGTGCCCAGGGCCAGGAGACAGCCGTCCTTCATGACCCCCACCCGGTCGGACAGAGCCTCGGCCTCCTCCATATAGTGGGTGGTGAGGATCACGGTGATCCGCCCCTTCAGCGCCCGGATCACGTCCCACAGCTCCGCCCGGGCCAGCACGTCCAGCCCCAGGGTGGGCTCATCCAGAAACAGAATTTCAGGCCGGGCAACCAGGGCCATGGCGATGCTCAGGCGGCGCTGCCAGCCGCCGGACAGCTTCCCGGCCCGGCGGGCCAGCACCGGCTCCAGGCCCAGAGTCCGGGCCAGCTCCTCCACCCGGGCCAGGGACTCCTGCCGGGGCAGACCGTGAACGCCGCACATCAGCAGGAGATTCTCCCGGGCGGTGAGGTTGGGGGCCACGGCGGTCTCCTGAGGGGACACGCCGATGCAGTTCTTGACGGCGGCGGTATCGGTGACCACGCTGCGGCCCAGCAGGCGGGCGTCACCGCCGTCGGGCCGGGTCAGGCAGGACAGCATTTTGATGGTGGTGGTCTTTCCGGCGCCGTTGACCCCCAGCAGGGCGAACAGTTCCCCCTGCCGGACCGTCAGGTCCAGGCCGTCCACGGCGGTGATGGGCCCGTAGCGCTTGGTCAGGCCCTGTATTTCGATGGCGTTCATTTCTGCGCCTCCTTTTCCTTGAATCGGGCCAATACGCCCAGGTATACGTCGGTCAGTGATGCGCTGATCAGCTCCGTGTCCCAGTCCAGAAAGGACGTGGCCGCCATGGAGGCGATGCCGTGGACATAGATCCACATCTCCAGGTGGAACAGCCGGGCGCTCTCCCGGCTGATGCCGGCGGCCCGCTGGATCAGGTCCAGCAGCGGCTCGGCGTCGTCCCCCAGCTGCCGGGTGACCTCCTCCCGGCTGCGGTCCCGCATGAACAGCAGACGGAACAGGTGCTTTTCCCGGCGGGCAAAGTCGATATAGGCCATGCCGGAGGCCTTGTAGGGGGGATACTCCCCGCTTTCCATGGCCCGGGCGATGGCCTCGCCATAGAACTGGTACCCGGCCTTCAGCACCTCCTGCTGCACCTCGTCCATGCTCCGGAACAGGCCGAAAATGGGCTTGGCGGAGCAGTCCAGCCGTGCGGCCAGACTCCGGGCCGTCAGGGCCTCGGGGCCGGACTCCCGGGTGATGTCCAGGGCGGCCCGGATGATCTCCTCCCGGGTGAATCGGACTTTCGGCGGCATAGGCGTATCCCCTCCCCTCCCCGTTAAATAACTGACGTTGCGCAACATATGTTTCTTATTATAGTGCAAAATAGCCCGTTGTCAAGAAAAAGTTTCAGAGGCGGGGCCTTGCAGGCCCCGTCTCTGATGAAAGTGCAGATTTTATCCCCCGGCCGGGGGCCAAGGGTCAGCAGCCGCAGCCGCAGCCGTTGTTGTTGTTATTATTGCCGCAGCCGCAGCCCCAGCTGCCGCAGTTGCCGCACAGCAGGAACAGGATGATGATGGCGATGATGATCCACCAGCAGCAAGAAGAACCCTGATTGCACATAAATGTTAGCCTCCTATGAAGAATGTGGACCCGTGGTGGGGTCTCATTCCCATAGTATGCCGGGGCCGGGGAAAGGTGCGGTCAGCCGCGGGAAATGCGGTAGCTCAGGGTCAGCAGGGTGTCCACAAAGTGGACGTCCTCAAAGAACACGCCGGGGACCTCCGTGGACAGCTCCACGTTGGTGAAGTTCCAGAAGCCCCGGATGCCCAGGTCGATAAGCTGGTCCGCCAGGGGCTGGGCCACGTTCTGGGGCACCGTCAGCACCGCCACATTGGGCCGGTAGCGGGCCACATACTCCGCCAGCTGGTCCATGGGGCGGATGGTGACGCCCCGGATCTGGGTGTCCACCAACGCGGGGGACACGTCGAAGGCGGAGTCCACCTGGAAGCCCACCTTTTCGAAATCGAAGTTCTGCAGCAGCGCATGGCCCAGATGGCCCACGCCGATGATGATGAGCCGGTGGCCGTTGTCGATGCCCAGAATGTGGCCGATCTCGGCCCGCAGCTCCGCCACGTTGTAGCCATACCCCTGTTGGCCGAACTCGCCGAAGCAGCTGAGATCCTGGCGGATCTGGGAGGCGGTGATGTCCATCTTGTCCCCCAGGGAGCTGGATGAGATGCGCACCACGCCCTTGTTGTACAGGTCATCCAGATACCGGTAATACCGGGGCAGCCGGTGGATGACTGCGTCAGAAATTTTTTGCTTTTTCATAGAATCTTCCTCTTCTTACCGGAACAACCGGCGGTTTATCCCCTCCGCCGGGTCCTCTCCACATAACTTATGGGTATTGTACAACAAACGCCTATACTTGTCAACTTTTTTAACAATCTTTTTTTAAAATTTTCCTTTACAATTCGGGCAAAACCTGTTATAATCCTTTGAGTCGAAAGTGAATATGCGCCCGTAGCTCAGCTGGATAGAGCGTTAGACTCCGACGTTTCAGGCGTCTCCAGTTGAGATATGGCGCAAACCATTGCCGCACCTGCGTTTGCGAGAATGGCAGAGAAAAAATGCGTGGTCGTTGACTACTATTTGACGACTATTGCAGAAACCCACAACCAAATATGCGCCCGTAGCTCAGTTGGATAGAGCGTTAGATTCCGACATTTCAGGTGTCTCCAGTTGAGATGTGGTGCAAAGCCTTGCCGCACCTGCGTTTGCGGGAACGGCAGAGAAAAAATGCGTGGTCGTTGACTACTATTTGACGACTATCGCAGAAACCCACAATCAAATATGCGCCCGTAGCTCAGTTGGATAGAGTGACAGACTCCGACTCTGTAGGCCGCTGGTTCGAATCCAGTCGGGCGTACCATAAGGTGGCAACAATTCGGATATTTTAAGCGCAACGCTTAGAATACCAAAGGGTTGCCGCCTTTTTTATTTCAAATTTTGCACTCAGGAAAAAAGATATTTTCGCGTTATTTTGGTAATCGGGGGGATTCGAACTCCCTTTTCATAGACTTGAAGGCAAAATTCTGAGAAGCGCCCTTTTTGCGGGCGCAGAATAGAGCGTTTTTTCTTCAAAATTTCATACGATCTTTCAGGCGTCTGTTTGTTGGTTTCGTCGAAGCCATCAAATAGGCGCCCTTTTTCATTTCACAACTTAATCCGTCAACCGGCCGGAGCATTTTTAGGATGCTCCGGCTTATTTTTTTGCAGGAGGAACACAAAATGGACAGTCAAAATGAAACGGCACAGCTCCGTTACCTCGAAGAGACCAGTATCCGCCTTCGCCGCATGGATTTTGAAACCATGCCCGCGGAGGATCAGCAGCTCCCCGTCAAATGGAACGGCAGCGACCTCTGCCGTATCTCCGGCAAAGGCAGCGTGCTGTACCGGCAGGAGCGTGTCGATGCCCTCGGCGCGCAGGACACTTTGCAGGCGGTGATCGACACTGCTAAAATGACTTCAGAATACATGGCGATTCTGGAAACTGCCCTGCGGCTCAAGGCGACCGATCTCACTGGTGACTACCGCATCCTTGCTGACTTCGGTGACGCAGTGCTGGCGGGCCACCCCACCGAGCGGGGCGTCCAATTCGTGACTTGGGAGTGGGACTTCGACCGCAAAGGCGTCCATCACGGACATTATTTCCAGAACGACGAGGAGGAAAAGATGATGGAAATTCATGGCACGATCCACTTCAAACTCATTCTCCCGCATATCCCCGGCTTTCAGCAGGAGCCGCTGCCGGAGCCTGTTTGCAGCCGCTCCCCGGAGTGCAAGGACTGCCCTTACCCCCGCCACGGTTTTCTCTGCTGGGGCGCGGACGGGACCTGCCTGCGGACCAGAATGAACAAAATCAACGGATCGGAGGAAAACAAAAATGATGATTCAAGCGGTTCTCAGTAACCCCAGCCACCCGGAATACGGTGTGGCGACCATCCCGTTCCCCATTCCCCGCGACCAGTACGCACACTGCATGGAGCTGTTGGCGGTGTTGGAGATCGGCGACGCGGTCAAGGCGGACTGCAAGGTGGAGGAGGTCGACAGCTTCTACACTGTTCTCAAGCGAGTGGAAATGCTCACGGTCAATGTGGAGGAACTGAACTACCTCGCCAAACGGTTGGACAGCTTCGACACCGGCGAGGCCGCGCAGTTTCAGGCGATGGCGCACAAGCTGGAGCTTTTCGAGCTGAAGGATCTCATGAACCTGCACGGCGGCAGCGCAAGCGTGGATGAGCTGAACGCGCTGGATGGTAAGGGGACCGCACGGCAGCTCATTGAAAGCGGTAAGGTCATTGAGCTGCCAAGCCAGCGGTTCCAACAGTTCAGCCGCGCACTGCTGGCTGACTATGATTTCATCGCAGAGAACAAAAATTCCATCCGACACGATGATGACGCCAGGCACTGCCTGCTCATCCTTGACGCTGAGGGAAAGGACGGTTTCCTTGTTGACCCACAGGGGTACAACTATGCTCGGTACAGTGCCTTTGTTCCCAACCCCCGCAGTTTGCTGACGCCGGATATGGGGATCGACCGCAGCTACCTTTCGCCGGTAGAGCCTTGGCGGGATGAGAGCAGGGATGAAATGCTCCGCATGACGCTGCGTGTCGATGGAAAGCCGGACTACACCCTCGTCCTCCCCGCTGACGAGGAATACCTCGACGCTGTGAAAAGATATGCCAAGCTGAACTTGCCCGTCTCTTCATGGGAGTTGTGGGACGCGCTGGACAAGGTACGCCTTCAGACAGACGATATCCTGTACATGGAGATCGAAGACTACTATGCCTTTGAGTATCTCGCTCCCCATTTGGACGGGTTAGAGATCAGTCTCAACGAGCTCAATGACCTCGCCGCGCTTCTGTCGGCGCTGGACGAAGTGCAGGAGGTTGTCCTTGACGGTTTCCTGCGCATGTAACATGGTAGCGAATATGCAGAGCCATTGCAACGGTGATGTTACTTATAGCTATCGTATTTATCTCTTATGCTCTAACACATTTGGGGCTGGCAGCGTATTTTGTATTGGAAATTTCGAAGTGAGTGTTGCTGAGATGATCGCGTTTTATAAATGATACGCAGCGATCATAGCCCTGCTATTTTGCGTATGCTTTGCTTCAGAACACAGGTAGGGTTATTTACGGATACTGCTGCCTATCCTTGAAAATGGTAAGAAATGACTGCATCGATTAAGATCAATACAGTCGAGGCTTTGACGCGCCACTTGATTATTCCGGCTTTTTTGATAGAATAAGAATATCACAGGACAGATGCCAAGCGGATATGGGACGTGGGTGGGATGGTGACGGACACCATGCCGTGCCGCGTCACAATATGCTTATTACAGACTTTCGCTTAGATGGGTGGTTGGTGAGGGTATGAAGTACAAAATTGCGATCTGCGACGACTCCGGTGCGGACAGGCAATATGTTTTGAATATGGTGCG